>Ga0187879_10001383_pt1 | contig 16635 bp, 12 predicted proteins | sample June2016WEW_19_1_FD_132423 | JGI IMG/M metagenome (GOLD analysis project Ga0187879, IMG submission 132423) | Peatland microbial communities from SPRUCE experiment site at the Marcell Experimental Forest, Minnesota, USA - June2016WEW_19_10 | ecosystem: Environmental > Terrestrial > Soil >... | reverse complement strand
GCCCTTATGCTGGCCTGATCGAGGACTCTTCCGGCAACCTCTACGGAACGACCAACTTGGGCGGCACCGGCGTTCCGTTGGTCGATGGAGCTTATGCTTATGGCACAGTTTTTATGCTTGCGCCGAGCGGCAGCGGCTACAACTACGCTGTGCTTTACAACTTTTGCCCCCCCAGTTCCACAGCATTCTGCACCGACGGCGCTGCTCCCAATGCCGCTCTGATCGAAGACGCTTCCGGCAACCTCTACGGGACAACCGTACTTGGCGGAACTGGCACTCACGCTCTGGAATGTGCTGGGCTTGGTTGCGGCACGGTCTTTAAGCTTTCGCCAAACAGCGGCGGTTATGTCGAGACCGTGCTGTACAACTTTTGTTCGCAAGGTGGCAGCAACTGCACGGATGGCGCTTATCCATATGGTGCTGGTTTGATCGAAGACGCCTCCGGTAACCTCTACGGAACGACATCAGCCGGCGGCGTCAACAGCTGTGATAATCCCGGTTGCGGCACGGTGTTCAGGCTGGCGCCAAACGGCGACGGTGGCTACACCGAGAGCGTACTGCACAGCTTTGACGGTGCCGATGGCGTCAGTCCCGATGCGGGACTGATCGAAGACGCTTCCGGTAACCTCTACGGAACGACCTCGAACGGCGGTACCGGACTTTCCTGGGAGTGTGAGGGGTGTAGCAGCGGCACGGTTTTCGAGCTTTCGCCAAGCGGCAACGGTTACACAGAGACCGTGCTGTACAGTTTTTGCTCGGAAGGGGGCACTCAATGCACTGACGGCGCCGTGCCCATGGCGGGTGTGATCCAAGACGCTTCCGGCAACCTCTACGGGACCACCGAGTTTGGAGGTGCTAACGGCATTGATTGGGGCACGGTTTTCAAGTTGTCCCCAGCTCCGCCTGCCTTCACGGTCTCGGCGAGCCCAACTTCGCTGACGATCAAGGTCGGGCAGAGCGGGACGGCGACGTTCACGGTGACGCCGGAGAACGGGTTCGACTCGGCGGTCAGCTTCGCGTGCAGCGGCTTGCCGACGGAGGCGAGTTGCAGCTTCAATCCGCAGACGGTGACGCCGAGCGGCGGCAAGTCGGCCACGACGACGCTGACTATCACCACCACCGCTCCCACATCAGCGGCGCTGCGGAGGGCGGGGCGCGGTCCGCAAGCGGCCTATGCTTTGCTGCTGCCGGGGTTGGCGCTGGGGCTTGTTGGCGCGGCGCGCGGCAGGCGTACGCGGCGCGGCCTTCGTCTGCTGGGCCTGCTTGTGCTGCTGGGATTGGCGCTCGCCTCGTGCAGCAGCAGCGGCGGCGGCAGCGGGAGCGGTGGCAACCCCGGCACTCCGGCCGGCACGAGCACAGTCACGGTGACGGCGGGCGTCACGGGCGGCACCAGCCAGACCGCTACCCTGACCGTCACCGTCACGCAGTAAAGCAGAGGAAGCGGCGCCAAAGCGCTCATTGATTCGATTATTTTTGTAGATGATTCTCGTAATGAACAATCCCGACAAATGAGATGGGCCAGCCTTCGGGCCGGCCCATCTGTCTTGCAGAGCTATCCAAGCTAGCGATTGATGTCGTCTTTCGACTGCAAGCGCTTCACGTAATTTTCTATCCTAGTCTTATTGGCTTCATCCGGCACGCCTGTGAGCGCGGCCTGCATTTCCTTGATGGCATTGTCGAAGTCGCCCTGGCCGCTATAGACGCGGGCCAAACCGACGTGGGTCGTCCAATAGTCGGGAAATTTCTTCGCGTTTGAGCGGAAAACTGCGAAGGCCTCTTCCTGTTTCTTCTCCCCCTGCAACTGACGGCCATAAACGTAAAGTTGTACCGCGCTGCCCTTCTCCAAAGCCTTGTTGCGGAACTCGGTGGCGGCATCTTTGCGGCCCATGGTTTCCAAAATGCGCGACTTGTTGAGCAGATTGTCGAAACGTTCCTCCGCCTGGATCGATTGCTCTTCGTCTTTCAGAGCCTCGTCCAGATCGATCTTGTTGGCGAGGAGGTAGCCGGCGGCATCGTCCCAACCTTCCCAGTAGTATTGATTGAGCCCGCGAATCTGCCGGCGGAGGCTGGTGGTAACAATGTCATTGACGTTGACCGCAACTTTGAAGGGCACCGCAACTTTATCCCAACGCAGCGTAACCACGGTGGAATCCGGTTTGAGATCATCGAAATCGTAGGCCAGCGCGTCGTGCAATTCGGCGGTCTGCGGCTTCACGGTGACCCGCAGCGCGTCTTCGTCCTGCTTGTAGCTGAAGCTTCCCCAGGCGGAAGAGGTTTTCGAGAAGATCACCGTCCACTGATTCTCGCCGGGAATCATGTGCAGGCCGTAGGCTCCTTTGTCGAGCGGCCGGCCTTCGATGGTGACCGGATCACTAAACGTGATGGTGGTGTTTTCGTTGGCTCCGGCGCGCCAGACTTGTCCGTAAGGCACGACCTTGCCCCAGATTTGGCGGCCATTGGCCAGTGGCCGGTGATAGTTGATGGTGATGTCGGTGATGCCAATACGCTGCGTGATCTGCGCATGCTGGCTCTGCCGGGGTAGATTGAGCATTAGGGTCTCGCCGGTAGCGGTTTGGGCGTGGCAAAGATTTGCCATCGACAAAACACCGGATAACAAAACAAGCAGACGAAATCTGTGCATGGACGCTCCTCTTCTCTGTCGAAAATTCGAACAGCCGATTCAGCCGCAGTCCTGGGATATAACACTTTGAATAAGCATTCGCGCCTGATCGCTGTGCTGTTGGACTTAGACGCACTGCCAGCGCCAGAGTGAGCAAAGTTGTGCGGTAAGGAAAGACCTGCCATCTAGAGCTTGACAATCTCCGCCACCAGGTGCAGAATTCTTGAAGGCGAACAAAAAGCGAAACTGCCTCCAGGGCTATCCGGCCCCGGCGTTCCCTGAAATTTTCCGAGGAATCTATGTCTTCCGCAGTGGTTTCCACTTCGGCGGCCCAGGGCCGCCCTTTTGTCTTTGATACAGAAGATGTTGGCGAAGTCTGCCCGCAGCCTTCCGGGGCGGAACTTTTTGCCGAGGCGCGCCCCCCGCAGCGCGTGGTCTCAGCGAATTTCCCGAGGATATTCAAAGATGCAAGGCTTGCCGGGGTTACTCCAGCTTCGCGGTTGGCGGTGTGTCCTGCGCCAGAAATGGTATCCAGCGGCATCGCCGAGATGGATGCGCTTACCGGAGGTCTGCCGCGCGGTTGCCTGACTGAAATATGCGGTCCGGCCTCTTCGGGGCGAACCACCTTGCTGCTGGCCGCGCTGGCCGCTGCCACCCGGCGCGGAGAATTCTGTGCGGTCGTGGACGCCAGCGACGCTCTCGATCCACAGTCTGTCGCCGCCGCGGGGGTCGAGTTGGACCGGTTGCTGTGGGTGCGCTGCGGGGAAGAGTCGCACCATGCTGAGCATCGCTTGGAACAGCTTTTACGCGTGGCGGATCTGCTGCTCGAAAGCGGAGGCTTTGGACTGATTGCCCTCGATCTTGCCGATCTGCCGACGCAGACGGCGCGCCGCATCCCGCTGACGACGTGGTTTCGTTTCCGCCGCGCCGTGGAGCATACGCCCACCGTGCTGCTGGCGGTGGAGCGGCAGTCCATCGCCGGAAGCTGTTCATCCTTATTAATAAAGCTTGGACTGAGAAAGCTGAGCGCGTCTGAAAATCGAGTAAGCGAGCTGCAAGAGGATTCTCAAATCGCGCCCACTCATGCGCAATTGCTGACCGGACTGGAAATCACCGCGGAGTTGGTGCGATCCCGGCTGGAGCGCAAGCCGGTACGCTCCGCCGAGATAACATTCACCAGCAAAACTGCATGGGCGGGATAAAACAGTAGCCAGTTGCCAGTACCCAGTTGCGAGAAAAACCTAACTGGGTACTGACAACTAGGTACTGCTTCATGTTTGCCTGCATCTTCGTGCCGAATTTTCCCGTAGCCGCGGTGTTTCGCGCGGAGCCCGAGTTGCGTGCGCGGGCCGTAGCCATTTTCGAAGGCAAGCCTCCGCTGGAAAAAGTTTTTGCCGTGAATCAGGGTGCAGCACGCATGGGCATCACGCCGGGCATGACGAAAGCTCAGGCCGAACTGTGTTCGGGATTGACGTTGCGTCCGCGTTCGCTATTGCAGGAATCCGCGGCACACGCCGCTCTGCTGGATTGTGCGCAGTCTTTTTCGCCATGCGTGGAAGATGCCGCAGTCGACACGGCACTTGTAGATCTCGAAGGTATGGAATCTCTTTTGGGCACGCTGCCCGAAATTGCCCGCGGCATTTTCCGCGTTGCCGCGGATCTTGGACTTGATGTGAATGTTGCCGTAGCTTCGAATCCCGACGCTTCCGTGCTCGCGGCCCGCGGACTCTCCGGCGTGACCGTGGTTTCGCCGGGGAAAGAAGGCGAATCTCTGGGATCGTTGCCGGTGGAAGTTCTGTTTGCCGAGCGGTGGGAAAATAAAGAGAGCGCAGGAAAGAGAAAAGAAGACGAGCAAAAAGAATCGGCGCGTCTGCTCGCAACCCTAGAACGCTGGGGCATACATAATCTGCGCGCTCTGGCCGCTCTGCCGGAAGTTGCGTTGAGCGAGCGGCTGGGACAGGAAGGTTTGCGCTTGCAGCAACTGGCGCGGGGTGCGGCTTCTCGTACGCTGGTTCCGGTGGAAGCGCCAGCGGTATTTGAAGAAGCAATCGAGCTGGAATATCCCATCGTGCTGCTGGAACCGCTGGCCTTTCTGCTGAATCGTTTGCTGGAGCAGATCTGTGCCCGTTTGGCCTCGCGCGCTCTGAACACGCAGGAGTTGCGGCTTACTCTGGAGCTGCAGAATCTGACGGGAGCCGATCCCCAACTCGATATTTTCGGAATTCCTAGTGAAAGCGATGAAGGGCAAAGTCGTCGCTCGTCGTTGGCCGTTGGCCATTCGCAGTCATTGCCGGCATTCGGCGCTTTTGCCAACGACCGACGACCAACGACCAACGACGCTTCTCAGCATTTTGTTTCCGGACGGCAAAACAAATTCTGCCGGACGCTTCGGCTCCCTCTTCCCATGCTCGACTCCAAACTTTTTCTCAAGCTGCTGCAACTGGATTTGAACGCGCATCCCCCGGGTGCGCCCATCACAAAGATTCATCTCGCCGCGGAACCGGCACGGCCGCGATCGGCCCAGGGCGGCCTGTTTCTGCCTCCGTCGCCGGAGCCGGAAAAACTGGAGCTTACGCTGGCGCGCATTGCTGCACTGGTCGGCGAAGCCCGCGTTGGCTCGCTGGAGTTGCTGGATACGCACCGTGCCGAAGGTTTCCGCATGCGGCAATTCGTGGCGGCAGCACCGGAAGCAAGCCGGCAAAAAAGCTCAACTGAAGAAAGATCAGCCGTCGCTGCTCTTCGCTTGTTCCGTCCGCCTCTGCGGATCAACGTGACTTTGGAGAATGGTGAGCCGATAGCCCTGGTTTGCTCGAAGAAAAAAGAAGTGCAGGGCAGCGTGCTCTGGAAGGCCGGCCCGTGGCGCGGTTCCGGCGATTGGTGGGAGCGGGAAGCCTGGGCGCGGGACGAGTGGGATATCGCCTTGCAAACCGTGGACACTGTCGTTCTTTACCGGCTCGTGCACGATCTTCTCGGCGGGGCCTGGTTCGTGGAAGGCACGTATGACTGAAGAATTGAGTCATTGAGTGATTGAGCCGTTGAGCGATTGGGTTACAAATGACTCAATCACTCAATCGCTCAGTGACTCAATGTACATCGAGCTTCATGCCCGCTCTGCTTTCAGCTTCCTCGAAGGTTCTTCTCTGCCTGAGGAGTTGATATCAGCTTGTGCGCGGCTCGGGATGCCGGCCATGGCCCTGCTCGACGCCGACGGCGTCTATGGTGCGCCGCGCTTTCACCTGGCGGCGAAGAAAATCGGAATCAAGGCACACATCGGCGCCGAAGTTACATGCCAGTCTTTTGACCCTGTCATCCTGAGCGGAGCAAGTGCTCCACGAAGTGAAGCACTTGCGGAGTCGAAGGATCCCTATACCCGGCAAATCGTGCAGGGAATAGGGATTCCTCGCTCCGCTCGGAATGACACACCATCTCGGAATGACAAACCATTCCGCCTTCCACTGCTCGTTTCCTCCCGTTCGGGTTATCAAAACCTTTGCCGCCTGATCACCAAAATGAAGTTGCGCGCGAAAAAGGGCGAAGGCACGGTTTACCAAGAAGAACTGGAAGAACATGCCCCCGGTCTTATCTGCCTGACCGGAGGCGCGGATGGTCCGCTGGCGACCGCTTTATGGCACGGCGGCATGGAAGAAGCTCGCCAGCAAGTCGAGCAACTGATTGGAATATTTGGCCTCGGCAACGTCTACGTCGAATTGCAGCGTCATTTCCATCGGGAAGAAGAAGCCCGCAACCGCGCCGCCATCGCAATCGCCGGGTCGCTCAATCTTCCTTTGCTCGCGACCAATGGCGTTTGTTATGCCGCCGCGAAAGACTGCGAACTCTGCGACGCATTTACTGCTATCCGCCATCACCGCATACTATCCACCGCTGGACGGTTGCTGGCGCGAAACTCCGAGCGTCACTTGAAATCGCCTCAGGAGATGCAGCAACTTTTCGCCGACCTTCCCGGGGCGCTCGCCAACACGCTCGAACTTTCTTCGCGCCTCGAATTCACGCTCAACGATCTCGGCTACGAGTTTCCCCGCTATCCGGTTCCTGAAGGCGAGACCATGAACTCATTCCTGCGCGAGCGCGCGTGGGAAGGTTTTCGTGAGCGCTATGGCCGCGCTGCACCCGACATGCAAACCCGCGCCCGCTCACAGATTGAACGCGAATTGAAACTAATCGAAAAGCTTAAGCTCTCTGGATATTTTCTTATCGTGTGGGATCTGGTCCGCTTCTGCCGCGAACAAAATATTCTAGTGCAAGGCCGCGGATCGGCAGCCAACAGCGCCGTTTGCTATTCGCTGGGCATCACGGCTGTCGATCCTGTCAGCATGGAGCTCCTCTTCGAGCGCTTTCTATCGGAGGAACGCGGCGAGTGGCCCGACATCGATCTCGACCTGCCCAGCGGCGACGAGCGCGAAAAAGTTATTCAGCATGTTTACCGCAGCTATGGCGAGCGCGGCGCAGCCATGACGGCGAATGTCATCACCTACCGCAACCGGATGGCGGCACGGGAAATGGGCAAGGCGCTGGGATTTGACCCGGAGACGCTCGCCAAGATTTCCGCCGCGGTTGCGACCTGGGAATTTCACGACGAAAACGACGCGCTCGACCGCCGCTTCCGCGATGCCGGGCTCGACCTCAAGCATCCTCGCCTGCGCAAGTATTACGAGCTCTGCTTGGCTGTGCAGGACATGCCTCGCCATCTTGGACAGCACTCCGGCGGCATGGTGATTTGCCAGGGACAACTCGATTCAGTCGTTCCGCTCGAACCAGCTTCCATGCCCGGCCGCGTGGTAGTGCAGTGGGATAAAGAAGATTGCGCCGACATGGGCATCATCAAAGTCGACCTGCTCGGCCTGGGCATGATGGCCGTGCTGAAGGACTCCATCGAACTCATTCGCAACCATTACGACGAAGAAGTCAATTTGGCGCATCTTCCGCAGGACGATCCCAGCGTTTATTCCGCGCTGCAACAGGCTGACACCGTAGGTTTGTTCCAGGTGGAAAGCCGGGCGCAAATGTCGTGCCTGCCGCGCCTGCGTCCTAAAAAGTTTTATGACATCGTGGTGCAGGTCGCGATTATCCGGCCGGGACCGATCGTCGGCCAGATGGTGAATCCTTTTCTTCAGCGCCGCCAGGGGCGGCAAGAAGTTACGTATCCGCATCCTTCGCTAGAACCGGTGCTCAAGCGCACGCTGGGCGTGCCACTTTTTCAGGAGCAATTGCTCCGGCTTGCCATGATCGCAGCCAACTTTACCGGCGGCGAAGCGGAAGATTTGCGTCGCGCCATGGGATTTAAGCGATCGCAAGCCCGCATGAAAGAAATCGAGGCCAAGCTGCGCGCCGGCATGACGCACAACGGAATTTCTCCCAAGGCGCAGGAAGAAATTATTCTCTCCATCACATCTTTCGCGCTTTACGGATTTCCTGAATCGCACGCCGCCAGCTTCGCGCTGATCGCTTATGCCAGTGCATATTTGAAATGCCACTACCTCGCCGCGTTCACCGCCGCCCTGCTCAACAACCAGCCCATGGGATTTTATTCTCCAGCGACGATCACCAAAGATGCGCAGCGGCATGGGCTGAAGATGCTGCCTGTGGATGTGACGAGGTCAGAATGGCTCTGCACGCTGGAAGCAGCCCCGAGTACTCAGTACCCAGTACCCAGTAAAACCCTTGTCATTCCGACCCCCGAGCGAATGCGAGGGGCTGAGGAATCTCGCAACTCGGTACTCGGTACTGGGTACTCGGTACTCGCTCCGGCGCTACGCTTGGGATTACGTTACGTCCGCGGCCTGCGCGAGGGAGCGGCTCAGGCTCTGGTGCGGCAGCGCGCTTGTGCTCCGTTCGCATCCATACACGATCTCGCTCGTCGTGTTCCAGAACTGCGCAAGGATGAACTGACTACACTGGCGGAGATTGGCGCGTTAAATGCGGTCGCGAGTAGCGAGTGTCGAGTACCAAGATTCCTCAGCCCCTCGCATTCGCTCGGGGGTCGGAATGACGAAGGGCTTACTGGGTACTCGGTACCAGGTACTGGATACTTGCTTCACCGCCGCGACGCTCTCTGGCAGGTGGAACGTGCGGTTCGCGGCTCTGGGCCGCTGCTGGAAAAATTGCCCGAGCCCGATTCGCCTTCTCCGCTCCAGCGCATGAACCATGAAGAGCGTCTGGTTGCCGATTTCCGCGGCACCGGACTCACCGTCGGCCCGCATCCCATGGCTTACCGCCGCGAGTGGCTCAATGCCATGGGTATTCGCCGCGCCAGCGAACTTTGCGACCTTCCCAGCGGCAAGCGTCTTCGCATCGGAGGCTGCGTAATCACACGCCAGCGCCCGGGAACGGCCAAAGGTTTTGTGTTTATCAGTCTGGAAGACGAAACGGGAGTCGCCAATGCGATCATCGCTCCCGATCTGTTTCACCGTAACCGCTTGCTGCTGGCATCAGAACGATTTCTGGCCATCGAAGGCATTCTGCAAAATCAGGACAACGTAATCTCAGTCAAAGCGGAACGCGTGCTGCCACTGTTCGTTACGAAAGCTGAAACTAGTTCGCACGATTTCCACTGAACGGATTTCGGAAACTGGAAACCAGAAACTGAGAACTGCCTTACTGCTCGGGTGCCGGCGATTCCTCGGGTCTGCCATTCTCTGTCGGCGCGAGCGGCAGCCGAGTCGCTCCGCGCATGATGTCGCGTTCTTGCGGCGAGAACATGCTTTTGAACCGAGCGGAATCGATAATCCGCTCGCGCTGCGCTGGGGACATGATGCTCAGGTCACGTATCGCGGTTCTTACCATGCGCCGTCGATCGGGTGGAAGCTGCTGCATCCGGCCGAACACTTCTCGCGCCTGTTGCTTCTGTTCCGGTGTCAGGTGCGCCCACTTGTCCATGTTGTCCACAATCCGCTGCTGTTGCCGCGGGGGAAGGCTCGAGAAGTAGTGCAACTGCTGCCGCAAACGCTGCTGCTGCTCAGGAGACATACGGCGGAATCCGGGGTCGTTCTGCAAGGCGCGGTCCTGCTCGCTCGCAGACAAACCCTTGTACCGGCGCAGCCAATCGCCGGCATGTCCCTGCCCCGAGTGAGGCTGCTGATAATTTTGATTTGGCGCTGACTGCCGTTCCTGCACCGGCTGGAAGTTGTCGCGTTGCGCGAGGCATGGAGAGAAAGACGCCGCAACGGTCGCTGCCGACAGCACAGCCCTCGCCATCCATCGCGTCATGAAATTTTCCCGCCGCATTCCCCCGCCCTTAGCCAGTTGAGTTCCGCTACCAACTTCTGCATTCAGCTCTACGGATTCTCCACTACACTGTGCTGCACTTCCACGTCATCCAGTAACTCGAAATCGGAGTACAAATCGTGATTCTTTTCCAGAGCCTGCAAATCACCCACCGCCGTGCCCGGTTCCGTCATTTGAGTCTGAGACTCGACCTCCGCTATCTCGCCTCCGCCAGAATTGTAGACACCGCTCTTGGTGAAGAACAGACCCAGGCCAACTCCTATCAGTACCGTAAGCGCCGCTGCCAGCACCGGCCGCCGGAACCACGCCAGCCAACCAGCCTGCGGCTTGGCCATCTCTTCCCGCAGACGCGCCTGCAGACGGACATCAAAATAAGGCGACGGCTCCGGCGCCACCCACTCATCCAACAACGCCATTGTCTGCCGGATCTCTTCCATTTTGGCGGCGCAGGCTCCGCAGCCCACAAGATGTGCGCCGATCTCCGGCGTTATTCCCACCAGTCCGGACGCCAGGTCCGGCATCGTTTCGCGAATCTCCTCGCACTTCATGACCATGCTCCCCTTAAATCCTCTTCGCTGCTGCCGCTTCGCTTCAATAAAGCTTCGCTTCCTAGAGAAATTCTCTTAACTGTTCCCGCAATGTTTCATACGCCCGGAATAACAACGATTTCGTCGCCGACTCGCTCAACTTCAATACCTCGGCGATCTGCTTGTAATCCATCTGCTGATACTTATGCATGATGACCGCCAGCTTCTGCCGTTCCGGCAGAGCCTCCACCTTGCCGCGGATCGCCAACATCCGCTCCCGCCGCACCAAAGCCTCCTCGGCAGAGATCTTACCGTCGGCCAAGTCCATGGTGGTGCCGGTTTCTTCATCCGGTTCATCCAGACTGACCGTTACTTCCGGGCGTTCGTGGCGCGTGTCGCGCGCGTGATTCACCGCCAGATTGGTCGCAATGCGATACAGCCAGGTGGTGAATTTGGCGCTGGCTTCATAAGTCTGGCGCGAGCGGTACACCCGCAGAAAAACTTCCTGCGCCAGATCCTCCGCCGCCGTTGTGTTGCGCGCCATCCGGTACATAAAACTCACCAGCGGCCTGCGATATTTCTGCACCAGGTAATCGAAGGCGGACTGATCCCCGGCCTTCACCCGCAGCATGACCTCGGCGTCGGTGTAGCCTTCGGGGCCGGCCATTGTTGGCGGCAAACTGCCCGTCGGGCGCGGTCCGGTCGCGGCCATTAGAACGCCCCGGTCCATGGCGGCAGTGCTCACACTAGATCGAACCCGGTCGGGGAGGGAAAGTTGCTCTTTCTCTGGTCCCGATGAGAGCCCAGAAGTCCCCGCAGATGAGGCAGATACGGCGGCTCGACGAGGCGCGGTTTCGTCCGGCATGGAGGGTTACTTTGGGCATGGCATTCCGGCGTACTCGACATCGCCCCAGCCCTTGCCGCCGTTAGGCTACCACGCCGCGTCCCGCTCTCCAAATAGGTCTCGCCCAAGTACCCAGACCTGCGCCCGAAAAGCGGCGCCCCGGCTTGACCGGTCAATCCTCCGCATCTCATTATTCTCGATCGGGAGCGCGGGACCAACCCAACTGGGTTGTCTCACCTCCTGCTCGTCCGCAGAATCGCCAACTGGCGGCTGACGTTTGAGCCTTCACCGGCAGCCACCGAGCGTAAGAACCAGCTCGCCGCACGATCATGACGCGTCCGGCGAAGCACGAACCACACCCCGCTCACCGCTCCCGCTCCCAGCAGACTCCCTCCGATCTGCCCAGGAACGCCGGCGCAAACGAAGGGCCGGGCAAGCGGATTTATTTCGTTGTAGTGACGCTGGTAAAGAACTCGTGTGGTGACGCCGTCAGTCAGAATCTCGGCACCTATGACCGCAAACGTCCCCCACGTCTCCTTCGACACCGGCGCATCCGGCAACTCTTGCCCATGTACCGCCCCTGCCCATACGAATAGCATCACCAGAACCCACCTGCCCATCGGACGACCTCTCAACCGTCGTCATCGGTGAAGCGCGGCTTACCCGTTAGCTTCGAAGGCGGGAACTGCAATCTTTGGTTTTTCTAATCGCCTACGTGGATGGTGGTCCGACTGGCAGCAGAATTGGGTTGAGTTTCTTGAACCCGGGTTTGTTCTTGCAGTTCGGCGAGAGCGGCCAACACTTCCTCACTATGCTTGTGGAATTCACCTCGGTGAATACTTTGGCCACCTTGCCTTCTGGGTTGATTATGAAGGTATGTCGGGAAGCGAACTTCACCAGCCCGAGGAGCACATGCTGACCAATCAGCTGACCGGCGTGCTGGCCTCGCTGGTGCGAACCTATTCTCCGTCGAATCCGCCGGCGCGGGATTTGCTGGCCACACCGACAAACGAACGCCACGCACCGGCTGGATGCACAACTATCTGCGGATGTACTGGGCAAACAAATTCTGGAGTGGAGCCCATCGCCGGCTCAGGCATACCAGATCGCAGTGCGCCTGAATGCAGGAATTGCGTGGTCGATCGTAGGAAAGTTCGACCGTCCCTGGTTTGAATGGCCAATCTTCGGACAAATTCGATATATGTCCGGTGCGAGCACGGGGAAGAAGTTCGACAGCAAGAAATACATTCAACGGAATCCACCGCTCTAGTGGTGGCTTGTTTCGCGCAGGGTCGCAGGCGGAATATTGTAGATCGTGAGTTTGAACCATAGGCTGCTCCGTATTTATTCGAGCCAGTGGTACGATCCCATATGAAAAGAATCAGCGCCTTCAGGGTGATTCAGGCGCCCATCGCTTTGCTAGTGCTGTTGTGGCCGGTGCATCCATCGCGCGCGTTCGCGGCGAATCCTGACCTGGAGACAGTTCTGACTGGTTCCCGACAGCGTATTGAGAAATTGGACTACCGCTTGACTGGGCGACTTACACGGATCGAAGGCAACGAGAAGCGCACGAGCTACAAGTTTGCCGCCAAGGCCCACTGGTTTCCCGACGGTCTGCGTTTGTTATGCGAGATCTCGGGGCCTGGCTCAGAGAAGACCCGCCTTCTTCTGCAAATGAGCGGGAGTGGGCACGTGACGATTGAGAAAATACTTCCAGGTGAGAAGGCCGCCAGCGTGTTGCCATTCGAACGCTGGAACGACCCCATAGTAGGAACAGATTTCTCCTATGAAGATATGGTAGAGAGCCAGTTCTTCTGGAAGAATCAGAAACTCCTGGAACCGGAGAAGTATGGCGCAAGGGATTGCTTTGTCCTTAAGAGCACGTCCGGCGCTCAGGATCGGTCTTACTATGATTCGGTAACATCGTGGATTGACCGCGGCATTTTGTACCCTGTGCATGTAGTTAAGACGCTCCGCGGGACGGGGCAGCAGAAGGAATTTATTTACTACGGGTTGCGACAGGTCAGCGGCGTTTGGTCTGCATCGCAGATAGAGGCAAAGCTCCAGGGCAAGCCCGGTTCCTCGATTCTCGTAATCGAGGCGGGCTCAACGAAGGCAAATCTTGGGCGCAAGGACTTTGATCTCAGCCCGTCCGGTGCTCAAGAAGAGAAAGTGAAATAGGTCGCATCGCCTAAATTGGGCCGTTGCGAGGGACAGTGCTGTCGCGGAACCATTCCCAGTGCTCGCCGTCATCCGAGAACCTATTTGTCAGACGTTGCCGAAGCCCCATACAAGCCGAAGGGCCACCAATTCCAGTCGCCGGCAAGTCGCAACAGAGCTGGCCCGACGATCATCCGCACCACTGTAGCGTCGATGAGCACCGCCCCGGCCAGCGTAAAACCCAGCATCTGAACGACCAGAAAGCTCCCCAAGGTGAATGCGGTGAATACGGCAATCATGATTGCCGCAGCGCTCGTGATGAGACCGGCAGTTCGCGCCAGACCCTCGATCACCGCTGATCTCTCACATAGACCGCGCCGCCGTTCTTCCAGAACTCGGGCGACCAGGAAGACCTCATAGTCCATGCTCAATCCAAAGACGATGGCAAATGAGAGAATCGGCACGATCGGGTATACGCTACCGGTCGGTCCTTCGAGGCCAAAAAATTTGCTACCGTGGCCATCCTGAAAGACGACAACCAGCGCACCGAATGAAGCGCCCACGGAGAGCAGGTTCAGCAAAATTGCTTTGATCGCTGCGAATAAAGAACGTAACCCGATCAGCAGCGCCAGCAAGCTCCCCAATATGACGCCGAGGACCACCCTCGGCAAACGCTCTTTTACTACCAGGTCATAATCTGCCTCGAGCGCGGGAACGCCGCCGACGCGCAGCACCGCGCCAGGCACGCCGGTCATCGCCGCGACATCGGAGGAACGCACGTCCCGAACCCATTGAACCTGCTGGTTGGGCGAAAGAGCCGAGGTGGGGAGCAACTCAATCAAGGTAGCGTGGCCATCGCTGCGGAGAAAACTCTTGCGGATTGACTCTGGCAGATCGTTGGTGGCATCCGCCGTGTCAGACATTCCCGTTAGGGTGGGAAGAGATAGGACCTCCTCCGCTCTAGGATCGCTCTGAAAGCGTTTCGTCAAGCGAGTGGTGGCTAGCCAGCCAGTTGGCGAGAGCGGTGGAGACTGCGGGGGCAACTCGAGGATCACTCGCAGACCCTGCACAATGCCCGACCGCCCCATGCCCTGAAGCGTGTGCAGTGCTTGCACCGACTCGGCTGCGGCCGGGAGTGAGTCATGGTCAGGAATGCCAGGGGAGATTCTTCGTGCCTGGTATGCAAGAATCAGCAGCGGAATCCCGGCGACCAGCAAAGCTGTCCAGGGCCAGCGGGTTACGATGCCGCCCCACCGCACCCACCTCTCACTCGCCGCGCATAGGTCTCGCGGTTTTGCTCGTCCGTCTGGAATACTCACTTTTGCGAAATTGACGCGATGCCCTAGCAGACTAAGCGCCCAGGGCAGAATGGTTTTACACAACATGACACTCAAAGCGGTCACCAGCAGGCCAGCTACCCCGATGGAGCGCAGCTCGCTGATGGGCACAATCAGGAGCGCCGAAAATCCGATCGCAACGGTCGTAGCCGAGATCATCAGCGTGCGCCCAGCTTGCCTGGCGGCAATATCGGCAGCTGGGCCGGGATCATATCCTTCGGCCAACGCTTCGCGAAAGCGGCTCACCATCAGCAATGCATAGTCGATGCCCAAGCCAAGACCGAGCATCGTCGCCAGGTTCTGTACCAGGATCGACAGCTGCAGATAATGCGAGAGGAGCGCCGCCGCACCCAACGCCATGGAGATGGAGAGCAGTCCAACTCCCAGCGGTAATAGCGCGGCCACAACACTGCCAAAAGCCAGCACCAGCAGCACGAGAGTGACTGGCATCGCTCGTTCTTCGGCGTGGGTGACGTCGTCGGCACTGACCTTGCGAAGATCGAAGTTCAATGGCGTTTCGCCTGTAATTTCCAGTTTGATCTTGGGATATTGCGACCTGAGCTGACCTTCCATCCAGTCTGCTCTTGCCCGTAGTTTCGGGACCAACCCCTCCACAGTTTCATCGCGCGGCTCCAGCCCAACGATGATCAAGGTCCCGCCATTTTTCCCGGTGAACAGAGGATCGGGCCAATCCACACTTGAGACCACCCCCGACACTCCTGGCACACTACGCAACGAAGTGGTTAGGAAGCCCAACGCATCTGCGCCTTTGGCGGAATCCGCATCGGGAATACCGCTGATCACCAGAATTAGTCGGTTGGCGAACGGAGACTGGAAACGCTGCGCCAGTTCCAGGTCAACTTTTTCGGATTCTCCGCCCTTGATGTGTACAACTGTCTCCAGGTGACGTTCGACTTTGTAGGAAAAGGGCAGGAGCGCAAGCGCCATGACAAAGCCAGACATCGCCCACCAAAATCGGCGGCGAGCGGCATCACGGGCAGTCTTCGAGACTGGCATTACCATAGGACTCTGTGCCGTTTCCTGGTTCGTCCGAAAGCAATGAAACGCTACTAATCTAGAAATTCATGATAGGCGTAAGCGACGGCCACGCGCTGGCAGCCAGCAGAAGAATACGTGGCTCCGCTTCACGCGGAGCCATCCCACGGCCCGAACCTTTTACCCTCTTTAGCTCGCTTTCCGGTTCGTGGGACGAGCAGATCGTGCGAAACCTTCTTTTGTCCAAGTGGTCGGACACTCTGTCGGTCGAAATCGAGCCTCGCTCGTTGAAACAATGGTTTCTCGGCTTTGACATCGAATCGTCTACCCGCGGTAGGTACAGGTCTATTATGTCGGGCGTGTATACCTGGGGCCAGTGCGAGGTTTGATCCCTCGTGGGGAGCAGTTCAATCCTTGCCGCTGCGTCAAGGGCAGGGAGTTCTCCCAGGTCACATCGTACGAGGCGCTGGCTCTCGAGCCAGAGGACATTTTTGCGGTGCTCAGTGAACTCAAGCAGCCCGAATACGAAATAACACTGCTGAGGAAATCGGGAACCTGCTTAGGGAACTGGCCGACCCGTGGAAGACTGCCGTCTATCTAGCAGTCACCACGGGGTTGCGCGTGAGTGAACTGCTGGGCTTGAAATGGGCTGACGTGGAATTCACGGCGGGCGAGATTCGTCTCAGCTGTGGCATTGGTGCGCCAGCACATTGGTGTGATGAAAACTGAGGCCAGCCGCAAGCCTGTACCCCTAGATGCTGGGCTTGCTGATGTTCTGCTCGATTGGCGTCGGCGCTGTCCCTACTATCAAGAGGCGGACTACACCTTTGCGAGTCCCGACAAGAACGGCAGTCAACCGTACTGGCCCACGGCTGGAATGGAGAATCACGTTCGGCCCGCAGCTATCCG
>Ga0187879_10001382_pt1 | contig 16635 bp, 11 predicted proteins | sample June2016WEW_19_1_FD_132423 | JGI IMG/M metagenome (GOLD analysis project Ga0187879, IMG submission 132423) | Peatland microbial communities from SPRUCE experiment site at the Marcell Experimental Forest, Minnesota, USA - June2016WEW_19_10 | ecosystem: Environmental > Terrestrial > Soil >... | reverse complement strand
GAGCACCGAGGTGGCCGGATCGGCGCCGAACCGGCAGGTGCCCGCCTGGTGGGCGACGCCGGCCACGGCGACGTCCATGCTCATGTAGAAGTTCTTGTCGAGGATATGATGGGCCGCCAGCCCGACGTGGTTGAGGATCTTCCTGAGCTCCTGGTAGAGCCCGTCGGCCTCGGCGTCGTTCGTCGCGGTGTAGGCGAGGTGGACGCGGCCGTCGCGGTCGACGGTGACCCTGTTGGCGGGCTTTGGCAGGTCCTCGGTGGTCAGCCAGAAGTCGACCGCATGGTGGGCGGTCTCGTCCAGGCTCCAGTGCGGGGCGAGCAGGGTGAGCTTGGGCTCCTCGCCCTTCATCGCCATCGCGTTTGACTTGCCGAGCATCTGGATGTTGCCGAGCGGCCAGTCCCGGCCGTTCCCCGCGAGGTAGAAGTCGTTCAGGGCGAGCGTCTTCTGGAACACCGTCTCGTTGCGCTCCTTGTCGAGCGCCACCACGGCCTTGCTGTTGTGGTACATGTAGTTGCGGCCCACCTGGTCGGAGCCGTTCGCCAGCCCGGCCGTATGCCGGTCGGAGGCGGACCGGAGCAGGATCCTGGCGCTGTTGGCCGCGCCAGCGGCGAGCACCACGATGTCCCCGGTATAGACCTCGTGGCTGCCCTCGCGGTTTACTTCCACGCCCGTGACGGCCCCGCCCGCGGCGTCGGTCTCGAGGCGCTCCGCCTCCGCGTTCACCAGCAGGGTCACGTTCGGCCGGTCCAGCAGCGGGCGGACCGCGATGACGTCAGCATCGGCCTTGGCGTGCACCAGGCACGGGTAGCCGTCGCACCATGCGCACCGGATGCACTGGCTCGATGGCCTGCTGGCCTCATCCAGCAGGATGCCGCACGGCGCGTGGAACGGATGGTAGCCGCCGGCCTGCAATGCGTCCGAGATCTGCTGGACGCGCGGCTCGTGCGAGACCGCCGGCCAGGGGTACTGCTTGGACCAGTGGCCTTCGGTGGGATCCTCACCGTGCACCCCGTGGACCTGGTACAGCCACTCGGCCTTGGTGTACCAGGGCTCGAAGTCGTCGTAGCTGAGCGGCCACGCCGGTGACAGGCCGTCCGCGTGCCGGAGCTCGCCGAAGTCCTCGGGGCGCAGCCGGTACAGCGCGGCCCCGTACATCTTCGTGGCGCCCCCGACGAAGTAATGGACCTGTGGCTGGAATGGCTTGCCGTCGGCGTCATACCAGGTGTCGGGCGAGATGTACTTCCCGTCCACGAAGACCGGGCCTGGACCCCAGTTGTCCGTCTCGCGAGGCAGGAAGTTGCCGCGCTCCAGGATCAGTATCCGCTTGCCTGAGGGGGCCAGCGTGGACGCCAGCGTGCCGCCGCCGGCGCCGCTGCCCACAATGATCACATCATAGTGTTCGCCCACCTGGTCATTCTCGCCGCGTGCGGCACGCGACGATTCACCCCTTCCGGGTGACCGCCGGGCTGTGCAGGTGCGCAGGCCGCTGCGGCTTCGACGGAGATGGTCCCCTTGAGCTGGTCCGGCGAGTAGCCCGCTCACCCTTGGAGGCTGATGCCTGGCGGGTTCCGCGCGGTCACGCTCAGCTGAGCGGCACCCGGCGATTCAAACGCCCGTTTCGGTGCCCGCGCCTCCTGAGGTCTCATTGGCGTAGTGAGCTTGCCGCACTCTCGGGTGCCCAACAGGGGACTATCAATCCCTCGTATGATCTTGGCCGGCGGGCGGATTCGAGTCATGCAGACGGCGCACTTCCACGACCTGCACGCCGAATGTCTCGAGCCTGGCGAGAAGCCCCTGCAGGGCTGCCTGATCCCGGAGGGGGCCGTGCAGGACGGTTTCCACCGGCTCCACCGAGGCGGTGAGCCGCTCGAAGTCGAGCAGGGCTTCGGGGGGGAGTACCCCGACTACGCGGATTTCGTAGTACGACGGTGGCAACGCAGCCCCCTCGCGATGGGCAATGACCAGACTCCACGGTCCTGCCTCGCGTCCTGCGGCACCCCATGCACCGCGGGTGAATTCATGAGTTCGTCACCCTGGTGAGATTTTGCGGGGGGTGATGACAGTTCATCCTGATGTAAGAAACAACCATAGGCAGACGGGCTAGCCCGCACGAGACTCCCAGCCGCACGAGGCTGAGGGATGCCGCAAGCAGGCGGCACGAGCGGTTCGACGGCTGGCAACCGGTTGCCCGCCACACTGCAAGGAGGACACGATGCTAGGCAGCGCCGAGTTGCGAGCGGCCAGCCGTTCCAGAGCGCATGCGGCTGGCGCTGAGGATCCTGTCCTGCTTTCCAAGATCGTCGTGCCAAGCCTGCCGGCCTGGGCGGTCCCGCGCCCGCGCATCGACAGGCTCATCGCCGATGGCGCGCGGGGACCGCTGACCACGGTCACCGGCCCGCCTGGCGTCGGCAAGACCATGGCGATCAGGTTGTGGGCCGCCGCAAACGCCGAACCTGGGACTCTGGCCTGGCTCACTCTGGACGAATACGACAACCGGCCGAGAGTCTTCTGGTCCTACGTCGTGGCGGCACTGCGGCAGGCCGGCATCCCGGTTCCGCGGGTCTCATCAGCCGGAGCGCGCGGGACTGCCGTCGACCACGTGGTGCTGCTGCGGCTCGCATCGGTACTGGCAGCGCAGGATGCACCCGTGGTGGTGGTCATCGACGACATCCATCTGCTGACTGACGCCGACACCCTGGACGGGCTTGCCTACGTGCTCAAGAATGCCCAACCGGGCCTGCATCTCGTGGTCTCCGCGCGGATGGACCCGCTGCTGCCGCTGCACCGATACCGGCTCAACGGAGAGCTGACCGAGGTCCGGGCGGACGATCTCGCTTTCAGCGTCGCCGAATCCAGCACGCTCATGGCGCAGCACGGCCTCACCCTGTCCGACGCCGCACTCGAGTCCCTTACCGGGCGCACCGAGGGCTGGGCGGCTGGGCTGCGACTAGCCGCGATCTCGCTGGAAGGGCACCCCGACCCTGAACAATTCGTTAAGGAGTTCGATGCCGAGGACGGCGCCGTCACCAGTTACCTGGTGGATGAGGTCCTGAATGCCCAGCCCGCACCCGTCAGGGACTTCCTCCTTCGGACGAGCATCCTGGACCGCGTCAACGCAGACATCGGCCGCGAACTGGGCGATGACGAGCAAGCGCCGGACTACCTGCCGGCCCTGGCCCAGACGAACGCGTTCGTCCGGCCGCTAGGGCACGGGTGGTATCGATATCACCCGCTGTTCGCCGCGGTATTGCACCTGAAGCTCCGGCGCGAGTGCCCGGGCCGGCTGCCCGAGCTGCACCGGCGAGCGGCCCGATGGTACCTGCGGCGGGGGTGGCTCGCCGACGCCGTGCGGCACGCGGGGAGCTCGGGTGACTGGCAGTTCGCGGCCCGGATGGTGGTGGACGAGCTCGCAATAGGCCAGCTCATCGAGCCGCTGGGCGGCAGGCTGCTGGCCGACGAGTTCCGCCAGATGCCTCTTGACCAGGCGTGGACGCAACCGGAGCCATTGCTCGTGACCGCCGCCATGGAGCTGTCCAGTGCCATCGGCGGCCCGAGCGTGACGTCGCTGGACGCTGCGGAGAACGCGCTCGATGAGCTGCCCGCCGATGCTGAGATCCCGGCCCGGCTGGCCGCTGCGCTGCTCCGCCTGGCCGTGAGCTGCCAGACCGGGAATCTGGGTGCGGCGACAGCCGCTGCCGACCGCGCCGGGGCCTTGCTCGACGAAATGCCCGGTGAACTGCTCGCGCGGCATCCCAGGGTCCGCGCGCAGGTACTGGCGGGCCGCGGAGCCGCGCAGCTGTGGGCGGGCCAGCTCGATGAGGCGGCTGCCACGTTCGAAGCCGGCATTGCCGCCGCCGCTGTCGGGGACAGTACCTATGAGCGAGCTGACTGCCTCGGGTACCTCGCGCTCGTGGAGGCCCTGCGAGGGCGGCTGAGCCACGCTGCGGAGCTGGCTGGTGAGGCAGCGGGCTCAGCCGAGAACAGCGACGACGGGATTGCAGAGCCCACCGCGGCGGCCGGCGTTGCACTCGCATACGTGCACCTGGAACGCAACGAGATGCAGCGGGCACAGGACCAGCTGGTCCTGGCGGATGCCGCCCTCCGGGCGCGCCCGGACAAGCTGATGACCGCCGTCTCCAGCCTTATCGCGGCGCGCCGCCGGCTGGCCGAAGGACGGGCGGGGGCGGCGTCGGAGATGATCGGCCGGGCGCGGCAGGGCTGGTCGCCGCCGCGCTGGCTCGAACACCGGCTGACGCTCCTTGAATCGCGCGCCCATGCGGCGGCGGGGGACATCCAGTCCGCGGTTGACACCGCCGGGCGTGCCGATCCGCAATCCGCGCCCGAGGCTGCCATCGCGGTAGCGCATGCGTGGCTGACCGCGGGTGACCATCGGGCTGCCAGGACCGCAATGACAACCGTCATGGCAGCCTCCGGCGAGCCAGGCGAGCAGATCAGCCTGGAAGGTTGGCTGGTCGACGCCTGGCTCAACTACTCAGGCGGCCATCATGCACGCGGGCGCCGATCGCTGGAGCACGCGCTGCGGCAGGGTAAGAATGAGCAGATCCGGCTGCCCTTCGCCATGGAGCAGAGCTGGATCCGGCCGGTGCTGCGGCGCGATCCTGACCTGGCCCATGCCTACCGGCACCTGCTCGAGGCCGAGTCCGTGCGCCCAGGCGCGGCGGTCCCGGTGCGCCAGTTCGCGACGGGCGAGTCGATACCGCTGGTCGTAGAGCGCCTCAGCGAGCGCGAGCGCGAGGTTATCCAGCATTTGTCTGGGATGCTCAGCACCGCCGAGATCGCCGCCGAGATGTACATCTCAGTGAACACTGTCAAGACCCACCTCAGGAGCATCTACCGCAAGCTGTCCGCGGCTCACCGAGGTGAGGCGGTCCGCCGGGCCAGGCAGCTCGATCTGATCTGACCGAGCCCCGCTGCGCCGAAGTTGTGCACCGGGGCGAGCCGGCTGTCCGGCTGACGCAGCGGCTCAGCGTTACAGGAGCGCGGCCTCGCGGCCTTTCTCAACGGCGTCCGGCCGGGTTGAAACGCCGAGCTTCCGGTAGATCGCCTGCGCGTGGGTCTTGATCGTGTTCTGTGACAGGTGCAGCTCCTGCCCGATCTCGCGGAGCGAGAGCGTGCCCCGCAGCAGGCGCAGCACCGCCAGCTCACGTTCGGTCAGCGGGTCCACCGGTGAAGCCGCCCGCAACCCGCCTGCCATCAGCCGATCAAGGCGCTCCAGCCGGGCCCGCTGCGCCTCGGCCCCGTCCGGCGACGCCGCGAGCAGCTGCCTGACCTCGTCGAGGTGCGCGGCGGCTCCGGGGCGATCGCCCAGGTCGAGCAGCACAGGTGCGAGCCTGAGCAGGATCTCGGCAGTGGGCCAGGTGCTGATCCCTGGCATTCCGCGGCGCGGCCGGAGTGCGTGCTCCAGCTCGCTGCGGGCCTCCTGCAGCCGCCCCCGCGCGGCGAGGACAGCGCCAGCGGCCGCGTAGCCCAGGGCGCTCAGCGGCGCGGCACCGAGGCCGACCTCATCGCGGGCCAGGATCTCGCGGGCGGAGTGCGCGAGCTGCTCGGCTTGAGCGAGCCGTCCCTCCTCGAGCGCGATCAGGGACATCACGGCGAAGGCCAGCATGCGCACCACCGTGATGGCCGCATCGCCCAAAAGCGCCTCCTCCGCCTGCGCGGCCGCGGGTTCGAGTGCGCCCGAGAAGTAGAGCGCGGCGGCGAACGCGGTGCGTGCCAGCGCGTACCAGGGTGATGACCGGTCGCTTTCCAGGGACACGGCCGCGGCCGCCGCCTCGCGCATCGGCCTGATCCCGTCGAACCCGAAGGTAGCCTGCACGAGTGCAGCCGAGAATTGCATCGACCGCATGCCGTCAGGAAGCGGGCCGTCATGCTCGCTCGCGGCTACGACCGGAAGCCATCGCGCCACGGATTCCCGATCGCCTGCGAGCGCAGCGGCCCACACCGCGCAGTGCGCGGCCTGCGGACTGGCGGCGATCGCGCTATCCCCGAGTGAGCGCATCCAGCCGCGGACCGTCGCCGCCTGGCCGGAATCGACGTAGGTGTACCAGTGATGCGCGATGAGGTCGATGGTCCCGGCGACGTCACCGCCGGTCAACGCATGACCGATCGCCTCGTCCGCCGATCCTGACTGCCGGTGCCAGGCGCTCGCGCGCTCGTGCAAGGTGCGGACGATACCCGGCTCGGTCCTGGCCAGCTCGCCGCGCAGCACCTGCGCGAAGAGATGGTGGTAGCGGAACCACTGCCGGTTCTCGTCAAGTGGCACGACGAACAGATTCTCCCGCTCCAGCATCGCGATAATCTGCGCCGCCTTGGTCGACCCGACAACTGCGTCGCAGAGCGGCGCGCAGAAGCGGCCGAGAATGGCGGTCCGGGCGAGGAACCGTCGCACCTCATCCGGCTGGCGGCTGAGCACCTCCTCGGCCAGGAAGTCGACGATGAACCGGTTGTCCCCGGTGAACTGGCGGATGAAGGCGCTCGGTGCTGGGTGACCGCGCAACGAGAGCGCCGCAAGGTACACCCCGGCGGGCCATCCTTCGGTCCTGCTGACAAGATCTGTCAGGTCTGGCTCGCTGAGCTCTACCGCAGCCACGTGATGAACGAGCGAGACCGCCTCCGCAGCCGAGAAGCGCAGCTCGGGCGCCCGGAACTCGAGCATCTCGCCCGCCGCCCGTAGCCGTGCTAGCGGCAGCGACGGATCGGTCCGCGTGATGAGCACGATCTCGGCGGATTGCGGGAGGTGGAGAAGCAGGAAGGCCAGCTGGTCCTGGCAGCTGCTGTCCTTGACAAGGTGGTAGTCGTCCAGCACGACAACAACCGGTGCCGAGAGTGCGGCCAGCTCATTGACCAGGATCGGGAGCACCGTTCCGGCGATGTCAGGAAGCTGGGCCCGAAGAGCCCGGAAGAGCTCGTCGGCACCCAGGTCAGGGCAGGCTCGCTGCAGCGCGTGCACGATATGCCACCACAGCCTGCGCGGGTCATCGTCGCCGGCGTCAAGCGAGATCCAGGCGAACGGCCGGTCCTCCGACGGATTAGCCCGCCATTGCGCTACGAGAGTGGTCTTCCCGAAGCCTGCGGGAGCGTCAACGAGGACGAGCTTGACCGCCGTGCCAGCCAGGATCTGAATGAGCCCGCGACGCTCCACCCACTCCTTACGCAGGCTAGGAGCATGGAGCTTGGTCTCGATCAGGACGTCGGGGGCGGCGCTGGACGTCGAGACGGGCACCGCCCGAAGACCGCGCTTTGCTGACAAGCCTGCTTCGCTCACTTCCCGATGATCGCTAAACCGGTCCGGTGTGGCAAGGGACCTAGGTCCCCCGCTCCATCGAAGGCCAACGGAGAAGCGCATCACCCGTCGCGGGTGGCGCGTGGCATGCATCCGGCTTGATGGACTGAAGACTGGCTTATACCGGCATAGGGAGAAAAGAGAAGGCAATGTCTGACCTGATCGCGATCGGGTACCCCGACACGACCACCGCCGAGGCTGCCGCCGATGAGGCACGGCAGCTTGCGCGGGACCTCATCATCGAGCCGGATGCGATCGCGGTGATCGTGCGGGACGCCAACGGCGACTACCACGTCCACACCCACCACCACCTGGTGGGCCGCGGGGCGACCTGGGGCATGTTCTGGGGCCTGCTGTTCGGAGTCCTGTTCTTCGTCCCGGTCTTCGGGATAGCCATCGGGGCCGGCCTTGGCGCTCTCATGGGCAAGGTCACCAAGTCCGGCATCGACGCGCAGTTCCAGGATCAGGTGCGCGGCATGCTGAAGCCGGGCAGCTCCGCGCTGTTCCTCATGGTGGAGAAGGTCACTCCGGACAAGGCAATTGAGGCGATGAGCAAGTTCGGCGGCACCGTGCTGAAGACCTCCCTGTCCAAGGAAGGCGAGAAGGAACTTCAGGACGCGCTGCATGGCGGAAGTGCCTCATAGCACGCTCTGGCAAGTATCGACCGGCGGTCCCGCGCTAGCGCGGGACCGCCGCCACGGTGGACGGATGTGGTGCACGTGTCAGGAGCGAGCTGGTTCTTGTCGATCGGGCTGGGTATTCTTTACCTCGTCCTGCTGTTCACGGTGGCCGTTATCACCTTCCGCAAGGGTCACTGGGTGCTCGGCCTGATCGGCATCTTCATTCCGATCCTGTGGGTCCTCGGGGCCATCCTGCCCGCCAGGCGCGGCTCGTCTTACCGCCGCAGGAACGCGCGGTAGCAACTGGCCTGGCTCACGGTCCACCTGCCGGGTCCGGAGACGGGGTCGGCGGCTGAGACGTCTTGGTCTCAGGCGGCGTTTCATGGGCCGGGGCCGGCGTCAGCCTCGCCGAGGCTACATATGCCACGACGACCGCCACGATCGCCAGCGGCATGACGGCCAGGCCGTCCGACGCTAGCAACAAGCTGGCCAGCAATACGGAGGTCAGCGGGAGCCTGAGCATCACCACGGTCATCGCGCCGATTCCCATGGCGAGGCCGTCAACCAGCGGCAGCCCCGGCAGGTGGGACAATGCCACGCCACCCACCGCCCCGATGAACATGGCCGGGAAGGTAGGACCGCCGCGGAAGCCGCTGAGCGACGCGCCGTAGGCGAGCCCCTTGCAGATAATGAGTAGCAGCAGCGCTCCCACCGTGTAGCTGGCGCTCTGGCTGACGAACGGGCCAAGTGCGGATTGCCCGGAGAACAGCACCTCGGAGGAGCCCTTTCCGGTGGCTGCGGCGAACGCGATCGCAAGTCCCGCGACGGCCAGGCCCACCACCGGCGTGATCAGCAGCATGCGCCGCTCGACATGGGGCCGCAGGAACAGCCCGAGCCATCGGATCCCGGAGCCGAGCAGGGTGGCCATCACCCCGATCGCCAGCGCCCACAAGAATTCAGCACCCGTCGGCGACCCGACGTGCGGAAGATTGGGAATCGCCAGCGAGAACGTGCCGAGCCCGGTCCAGGCGTCAAGGCCGATGAACACCAGCGAACCGACGCCAGCGGCCAGCAGGCCGGGTACCAGCACAAGCTCCAGCATGGCCCCGCCCAGCCCCGATGCCTCCATCAGCAGGAACGCCCCGAGCAGGGGCGAGCCCAGCAGCGTGCTGATGGCGGCGAAACTCCCCGCCGCGGCCACCACGGTGCTGGTTCTCGGCGGAGCATCCCGCTTGACGAGGCGGACCGCAAGAACGCCAAGGCCGCCGCCGAGGGCGATCATGGGTGCCTCGGGTCCGAGCACCACGCCCAGGCTCAGGGTCGCAAATGCCGCGAGCAGGATGCCGGGAAGCTCGATCGGCGAGGGAGGGCCTGCGCCAACCTTGAACCCGTCGGCCGGTGAGTGGCCGCCCTTGCCGGGCAGGTACCTGATGGTGAGCGCGACCAGCAGCCCGGCCAGTACCAGCGGCGGAATCGGCCACCACAGCGGTTCCCCGTGGAAGCCCAGCCCCTTGGGAAGGTCGGTGAAGATCCATACCTGCAGCTTCGAGACCAGCGCGAGAAAGAAGTAGGCTGCCGCGGAAATGGGCACCCCAACGATGCCCGCAAGCAGCAGGAGCGCGACGTAGCTGCGGGACCGCAGGAGCGCAAGCGGATCAGGCGGCGTTGTCACCTGCGTCCTCCCTGGTCTCTTCGAGCGAGCTGCACAGCAATCGTTATCCGGCCACATTCTCCCAAACATCACCTGAGCGGGATGATTACCGACAGGGCGAGCCGATCACCCATGGTGCCGATCGGGCACACGTGTCAGGTGACCAGCAGGTAGATGCTCTTTCCTGCTAGCCAGAAGCCAAGCAGCAGGAATATTACGATGATCACCTGTTCTTGATGCGTGTCGAGCCAGGTCCGCAGCTGATCAAGCCGGACAGCAGCTCTGGCGGGTGCGAAGGTCGCGTATAGCTCCAGGTACAGGAAGCTCGACGTACCGGCCAGGCAGAAGAGCATCAGCGTCACGTAGTCGCCGGGGGTGGACAGCTTGGCCTGAAGGACTGTCGCGGCGCCTGCCGCCACCAGGGCCCAGGGCTGGAGGAACACGGCAATGCCGGCGGCGGACCACAGCGAGATCCGGTCCAGCCTGGTCATCCAGGTCGGCGGCTTGCGGGGGCGGCCCCGGTGGCGTCGCTGACGCACGGCAAGCAGGATCAGCACGATGCCGAGGGCCAGCTTGACGGCCAGGGCGGCGCTCGACGGCGCGGTCTGCGGCTTGGGCGGATTGCCCCCGGTCGTGAGGAGGACGGCAGCGATCACGGCCACCAGGCAGGCCAGCCAGCCGAGGATGAACGCCAGGCCCTTCCTGGTGCCCTTCTCGGCGCCCAGGATCAGGATGAAGGCGGAGAGCGGAAACGGCTCCAGGGTGATCGCGAGCGCGATGAGCAGAAGGTCAAGTACCACCCGCACGGTCCCGCTATCGGCGCCGGGAAGGGCCGCCGAGCTCGCCGGTCCCGGTCAGCCGGGAGCTCACAGGCCGCGCTCGGCGGTTAGCCGTCCCGATGCGACTGCGTCGACGAGAGCCTGGTGGTCGCGCTCGTTCTGGTCGGCGTAGGCGACAGCGAACTGGGCGATGGCCCGGTCGAAGACGTCGGAGCCGCCGAGGTAGGCGGCGATGGCGATCCGGTCCCCGGAACGGGCATGGGCCCGGGCCAGCGTCCAGCCGCAGAGTTCACCGTACAGCCGCAGGCCGGCGGGCAGGATGTTCTCTATGTCGACGGAGAATTTCCAGTCCCGCAGCTGGCGGACATAGAAGTCACGGGGCCGGCCGTCCAGGCCGGCTTCGATCCGCTGCCAGCCCAGGAAGATGTCGCTGGATGCCTGCATCAGCCGCTGGCCCGCTACCACCCGCTGGCCCTGGTTGGCGAACTTGCTGGCCCCGACGAACCGGCTGAGCACCGACGCCTCGGCCTCCTTCACCTGCAGGAACAGCGGGTCGGCGTCGTCACGGCCGAGCATCAGGACGATCCAGCAGCGCGTCCCGACGCTGCCGACGCCGACGACCTTGCGGGCCATGTCACAGAACTCGAACTGCTCGAGCAAGTACCTGCGGTCGGTTTCCAGCGTCCGCCTGTACTTGGCGATCAGGTCGCTGAACTGCTCCTCGATGGCCGTCCGGTCCGTCTCCTTGGGCATCAGCTCGTCGATCGGAACCAGCAGCGGCGGGTCAGAGATGATCCGCGGCCGGCCGTCAACCACCCGGGTCAGCTTGGCTACTTCCTGCATGCTGTCCCTGGTCCGCGCCTTGGCCAGGCCTTTCTGCACGGTTTTGCGCTGCCGCGGCTGAAGCTGCGATTCGAACTGCGCCCGCAGCTGGTCCATGTCCGCGTGCGCGTACCAGACATCCAGGTTGGTCATCCCGGCGAACTGGCGCATCGCCTGCCGGTACCGGGCGACCGCGGCCGTCACGATCTCGCGGCGCTGCTTGCCGGGGAACCCGTTGCCGCGCGCCGCGACCTCGAGGCTGGCCGCGAGCCGCTTGACATCCCATTCCCACGGGCCGGGCAGGGTCTCGTCGAAGTCGTTCACGTCGAACATCAGCCGGCGCTCGGCCGAGCCGAAGACGCCGAAATTCGACAGGTGCGCGTCACCGCATGCCTGAACGGCCAGCCCGGACACCGGAGTGCTGGCCAGATCGCTGGCCATCGGCAGCGCCGCGCCGCGGTAGAACGTAAACGGGGACACCATCATCCGGCCCCGCCGCACCGGCACCAGATCGGGCAGCCGCGCCTTCGCTTGCTCTTCCAGCAATGCGATCGGGTCGGGCCGATCGGGCGGCGGGTCGAATTCCGCGTGGCTGTCACGTGGCACTTCGGCCCGCGCCGCCTTGCCACGGGCCGCGCGCTCCGCCGGGGTCAGCCGTCCCACCCCGGAATCGAGCTGATAGCGTCCCGTGGCCCGGGGTGCAGCCTCTGTCGTCCGCACACTCATTGTCGGCCCCTCTCTATCCGGCGCACCACTGGTCTCTATCCGGCGCACCACTGGGCCGCCCGGCACCGAATCGCCGCAGGCCGTTTCCGTTACCGCAGGGTGCGGGCGAGGCATGCCGCATGAGCCACCATTCCGCACGGGACGGCTGTCTGCGTCACCCCGGCGGGGTGAGGCAGACAGCCGTTTAGCCGGGGTTATCCTCAAAGGGCATGGATGGGCGCAGGTGGCGCCGGCGGCCATTGGCGGCTCACCCCCTGTCGGCCGGCCCTGGATCCGCTCAGCGCACGACCCTCGCAGAGGGGTACCCCCCGTGGCAGTCGAAGGCAACGCACCGGAACTGCCGACCGCATTGCCAGCTGAGGGAGATGCTTCCGGCGAGTCCGGGGCGCCGGCGACCGGCGGCGAGGCCCGCAGGTCGCGCCGGGCCGCCAGGCGTGCCCGGGTCGAGCGGCTGACCCGCGCCGTCCGCGACAGTGACCATGCGGCCGTGGAAGCGGGGGTTCTGCGGCTTAGCCAGTCCCGGCGGTGGCTTGCTCCCCTCGCCCTTGCCGTCGGTGCTTTTGCCATGCTGTTCGAGGGAGTGCGGCTGCTGTTCACTAACTGGCGGCTGACCCTGATCCAGGTGCTGCCGGCGATGTGGATCTGGGCCGCCATGATCGACCTGAAAGCACATGTGCTGCACGGGAAGTCGTTCCATGTACTGACCGGGCCGGTGGTGATCCCGATCGTGCTGGCCGTTGCCGCTGTAACGGCGGCAAGTTTCTTCCTCAATGCCGTGTTCGCTTTCGCGATCACCGGTGCAGGCGGCCCGCTGATCCGGCCCGCGTTCACGCAGGCCAGATCGCATCTGGTGGTCGTGCTGGCATGGGGAATCGCGGTCGGCATCTGCCTGGGCCTGTCGACGGTGGTGTTCGCCCGCTGGGGGCGGTGGTGGTTCGGGCTGTCGCTGAGCATCGTCATCGGCGTGATGATGGTCTGCTATGTCGCCGTCCCGGCCCGGCTCGTCGGCGTGAAGGCCAATATCTCGAAACGTGACAAGCTCACTGCGACCGCGGTGGGCGGCGCAATCGGAGCGGTGGTGTGCACCCCTCCCTACGTCCTTGGCCGCGTCGGGCTGGTCATGCTCGGGTCACACACGCTCTTCATCCTTGGCTGTGTCCTGATCGCCGTCGGACTGACCTTGCAGGCAGGCGCCACCGGCGCGGTCAAGGCAGTCAAGATGAGCGCCAAGCTCGTCTCCGGGCATCAGCAAGCTGCAGGCGATGACAGGCCAGCTGGCGAGGCGCCGCGCCCGGTAGCTGGCTGAGCCGACCGAGAAGGTGTTCGGCTTCCTGCTCGCCGCGCTGGCCGTTCAGCTGGCGCTCGACGGGCTGTCCGACGTCGGGAGTAATCCACCTGATCCAGACTTGACCGTATCCGGCCACGCAAGGCTGCCGGTCCGCATCACCCTCCGCGGGTGATGCGGCGCCGCCCGACCGGGCCAGATGCTACCGGGGTAGAGGTCCAGATCGGATCATAAACCGGATCGCATCGGCTGATCGGTCTCCGGCTGCCCGGGCTGACGGGGGCCGGCCGAAGTTAGACCGGCCGCTCGCACGAAAGAGGCAGGAACATGGCAATCGGGCCCGTGCAGCTTCTCGTCCTGGGGTTCAATCACCCAGACTTCCACGGTGAGATCATCGCCGAGCTCGAGCGGCTCCGCGAAAGCGATACGGTACGCGTGATCGACTCGCTGGCCGTTTACAAGGACGCCGACGGCGAGCTGGAGGTGGAGCACCTCAGTAACCTCACTGAGCAGGAAGCGATCGAGCTCGGCAGCAAGATCGGCGCACTCATCGGCCTGGGTGTCGAGGGCGAGGAGGGTGCCGAGGCCGGCGCGCTAGCGGGTGCCGAGGAGGCGGCCGCCGAGGGCGGCGTGAAGGTGTTCACCGAGCAGGACGGCTGGGATGTGCTCGAGGACATCCCGAACGACTCCGCGGCGGCGCTCATCCTGATCGAGCACCACTGGGCGGTGCCGCTTCGTGACGCGCTTGTCCGCGCCGGGGGCTTCCGCATCAGCGACGGCTTCATCAGCCCGCTCGACCTCGTGGAGATCGGGCTAGTATCGGCCGAGGAAGCACAGGAACTGCACGACCTGGAAACGACGGCTGCGGCAAGCTGACTACGTCGGCCCTGCCGTCCCACTATCTGGAGGCGCAGAATGTTCGGAGCACGCAGAGTAGCCCGGCGCACTGGACGGCGCACCGCCCGGCGCGTCTCCCGGCGGTAACGGCTTAGCGCGAGCCTGGCCATCTCACCACCTAGCGAGCACTGCCGTCAGCCGGTGAGATGATGAGCGCGTCCGACCTGGCGATCGTGGCGGGCTTGGTGTTCGCCTGGGGCATGCTCTCGGCTCGGCTGGAGCGTTTCGACGTCACCGCGCCGATCACGTTCGTCCTGGCCGGCGTCCTCCTGACGCACGGTCCGCTGGCTCCGCTGGGATACGCACCGTCCCGCGAGACGGTCAAGGCGCTCGCAGAGATCACGCTCGTCCTGGTGCTGTTCTCGGACGCCTCCCGGGTCGGGCTGCGAGATCTGCGGGCGGATATGGGCACCTGTCTCCGGCTGCTCGGGATCGGGCTGCCGCTGACGATCGGCCTGGGCACGCTGCTGGCGCTGGCCCTGTTCCATGACCTGAACATCTGGCTTGCCCTGCTGGTCGCAGCGGCGCTCGCGCCCACGGATGCCGCCCTCGGCGCGGGGGTGATGGTCAACCCAGCGGTTCCCGGGCGGATCAGGCGGCTGATCAACGTCGAGAGCGGGCTCAACGACGGGATCGCCACGCCGGTTGTGCTGGTCGCGCTGGCTGGCGCGGCAGCCACCGGTCACGGCGCGGCCGCTGATGCTGGCAAAGCCATCGCCGAGCTCGCGCTTGGCGTGCTGACCGGTGCGGCTGTCGGCGGGGCCGGCGGGTTCCTGGTGAAGGTGGCGCGCCGTGGCGGCTGGGCCGAGGGGGACTTCGCCGGCCCGGCGGTGCTGGCGCTGGCGGTGTGCGCTTACGCCTGCGCGCTGGCGCTGCACGGCAATGGCTTCATCGCCGCGTTTGTCGGCGGCCTTGCTTTCGGCGCAGTCGGCGGCCGGCGCAGCGAAGGACTGGTGCCGTTCGTCGAGGAGACGGGAGCGCTCGTGTCGCTGCTGGTCTGGCTGGCATTCGGCGTTATCGCGGTCGTTCCGGCGCTCACCGGCCTGACCTGGGAGACGGCGGTCTATGCCCTGCTCAGTCTCACGGTGATCCGGATGGCGCCGGTGGCGGTCGCGCTGGCCGGCACCCGGCTCGGCGGCGCGGCCACGGCCTTCATTGGCTGGTTTGGTCCGCGCGGACTGGCGTCCGTGGTGTTTGCCCTGCTGGCGCTGGAGGAGCTTGGCCAGCGCGTCGCCGGGGCCGCCGTCTCGGTCATCGGCTTCACCGTGCTGCTCAGCGTGATCGTGCACGGCGTGACGGCTGATCCGCTGGCCCGGCGCTACGGGCCGCGGCTCGCGCTGGCAGCAGGCAGCGCCGATGATGCCGGGATGGCTCCGCTGCCGGAGCGCAGGCTCATCCGCCGCGCCTCTTGACCAGCCACGCCTCGGCGTCGAGGTAGGCCGCTGTGGTCGACTCGCCGACGATCGGGCTGCATCGGGCTGCGCCACGCCGGACAACCGGGGAGTTGTCGGCCGATGCATCTCAAAGAATCTCCGACCGCGTCCCTTCCGGCTTCATCCGTGAGGGATGGTGCCTGCCCGTGCGGGCGCCCTTAATCTCTGGGTGCAGCGTCGCGAGAATGGGGAGCATGCACGGCATGTCCAGGACGAGTTCTTCATCACCGGCCGCCGCGGCAAGCCAGGGACCCCGGCCAGCGCGGGCCAAGAAAGCGGCCAGGAACATGGCGAACGATCAGCTCAGGACCATGACATGGGTTCCGGGCGGTACCTTCGGCATGGGCTCGGCCGACTTCTATCCGGAGGAGGGCCCGGTGCACCGGGTCGCCGTGGACGGGTTCTGGATGGACCGCCATCCGGTGACGGTGGCGGATTTCCGGCGGTTCGTGACGGCGACCGGGTACGTGACCGTCGCCGAGCGGCCGCTGAAGGCCGCCGACTACCCCGATGCCGACCCGGACCTGCTGGTCCCGGGGTCGCTGGTGTTCCAGCCCACGTCCGGCCCGGTCGATCTGCGCGATTACCGTAACTGGTGGGAGTACGTCCCGGGCGCCTGCTGGCGGCGCCCGGGGGGACCCGGCAGCGACTGCCGCGGCCTCGCGCGGCACCCGGTGACCCATGTCGCCTATGAGGACGCGGAAGCCTACGCCGCCTGGGCGGGCAAGGAACTGCCCACCGAGGCCGAGTGGGAGTACGCGGCGCGCGGCGGCCTCTATGGCGCCGTGTACGCGTGGGGCGACGAGTTCGCCCCGGGCGGCACGTTGATGGCCAACACCTGGCAGGGCGAGTTCCCCTGGCAGAACCTGCTCGCCGACGGTTACGAGGGAACCTCCCCGGTGGGGTCATTCCCCGCCAATGGCTACGGGCTCGATGACATGACCGGCAACGTCTGGGAATGGACCTGCGACTACTTCACCCCGCGTCATCCGGCCGAGGCCGCCCGCGCCTGCTGCGTCCCGCGCAACCCGCGGGTGAGCTCGCCGGAGCACAGCAGGATCGCCGGCGAGCCGGGCGCGCACCTGCCGCGCAAGGTCATCAAGGGCGGCTCGCACCTGT
>Ga0187879_10001381_pt1 | contig 16640 bp, 15 predicted proteins | sample June2016WEW_19_1_FD_132423 | JGI IMG/M metagenome (GOLD analysis project Ga0187879, IMG submission 132423) | Peatland microbial communities from SPRUCE experiment site at the Marcell Experimental Forest, Minnesota, USA - June2016WEW_19_10 | ecosystem: Environmental > Terrestrial > Soil >... | reverse complement strand
CGGTCGTTCCCCGTCGCGCCGAGGTCACCGGTAACGGTCGTCACGCCACCCGTACCTTCGGGTTCAGGTACCCATAGCTGATGTCAACCAGAAGGCTCATCGTCATCTGGAAGAGGACGAAGACGATGGCCACCCCCTGCACCACCGGCAAGTCGTGGTCGGTGATGCCGCTCAGCATGTACGGCCCGAGGCCCGGCATCGCAAAGATCTGCTCCACGATGACGGCGCCCCCGAGTAGGTAACCGATCTGAATTCCGAAGATCGTCACCACCGGCATCGAGGCGTTCTTGAGCGCATGGCCGAACAGCACCGAGCGGCGAGTCCCGCCTTTGGCCCAGGCCGTGCGGACATAGGGCGTATCGAGGACGTCGATGAGCGAGGCCCGCAGCTGGCGGGCCAGCGTCGCCCCCACCAACAGGCCCAGGGTCACCGCCGGCAGGGTGATGTCGGTGAGCCAGCCGGTGAACGACTCCGTGATGGCGGTGTAGCCGGTCGGCGGAAAGATCTTCCAGTGCACGGCGAAGATCGATACCAAGATGATGGCCAGCCAGAAACTCGGCAACGCCAACCCCAAGGTGGAGAAGGTCCGGGCACTGCCGTCGACGCTTCCCCCGGGCCGGACCCCGGACACGATGCCGAGAGGTATGCCGACAATGAGGGACACGATGGCCGAGGCCACCACGAGGCCGAAGGTCACCGGGAACCGGGTGGCGATCTGCTGGCTCACCGACTGGCCACTGGAGAGCGAGGTTCCGAGATTTCCCCGCACTGCTCCGGTGAGCCAGTGCCAGTACTGGACGATCAGTGGCTCATTGAGATGCAGCTGCGCCCTGACCCGGGCAATCTCCGCCGGCGTGGCAGTCACGCCACCCGCCAGAGTGACTGCCGGGTCGCCGGGAACCAGCGCCAACAAGAAGAAGATGGCAAAGGACACGATGAGCAACACCGGAATGATGCTCAGCAGACGCCGTAGGACCAACCTGCCCACTCGACTCCCCTGGCAGCCCTTCGCTGTCGTATACCGCCTGACGACCCTGCCGATGTGGCAGCGCTGCGCATCCTACTCAGGGCCGAGTTCGGATGGACCGAGGCTCAGGAATAGGTGCTGAGCATGTTCCTCTTTGGTGTCGAACACTGGACAATCGTGTGACTTCCGGTCAAGCTGACGGGGAACGAGGTAGGGCCGCATCAGAGTGGCACGCCGTTGTCATTCGTGCCCCGGCGAGGCGACGCGGCAGAACGGGGGGAAGTTGACGCGGTCACGTCCTGCTCACACGAGCACGTCTGATGTGGGCGTCATCGCGACTTGCTCACCAACACCAGTGGCCGACGCTGCCGCCGGTGTGGCCTCTTCATCACACCGGGTTGTTCCACCCGCGTCCGAACCAGAAAGTTGAGCTGCCACGATGAAGATCAAGTGGGGAACTGGGTCCCGGCGCATCACCATGGCCGTGATGGCCGTCGGCCTGATGCTGAGTGCCCAGGTGCTGGTGACCGGGGCCGCGACCGCCGGAGCCGCTTCGGGCGGCAATAACGGCAACCTGACGACCGGGTACGACCTCTCCGAGACCATCCAGCCCATTGAGTTCGATCCCGTCCAGTTCACCAGTTCGGGCTGCTGCTTCGCCTACGACTGGCCGATCTATGCAGGACTCCTGCGCGAGACGACGAGTGGGGCCTATGTCCCCGACCTGGCGTCCGCCGTCACGGTGGCCAACCCCAGCACCCTCGATATCACCGTCCGCCCCGGCCTCGTCTACTCCAACGGCACTCCCCTCAACGCGGCTGCGGTCAAGGCCGGGTTCGAGCGCAACCTGACCAATCCGCATTCCGGGGTGTGGGACCAGTCCATGTCCGAGATCTCCTCCATCGACGTCACCGGGACCGACTCGCTGGTCATGAACTTCTCGCAGCCCGTGGCCAGCACCTTCTATCCGCTCCTGGCCGACCAGGAGTCATTCATGGCCCTGCCCACAAGCCCATCTGCGGGCAACCCGAACCAGAACGTGGTCGGCGCCGGCCCGTTCATCCTGAAGAGCTACGTCGAGGGCGAGAAGATCGTCCTGGTGAAGAACCCTCACTACTGGGACGCCAAGGCCATCGACCCCTCTGGCATCACCTTCGTCAACGTTCCCACCGGGCCCCAGCAGCTCAACTCGCTCGAGTCCGGGTTGGTCCAAGTCGAAGGCATCCCGGACAATGACATCCCGGCCTTGAACGCCCAGACCAACCTCCAGTCGAGCTCGCAGTTCCCCGACGCCAACTACTACTTCGTCCCCATCTGCAAAGCTTCGGGACCACTGGCCAACGTCAAGGTCCGTCAGGCCCTGAACTTCGCCACCAACCGGACCGCGATCAACAACGCACTCCTCTACGGCAAGGGCGAACCGGCCTGGAGCATCTTCCCGTCCTCGTCGAACTACTTCGACACCTCGCTCACCAATATCTACGCCTTCAACCTGAAGAAGGCCAAGACGCTGCTGGCCGAGGCGGGCTACCCCCACGGCTTTTCGACCAGCCTCATGGCCCTGCCCGAAGCCTCCAATGATCAGCTGGCCACGGTCCTCCAAGAAGAGTGGAAGCAGATCGGCGTGTCGGTCCAGATCGTCCAGAGCTCGAACTACGTGACCGATCTGTACACCGATAACAAGGCCCAGATGGGCCTCAATCCGCAGGGATTGCCCGGCATCCAAAAGATCACCACCCAGTACATTCCCGGCGATGTGGGTGACCTGTGCAACTACAACAACCCCACCCTCAGCGCCTTGACGAAAGAACTTGAGGCGCTCCCGCCGAGCAGCTCCAAGCTCAAGAGCGTCTGGACACAGATCCAGGACTTCGTCATCAAGAACGCCCTCTCGATCTACGTCGACTACTCCCCCAACGTGACCGGGGCGGCCAAGGACGTGAAGAACCTCCAGAACATCCCCTACGTGGGAGGGGTCTTGAACTACTGGGTGGTGTCGGTCCCGGGCTGAGTGCGGGGCGAAAACGACGAGAAATGCTTCGGCGGAGAGACTCGAACTCTCAACCTAGCGGCGCCACAAGAGCACGACGTCTACCACTACCCTTCCGCGAAATCCCAGGAAGACGAGGGTATCGATTAACCGCTGATGACCGTCCAAGACCCAACACTTCCGATGCTTCGCGCACGAATCGCGCACGATATTTGACACAGTCAAGCGTTTCTTGCCGGACTCAACTTTCAAGTGAGCCTTGCCAGGGAACTGCCTCCGAATGCCGGGCCGCGCCTACCACTCCGGCCACAGCCTGACGATTGTTCTCAGGTGGCCGCATTTCGGGCAAGTCCCTTCGGTCTCGTAGGCGACTACGCGACCCGGAAAGAGCTCTCGCTCGGCCCAGTGCCCACAGTCCATCTGGACGTGGCCCGAGCGCACCGAGTCCGAGCCATGGACCTGGGCAAGATGGTCCGCCCAGAGACGCAAGACCGTACCGCCTTGAAGTTCCGGGATCGGATGTCTGACGCTCTCGGAGTATGAGAGGAGGTACTTACGCCAGCGGTGATCGCGCTCAGCCTCGATCGGAACTCGATCGATCAGAAAATCTGCGTCCTCTATCTCAAGGCGCAACTGCAGCCCGCACAAGGTGGCCAGAGCACGTTGTACGCTTAGGAGAGCTTGATTCGGTGGCCTCTGCGCCGAGAGTTGCTGATTCGCAAAGCCAACGAGGTCTCGACCGATCCATCGATGGAATGACTTGTTCGTCCGTCTTGGTTCCTCGATGCAGAACACCTGCAGCGCCACGATGCGGCGACCGTATCTCCTCTCGTCCCGATCGCCCGCATACTCGATCCGGAAGCCACTCCGAGGCCGTCCACCTCGACGTCGGGTCTCAGACCACAGCCGAACGTCCTGGGATCGCCAGATCCTGCCCGACGCCAGCTCCGCGACAGGAGCTGGGAAACCCTGTGTCTCGGCGAGCTGCGCCGCCCTCTGTCGAGACACCCCCAGGATGTCACCGACCTCCGTCACCCCCGCGAGGTCACACTCCATGCATCGAAACTAACCATTGACGTTGGTAATAGTTACCGAAACAGCCTCAATCGCGCTTAGCCGCGACCGCTAGCAAGTTTGTACTCGTAGATGGTCGTCTTCAGAATGCAGCTGCCGGGCTGGATGATCTCGACCCGCAAGATGCCCGCGGATGTGTCGAAGTCAACCCCCTCTGCTTCGAAGGTGCCGGAGCAACTGCTCTCTTGTGGGATCGATCCCAGGTCCACGACGTGACCCTTCACGCTGCTGCCGTGAAGCGACGTCGGCAGGTCAACCTCCACCAGCGGCTTCGAGTTTGGAAAGAGTGTTCGTGAGTCGTCGTCTGAGGCACAAACCAGTCTGACCGGGGTCACGAAGTCACAACCCTGGATGTCGTTGATCTTGTGATCGAGCTTGATATACCCGGCAAGTTGCAGCGTGCCGCCATGAGACGAAGTCTTGTGGTTGAGCAGAGGCGTCGGGTAGATCTGCAGGTGACTCATGGTTCCCCACTCACCGGCAATCATCCATTGGCTGTCCGGCGAGATGGCGACGAAGGAGTTGTTGTAAAGCTCGCCCGGTACCAGGGTGTGAAGGTACTCAAAGCTCTTGCCGGAGGGAGTGGTGACGAGGAACATCTTCGACTTTCCTGAGCTGGGACCTTGATAGGCGTCGAATATGTATCCGTCGACCGAGTCAGGATCTCCAATGTGGGCCCAACCCTGAGCCTTAAGGTTGCTCGGTATCGACGCTATCCCTCTATACAGCTCGTAGGGACTATGGCGCGCTTGGGAGACCGTCGCCACGCCCTCGCCGGCATAAAGCGTGTTCTCGTCGTAGCTCCCTACCCTGGCCCAGCCGGCGATGCCACTCTTGGACTGTGGCATGAAAGCACCGCCGGTTGCGCCGGCAGCCGACGGCCGCGCTCCGACGCCTAAACCCAACACGACGGCGGCACAGGCAATCAGGAGAACGAGGAAGTCGAACTTCAAATCCCCCGATCTGCGTCGCATTCCGGCTTTGATCACAGCTCCTCCGCTAGCTCGCGAGGCGGCCCAGACCGCCGGCCATCAGACTCCTCGACCAAGTCCCCGATAGTCGGCAGGTCGATCACGGTTCAGATCATGCCGCCTGGTTGCGACCCGCCTGCCGTCACCGGCGGCCAGAAAGGTGATCCGGAGCCGAACCCCGTTCAGAAAGGCCAGGGGGTTTCCTGCCAAGCGATGTCCTACACCGGTCATTCTGAGGTCCGCCTATAAATCCACTCCTCCTCAGGCGGTAGATTCTGTGGATCGAAATTATCCTCGTTGAGGGATCCCAGAGCCGGGACGTTCGCTCTCTTACCTTGCGCTCTCGCGGGCCCCCAGGACGGGGATTCCTACCAGCACCCACTTGAATAATCCCAGCTAGATCTTGGTGCGCCGTATCCGCCAATGACCGCTCATGACCCTGATTTGCCGTTCACTCGCGCACGAATCGCGCACGACACTTGACTCTCATCAAGCTTCGTGGCTACTACGACTTCGGATTGTTGTTGATGCTGAGGATCGCCCATTCTTCGCCTCTGCGCTCTAGGACGTTGAAGCAGCCGGTGTCTTGGGGAACGCTCTCGGCGTCGCCCAAGCGTGCGTCGAGAGCGATCAACAGCAGACGGTTCACCGCGTCGTGGCTGACCACCACCAGGGCACCGCGGCTCACCTGTCGGGACGCGTCGTCCAGCGCGCTCATCGACCGCGTCAGCACCGCTCGCTCGGGCTCGATCTCCGGAGCATCGTCCAGAGAGCCCCACCGGGCAATGACCTGGTCCTTGGGCCGTCCGGCCCACGGCCCGTAGTCCCGATCGATGAACCTCGGGTCGACCTCGACCTCTAACCCGGCACGATGTGCGACCTCCGAGGCGGTGGCCACCGCGCGCTTCAGTGGGCTCGAAATGATCCGCTCCAGGTTCTCATCGGCGAGCGCATCGCCCAGGATCGAGGCCTCGAGCTGCCCGACCGAGTCGAGGTCTGGATCGAGATGCCCTCGCAACGCGCCGGCAGCGTTGAGCGGCGTCCGACCGTGCCGCGCCAGATAGATCCGTGTGGAGGCATTCCTGGGTCTCCCTGATCCCCAGTTCGGATCGGTCACCGTGAAGGGCTCACTTCCCCCGTTTTTTCCTGGCTTCTTGCCCGGGTCGTCTGCAGGAGCGCATCCAGCGGGTCCGGCGAAGCTCCAGCGCTTGCAGGGCATGGTACCGAGAGCACGCGAGGTGACCGGGGGAATAAGTGCTCGGCGTGACGATTCGCGCTAGCGTTTTTACAGCCGGATGAGGCCTCGGTGGGCTTCGGCCCGAACTGCCCTTTTTTGGGCTGATGGCCTCTACGTGAGTAAGAACGCGTGGAGGTCGGTGCTGTGGGTCCCAGCGTTATCGCCCCTCAAGGTGTCCAGGCACTCCAGGTCCTGACGATCCTCCTCGGGGCCCCACTGGTCAGCGGTGTGATCTCCCACGTCGAGGGCCGTCTTCAGGGCCGGCGGGGCCCTCGAATCCTCCAGCCGTACTACGACCTGGCCAAGCTCTTTCGCAAGGAGACGGTGGTCACCGAGGAGTCCAGCTGGGTGTTCCTGGTTGGCCCCATCGTGGCGTTCGGGTGCTACCTGATCGTTCCGCTTCTGATTCCAGTGCTCACGACCTATGGGTTGCCGCTGGGCTACATGGGCGACATTCTGGGCGGCGCTTTCATCCTTGCGCTGGCCGGCTTCGTGGTGGCCCTCTCCGGTACCGAATCGGGTGGCCCCTACGCGCAAATGGGTGGGAGCCGGGCCATGACCTTCGGTGCCCTGATCGAACCGACGCTTCTCTTCGTGATCTTCGCGGTGGCGCTCATCACGAGCACCGACCTGCCCTACGCACTCGCCGCCACTGTCCGCTCGTCGGCATCGGAGATGGTCCGTCCCGGTCATGTGCTGGCCGCCATCGCGTTCTTCCTCTTGGTTCTCGTCGACACGGGTCGGATCCCGGTCGAGACCCATTCGGGCACGCTCGAGTTCGGGATGATCGACGAGGCTCGCACACTCGAGCACTCGGGTCCGCCCCTCGCCCTCCTGAAGTGGGGGGCGGCCATGAAGCAGCTGATCCTCTACACCATCCTGATCAACGTGTTCCTCGCCCCATGGGGTTTGGCGGCGTCGGGGAGTCCAGGTGCGGTGGCTCTGGCCATCCCGGCACTCTTGGCCAAGGCAATGGTGCTGGGGATGGTGTTCGCTGCGATCGACAACCTGTTCTCCAAGCTGCGCCTGTTCAAGATCACCGAGTTCATCGCCTCGGCCTTTCTCCTAGCTGTCCTGGCCGTCCTCGTCTTCTACGCAGGAGGCGGCTAAGTGAACCACGTACCTTCGACCTACGACGGGGTGGCCGACGTGGCGGCCGTCCTCGTGCTCCTGACCGAGTTTGCCATGCTGCGGGCGCCGCTCCTTCGCTCCCAGGTACGGCTGTACGCCTTCCAGTCATTGGTCGTGACGGTTCTGGCGGTGGTGGTGGCCGCCACCCATCACATCGACGCGCTCTACGTGCTCGCCCTTCTCTCCTTCGCCCTGAAGGTCGTGCTGGTTCCCGGTCTCGTGCTCCGGTTGCTCCGTGACGCCGACGTCGATCTGGCCGGGAGTTCGGTGCTCGGAGTGGCCAGCATGATCCTGATCGCCATCGGCGTTTCGGCGTTCGGGTTCTTCGCCGTGGGGTCCCTCCATGTGCACTCAGCTTCGCTCCCAACCACCGCACTCGCCATCGCCGCCGCCGTGGTGCTGGTGGCCTTCGTGCTCATCATCTTGCGCTCCGATGTCGTGTCTCAAGCGATCGGTTTCTTCTCCCTGGAGAACGGGGTCTCGGTGGCGAGCCTTGTCGTGGCTGCTGGACTCCCGCTGGTGGTCGAGGTGGCGTTCCTGTTCGATCTGCTGGTCGCAGTCGTCGTCTTCGGGGTGATCATGCGAGTGCACCACGGTCGCGCCAACACCCTTTCCACCGAAGAGCTCGATCGGCTGAAGGGATAGCGATGTCCTCGCTGCTGGTGGCTCTCATCGCCTTACCGTTCGCGGTGGCGATCGTGACATACATCGTTCCGGTCGGCGTCTCGCGGATCCTGACCGTCGTCTCCGGGGCGCTTACCTTCGCGCTCTCGCTCGCTCTCGTCCCCACTGCCGCCGCTCACGCCCAGGTGACCGAGGGCAGCACGTTGCGGGTGGATGCCCTCTCGGTGGTCTTCCTCGTGGCGACGGCATTCCTCTACGGTGCCACCGCCGTCTTTGCCGCCGGGTACCTCCACCTAGATCCCGGGCCGACCGGTACTCGCTACGGGCGGCGCTTTTACGCCTTGTTGAACCTCTTCTGCTGGTCGATGGTGGCTGCCCCCCTGGTCAACGGCCTGGCCCTGTTATGGGTGGCCATCGAGATCACCACAGTGGTCTCCGTGCTCTTGGTCGCCATCGATGACACCGAAGCATCCACCGAGGCGGCGTGGAAATACGTGCTCCTGGCGTCGCTCGGCCTCGGGATCGCACTCTTCGGCACGATCATCATGTACTACGCCGGCACCACTGTCTTCGGCTCGGCCTACGACCTCTCCTACGTGAAATTGCTTGCCGGCGCTCATCGGTTCCCGCCCGACGTCGTCCGGCTGGCGTACGTGCTGGCGGTCCTCGGCTACGGCACGAAGATGGGGCTGGTGCCGGTGCACACCTGGCTCCCTGACGCCCACTCCGAGGCTCCCACGCCGGTCTCAGCCCTGCTCTCCGGCTCGCTCCTGGCAATCAGCTTCTACGCCATCCTGCGCTTCTTCCAGATCGGCGTGCGCACACTGGGACCCACGTTCCCCCGCGACACTCTTCTCGTCTTCGGGGTCGCATCCCTGCTGCTGGCCGCGCTCTACCTGTTGAGCCAGCGCGACCTCAAGCGCCTGCTCGCCTACTCGAGCGTGGAGCACATGGGGATCCTGGCCATCGGGATGAGCTTTGGCGCGCCCATCGCCATCGTCGGGGTTCTCCTCCACGTGCTCGCCCATGCCGCAGCCAAAGGAACCGCTTTCTTCGGGGCGGGCTCGGTCATCCGCAAGTTTGCCACGAAGGACCTGTCGAAGATCCGGGGCGGGATCGGCGCCCTTCCCTGGAGCGGGCCGATGCTGGTGGCCGCCGTTCTCGCCCTCTCGGCCATGCCCCCCTTCGGGATCTTCCGGAGCGAGTTCCTCATCGTTGCGGGCGGCCTCTCGGACCCGCACGACGCGGTCGCCGCCATCCTCGTCGTCCTGGTCACCGTCGCGTTCTTCGGTCTCTCGTGGTTCACGAGCCAGACGATGCTGACCCCGGACGAGCCAGCGGCGGCAGACGGGGCAACTGGCGCTCGGCCGCTGGTGAAGGGCGAGGTCAGTGTCTGGATCGTGGTGTCCATGGTGCTCGGGCTCGGGGTTTTGCTCATCTTGGGGGTCCACGTACCGTCACAGCTGAGCCAGCTTCTCGATCGCGCCGCGGGCGAACTGAGGAGTCCTCGGTGACCAGCGAGCGAGCCGTGACGGCACCCGCGGTCGAGGAGTTCGCCGAGGTGGTGGCTCGCCGCATCGAGGGGGGCGCCAGGTTCTGCGGGCTCTTCGCATCTGCTCGGGAGCCCGGGACCCGCCTGCTCGCCGTGGTGGACCAGGATGGGTCGCTCCAGACCGATGACGTCGTGGTCCGCGCGGGGGTTGACCGCTACCGCGCCCTCACGCCGCGGATACCGGCGGCCGCCTGGTACGAGCGAGAGATCCATGACCTCTTCGGGCTCGTCCCGGATGGCCATCCCCGGCCCGATCCCCTCGTCTTCCCGTTCCCCCATGGCGCGGCGCGACCTCGGCCTGGCGCCGGTCAGAGGCTTGGCGCGGCAGATCCCGACCTCACCCCGCTCGAGACGCACCTCCGTGGCGAAGGCGTCTTTACGATCCCCTACGGTCCCGTTCGTTCCGGTGTGTTCGAGTCGATCGAGTACCTGGTCGAGACCCCCGGTGAGGACATCCCGCACCTGCGCACGCGCGTGTTCTACAAGCATCGGGGCACCGAGCTCCGCTTCGAGGGGATGGGGGTTGAGGACGGTGTGCTTCTCGCCGAGCGCTGCGAGGGTGTGGCCTCGGTGGCCCATGCAGTGGCGTTCTGCGGGGCGATCGAGCGGATCGCTGGGGTCGAGGTCCCGGTGCGGGCCGGCTTGGTGCGGGTCCTCCACGCCGAGCTCGAACGGGTGGCCAACCATCTTGATTCGACCATCCGTCACACCGAGGCCGCCGGACAGGCGGTGGCCTACGCCCGGCTCTCCTTGCACAAGGAGCGGGTCCAGCGTCTGCGGGCAGAGCTCTGCGGGAGCCGGTTCGGACGAGGGGTGGTGGTGCCGGGCGGGGTGGCGGGTCCCCCCGCGCTCGGCGCCCAGGACCTGCTGCCTGCGATCAACCAGCTCGAGGGTGCGATCCGCTCCGACATGCGGCTGTTGCTGGCCACGCCGTCGTTCGTCGACCGTCTTCGCACGACCGGGGTGCTGCGGCCCGACATCGCCCAGAGCTACGCCGCGGTCGGCCCGGTCGGTCGGGCCTCGGGCCAGATGGAGGATGTGCGCTTCGCTCGGCCCTACGCCGCCTACGGTCGCCTGGGGCATCAACTCCTCGAGGTGCGAGACGGAGGGGACGCGCTCGCTCGTCAGAGGGTTCGACTCGACGAGATGTGGGGAGCGTTCCACCTCATCCGCCAGAGCGTCGACGTGCTCGACGAATTGGGTGAGCCCGAGCGGGGGGCATGGAGCGTCCCGGTCGAGATGGCGAGCGGTGAAGCGCTGGGGTGGGCCGAGGCTCCGCAGGGGGAGCTGCTCTACCTGGTCGAGCTCGAAGAGGGACGTCTCGTCCGGGTCAAGCCGCGATCGGCGTCGTTCCACAACTTGGCGCTGCTCCCCATGGCCTTTCCCAACGACATTCTCACCGACTTCGCCTTCATCGAAGCGAGCTTCGGGCTCTCGATCGCCGGGGCGGCGAGCTGATGCCGTGGATCCCGAGGGGCCTTCGAGAGGGCATCGTCACCACCCGCTACCCGCGCCGCCCTGATGGATATGGGCCCTCCTTCCAGGGCTCCATCGTGGCCCGAGCCGGGCACGGCGCCGGAGGAGGACTGACCGAAGTGGTCGAGACGTGTCCGACGGGTGCGATCTCGCTCAGAGACGGGCAGGCTCAGGTGGATCGTGGACTGTGTGTCCTGTGTGCGCGGTGCACCCACATGTTCCCCGAGGTGTTTGCGTTTGATCCGAGCTTCGAGACCTCGGTGATCGACCGCCGCCAGCTTGTCGTGCCCGACATCGACGAGGACGACACGGGGCTCGAAATGGCGCGCGCGGAGCTGGGCCGGCGGGTCAAGGCACTTCGTCGCTCCATCCACATCCGTCACGTCGACGGCGGTTCGGACGGGAGCGAGGAGTGGGAGGTGGCCGCCCTCACCAATCCGATCTACGACGTCCAGCGCCTAGGCATCTTCTTCACCGCCAGCCCTCGCCACGCCGACGTGCTGTTGGTGACCGGGGTGGGATCAGCGGGGATGCAAGTCCCCCTGCGGCACACCTTCGAGGTCATGCCCGATCCCAAGGTGGTCATCGCTGCGGGCGTCGACGCCATCAGCGGTGGGCTGCTGGGCAGGGGATACGCCGCAGGGGGCGGTGTTGGCGATGTCGTGCCGGTCGACGTCTTCGTCCCGGGCTCACCGCCCACCCCGTTCGGCCTGCTCCACGGCATCTTGCTGGCGATCGGGCTGCTGCCGCCCACGAGCGGGGCGAAGGTACAAAGGGGCCCGGCTGAAGAGAAGGGGGCTACTCACGGGTCGGCCTTCCCGGAGGACCCACCGCGGGAGGCCGGCCCGTGAGCATCTCCCTGTTCGCGGCCGGCTTGGCCTGCTTCGGTGCGGGTGGTCTGTGTGACCTCTTCTTCGGGGTCAGGTCGGCGCGCCTACGCCCGGTGCCCTATCTGTTCGGGATGGCCGGCAGCGCATGCCTGACGACGTTGGGCATCCATGCCACCACGACCGCGCCCGTCACGGTCGACCTCCACCTGCTTTTCGGTATCGGCAGGAGCGGGCTCCGCATCGACCAGCTGGCCGGACTCTTCCTGACGTTGCTGTTCGGGATCGCCGTGGCAGTCTCAGCCTGCTTCGTGTCTTGGGCGCGGCCCGAGGATCGGCCACATCATCGGGGCATCGCTTCGGGCTACCTCCTCCTGCTCGCCTCGGTGGCGGTGATCGTGACGGCAGCGGACGCCTTCCTCTTCCTGTTCGCCTGGGAGCTGTTGACGGTGGCTTTCTACGTTCTGACCTCGGTCACGCGCTCCGACGCGCACCAGGTCGGCGCAGCCTGGTCCACGGCCGGGATCGGCAAGGTCAGCGGGGCAGCCCTGTTGTTCGGCTTCTTGCTGTTGGCCGGGCGCACGGGAAGCCTGACGATCGCCAGTTGGCACGCGGTCGGGCCTGGGGCGCTGCATGACGTGGCCTGGGTGCTGGTGGTGATCGGGTTCGGGGCCAAGGTGGGTCTGGCCCCTCTTCAGGTCTGGATTCCGGTCGGTTACCCGGCCGCCCCTGGCCCGGCCCGAGCCGCCATGGCGGGTATCGCGGCCAATGTGGGGGTGTACGGGCTGTGGCGATTCCTGGGTGTGCTGGGCCGACCCCCCGTATGGCTGGTGATCGCCGTGCTCTTGATCGGAGGGGTCACTGCCCTGCTGGGCATCACCTTCGCCGGCGTGCAGTCTCGCCTGAGCCGCGTGATTGCCTACTCGAGCATCGAGAACGCCGGGCTCATCGTGACCGCCTACGGCATCGCATTGACCGGGGCGGTAGTGCGCTCGGAGCTGCTCGTTGCCTTGGGCCTCTTGGTGGCCACGCTGCAAACCGTGGCACACGCCATCGCAAAGTCGGCGCTGTTCGTCTCGCAAGCCAATGTCGAAGCAGCCACCGGGTCCGACGACCTCGACGAGCTCCGGGGAGTCGGTCGACGGTTGCGCTGGAGCGGAGCGGCCTTCGGGGCTGGGGCGGTTACCCTGGCCGGCCTGCCGCCGACTATCGGCTTCGTCTCGGAGTGGTTCATCCTCGAAGCACTCATGCAGCAGTTCCGACTACCAGGGTTGGCGTTGCGCCTCGCGCTCGCTGGAGCAGGCGCCTTGGTCGCATTGACCACCGGCCTGGCTGCACTCGCCTTCCTGCGCGTGCTGGGCCTCACGTTCCTCGGCACCCCGTCTGGCGCGCTCGGAAGAGGGCAGGAGACGGGACGCTTCGGGAAGGTGGGAATGAGCGCTCTGGGCGCCAGCTGCCTGGCTCTGGCTGCGGTGACCCCCTGGGAGATCCGCTACATCGCGCGGGGCCTGGCACCAATCGTCCCCCACGCTGACACCATCCAGGCGCTCAAGTCCCCGTGGGTGCTCCAGCCGGTGTTCCACGGCTTCTCGATCCTGTCGCCATCCTGGCTCTGGGTGGTGATGCCGACCATGTTTGCCGCCGTGTTCGTCGGCGCGCTCGTACTGTCTCGAGGCCGGTACTTGCGGGTGCGCCGGGTCCCGGCCTGGCACTCGGCCACCTCGGGCGTCGCCGGCCCCTCGAGCTATTCCGCGTTCGGCTTCGCCAACCCCCTGCGTCACGTCCTCGGCAACATCTTGGGCACGCGACGAGCGGTCGATGTCGACACCGCCACTGAACATGCGACGACACGCGGGCAGCCGGCCCATGTGGAGACACGCACGTGGGTCGTCGAGCCAGTCGAGACTTACCTCTACCGTCCCCTGCGATCCTTGGCGCTTGGTGCAGCGCGGTTCGCCAAACGATTGCAGTCGGGAAGCCTCAACGCCTACGTCGCTTACATGCTGATCGCCCTGTTGGCCGCGCTGGCCATCACGGCCGCGTTTCGATGAAGGGGAGGACCCATGCAACATGATCAGTCGGGTCCGGGGGGTGTCCCCGGCGGGATGTTTCGCCGCATCCTGGTGGGCTATGACGGCTCCCGGGAGGCCCGCCGAGCGCTGGACGTCGCCGTGTCCCTGGCGGTCGATCTCCATGGCGAAGCGCACGTGCTCCTCGTGGTGCGCCCTCCCGCTCACGCCGAGACTCCCGAAGAGCGGACGAGAGCGGCAGAGGCAGAACGTGAGAACCTATCGGCCGGTCTCGCCGGTGATCGTGACCACCATCCGGGTATCACGGAAGCAGCCACCCACGTCGTGTTCGCCGACGATCCGGCCGAAGCCGTGACCCGATACGTCGAGGAGCATGGCTTCGACCTGGTCGTCGTCGGTAGTCACGGTCGCGAGCAGATGACGCACCGAGGCATCGGCCACTCACTCGAGGCGATCTTGAAGCGTCAGCCCTGTCCCGTGCTGGTGGTGTGAACGTATGCCGGGTCTCCAAAGACATACTCGAAATGAGATCTCCCATCACGCACCCGGGTCTGCAAAAGGAGAGGCGCCATGCTGATCGTCACTGACGGAGCCATCGACGTACCGGACACCCTTGAGCAGTCGACGCACGTCCGCATCGTCCCCGGGGAGGTGTGGTTGGACGAGGTGCCCTTCGTCGGCAGCGCCGATGAGTTCTGGGCTCTTCTACGCCGTGGTACCTACCCGTCGACGACGCCCCCCACCGCCGAGGCCTTGGTAGAGGCCTACCAGCAGGATGAGCCGGTGTGCGCCGTCCACGTGTCCGGTGATCTCAGCGCCACGCTCGCCTGGGCCAAAGACGCCGCAACACGAGTCGGGGCGGATGTTGCCGTGATCGACACGCGTTCGCTCAGTGTCGGTGCCGGCCTGATTGCGGCCGCCGCGTATCGGGCGATGGAGAGCTCCTTGGACTATGAGTCGGTGATCGGCATGGCACGTTCCCTGCCCGAACGGCTCCATACCTTTGTGCTCGTGCAGGAGGTCGAGGCCCTCCGTCGGAGCGACCGTGCCGGGATGCTCCCCAAGGGTCGTCTGGCACGCAACCACCCCTTGCTGCTCGCCGTTCGGGGACGGGTGGTCGCCCTGGAACAGCCCAAGAACCGCGCCGCAGGCCTCAAACTGCTCATGACCCACCTGCAGCACAGCGCTGGAACAGAGGTCGGTGGGTGGGCACTCGGTCACGGAGACTCTGCCGACCGTGACGCTGTCGTCGAGCGCCTCAGCCAGGCACTGGGCAAGCCGCCCTCGTTCGTGACGCGCCTCGACCCGACAGTGGGCGTCCACGTCGGACCCGACGCGATCGTGGTCGGGGCCCTCTCAGGCCCGTTCGACCTCTCTTAGGTATGGCGCGCGCGCTCGGGTCCCGGATCGTCGAGCGGCCGCGCGGATGCCGGTGGTCCCAGCCGCGTCACTGCGACTTGCTCCCTCGTGACGAAGGAGCGTGGGGCGAGCTCGCAGACTACCGACAGGAACGCTTCGATCCGCTCCGGCACGTCGATCACCTCAAGCGCCAGCGGGAGGCCGATAGCGGCGTCGGGGGAGTGGCCCGTACGGACGTGGCCAGATGCACCGAACCCTTCGACACCGCGCCACACCGTGGCCCCGGCCATGCCATCTTCTCGGGCCCGATCCAGGAGCGACTCATGGAGCCCGTGGTGGCCTACCCGGTCGTCTTCGCTGAGGAAGATCATGATCCGGGTTCTGACCTCGTCGACCGGCAACTGCCACCTCCTCGACTCACCGTCAGGCAGGCCAAGCGTATCCCGCGAGCGGCCATCTCGCCCGCGTGCGACACTCACCCCGGAATCATCTGCTGTCGTTGGAATGAGGAGCTGATGGCATGAGACCAACCGCGCCGTCCAAGTTTCCCGCCCGCCCCGCCAAGCGGGTCACCGTGCTGTTCAACATCAGCGACCATGCCCATCACAGATCTCTCATGACCAAGCTCTTGCAGCGTGCCCGGCGTGCCAAGCTCGCCGGAGCAACCGCCTTTGAGGGGCTAGACGGATATGGATCATCGGGGCGCATTCGCCGAGCCCACCTTCTCTCCAACGATGCCCCGGTCACGCTCGTGATCATCGACCGGCCGGATCGTATCGAGGCCTTCCTTCTCGACGTGGGTGATCTCCTCGAGGACGTGCTCACCACGGTCAGCGAGGTCGAAGTCGTCGACTTCGGATCAGCCCGAACGGCGCGACCCCATCAGTGACCCAGGTTTTTTTCCGTCTTTCGCCGCGGGTGGGCCGGTTGGAGCTCCGGCGCTATCTGCACGACCGTGCCGTCAACAGCCGGATCGAGTCCGAGTTTCCCTGGAACACGTGCATCCAACGCCCTAATCATGAACGTTTCAGCCGGTGCACCTCAGCTGCATCAGCTCCCCATTAGCGAGAGTGCCGGCTTCGCGGAACTCGGCGGGGGTAAGACCTGACCTCCGGGCGAGGATGAGCCTGGCGACGCCCGAGTGCGAAACGACCAGACCGTCGGTCGGCCGCGTGCTGAGATCATTGAGGGCCGCGAACACGCGGGAGTCGAAGGCGTCCGGATCCTCGGCGCCATACAGGTCCACCATCTCCCTGGCGGAGAGGGCCCGTTTCGGGATATTTAGCGTTGGTTCAGGGCATCCACCGATTTGGCGGAAGCCCTTCGTAGGGTGCGTCGGGTCGGTTCTTCTGGCTTGATGTAATGAAGGAGCGCAGCGCAGCTCCCGCGTGACGGGCACCGG
>Ga0187879_10001378_pt1 | contig 16650 bp, 17 predicted proteins | sample June2016WEW_19_1_FD_132423 | JGI IMG/M metagenome (GOLD analysis project Ga0187879, IMG submission 132423) | Peatland microbial communities from SPRUCE experiment site at the Marcell Experimental Forest, Minnesota, USA - June2016WEW_19_10 | ecosystem: Environmental > Terrestrial > Soil >... | reverse complement strand
TTGGTTTCGGCTGCCTTGTTCTCAGTTGCTTTATTCTCGGCTGCCTTGTTCTCGGTGGCCTTGGTTTCGGCTGCCTTGTTCTCAGTTGCTTTATTCTCGGCTGCCTTGTAAGGGGCTCCCGCCTCTTTGGCCGCTACCACCCCGGAACCGCTAAACTCGCCAGGCTTCGCAGTTGCCGCAATGGCCGGACGTCCCTGGTTCACGGACGCCAGGAGCGCGTGGTTGGTGCTGGCAGCGTGCACATGCTGGGTTTGCATCGCGGTTGCCGGCGTGTGTTGCTCATGCATCGCAGTCTCTTCTACAGCGGTCGGTCGAGCGCTAATTCCACCCTCGCCGCCGTTATAGCTGACATGATTCACCGTGGTTTCGTTGACGACGGTCTTGTCGTAGACATTGGTGATGTTCGTAACGTTTACGTTACTCACCGAGCGGTTATAGAAGAAGGCTCCGTTGTTCCAATATCCGCCTCCATAGCCGACACCACCGTAGCCGAAGCCGTAGTTAACGCCGCCGTAGAAGCCGACACTTTGGCCCCAGTAGCCTTCATTCCAGGCGAAGGCGTTGCCGCCCCAACCCCAGTAACCAGGAGTCCAGAGGAAGCCAACGGTGGGCGGCTCGACCCACGTACCCGGCACCCAGAAGTAGCCTTCATCACCATAAGCCCAGTAGCCGGGCGTCCACAAATAACCTGCGGAGGGGCACATGGGTTGCGTGTACACAGGCAGCGCGGGTGGAGCGATAGTGATCGACACACCGAACTGCGCCAACGAGGTGGCCGGTATGGCCAGAATCAGAAAAGCTAGCAATAGCAGACGGATTTTGCGCATTTTGAACCACCTTTGCCAGATCATCCTTAGGGTGCCCGGTTGTGCTTTAGCTGCTGCGGGCTGCTTGGATTGAACGGTTACGCGTCGATGAAAGGATTCCACAGAGGCGCCGACCGAGTCTGTGCACTACTGCTCACTTTTTGTGGACGTTGCCATTTCAATCTGCCGAACGATTTTTCGCGCAATGACCGTTCTCGCGCCGAAAAAAAAGCGCGAGCCCAAACCGTGGACTCGCACCGATAACAGTTCAGTTGGTCGCGCTCTTCAAGAGCGGAACGCTATAGCGTGAAGCTGAGCGCGAGGTTGACGCCCGGAAACGATGCGTTGCACAGGTAATACACGCCGTTGATCTCAATCACATAAACGTTTTGCGTGTAGAGCCAGTTGCTGGGCCACGGGTCAACGAATCCGAAGGAATAGCCGCCATATTGGAAGCGGTGATTGCTGTAGTCGGCTTGGGTGACGCGAAACGAGTGTCCCTGTCCAAAATTGGCCTTGAATTTGTCTGCGGGAATTTGGCCACCACGATTACCGGCGGCTTTCTGCTCCGGCGCGTTTTTCTCCGCCGGCTTGGTGTCCTTGCCCTCTTGCTTTGCGCTCTTCTCTTCCGGCTTGGCGTTCTTCTCTTGCTGCGCCGCGGGTTTCTCCTCTTGCTTCGCGGATTTTTCTGGTTGCGCTTTCTTCTCTTCTTGTGCAGCAGGTTTGGCTTTCTGTTCCTCCTGCTCATGCTGTTCTTGCGCGAACGCCGGAGCTGCGGCTACTAGCGCCAGAGACAGAACTGCTGTGCTGATAAATCCAACTAGGTTCATAGGTGTTGCCTCCATGGTCGATCGTTACGTACGCTTGCCTACTGCAAGCTTCCTGTTGTCACGTTAACCGCGATGCCAATGGCTTCGCCGGATACGAGAAGTTCAACTCTCCGATTCTGCTGACGTCCGGAGGAGTTATCGTTGGAGGCTACTGGCAAGGTATTGCCGAAACCTCTGGCTGACACCGAATTCGTCAACACCCCTTGTTGCACGAGGTAGTCGTGCACCGATCCAGCACGATTTTCAGACAGCGTTTGATTCATTTCGTCGCTGCCCACATTGTCTGTGTAGCCACCGACTTCAATGTCGAGTCCGGGATAGGCCAGCAAGATACCGGCGACTTTCGCCAGCTTCTCTCGTGCCCCCGGCTTCAACGAGTATTTTCCGGTGTCAAACAAAACGTCGGACATGCTGACGATGAGCCCGCGCGCGCTATCGCGAGTCTCAAGAATGGTATTCAATTGCTCGGACAACTTCGCGCGCATAGCAGCTTTGTCGGTTTCCGCTTGCTGTGCAGCCAGACGAGACTGGTCCGCATCTGCCTGAGCGGCGGAGATTGCAGCGGCTGACGTAGCCTCGCTGGTCGCCATATCCGCCTTAGCTTGTGCGGTCGCAGTTTGTGCGTCAACAGCGTCGGCGCGGGCTTTTGCTGCATCCAATTCGGCTTGAGTCTTGTCCGCTTGAGCTCTCGCCGCGTCCGACTGGGCTTGATCTTTCTGCCGAATCGCGCTGTCGGCTTGCGCCTGCGATTGGGCCTGTGCGTCGCTCGATGCCTGACGTTCGTTGGCCAGGCGTATCTCGTCCAGTTTTTTGACTGCGATTTCGCGAGAATCCTCAGCCGCCTCAACCGCACTACGGGAGACCGCGATCAATCCCTTTTCGTCGGTGTGTCGGGTGGTGGCAAATTCATCCGCATTGTTGGTCAACTGGACTGCGCGTTGATAGCTGTCGCTGGCATACTGCTCGGCTCCTTCGGATTGCGCGATGCGCAGTGCATTCCGCGCTTCGAAGAATTCCAACGGCAACCTCGCATTCAGCACGACAGGGTCGAACCGGTAGCCGGTGGGAATGTATCCACCGCGCTCCATCAGTTCGTACTTTGCATTGACGGATTCGGTGGTTCCCTTGGTGGACTCGCGAACCACGTTCTCAAGCACGACTGCATTGCTCGGCTGACGGACAGCATAATAAGGTTCCGCAGTAACGATCAAAGCGAAAGCCTGAAGGTCGGTGGTTACGCGAAGCTTGCTGCGATGGTTGTCGCCGACTAACACTTCGCCCAGGTTCACTGCCCGGCCTTCAGGAGAAATCGCCCACAAAACATAGGTTAGGTACTCATTGCCGAAAGTCGTCGGCGCCCGCAGGTCGCCAAATTCAGCGTCAACCTCAATGGATCCTCGCCGACTATTCACCTTGGCTACACCATTTGCTAAAGGCATCAAGTCCGTGCCCGCGAAGTCGAGTTTGGAGGCTCCGCTGCGATGCTCGTAGTTGACGGCCTGCACGCTGCGACTGACGACAGTTACTCGGAATATCGGCGTCGGACTCATGGGCTCGACGGCTATGGTGGTTGGGCGATTCGATTGAGCAAATGCGCTCACACTAAGTGCGATTCCGATTGGTACAAGAAACTTAGCCTTCACAATGATCTCCTTATGGCAGAGGTCTGCCGGGTTGCGTTACTGCTTGGGTTGGGGGCCTGATATCCCCTGAACGACCCCTTCATCATCCCTTCCCAAGGCGAATATTGGGAAGAGAATGGAACAGCCCAGTGACATTCAGGATCCACAGAACCACGGCTATGACCACAATACCGTTGAAAATTGACTTAATGGTCCCCTGCATGGGAATGAAGCGATTCACCAGCCACAGGAGAACGCCGACGACGATGAGAACTTCCAGCAGTTGAATTAGAGGCATAATCTTTGACCTTCCTTGTTTCTTGCACTGAGCGACTTTTAGGGTCCGTGTCGCGCCTTGGGCTCCGCGGCGCACACTCGGATGAAGAATGCCGATTGTCTGGATGTGGTCGCCTCACTGTGACTTGATCATGAACCCGCTCACAGCGACCCAGGAATCAAAGCTACGAATCAGCGTTCGCGGCTCCGTCTGCACACTCAGTAACATGAGAATGACAGGTGCAGGCTTTCGTGTCTGATCAAGATAGCTCACATGTGGAGATTAAGATTGCGACGCGTGTAGACCGCATCCAATGCCGGCGCTTCGCGCTATCGAACTGCTGTTGAGCGCGCATCTGGACTAACGGCGACGGTCGACCGTACGGAGTGCATCAACGCCCAGGAATACTCGAATTCCTGCCCGCACTTCAAGCAGACCTGGTACGTCCGCTTCTTGATCGTGAACACACCGCTTCGCTGGCGGTGACGGCATCCGAAGGCAAACCGGAAAATCGAGAGCAGTGGCTTCACAAATCTTCCGCTCTCTGCCTGCGTTCGCAACTCCCGTTGACATCCAACCAACCTAGTAGAGCGCGCACGCTGGCCCGAGCGAGAGCAATCGCGCAATCGGCCGCTCCGTAGTAAAGATTGATGGTGTCGCCATCGGCGTCCATCGTGTAGCCGCACGGAAATACTACATCGTGAACGTCGCCGTGGCGTTCGTATGAGGCCTCGGGCCCGAAGATCCAGGAATCTCCTCGCAGTAAACATTTTTCCGGATTCTCGAGATCGAAGAGGGCCAAGCCCAATCGATACAGACAGCCTGAAGGCGTGTGTCGCACTCCATGGTAGAAGACTAGCCATCCTCTGGAAGTCTCGATGGGCGGCGGCGACAACCCAATTTTATTGGCGTCCCACCAGGCTCCACGGCGCGCTTCCAACATGAGCCTGTGCCTGCCCCAATAACGCAGGTCTGGAGAGTAGGAAATCCACATGTGCGCTCCGAGCGCCGTCATGGGCCGATGAATCAACGCCCAGTATCCATTGATTCTCCGCGGCAGCAACGCTGTATCTTTATCGTCCGGCGGCATGATGACGCCGTAGCGCTCGAAACTACGGAAGTCTTTCGTCAGAGCCAGAGACACTCCCGGGCCGCCGCGCGAATAGGACGTGTAGGTGACCACGTATTGCTGCAACTCCGGCACGAACGTGATGCGCGGATCCTCGATACCCCAGATTTCCTCGGGGTACTCCCGCGGGTTGGGCGCTAGCGTTGGCTCCCGATCGATTTGCCACCCATCGACGCCGTTTCGAGAGCGCGCGGCACAAAGATGCGACAAGCCGCGCCGGTCTTCGACGCGGCATAGGAGCAGAGTGGTTCCATCCGGCAACAAGGTTGCGCCGGCATTGAACACGCTGTTGATGGAGTACGGCCAATCCTTGCGCGTCAAGATGGGATTGCCCGGGTAACGCACAAGCAGGGACGGGTAGTGCGTGCTTTCGACGTTCAGCAGGGTTGTTTCGGGAGCAGTCATGACAAGTCTTCCGACCTTTCAGCCGACATCTCAGATTTTGGCAGCGAGTGCATTTCCAGGAGCGCGGTCAAGAACGACAGCGTTGATTCCGCGCCCTGGTTCTGATTGGCGCGGTCGGGATGCAAGCCGTCCCGGCAGCCGCCGGTGACGGAATCATAAAGAGGAAGCTGGAGATCGTTGTCGCCAAGGAACCAGTTGAAGGCCGACCAGGCTTCGCGGCACCAGCGGCTGTCACCAGTTATCCGGTAAGCTTCGAGACACGCAGACACGGCGCCCGCAGCTTCAATCGGCTGCTGATCGAAGCGGGCTTTTTCCCCACCCTGGCGATAGAAGCCTTGCGACCCGATCGGCACAAAGTGGTGGTTGGTTTTGCAATGCTGCGTTTGCGACAGCCAATCCAGTGCCTCGAGACCGGCGGAAACCATACGATCATCCGAGCAAGCCGAGCCCACCAGCAGCAGGGCTTGGGGTAATCTGGCGTTGCCGTAGGCCAGAACGTTCTCGAACCACTTCCAATCCGGGCGGCGAATCGACTCATACATTTCGAGCAATCGCCGGCTGAGCACGGATCTCACTTTCTGAGCATCGCGGTCTCCCGGATACGAATTGAGGTATTCCTGAATCCCGAGCAGGGTATAGGCCCAGGCACGCGGGCTGCTGAATTCCACTGCCGCGGGGAGGGAAAACTCGAACAGACGTCCGGCAGCGCACCTCAATCCCTGATTCTCGGACCGGCCGAGAATCGTTCCCAGGCTCCATAATGCGCGCCCATGGCAGTCTTCAGAGCCTTCCGCGTCGTACCACCGGCGATCGTAGCCGAGAAAGTTCTTGAACCTGCCCTTCGCTGGATCGAACGCATGCTCGAGGAACGACAAATAGCGGCAAGAGACATCAGTACTAACTGAATCTGCCTTCCTCCCCTGACCTTTACTCAGTTGCGACCACAGCATTGTAAAAATCAGTGCGCGCGCGTTGTCGTCGGTGGTATAACCCTCGGCGCGATTGGGGATGGTAAAGATTGCGTGCTGCAGAATTCCCGTGTCATCGGTTAGCGCGTTCAGATGATTGAGTTTTAATACAGGCAGTTGACCCAGCGCTTTGTGCGCGACGCGGGCCGAGAACTGCACCTGTGGCGTTTCCAGGCGGTCGCTACGAACCCGGGCGAAGCTTTCCATATAGCCCTGGGCGACTCTTTTCCAGACCATATCCCGAGCGAACAGATAAGCGCGCTTGCGCATGGCATGGCGTATCGCAGGTGTATCCAAAAGTTCGATTGTCTTGCGTGAAATCGCTCCGGGGTCTTGGAAGGGCACCAGCGCGCCCCGGCGGTCGTCTAATAACTCAATCGCGTGCCAATAGGGAGTCGAGATGATCGCCTTGCCTGCCCCGAGTGCATAAGCGAGCGTTCCGGAAACCACCTGCGCTTCATGGCGATAAGGAGTGATATAGATATCGGCTGCGCCAATGAACTCAGCCATTTCGTCCGGGCTGACGAAGCGGTCGTAGAAGATCACGCGCGACTCCACTCCCACCTCTTTCGCCAAAGCTTGGAGGCTGGCTCGATACTTGTCTCCCTCGCGCCGAAGAATATGAGGGTGGGTCGCGCCCGCGACAATATAAGCAACATTCGAGTGTTTGGACAAAATCTGCGGCAGCGCTTGAATTACGTTTTCGATTCCCTTGTTCGGTGAGAGCAGGCCGAACGTGAGTAGCACGGCCTTTCCCTCCACACCAAAGCGGTCCTTGTAGAAATTGGGATCGAGAAAGGGCAGGTCTGGAACGCCGTGCGGAACCATGTCGATCTTGCTACCGGGCACTTTGAAGATTTCCTGCAAGAATTGGGATGAGAGCTGGCTCATGACGATGAGGCGATCCGAGAGCTCTGCGATCTCTTCCATGACCATCAGTTGGTTAGGGTCGGGCTCGCGTAGAACTGTGTGCAGCGTAGTTACCACAGGCATCTTCAAGCCGCGCAGCAGATGCAGAATATGGCTTCCGGCCGGACCGCAGAAGATTCCGTACTCGTGTTGTAGGCACACCATGTCGATGTTGTTGAAGTTCAGGAAATCAGCCGCGTCTTGATACGACTTAACGTCGTCCTGGGCGAGAGACCATCGCACTCGCGCGGGATAGTCATACCCTTGTTCGGTGTCGTTTACCGGTAGCGCCAACAATCGCGCCGTTCCGTACTCCGCGGATATGGCCGCGCACAGGTCGGTGGTGAATGTGGCAATTCCGCATTGTCGCGGAAGATAGTTGCCGATTACCGCGATCCGGCTGGGCAGCGATGACTTCGCTTGCAATCCTGGACGAGTCGCGGAAAGCTCTTGTACCGAGGGGCGTGGGGGGGCCACTTCCAGCAGGCCTTCCGGCAACACGGTGATTGGTGGTGACAATTGTCCCTCACTTCCTTTAGTACAGGTATTGAAAGAGGCTACTCTTCAGATGGGCCCGAGCGATCACCGCGCTGGTTTGGGATTATGATGGCTGGTTTAGTCACTTCGGTTCCAGCCTGGTGTTTTCGTCCACCGGTACAGTTTACCTCTCTTCAGTATTCAACGGGACTGGACTTGCGGACTGGTCAAAATTGACCATACAGGCCTCGGTTGTCGCAGATCTTCTGTGGGTTTATGGGAAAGACTGGTCACAATCGACCATCTTGTTGTTGGGCAATCCTGCATTGGTGTAGTCATGAAAGCCGAAAAGAAACAAGCCTTGGGTGTTCGCTGCCCCACCCGTGGCGCCAAACCGCAAGAGAAGTGTGAGCTTAGCACCGGACTGCCCCGCACAGAGCCGCATCCAGCCAGTTATTGGCGGCTGGGAATGAGTGACGGCAGTTTTGTTGGACATGATTTTGGGACTAGAATGGCAGTTAATGGGTTCCCTTGCACTAGCGAATAAGAAGAGCCGCGAGTTCAATCCCAACACCTTCCTCGCAACGATTGGCGAGGACAGGAAGAACCTGACCTTCGTCAAGAAGCAGGGAATCTTCGCGCAGGGCGATCCGGCGGACGCGGTCTTCTATATCCAAAAAGGCAAAGTGAAGCTCACCGTGGTCTCCAAGACCGGTCGTGAAGCAACCATTGGATTGTTGACGGACGGAGATTTCTTTGGCGAAGGTGCGCTGGCAGGACAGGCCCTGCGCATGGGATCTGCGGCTGCCATGACGGATTGTGAAATTCGGCGGATCGACAAGAAAGCGATGATGAGTGCACTGCACCGCGAACACGCGTTTTCCGATTTGTTCGTGACGTATTTGCTGGCGCGGAATGTTCGCTACGAAGAGGATCTGGTCGACCACTTGTTTAACTCCAGCGAAAAGCGGTTGGCTCGAATACTTCTTCTGCTCGCTCATTTTGGCAAGGAAGGTGTGCCCGAGACGGTGGTCCCTAAAATCAGTCAGGAGAGTCTGGCCGAGATGGTCGGCACCACGCGTTCGCGGGTGAGCTTTTTCATGAACCGGTTCAGGAAACTCGGTTTTGTTGATTACTCCGGCGGACCGGACGGCGGGTTGCAGGTCCACAGCTCGCTGCTTGGCGTGGTTCTGCACGACTAGTCAGTGCCACTAGTTCCGCGCGACGACCGCCTCCACCTACGCGGTTAAACCAGGGCTCGCGTCGATCGCGTTCATTGACTCCCATAGCGTAGGTGGGAAGTAGCGAGTCAGGCCCGGCTCAATTTTCCCAGACGCGCAATCGTTCGATTTGCGCTCGGTCGACAACAAAACAACAGGACGAGCCCTCACTTGCGGACTTATTTCAGGCCGAGTTCGCCATTGTACTGTTGGGTAATCCCGTAGCACTCGCAGGCGGAGTCTTCAAGCTTCTTGCGGTTCACGATCTTCACTGCACCACGGGTGTACTCGATGAGCTTCTTCTTCTGTAAAAGACCAGCTGCCAAGCTCACGCTAGGCCTATCTGTCCCTAGCATCGTTGCGAGAAAATCATGAGTGATGGGCAGCGACTCCGAATCCACTCTGTCCTGAGTCATCAGCAACCACCGTGCAAGGCGCTGCTTAATATCGTGCAGCCGATTGCACGCGGCTGTTTGTGCAACCTGCATCCCCTGAACTACGGCATAGCGGCTTAACAGCAATTGCAGGTGCGGAGTGGATGCCAAAGTGTTTTGCAAAGCTGCGACCTCGACCCGAAACCCATCTCCCGTGATTTGTACCACCGCCCGCAGCGGGCTCCTGCTCAGGCCAACCGCCGCCGGTGTTCCTGTAAAGCCCTCGTTGCCAACTATGCCGGCTTCAGCGGTCTTTCCATCTTTCATTACGACTACAAGAGAAATCAAACCTCGATTTGGGAAATACGCAAATTCTAGCTTTCCACCCCCCTCGTGAAGGAGTAGATGGTTTGGCAAGCTAACGTATTCGAGATGAGGACGCAGTGAGCTGTAGTCGCTATCAGAGATCGATAGAAGTATCAGGTTGCTGACTGGCTTTCCTGCGGCGTTCGTCCGCTCGCCAGACTGCACGACTTGGAGACCTTTGCTTTCCACAAACCATCCTTAACAACACTAGGATCAGAACCGAAAACCCTTGCAGGCGGGATGCACTCGCCCGTCATGCTGCGCGAAACAGGGTAGGATTCTCGGAGGGCATGGCGAACCCCTCTTGAGACCCAATGAACACTATGCTGGATACGACCCCTAATACTGAGCAATACTGACCGCTTCAAGCCGCACGAAACCTGAAGAACACTTAAGCGATTCCACCACTTCAAACGAGGTCCCGAAATTGGCGTGCGCACGAACAAGAATCTTCTATGTATGTAGGGTACCCGACAGACCATCGAAATTGGTCTGTGTAAAGTTCGTCATGTCTGTGCACCTTCCGCCACGCCCTGACTCGGTGACGGTTTCTGCTGCAATCAGGCAGTACGCCGCTGCGAAAGGAGAACGCTGCGTCCCTCGAGGGCAAGCGGGTGCAAGGCATGCGAGCAGACATGTTGGGGCGCACCGATATAGGCAGCCATGAGCAGGAAGCTGGCGTGGGTTGAGCAACAGCAGTTTCGGGGTTTTGGTTGCTCCGAATGTGCCTGGCGGTTCAAGCCTTCTGGTACATACACCGGCGCATCTTTAGATGAAACGATGCGCAACTTCGAGTTACAGCGCGACAAAGAGTTCACATCCCATGTTTGCGCCGATCACCCAAGAGCCCAGAGCTCGAGGAGCAAAGACACTGAATAGTTCAAAATGCCAAGATTGGGAGACGCTTTACCGCGCCGCACTCCTCGAGTCTGACCGGAGCAAGTTGCTGCAGCGGATCGAGGGCGCAGAGGCCGCGATTCTAGAGCGATCGCAGAGTTTATCAAAATCGCCAGGCGACAGCGAAAAAGAGCAGAGGGTTATCACTCGGGCACTGCACATCTTGAGCTTGCTGCGCGGGCCTGGGCAGCAGTAGCTTCAAGCGATTGCCGCTCGAAAGAGACCGGCTCCCACTACGCAAGGAAAGGGTCCCAACTCCTAGAAGTAACGCGTTCTACGATGCCGTTAAGGCTCAAGGATTGCCGAGGGGCGGAGGCTAGTCGCAGAGTACGACATTTCCAATAAGACAAAACCACGGCCTGAAAATACATAGGGCTGCCCGTAGCTTGAATGTGCCGGTTTTCACCCGCCCGCATTTTCCGCCGGCTGCTGAACTGAGCAATTTTGAACAGAATTGTCGGAGGCTTGCTTATATACGTGCATGACGCGTATGAATGCCAACAATACTCTGCTGTGTATACACCGGGATCCATCCCAACTCAGTTGGTTGCAGGAAAACGGATACGACCTGGCGACCGCCACCAACGGTTCCGATGGTCTGCGGCTTTTCATGTCGCGGCCCGTGGATGCGGTTGTCCTAGAGTACCACCTGGGTCTGCTGGATGGCGCAGCGGTTGCCGACGAGATCAAGCAGGTCCGGCCGGAAGTACCCATCGTAATGCTGGCCGATCACGTCGAAATACCCGCCGATGCTTTGAAGTCCGTGGACGCACTCGTGGTCAAGTCTGACGGGCCTCACTTTCTATTGGCGACTGTTCATTTCGTGCTGAATGTGAAGCCAGCCCAACTTCATGGATCAAAGCTAAGGTCTCAAACGCCGGCGCATCTGCGGCGTCCGGGCAGGTCACGGGAAGGAACGGACCGTGGACCGGCTAACCCTCTCCAATTGGCGACTGACGATAAGGACAAGCCCTTCGCGCGAGAAGTCTGGCGAAGCATTCGGGATGGAACTACACGATTCTGAACAGATGCACGTCGCTAGGACAGATAATTGGTGGCCGGCGCGAGCGATGCTCTTCGACAAACCGCGAAGGTGAGCAATTTAGACCAGATATCCTTCTTTCCGCTGTGCGACCATAACGCTTGAGACGAGTACCTCTTCTCTCTCTTTCAGGTTCTCTGAGCTAAGTCAGCCCATCTGAAGTTGTCTTCTCTTAGTTTCGAAGATCCGAAAAGGAAAAATCATGAAAAAGGTAATGTCGCTGCTATTGATGAGTTTGATCGGTTTGGTTGGCACGTTCGCGTTCGCAGGCTCGGATCGTGAAGATACCGTCGATCGACTGCAAAAATCCGTGGATGTTCTCCAATCGATCATGTCAACGCCCGACAAAGGCATTCCCGAAGAAGTTTTGAACGGCGCAAAGTGCATGGTCATCGTGCCAAACCTGATCAAAGGTGGCTTCATCTTTGGCGCCAAGCACGGACGTGGAGTGGCTACCTGCCGCACGCCAGAAGGCTGGAGCGCTCCCGCATTTATCTCGGTTGGCGGTGGGAGTTGGGGATTGCAGATCGGAATCGAAGGCGTGGACCTGGTCATGCTGGTTATGAACGACCGTGGTTTACAGCATCTGCTTTCCAGCAAGTTCGAAATGACAGGTGAAGGATCGGTAGCAGCGGGCCCGGTAGGCCGTCACACTTCCGCCGGAACTGACATATTGCTGAACACTGAAGTGCTAACATACTCGCGCTCGAAAGGCGTGTTCGCCGGCTTGACGTTGGAAGGTGCGGTAGTGGAGCAGGATAACGACTCCACGCGCGCCATTTATGGCGAGCACGTGATGTTCCGCAACATTCTTTCCGGCACGGTGCCCACTCCCGCAAGCGGAGAGGCGTTTGTGGCCGCCGTGTCCGAAGCAGGGCACCAGGCCCACATCGCGGAAGCAAGAGAAGACAACAAATAAGCTAATCAGCATTTGCAGCGAGAAGTGTTTTGCGCTGACCGGAACCACGTATCGGTTTCGGTCAGTTTTACTTGATTGACGGCGCCGGGCACGGGTTCATGCGGCCCGGCGAAGCGCCCGACGCTAGCGACGCCAACAAAAAAGCCCGCGATGACGCGTGGAAACGCTGGAAAAGTCTGCTTGCGCAGTTATGTTTGGCTCGAATTTGCAGTAGCGGTATCTCTTCCGCAGTCTGACCGCAAAGGGGATGCCCCTCGGCTCGCCCCGGTTCTACGCTCGGCACGGTAGCATTCATGTCACCCGAGCAAGCCAAAAGCAAGGAACCGGATGCCCGCACCGGAGTTGGAACGACCCCCACAAAAAGAGCAACTGTCTGCGTACGTTTATCGACATTCGCACCGCCAAAGGATGACCTTGCTCTTTTGCCGATCGTTATTGTGAAGAAGTCATCCGCAAGCGCAAAGCCGAACAGGACATTGGGCTCGCTGCTATCGAAGCCAATCTCCGGCGCGTTCACGAAAGCCGGGTAGTATCAGCAGCCGGGGTTCTCGCAGTTGAGAACTTCGAACCCGAAAATACTCTTCGTGAATCAAGAGTCTTCTCCTGACGTGGTGCCAACTTGGGGGCGCAGGGTTGCGTTGTGGCTGTTCGCCTGTGGATCACGGGCTAACATGGCACATCTTCGTGGGGCGCCTATTTGTCCTCGGTCGGATTAATGGGCTCCCCGACAATGTTGTAGTAGACCTCTTTTGGAGGCTGCGGCTTGGCTGGGGCCACCACCGGCGGTGGCGTCGCTTTCGACGGCTGCGGTGCCGGCACCGGAGGAACTGAAACGGGTGCCGGCGAAATCTGCGGTGCTGGAGGCGGAATCACCGCTGTTTGGGCCGCGACAGCAACGGGCTCTGGAGGAGCCATAATGGAAAGCGGTCCGGCAGTAGGTTGCGAAACTTTCTTGGGCACCCGCATCACTTTCACGCGTACTGGGGCGGGCTTCCTCTGTGACCACCCATACAGCAGGACAAACACAATTCCTGCAAGGCAAAACGCCAAGAACGAGTTGAACAGCGCTGGAACGTTCAACTCACCTTTGCCGAGGTACGACGGAGACTGAGGGTCTCCATCCATAACCCTAGCCAGCAGCGGCACCAGTAAATTGCTGGTGAGAGAAGCAAGCAATCCCCAGATCCCCTCGGCTAGAATTACGGCAGCCATCAACTGAGCAGCCCATTTAGCGGGGTTCGGGGTCGAGGGGGGAGCGGAAGTCTGATTTTCGTCCATACTTAGCGATATGGATGTTACGCCGGTGTAGAGGATTCGCGCAGTCTGCTGTCTTTATTCTGGTCTTGGACCGCGCGGAGATTCCCACCGCGCAGCCGGCGCATTGCTCCGCTGTTTTGGACAAGCGAGATGGGATTGCGGCTGATGTCCAGCAGCCCGGCCCACATCGCAAATTCCACAAGCCCATGCATCGGAGAACGCGCAGTTGCTCTGCAGCGAGGCCGGGTGCTACCGCGAACCTTGGGGTTTTGGACTGCCGGAACGGGGAGCACGGGCAGCTCGCGCTTGGGGCATTCTAGTGCCGCCACGATGGGTTTGAAAGGGAGTAAGTTTCGACGACACGACTCCTTTGCTTTCTCCGCTGTCGGCTGATCAATCCGTGAATCCATGCCGCCACACCCCCGTGGAAGCGAGTCAGATTCCTGGCGGCCACTCGTGCGGAATCACCCAGCCCGCCGCGCTTAGTACGTGAGCGAAATCACATCTTGTGGTGCGATCTCTGTGGAACTATGTGCCAAGTGCTAAGCTTCTCGACCAGGGATAGGGATATTAGGGATAAAGAACGTGCCTACGCAAGCCATGGTTAGCCCGGCAACACGGAGAGACGAACGGGAGTTGCACGATGCGCAATTCGCCATGCGTCTTTCCTTGATTGTCGGTTTGGCAATGCTGATCGGTAAGACGACAGTCTATTTCATGACGCATTCGGCTGCCATTTTCTCCGACGCGGCCGAATCGGTCGTCCACGTGATTGCCGTGGGGTTTGCTGGTTTTAGTCTTCGGCTCAGCACAAAATCAGCTTCCCCTCAATTCCTCTACGGTTACGAGCGGATTACCTTCTTCTCCGCTGGATTTGAAGGAGCGATGATCGTCGTGGCTGCGATCGCAATTCTCTATGAGTCGATCCGGATGTGGATCGCCGGTCTACAACTGGAGCACCTGGGAACAGGCACAGTCCTGGTCCTGATAGCGGGAGTGGTCAATGCCGGTCTCGGTTACTATCTCCTGCGGACCGGCCGGCGCACCAACTCCCTCATTCTCGAAGCCGATGGCAAACACGTTTTGACTGATAGCTGGACCAGCTTTGGTGTGGTGGGAGGACTTGGGCTGGTGCTACTGACGCACTGGAAGCCGTTCGATCCGCTGGTGGCGATCGCGGTCGCGGCAAATATCCTGTGGTCAGGAGGGCGCTTGGTGTGGCGCTCGGCAGTCGGACTGATGGACTATTCTGACCCCGCAGCCGGCCGGAAAATTCGGGACAAGCTGGACTCAATTTGCTCAGAACTAGCCATTCAATATCATGGCGTACGCTTCCGAACCACCGGGTATCGCCAGATCATCGAAGTACACTTGTTGTTCCCGCGCCTGACATCCGTCAGCGAGGCCCACCGGCTTGCAACCATTCTGGAAGAACGCTTGCCGGCCGAACTGGGGATGCCCGCTGAGGTCGTCACTCACCTGGAGTCCTTAGAGGACCACGCCGATGTCCACCACGAACAACACTACACAGGGAAGCCTGACTAGCACACTAGCGCCGGATCGCCTGAATGCGGAACGAATAGCCGATTCCGATGAGATGATCCACCGCCGCCGACGATAGGCCCACGCCGACATGAAAGTCAATCTGCTGCTGCTTGGTTATCTTTAGAGCTGTCCCGCAATGAAGTAAGTGCCGCGGCCCGCCGAATTCCGGAAAATCGCCCGCATACTCGACAAACGCATCCCAGGGTTTCGTCAATTGCCGGTCTAGCAGGAACGTAGACTCGCCGGTCACATTTCGCGTGCGGCCCTGGGTAGGCCAATACACCGAGAACATTCCGGCCGCCGTCCAGTTAGCGGAGAGCGCGCGCGACCAGGGCGCCTGCAATCCAGGATCGTACCCGCCGCTCGACACCGTGTTGGCGCCGGTTGGGAAACTGAGGAACAGAATCACGGATACGTCGAATTTGCCTGGTGTGGGGCCAAGCTGTTCTTTTACTCCGAAGGCAAAGTCGCCAAATCCCGAGCCCGGGCTTCCGCCAGTGCTCAGGTTGTAGAAATAGTCCGGCACCGTGAAACGCAACTCCGTCCTCTTCGCGACACCAAAGCGTAATAAGCTCTCCGGCCCGTCTGCGACGCTCTGTCCCCGGCTGCTGGATTCAAGGAAGCCGTTCTCCGCCTGCAGGCTGCCGCGCGGAACGACAACGCTGGAGTTCGTAACTGCCGGCCGATCGGTTGCGATCGGTCCCGGAGCGTCAACACTCGGTGGCTGATCTTGACCATGTAATGGAAGTATTCCGGCCAAAATGAATGCCAGTAGCGCAGTGGAAATTCGAGCGAGCATTGGCCGAGCGGACATTCGCGTGTTGTCCTGGCCAGCACAGTAGCACATAGCAATGCTCGCTGTTCAGCGATGCAGCCGCGGACGATGAACGCAATGAAAATAGACCGAGAATAACCCAGGCTTGCCTTGGCGTGAGTCAAGTCGGCCATCGTCGAAGATCTCTTGCTGAACCCATCAGTAACCTGCCTGCCGTTTCTCCGCTAATCGGCATTCTAAATGCGAGGGTTCGAGCTGGACTGACAAAATCTGGCAGAAACAGTACCGAACTTTGTCGGCGCTCCACAGAACAGGCACGGCCACGGCAACCAACTGTAGTAATCACCCACCCATAGCCGTTGAAAACACTGCCTTTGGGCTGTAACCCGGAGTTGACCAAGGTAACTTTGAACGGAGTATCAAGTGCATATAAGTTTGGGGCGTGTGAGTTACACCGCAAATTTTAGTGTGGAAACAGAGGACAATTCTAATGCGGAAACAGAAGGGCTTCTCACTCATCGAACTGCTGATCGTGGTCGCGATCATCCTCATCATCGCCGCGATTGCTATCCCGAACCTGCTGCGTGCACGCATTGCGTCGAATGAGTCGTCCGCAGTGGCGTCGGTTCGCACCATCAACACCGCCATGATTTCCTACAACTCCAGCTATCCGTCAATAGGCTATGCCGCCAACCTGACCACTTTGACCGGCACCTGCACCGGCGGCGTCGTTCCCAGTTCGGGCGCTGCTTGCTTGATCGACTCGACCCTGGCGGGCGGCACGAAGAGCGGCTATAACTTCTCAGCGGCTGGCACGTCCGGCGGCTATGCT
>Ga0187879_10001374_pt1 | contig 16688 bp, 13 predicted proteins | sample June2016WEW_19_1_FD_132423 | JGI IMG/M metagenome (GOLD analysis project Ga0187879, IMG submission 132423) | Peatland microbial communities from SPRUCE experiment site at the Marcell Experimental Forest, Minnesota, USA - June2016WEW_19_10 | ecosystem: Environmental > Terrestrial > Soil >... | reverse complement strand
TCCCGAATCTCGTGGCGCGAGGCTGTGCGCACACCCGCCATCCGAAAACGCTGCCGTCGAAGTACCGCGAGGTATCCCGCGGGCTGGCCGTGCTCAGACACGCCGATCTGGTGGTCTCCTACTCGAGCGCCGTCGACCGGCACCTGGCAGCCAATGGCCTGCCGCGCCGGGCGGTGATTCCCTATTTCCCGACACTGGCTCCCAGGGCGGGCTCGGGACATGCGACTCGACGGCGTGTCGTCTTCGCCGGACGGCTCGTGCCCTCCAAGGGGGTCGACGTCCTCATTCGCGCAACCGCCGAGGTGAACGCCGAGCTCGTCATATGTGGCGAGGGTCGTCAGCAGGACGAGCTGCGCGCGCTGGCGCGGGATCTCGGCGTCGAGAGCCGCGTTCACTTCAAGGGCTGGATGGACGCGGACGAGCTCGCGGACGAATTCGCGAACGCGTCGGTGGTGGCGATGCCCTCGCTGTGGCCGGAGCCGTTCGGGATCGTCGGGATCGAGGCGCTCGCGGCCGGCCGGCCGGCGATCGCCAGCGCGACCGGCGGGATCGTCGACTGGCTCGAGGACGGCGTCTGCGGATTGTCCGTGGCGCCCGGAGACGCCGCCGCGCTGGCGCGGGCTCTCGACGAGCTGCTCGGCGATCCCGACAGGCAGCGAACGATGGGGATGGCCGGCAGGGACGTCGTGGCCGCCCGCTTCTCGCCGGAGCGCCATGTCGCCACGCTGACGGAGGCCTATCGGAGCGCTCGCTCGACCTGGCGATCGCAGCCCGACGTGACCGGCCAGCGCGCCTGATTCACGCGCGGTGGCGGCCGAGGAGGTCGTCGAGGAGCGTCGTGACGGCCTCGGCGCTGCGCGCCACGCCCATCTCCCGCTCGGTGAACGAGCGCCCGCGCGCGCCGAGCGTCTCGCGTCGATCCTCGTCGGCGAGCAGCGCGTCGATCGCGTCGGCCAGCGCCCGCGGCGCCGGCTTCACGACCGACGCCGCTTCGGCCTCGATCAGCTTCTCCCAGCGGTTGCGCCCGTCGAGCGCGACGACCGGCCTGCCCGACGCGAGCGATGCCGCCAGCGTGCCCTTGCGCGAGGACGGGCCGGCGGCGTCTGGAAACAAAAGCACGTCGCACGCCGCGAGCGCGTTCGACAGGGCCTGGGCCGGGAGCGCCTCCGAGAAGGAGAGCGCCGGCGCGAGCTCGCGGGCCCGCGCCGCCGTGAGCCACGCCTCGCCCGTGGAGGATGAACGACCGGGCGCGCCGAGCAGCCTCAACTGCACATCGCCGCCTCGATCGTGCAGCAGGCGCAGGGCGTCGAGCACCAGCGAGACCGCCGCTCCCTGGTAGGAGTAGCCGAACAGGCCGATCACCTGGCCGGGGCGATCCCGGGGTGGCGCCGCTTCGGGCGGCGGCAGGTTCGAGAACACCGGGGCCACCAGCACCGGCCGCTTGGGCAGCCACGGCCGTGACGCGAGCCACCGCGCCCGGGAGTCGGCGGTGACGATCGCCGCGCCCGACGCGCGCATCACGTCGATCAGCAGCGCGCGCTGGGTCAGGGCCCACAGGTTTCCGCGCCAGCCCGCATACATCCACGGGTAGGCGAGCTCGTGCATCATCGCCACCAGCGGGATCCGCGAGCTGTGCAGAGCCGCCAGCGTCGGGTGGACGAACAGGGGAAGCCCGCGATGCGAGTAGGAGAAGACCGAGTAGTGCAGCAGCACCGCGTCCGGCGGGCTCCCGTCGAGCTCGAGCGCGAGCTGCCGCGTCCAGGCGCGAATCTCCGACCGCGCGGCGGGCAGCGAGGTCTCACCGCGTTGCAGCCAGTGCAGGGACGGCGCGACGTTCTCGTGCGTGAGCGCATCGGCGAGCAGCCCGGCGTGGTCGCGCACGCCGCACGTGGCCCGCACGGACATCCCCACGACCGCCAGGCGCAGCGGCGGCCTCTCAGCCATTGAACAGCTCGCCACGGTAGGCCGCCTCGATGGCCTGCGTGAGCGCGCCCACATCGCCGGTCGGCAGGACCAAGCCGGTGCGCCCCGGCTCGATCAGGTCCTTCATCCCGGTGTCCTCGCTGACGATCACGGGCACGCCGCAGGCCAGCGCCTCCGCGGGGGCGTAGGCGAACCCGTCGTTGTAGGTCGGGTGGACGTACAGCGCCGCGGTGCGCAGAGCGGAGAACGGATCGCCGTGGCCCACGTGAATCCGTGGGTCCGCGGCGCACGCCCTCTCGATGTAGCGGTGCATGGCCCGCGATTTCCAGCCACCGAAGAGAACGAGCCGTATGTCCGTGTGGGCCAGAGCGCGCATGGCGTCGATCAGCAGCGGAACGCCCTTGACGACTGAGAGGGTCCCGACATAGACGACGTCGAAGGTCGGCGAGCTTCGCGGCGCGGGGTCCGGCTCGTAGCGCGGATCGGGTGTCAGGGGAAACGGCGCCAGCACATCGTCGGCGAATCCCTCCTCGACGAACGACTCGCGCACATACTCGGAGGCCACATAGATGCGATCCGCCTCGGCGTATTCCCTGACGTTCCGCTTCACCAGGCCCCGCGCCCACGAGCCCTCGATCGGGTACTGACGATGGGCGCGCGCATGCTGACGCGCGACATGGGCGAAGTGCGAGGTGGCCGATACCAGCGAGACCGACGTGCCGCCCCCCCGCCTCACAACGTGAATCTGCTCGAGGGCGGTGCCGTTGAAGGCGATCAGGTGCTCGGCCGCCGGCAGCCGCCCGGCCGCGTAGGAATCGAACTCGCGGCTGTAGGCGAGCTCGCGACGGGCTGCGGCGAGCCGCAACGGCGGCACGGCCAGAGCGGCGCTGACCGCGCGCGCATACACGCGCCGGTATCCGTGACGCACCGCCGGCGCACGGTCCGAGCCGCAGATGCAAACCGTCGGCTGCCCGGTGCGATCGAGGGCATCGACGACCTCCTGCAGGTGGCGACCGAGACCGCCCGCGCCGAGCGGCGCCGAGCACGAGACCACCACCCGGCCGGCCGGAAGCACCCTCTCCTGATCGCGCTCGACCTCCGCGCGCCAGATCGCGCTTCCCACGAGCGGGCGCGAATCGGCCTTCGCGCGCTCAGCCGACCTCGTCATAGCCCCACAGCGTCACCAGATCGCGGTCGAGGTACTCGCTCAGCGCGACCACCTCTCCCTTGAAGCGGGTGCGCAATTCCATCATCACGCTCTCGTCCGGCGGCTGTGGCTTGCCATACACGACGCGGCGGCGAATCGTGCGCGTGAGACGGCGACGCAGTCCCTGCGGGGTGAGCGTCCTGACCGCCGCGCCCACGACTCTCGACGCGGGCCCTCCTCCGCCGTACAGCCTGCGCACAAGATTGTCGAGGCGCACAGAGCGCACGCTCACCGTCGGATTGGCGTCCATCACATGAATCGGTGATTCGTCGTCCACGTCCAGAAACCGCAGCACCGTTCGCATGGTCGCCTCGTTGTCGCGGCGAAAGTCGTCATAGATCAACACCAGCACCTGCTCCGGCGGGAACAGCGCATGGTAGCGACGCAGCTGCTCGACATAGTGCACATGATCCGAGTAGCGACGCACCTTCCGGCCTTCGCGTGTGAGCTCCTCGTGCGCCATCGCCCTGCCGAGATCTCTCTCCGTCTCGACATGTTCTTGCAAGAGCTGAAACTGCAGCGAGCGCACGAAGCTCGCGGGCTCTCTCAGAATCGCGATGATCCGCGCGGCGGGTTGCACGTCGGCGATCGCTCCCGCGGCCGTGTGAGACTTCAGATACGAGGGCGAGGCCTCCCCCACGCGCTGCTCGGGCTTCGCCGCCTCGAACAGCGACAGATACTCCTCGAGGGTCTGCGGCAGTCGCTCCGACGTCTTCGCTCCAAACTGAAAGCGCAGATCGTCCGCGAAGAATCGCGGCTCCTTGAGATCGGGCATGTAGATCTGCGGGTGACGCCGCAGCATCTCATACAGCGCCGTCGTTCCACTCTTGTGGTGACCTACGATGAAGAAGTCGGGCACTCTCTTCCGCGGCGCCTGCGCAGCAGCTGATCGCTCAGCCGACATCGTCATGGCTCCCAGTATAACTGAGTGGTGTGTGCAGGCGCGCCGCGGGCCGCAGACGCGAGAGCACGACCGTCCAGGGAAGCTGGAAGAGGGTGGTCAGGCACGACCAGCGAGGCGGCGGCCCGGTATCGCGTTTGAAGGCGATCGCTTCTCCCTCCCTCAGGAGCCGGTTGCCTTGAAACGGAATGCCTGTCCGCAGCGCGGCGAAGTCCGGAGGTCCGCCGGCGCCGCCGATGTGGCTGAGGATCTGACGAACCACGCTCTCCGGATTCGCCACGAAGTCCTCATAGCGAACGAACAGCCGCCGATCGCGCGGATGACTCAGGAAGATCGACGAGGAGAGCAGATTGGTGAACCACACGTACGCGTTTGTGATGAACGTGGACTTCGAGAACCGCGCCACATCCGAGCGCGTGAACGACGCCACCACGCTCTCCGGATCCCGAACCAGGTATATGAGGTACAGATCGACCCCGCCGAGCCCGCGCAGCTCCCGTGCGCGCAGGGGATGGGATGAGGTGTCGACGATGTGGGTTGCTCCCGACTCGCGCGCGATCGCGAGGTAGAGCTGCTCGGAGACTTGGCGATAACGCTTGCGCAGGCGGCGTCGAGCGGGCCAGCCGCGAATCCGAAACAGGGCCAGCGAGACCTCCAGGCACTCGTGCGCCTCGTTGCCGAAGAGCTCCTCGGCGCCGTCGACCCGCTCGCGCACGGCGCTCCAGAACCGCTCCCGCTCCGCGCCCTCGAGCCACGAGACGCCGGACTTGACCAGCCAGCCCCCGAGCTCACCCGCGTAGAAGACGCGCTCGCAGTTGCCCAACGTGACGCCGAGTATCGTGCTCCCGCTGCGAGCCGTTCCCATCACGTAGACGACCTTCGGCCGCGCGCTGGGCGGGGCGGGCGTTCGGGAGTCGGCTGTCATCCGTGTCCGCCGTCGTGGATCCGACCGTCCCTAGACGCGTTGCAGGTAGCCGCGGGGGTTCATCGTCAGGAAGAACTTTTCGCAGTCGACGTCGACGCGGAACTCCGGATGCGACCCCAGGAAGTCTTCGACGGCCTCCCACGGTCCCGGCCCGAATTTCGGGTGGGAGGGGTGGCCGTTCATGTTGGTGTCCTCGACGATCACGTAGCTGCCCGATGCAACCAGCGGGCCGTATGCCTCGAGCTCTTCCAGGACGTGGTCGCGACTGTGGTAGGAGTCGAGAATGACCATGATCGTACCGGTCGCCTCCTCCTTTATGCGGCTGACGATCTCCGGAGCGGTCGACGATCCCGTGAGGTAGGTGATCCTCGGATGCTCGGGTCGACCGGACTTCTCCCTGATGTCGACGGTGATGACCCGGCCGTGGTCCAGCAGGTCGCAGATCGAGGCCAGGTAGAGGGCGCTTCCCCCTTTGTGGGTTCCCGTCTCGACTATCACGTCGGGGCGCACTCGCGTGATCAGCTCCTGGTAGATCCACAGGTCGAACGGACACTTCAGCACGGGCGTGCCGAGCCACTTCGTGTTTTGCCACGTGCGCCCGGGCGAGCCGTGGTACATGCGATGAAAGAGGTTGGTGACAACCCGTTGCAGCCCGGGCTGGTTCACCACCCACTTTTTGGCGACGAGCATCGCGCCGCCTGACGGCCTGCCTCCCTCGGACTCCGACACAGATCCATTGCTTCCCATAGATAGTCTCCTCCTCATGCGACCACAGGCTTGACGATCATCGGCCCGGGCACACGGTGGACAAGCACGCGATCGCCTGTTTACGAGCGTATCGCGCACGGGCCTCCTGCGCTGCGGAGCGCGCCCGATTATACTGCGCGCGGTTCAGCGATGCCCCGAATCCGCCCGCAAAGCCTTCCGCGCACGCTGTATCGGCGCATGCGAACACGACGCGCAGCTCACGAGGAGAGCCGCTTTCACGCGAGCCTGCGCACCGACCCGCACGCGCCGGAGCTGGTGCTCTCTCCCCACTGGGACGACGCGGTCCTGGACTGCTGGAGCCTGCTGGCAAGCGACCACGAGCTGACTGTCGTGAATGTCTTCGCGGGCGCGCCGGCACCGGGACGCCTGACGTTGTGGGACGCCGTCACCGGAGCGGTCGACTCGGCGCAGCGCGCCGCCGAACGGGCCGCGGAGGACGCGGTCGCCCTCGCCCGCGCGGGCCGCAAGCCGTTGAACCTGCCGTTCCTCGACGCCCAGTACCGCACACCGCCGGGCCCGACCCTGGATCGGCTCGATCGCGCGCTGAGCACCGAGGTGGACAGCGCCTCGCGTGTGTACGTGCCCGCCGGGCTGGGCTCCCACCCCGATCACCTGCTCGTGCGCCGCTACGGGCGCATGCTGTGGCGGACGGGCATGCCGGTGACGCTCTACGCCGATCTGCCCTATTGCGTTCAGCATGGCTGGCCGCACTGGGTCGAAGGTCGCGAGCCCGAGCCAAATCGCAACATCGACGCATTCTGGCAGTCCTACCTCGACGACGTTCCCGAGATGCCACCGCTGCGCTCCGCTCACGTAGAGCGTCTCGACGAGCCCACAGCAGCCGCGAAGCTCGAGGCGATGGCCTGCTATCGGACTCAGTTTCCGGCCCTCGACGGCGGGGCCAAGCGGCTGCTGTCAGACCCCGCGATACACGGCTTCGAGGTTCGCTGGGAGCTCGCGCGGGACGACGGTGAGCGGCCCGGCCCGGCCGCCAGCGGCTAGCTCGTGGAGTTGGACGGTATCCTTGCAGGTGGTGTTTGCTTCTCGCCAACCGCGCGCATGACGACCGCGACACGCCACGAGCCAGCCCCCCGGTCGGCGGCTCGCAAGTGGATCGTCCGCCGACGCAGATGGATGGCTCGCAAGGGAATCGTCGCTCGTGTTGACGGAGCAGTTGACATGCCGACGCCCCCTCCGGCGTGCCCGGCAGGGTGGCGAACGGGCCCTCCTGACTTCATCGGCGTCGGCGTCCAGCGCTGCGGGACGACGCGATGGTTCGACCTGATCAGCTCCCATCCAGAGGTGGTTCGCGCGACGCGCGCCAAGGAGCTTCACTATTTCGACCGCTTCTACGACGGCGGATGCACAACAGCCGAACTGACTCGTTACCACGAGTATTTTCCGCGAGCCGATGGCTACACGACGGGAGAGTGGACGCCGCTCTATGCCACTGCTCCCTGGATACCGCGGCTGCTTGCCGCCACAGCTCCCGATGCTCGCCTGCTGGTGCTCCTGCGCGATCCTGTCGAGCGATACCTGTCGGGTCTGCAGCTGGACATCGCCGTGGCGAGCGGTGGCGGCGCGCCGCTCGGCCGCTACGCACAGCTCGAGCACTTCGTGCGAGGCTTCTACCACGCTCAGCTCACCGGGCTGCTCCGCCATTTCGACCGTTCTCGAATCCTGATCCTGCAGTACGAGCGCTGTACACGTGAACCGCAGGCGGAGCTGCGCCGGACGTTCGAGTTCATCGGTCTCAGGGACATCGATTTCACACCTGAGCTGGGCGCCCATCCCGGACACCAGCCCGAGAAGCCGGTGCTCGACGCCGATACGAGAGCCGCGTATGTGCAGGCCTATCACGACGAAATGGTGCGGTTGATCGAGTCCTTCCCCGAGGTCGACGTTCGCCTGTGGCCGAACTTCGCCTATCTCGCAGACGCTCGTTGACCGGCGTCGAGCCCGCCGCGCCCTCTCCTGAAGGGGTGGTCGTCCTCGGGATGCACCGCAGCGGGACCTCGCTGATCACCCGACTCGTCAGCCTGCTCGGTCTGTCGCTCTGCCGCCACGACGACCTGCTCGTCGGCGGCGCCAGGAACCCACGCGGCCATTGGGAGTCCAAGTCGCTCGTTCGCTTCAACGATCGACTCCTCGGCGAGCTCGGCGGGACCTGGTTCTGCCCGCCGCTGCTGGGCTCTAAGGACGTTTCGCTGCTGTTGCGCCGGCACGCTTCCGACGCGCTCGCGACGCTCCAGGACGCGCATCCCCAACGACCGTGGGTGTGGAAGGATCCGCGCACGTGCGTGTTGCTGCCGTTCTGGTCCGCGGTGCTCGAGCAGCGGGTCGCCTACGTGCTCGTCGTGCGCCATCCATTCGAGGTGAGCGACTCGCTCGCCCGCCGCAATGGGTGCACGCCGCTGCTCAGTCTCGCGCTGTGGGAGCGCTATACGCGTCAAGCGATGCTCGGCGCGGCCGGTCGACCGCTGATGGTGTGCACGTATGACGGCGTGCTGGCCGATCCGGTGGCCTGGTGCGAGCGCGTCGTCGCGTTCATGAGCGAGCTGGGGTTCCAGACGCGCGCCGTCGACAGTGTGGCGGTCGGGGCGTTCGCCACGGACGGTCTGCGCAACAGTCACCAATCGTGGAGCGACCTGCGGCCCGGGCCGCAGATCTCGGCGGAGCAGGTGGCGCTCGCCGGCGCCGCGAGCGCGTTCACCGTGCAGCGGTCCTATGTCCCGCCCGCTCTGCCTGCCGAGACACCCGAAACCGCGGAGATCTTCAGAGAGATCGCGCGCCGACGAGGCCGCAAGCCAAGCCTGGCCGGCCTGCCCGCGCATCTCGTCACCCCCGCATCTGGAGCCGGGGATCGCGACAAAGCCTCCCGGCCGCCGGTCTCCGTCGTCGTCGCGCGCAGTGGCGCGAGCACCGACGAGGCGTCGGTACTGGCCCTCGGCGCCACGTTGCCGGCTGGTAGCGAGGTCCTCATCGCCGGAGCCGGAGCCGGCGACGAGGACGCCGGCGCCTGGAGTCGCCTTCACGAGGTCTCGCTGCGCCAGATCGACTGCGATCGGCCGCCGAGCGAAGCCGAGGCACTGGCGCTCGGCGTCAAGGCGGCCGGCGGCCGCATCGTCTTGCTCACGACCGGCGGCGTGCTGCGCTGTGACCCGTGGTACGCACACGTCACGGAGGCGCTCGCGCTCCCCGCGGTCGCCGCGGTCGGGCCGGCGATGCGCTTCGACTCCTGTCCCGATCTGCGCCACTTCGGCCGGGCCTTCGCCGACGAGGATCTGACCTCGGGCTTCGTCGCCGGCGAGACCACGGAGACGCTCGTTCCGGCGGCTCTGCTGTCCGCCGCCCACTGCGTATACGATCGTGGGGTGCTCGCCGCGGCGGGCGGCGTCGACGAGAACTTCGACTCGGCGTGCGCCGCCGTCGCCGAGCTGAGCGTGCGCCTGTGGCGCATGGGCTTCCGCTGCTGTATCGTCCCGCAGGTCGAGGCCTGGGCCGAGAGCCCGGACGAGGATGGCGCCGACGACGCCGGGCGGCTGCACGATCGGCTGCGGATCGCGGCGTTGCACCTCAGCCCTCCGCTCCTGCGGGCGTTCACCGATCGCGCAAGCCGTCTCCCATCGTATGACCGGGCCGCCGCGCGATTGGCGGCGAGCGATGTGGAGCTCAGGCGCGCCGCGATCGAAGCGGTGTGCGCGTTCCCGATCGACCGGTACTTCGAGGTTTTTCCCCTGCGCCCGCCGACTCAGTCGACGGTGTCGTAACCCCACAGGGTCACCAGGTCGCGATCCAGGTACTCGCTCAGCGCGACCACCTCGCCCTTGAAGCGGCGGCGCAGCTCGAGCATGAACTGCTCGTCCGGCGCAGGCGGCTCGCCCTGCACGATCCGCCGCCGGGTGAACTCGAGCAGGTTGCGCCGCAGATCGCGCGGTGCGAGCGCCTTGATCGCGGCCTTCGCGGCCACTGTCACGGGGCCCCTTCCCACGGATACCGCGTGCACCAGATCATCGAGCTGCTGGGAGCGCACGAGGACCGACTGGTTCGTGTCCATCACGTTCACCGGCCATGTGTCGTCGACCTCGAGAAAGCGCAGGACCGTGCGCAGAGCGGCCTCGTTGTCGCGGCGGAAGTCGTCGTAGATCAGCACCAGCACCTGCTCCGCTGGAAATAGATCGTGGTAGCGGCGCAGCTGCTCGACGTAGCGCACATGGTCTGAGTATTGGAGCATCTGGGGTCGGTGGGAGCGGCGCGGAATGTGGCGCCCTTCGCTCCGCGCCTGCTCCAGGGCGATCGCCTTGCGAAGCTCCTTCTTCACCTCGACGTGATTCTGCAGGAGCTGCAGATGCAGCGAGCGCAGGAAGCTGGCCGGCTCGCGCAGAATCGCGATGATCTTCGCATTCGGCTGGACTTCCGCGATGCCGCGCGCGGCGGTGCGCGACCACAGGTACGAAGACGACGCCTCGCCGGCGCGCTGCCCCGGCTGCGCGCCCGCGAACAGCGCCAGGTACTGCTCCAGCGTCTGCGGCGCGATGCCCGTGCGCCAGGGGTTGAAGCGAGGCTCCATGTCGGTCGAGAAGAACCACGGCTCCTTGACGTGGGACATGTAGATCTGCGGATGGGGACGCAACATCTCATACAGCGCGGTGGTGCCGCTCTTCGCGTGTCCGACGATGAAGAAGTCGGGAGCTCTCAGCGGCGAGCGCTGCGCATCGACCGCGGCTTCACTCGACGCTGTCATAGCCCCACAGGCCGACCAGATCGCGCCCCAGGTATTCGCTCAGCGCGACGACCTCTCCCTTGAAGCGGCGGCGCAGCTCGAGCATGAAGCGCTCGTCGGGCTCGGGCGGCTCACGGTATACGACGCTGCGCTGAGTCGCATGCAGTGCGCTGCGTCGCAGGCCCCTGGGGGTCAGCGCCTTGATCGCCGCCTTCACCCCACGGGAGACCGGTCCATGGCCGACCGACACCGCGTGCACCAGCTCGTGCAGGCGCTGCGAGCGCACGCCCATCGTCGGGTTCGCCTGCATCGCCTCGATCGGAGTCGTGTCGTCCACGTCCAGGAAGCGCAGCACCGTGCGCACGGTGGCTTCGTTGTCTGCCTCGAAGTCGTCGTAGATGAGCACCAGCACCCGCTCCGCTGGAAACAGATCGTGGAAGCGGCGCAGCTGCTCCACGTAGCGCACGTGCTCCGAATACAGCAGCGCCTGTGGCCAGTAGCTGTGGGGCGAGAGATGGCGGCCCTCGCGCCTGGCGCCCTCGAGCGAAATCGCCCGGGGAAAGTCGTTCTCGGTCTCCACGTAGGTCTTCACGAACTGCATGTGCAGCGAACGCAGCAGGCTGGCGGGCTCACGCAGGATCGCGATGATCCGCGCGTCGGGCTGCAGCTGCGCGATGCGCTCGGCGGCGGTGCGCGACCACAGGTAGAGGGCGCTGGCCTCGCCGATCCGCTGGTCCGGCCGCGCTCCCTCGAACCAGGAGAGGTACTCCTCGACGGTCTGGGGAGTTCCGCCGGGCCGTGGCGGCGTGCGTTCGTGCAACTCGCTCGCCAGATACCACGGCTCCTTGCGGTCGGGCATGTGGATCTGCGGATGGCGGCGCAGCATCTCGTACAGCGCCGTGGTGCCGCTCTTCGGCTGGCCCACGATGAAGAAGTCGGGAGGCCGCTGCCCACCGGCGAGCGCGAGCGACGGCTCGGCGTCAGCCGTCACCGCCGCGCTCGCGCGCTCCGGGCTGGCCGGAATGCCGTCATGGGTCGTGCCCATCACGCGCTCGCCGGGACGACGCTCGCCGTCGGGATGCCGGCCGCCGGGATGCTCGACGCGCGCAGCGCGGTGCGCCCTGGGCCCGCGAACCAGTACGCGGCGATGCCCGCCGTGAACCAGAAGAAGGGGCCAAGCGCCGCGCTCGTCATCGTCGGCCCCGAGAATCCCATGATGATGAACGCGATGAACGACGCGAACACGGCCGCCAGGTCGAGGCGCAGCTCGAAGTCCGGGATGCGCCGCAGCCCGGGCAGGGCGAGCACCAGCAGCCTGATCAAGAACGCGATCCACAGCAGCAGCCCCGGGAGCCCGAGTTCGTCGAGGATCAGTTTCCACACGGTCGCGGCGCCGACACCATGGCCTTCCAGCGTTTCGCTCACCTTCCCCCCGAAGCCGGCCGCCGAGCCGACGGTCCCGAGCCCGACGCCGAAGGGCGCGGCTTCGATCTGGTGCGGCATGGCGGCGTATTCCGCGGTCTTTTTGTCTTTCGCGTTGGCCACGCTGCCGGGAGCGAGTTCGGCGTAGCGGGAGAACGTCCCGCTGCCCTCAGCGGACACGAGCACCGCGCCCAGGGGCAGCGCCAGCACCAGCACGCCCAGCAGCGCAAGCAGGGCCCGGCTGACCTGACCGGCGCTGAAGGACAGCAGCGCGAAGCTGAACACGGCCACGACCGCACCGACGACCTGCGTGCGCCCGAGTCCGGTGGTCACGGCGAGCAGCGCCCCCGCGCACAGCAGCAGGACCGGCCATCGTCGGCGCAGGCGCCCGATGGCAAGCAGGGCGATGATGCCGGGCAGCGCCACCACGCCGACGCCACCGCCGAATCCGGCGTCCGTTCCGAGCGCCATCGGACGCACCCGCGACACTCCTTCGCTGACGAAGGTCCGACCGGCCAGGCCGGTTCGCCCGCCGCGCCCGCTGGTTTCGCCCTGTTCGATGGTGCCGTACACCAGTTCCCTGTAGCCGGGGCCCCAGCTGGCGAGCTGCGTCGGGCTGAGCCTCGACTGGTAGGTGCTCACCACGCCGTTCGCCAGAGCGATCACCCCCAACACGAGGAAGAGCTTGCGAAAACGCTCCTTCGAGCGCATGATCGTGTAGGCGAAGAAGAAGAACGGCACCCACTCCAGCTGCTGCCTGAAGCCACCCAGGACCTTCAGAATTCCATGCGTGCTCGGATTGAAGGCCTCGACCACCACGAGCGCGACGAAGCCGATCACCCACGCCGACATCGCGGGCAGCATCACGCGTTCCTTTTTCACGACCAGGCGCAGGACCGCTCCCAGGCTGACCGAGAAGATCAGCACGTCGCGTATGACCGATGCCTCCGCATGCGCCCCGGTACCGAGCTTCAGCGGTCCCTCGAGCAAGCCGAGATACAGCGCCACGAGCGTGACCGTCAGCGGGTAGCGTTCGCTGGTCATCAGCGCCACGACGCCCAGCCCGCCGGCGGTGAGGGCGAGCAGCAGCAACAGGCTGGGATGCGCCACCTCCACGCTGATGCCCAGCGCGAGGGCCAGCGGGATCGCGCCACTGGCGCCGATCAGCAGAAGCTCGCGTATGCGCCGATTCAGCACATCCGGATGCGTGCCCCCGAGCGGACCGAGCGGACGTGCGAGGAAGGCGCTCATCAGCCGATGAGCTTGCGTCGCCGCCTCGGCGCGGTGGGCGCCCAGGCGAAACCGTAGCGTTCGATGTCCTTCCGAGGCACGCAGTTGGCGACGATTCCGAGCAGTGGCGCGCTTGCCGTGCTCCCGAGGAGCTGCGCGAGTCGCTGGGCGGATACGTCGCGGGTGTGCCCGACGCGCGCGACGGTGACGATGCCGTCCACGACCGGGAGCAGGGGCATGACGTCGCTCACCTCCAGCGGCGGCGGCGCATCGATCAGGACGTAGTCGAACTCGTCGGCGATCGAACGCAGCATCTCGCTCATCTCCGGACGCGCCAGCAGCGCGGGCGGATTGGCGATGGTGCCACCGCCCACGAGCACCGATACCGACCCGGTGTCGCTTGCCTCGACCACCGTCGAAACGCCGCCGAGGGGCTCTGCCGAGTCGGCTGCGACGCCGACGGACGCAGCCGTGACGACGCTCTGCAGCGCCTCGCCGACGGGGATCTTCCCGGTGAGCACGTCCGCGAGCCCGTACGGGCCGTTCACGTCCAGCAGCCTGGCCTGGACGGGCCGGCGAAAGTCGGCCTCGACGATCGCCACCCTCTCACCCGCCTCGGCTTGGACACGGGCGAGGTTGGCGATGAGCGTCGACTTGCCGTCGCCGCCGTCGGCGCTGAGAAAGAGGATCGTGCGAGGACCGCCCTCGGAGCGGCGCTCGAGCACGTCCTGCAGCTCGAGCGTCGTGTGCAGGCGGCGGAGTGGCTCGAGCAGCGACTTGGCGGGCGCGCGCTGACCGTCGGGACGGGCGACGGGCGACCTGACCGCGGGCAGCGCCGCGATGATCCGGGCTCCGAAGATCGACTCGATGTGGCCGAGCGAGCGCAGGCGGCGGTCGAATCGGCTCAGGGTGTACGCCGCGATCGCCGCCAGCACGATGCCCAGCACGAATCCGAAGATCGCGCTTTTTTTCGGCTTCGGAGAAATCGGCAGCGAGCTGGCCGTGGCATGGCTGACCTGCTCCGCGCCCGTGTAGGTCGCGAGGGTCGATTCGAGCTGATTGATCTTGCTCGCCAGGCTCGCGGTCTGAAGCGTCGCCGAGGCGCTGGACGACTTCTTGGACCCCTTGCCCTTGGTGCTCGCCGCCGACGCCAGTTCGATCCTCCGCAGCTGCTCGGTCTCGTTCGCGATCTCGGTTTTGACGTTTCGGCGGTAGTTTTCGTGCTGGCGCTTGATGAACGCTTTGGCGTAGGCGTTCGCCAGCGCCACGGCGGCTTTGGGGGTGCGCGCTTCCGTCGAGATCGTGATGAATTCGCCCTGACCGCTCGCCTTCGCCTTCGCCTTCCCCCGCGCCGCGAGACGGTTGCCTTCGCTGCGCAGGCGCTTGCGCACGGCTTCGCCGATGATCCCGGAGTTGATCAGCCCGGCCTGATCGGACAGCGAGCTTTTGGACGCGCCCTTGCCCGAGACGCCGCCCGCCGCCTGCTGTTCGGCGGTGGCGCCGAGGTAGAGCTGCGTCGAAGCGGTGTATACGGAGGGCTTGCCCTGGTAATACAGGTAGGTCCCCGCCGCGACCAGGACTCCCACGGCGAGGATCAGCCACTTCCGCTTCCAGAGCGGGGCAAAGATGCTGGCTGCGTCGGTCGTCGTAGTGTTCATCGACTCTTTGCCCATTGATGGCCCGGGCGGCCGGCCTTCCTAGCCCGCCCTCCTAGGAATGCGGTAGCCACAGGATATAACGTCCCAGAGCCATGTCCGCAAGCAACGAATGCAACGATGCGGACATGCGCGCGCCGCTGCCGAGCCGCGGCCGCAGGCTCCTGGTCGTCAGCCACCCGGCGGTCGTCAGCGTCAACCAGGAGGTCTACCGTGAGCTGACGCGACGCGGATGGGAGGTCACGATCGTGGTGCCGAGCCGCTGGCGCCATTCGTATTCGGCCGGCCCCGTGAGGCCGCAGGCGCTCGAGGGCATGCAGGACGCCCTGCGTCCGACACGGGTCGCATTTGCGGGGCGCCCGCAGCGGCACTTCTACCTGACCAGCTGCCGCTCACAGGCCCGCAGGTCGGATCCGGAGGTCGGATTCGTCGAGGCCGAGCCGTTCTCGTTGCCCGCGGCGCAGTGGAGCTTCGCCTTCGGGAGGCTGGGAATACCGTTCGGCGTCCAGTGTTATGAGAACATCGACAGGCGCCTGCCCTACCCGGTCCGCCGGCTGCGCGCTCGCGTGCTGCGCGATGCCGCGTTCGTGGCGGCCCGCTCGGACACCGCCGCGCAACTCGTGCGCAGCTGGGGCGCACGCGGCGAGGTCGGTCTCGCCCCGCCGGCGGTTCCCGCCTGGCCCCAGATTCCGGTGACCCGCGCGGAGCGTCCCTTCACCGTGGGCTACGCGGGCCGGCTGGTCGAGAGCAAGGGACTGATGGATCTGCTCGCCGCGGTGCGGACGCTGAGCGCGCCCGCGGAGCTGCTCCTGATCGGCGACGGTGAGCTGAGGGCGCAACTGGAGGGACAGCCGATCCCCGGCTCGAACGTCCGCGTCCTGGACGGCCTCAGCCACGATCAGATGGCGACCGGCTACGCGCGACTCGACGTGCTCGTGCTGCCTTCGCGCACCACACCGACGTGGAAGGAGCAGTTCGGACGGGTGATCGTGGAGGCGCTGTGGTGCGGGGTGCCGGTGGTGGGCTCGGACTCCGGCGAGATCCCCTGGCTGATACGGCTGACCGGAGGAGGACTGATCTTCCCCGAGGGCGATCGCGACGCGCTCGCCGCCCAGCTGACGACGCTCAGGGAGCAGCCGGAGCTTCGCGAGCGGCTGGCGGCGAGCGGGCGCGCGGCGGTCGAGCGGCTGTTCTCGGTGCCCGCCGCGACCGATGCGCTCGAGCGACTGCTGGTCAACGCCGTTCAGACTCGCACCGCGCCGCGCTGAAGCTCGACACGAGCGGGATCTCGCCAGCAGCGCAATCGATCACGCCCGCCGGCGCTGGTCGGCCAGCCGCGCATACAGCTCGTGGTGCTCGAGGACCATCCGCTGCACGGAGAAGGCGAGGGCCGACTCGCGGGCGGCGCGCCCGAGACGGCTCCTGAGCTCGGGGTCGGCGGCGAGTCCCGTCAGACGCTCGGCGATCAGCCGCGGATCGCGGCCGATCAGATAGCCGTTGCGCCCGTCCTCGATCAGCTCGCGCACGCCGCTGACGGGCGTGGCGAGCACCGGCAGGCCGCTCGCGGCGGCCTCGAAGGTGACCAGCGAGAAGGTCTCGTAGCTCGAAGGCAGGACGAAGGCGTCGGCCATCTGGTAGACGAGCGCGACGTCGGCTGTGACTCCCAGCCAGCGCAGCCGCTCCCCCACCCCGAGCTGCTCGGCGAGCTCCTGGTAGCGGGTCCGCTCGCCGGCTCCGGCGACCATCAGCATCCACGCGGGGGTCAGGGCGAGCGCGCGGATGGCCGGCTCCAGGCCCTTGCGCTCCCACTCGCTGCCCACGAACACGGCGAGCAGCGCACCATCCGGGATCTCGAGCGTTGCGCGCATCGCATGCGCGTCCTCGCTCCGCGCTCCGGGCGCGAAGGTGTCGGTGTCGATGCCGTTGTGAATCGT
>Ga0187879_10001372_pt1 | contig 16695 bp, 7 predicted proteins | sample June2016WEW_19_1_FD_132423 | JGI IMG/M metagenome (GOLD analysis project Ga0187879, IMG submission 132423) | Peatland microbial communities from SPRUCE experiment site at the Marcell Experimental Forest, Minnesota, USA - June2016WEW_19_10 | ecosystem: Environmental > Terrestrial > Soil >... | reverse complement strand
TGCCAGTGCTCCCGGCTTGGCTGCCGCGAAACGCCTGGAGCTGTGTCGCCCAGCGCTTCGCGTTCGGCCTTGAGCTTGGCTATGCGCTCATCCAGTGGCCGGTTAGCGATGTCATAGCGCGAGAGAGTCAGCTCTCCGCGCCCAAGGCGGTCGGCCAGCGCTTCTGCGACACGTTCAGCCTCGGCGATGGCCAAGTCCAGCCGCGCGGCTTCGCTCTCAAGCTCCCGGGTGACGGACTCGACCGCCTCGGCATGGCGAGAGTCAGACAGAATCTCCACAGCGATGGCTCCGGCCGCCTCATCCAAGCCACGCTGATCAACGCTGATCTTGCCACAGCCCCTGCCGTTAGCAGACGGGCCGCACCTGTAGTCACGGCGTACCGAACCGTCCTCGTACGGCTTCAGAGCCGGCGCTGGGTGACCGGTGAGCGGTTTGCCGCAGCCCGGACGGCCGCAGAAGGCTATACCCGTGCACAGGTAGGTATCCGAGCGCGGCTCGCTGCGCCGACGCGCGGCGTACATCGCGCATACCCGGTCGAAGTCCTCCTCGGAAACGATCGGCTCTCCAGGCAGACGGCCAGCAATAGACTTAACGTTCTTTTCCGTGTCGGTGTAAAGGATTCGTCCGCAGTTGCGCTCTCTGAGCAGAAGACGTTGCAAGGATGTCTCAGCCCAAGGGTTGTCGTGGCTGGTGAGGATGCCGCGTGCGTTGAGATCGCGCACCAGCGCGTTCTGCGATTCTCCCGCCAAGATTCGCCTGGTCAGCTCCCGGATGATCTCGGCTTCGGCTTCGCGCACGGTCACGAAATCGTCCTCGAAGCCGAATGGACGGGTTGTGGTGTTCGGCTCCCCCGACATTGCCTTGAGACGCTTGCCGCGCCGGGCTCTGGTGGACAGGCGGTCGGAGTAGTAGGCGGCAGCGTTGATCGCGTCGCGGAACGCCTTCTTGCCGTTCGGCGTGGTCAGGTCGTACTCGCTCTCGCTGTCCAACACCATCGTGCCGCGAGCGGCCAGCTCGATCATCCGCTCGCCGTCCTTCGGCTGCCGGGTGAACCGCTCCAGGTCGAACACAATGAACCCGCCGGACACGCCGCGCTCAAGCCGGTCCATCAGCTCGTCCCACGCCGGACGCCGGACAGTCGGGTCCCATGCCGAACGCCCCGGATCAACCAGAACCTTGCCCTCCGGAAGGTCAAGGTCGGCGAGCCTCAGGCGGCAGATCGCGAGCTGTCCGCCCGTGGACGGCTCGTTCTTCTTCTTGCTCTTGACTCGGCTGACTCTGGCGTAGATGTCGTAGGGCTTGGCTATCTGATCCGTGCCGTTCAGCATGGTTAAATGGTAGCAAATTACATATCGACCTGGGACGAGGTCATGGACGTGGTGAAGCGCGCCGTCGACGCCGTCGCCGCCCGGGCACCGCGGGTCAGCGTGACGCTGAAGGCTGATATCCGCCCTGGCGTCACCGGCGCGCTGTCCGCCAAGGTCGAGGCCATCGAGCAGCATCTCAGCAGCTAACCTCGTCATCTGCGGTGCACCCGGCCGCGAGCCAGGCCGGAGCGGCATCTCATGGCCGCCGCCGAGGCTCTTCAGAAGAACCGCAGAAGTCCGCGGGACAAGCTTCAGGTAGACGAAAGAAGCGATCCCGTGGAGGCTGACAATGAGCTGGTTCTGGCTGAACATCCCGCTCGCCGGACTATTTTTCCTGACCGCGACCCTGATCCCGCTCTGGCTGGTGGTCCGGCACCCGGACACCAGGACCCGGGCCTCCGGCACCGCCAGGCGCCCCGCCGATCCTGCCGTCGCCAGCTCGCTGCGCGGCCCGGCTGCCGGGCCAGCCGCGCCCCCGGCGGCCCGCGCCGCGCGGCAGCCCGAGCTGGTCGGCAGCTCCAGCCGCTGAGCTCAGCCGGTGCAGCGCGCCGGCTGACGGGGACCGCGCCTGAGGCGGGCCCGCTCGCCCAGGTGGCGTGAGCGCCTCGATACCGGTCGACCCGTCCCCGCGGACGGCTGCCCCCGAGCACATCGCCGGGTCGCACCCAGGACCCTGGCTGATGCCCCGCACCTTCCTGCGCGGTGAGGCTCGGTGGTTTCCCGAGGGCAGCCTGGCCGAGCTGCCGGACATCGAGGCAGACCGGGAATCCTTCGACATCCGGCGATTCGAGCTGCAGCCCGGCGACGCAGTCTTCTTCGATCACCCCCTGTTTCCCGTCGCCCGGGCGGCAGATGCCTAAGATGCGGCGTATGCAGTTCGCGATCGCGATCCCCCAGTTCTGCGCCGACGGCGAGTTCGACCCGGCGGCCTTTCGCCGCTACCTGGCACGAGCCGAGGAGCTGGGCTATCACAGCGCGTGGACGCAGGAGTCAGTTCTCGGCGCCGCGCCGCAGCTGGGCCCGATCGAGACCATGACCTACGCGGCCGCGTGCAGCCAGCGCATCCGGCTGGGCTGCGCGGTATTCGTGTCCACCCTGTACAGCCCTGTGCACCTGGCGAAGAGCCTGAGCACGCTGGACCAGCTCAGCCGCGGCCGCATCGAGATCGGTGTCGGCACCGGCGGCAGGGGACGGCCGTTCGCCGCCTTCGGAGTGAATCCGGACCGGTACGTCGCCCGGTTCGGCGAGGGAATCGCGCTGATGAAGGCGCTGTGGAGCGAACCTCGTGTCACCTTCGACGGGGAGTTCTGGCAGCTGAAGGATGCGGCGATGGAGCCCAAGCCGCTGCAGAAGCCGTTCCCGCCGATCTGGTTCGGCGGGAACAGCGAGGCGGCGCTGCGGCGGGCGGTCCGGCTGGGCAGCGGCTTCTTCGGGGCGGGATCCACCCCCACGGCCAAGTTCGCCAGCCAGGTCCAGATCGTGCGGCAGGCGCTCGCCGAGTCGGGCCGGCCAGCCAGGGAGTTCCCGATCGCCAAGCGCGTCTACATCGCGGTGGATGACGACGCCAGCCGCGGGCGGCAGCGGATCAATGCCGCGCTGCAGCGGCTCTACGGGCAGCTGCCGCCGGACGTCGCGGCAGCCGCGATCGCCGGTCCCCCGGCCGACTGCGTCCGCGAGCTGCGCGCGGTGGCCGACGCCGGCGCGGAGCTGATCTTGTTCACGGCGATGTTCGAGCAGGCCGAGCACGCGGAGCGGCTGGCCGCGGAGGTCATACCCGAGCTCGGCTAGCGGTTGCGGCGCTGAGCGCAGGGACGGGCTGCGACCGGGCGCGGGTGACCCGGCTAGCCAGGCGAGGCCCGCAGACGGGAGCCGACGGCCGCGCTGACCGGGCTGCGTGCCGCCGACTCCGCCATGGCGGGCAGGGCTGCCTAGACGGCAGGCAGCGCCTCGATCATGGCGGCCAGTCCGCTGGCGTCGAGCAGGTCGGCCGGCCGCACCGTCAGGTCGTCGCGCACGTAATAGAAAGCGGCCCGCACGTCGGTGACGGGCAAGCCGGCCAGCGCCGCCCAGGCCAGGCGGTAAGCAGCCAGCTGAACGGCGACCGCGTTGCGCTCGCCGTCGCTGCCCGGCGGCCTGCCCGTCTTCCAGTCCACGACGTCGAAGCGGCCATCGGGAGCGTCGGCGAACACCGCGTCAATGCGGCCGCTGACCATCCGGTCACCGATCACGGTCTCGAACGGTACCTCGACCTCAGCCGGCCATCGCCCGGCCCACTCGCTGGCCTCGAAGATCGTCTTGAGTTCTGTCAGTTCCAGATCCGCGCCGGGCGCGGCCGCGTCGTCGGCCGCGCCGGGCAGGTCATCGGCATCGATGAGTCGCTGCTGGCCGAACCGCTGCTCCAGCCAGCGGTGGAACTCCGTGCCGCGCAGGGCGCGGGGGGCCGGCGGCCGCGGCATCGGGCGGCGCACCTGCTCGGCCAGCTCGGCCGGATTCCTGGCCATCGTGACGAGGGACGACACCGGAATCCGCGGCGGCAGGGCGACACGGACCTGGCCGTCGCCGCGGCGCTGGAATCGCTCGGCGAGCAGCAGGTCGGCATCGCGAGCCCAGGCGGCGATCAGCGACTGATAGGGGCCGTGGGCACCGTCGTGACCGGCCGCCGCTGCGGCAGACTGCCCGGCCGTTCCCCCGGCCCCGGACGAAGCCGGTCCGGCCGCGGACGCCCCGGACGAAGCCGGTCCGGCTGCGGACGCCCTGGCTGCGGACGCCCCGGCTCCGGACCCCCCGGCTCCGGACGCCCCGGCTCCGGGCCCCCCGGCTCCGGACCCCCTGGCTCCGGACCCCCTGGCGGAACGGGCAGCGGCGGCAATCGCCTCGTCCACGAGCGCGGCAGCCGAGCGCACCGCCGCATACCGCTCGTCCGCCGCTATCGCGGCCGGCCATGCAGCGGAGGCTGGCTCGGTCAGCGCCGGGTTGGCGGCCTCCGGTTCAGGCTCGGCGGCCCAGGCGGCCACGATTCCTGCCCCGGCCTCACAGGCCGCCCGGATCTCGGTCAGGAACTCCGACGGCCCGAGCCGCGACGCCCCCTCGCCCCACCAGTAGCCGCTGCACGCCAGCCAGAACGCGGCCCTCGTCGTGGCCACGTACGCGAGCCTGCGTTCCTCCGCCAGTTCTCGTGCTGCGCACGCCTCGGCGAAGTCAGCCAGCTGCCTCGCCTGCAGCCCGGCCAGCACAGGCAGGTCGATGGCGTCGCCGCGGAGGCTGAACGGCAGCAGCCGGGCATTCTCGGTCCACCGCGTCGTCACCTTGGGCCTGGCCGGGAAGACGTGCGCGTGCGCGCCCTCGGCCAGGCCTGGCACCACCACGGCCGCCCATTGCAGCCCCTTCGCCGCATGCACGGTCGCCAGCTTCACCGAGTCGGTCTCGCTGATCCGGCCGATGTCCAGGCCGAACTCCTCATCCTCGGCCGCCGCCAGGTAAGCGAGGAACGCGCCTAGCGTCGGCTCCTCCTGATCTCCGGCAAACGCGGCGGCCGCGTCAGTGAACGCGTCCAGGTCAGCGCGCGCGCTGGCCGGATCCACGGCCGGGCGCACCGCCACCTCGATGTCCAGGCCGAGCGTCCGCTCAACCTCGGTCACTACGTCGGGCAGCGGCCGGCCCACGTGCCCGCGCAGCACGCGCAGCTCGGCGGCCAGCGCGGACAGCCGGGCATGCCCATCCGGTGAGTAGGCGGCCGGGTTACCGAGATCGTCGAGCGCCTCAACCAGGCTGCCCGTGTCCCTGGTCAGATCGTTAATCGCCCGGCTCATCAGATCATCAGCCGCGGGGAGTCCGCGGCCGGCCGGGGCCGGACCATCAGACGCAGGCTGACCCCCGGCACCGGGCAGGGCAGCGGCGTCGCGGCGACCGCCAGCATCGGGCCGGGCGCCAGCCGCGGCGCCGGGCGCGGCGCCGGGCTGACTGCGGTCGCCCGCGGCGGCGAGCTCCCTGGCCCGGCGGCCCAGGGCCAGCAGGTCGGCCGGCCCGATCCGCCACCGCGGCGAGGTGAGCAGCCGGGCCAGCGCGTCGGCCGCGGCCGGGTCGTGCATGACGCGCAGCGTCGCCACGATGTCCGCCACCTCGGGCACCGCGAGCAGGCCGCCCAGGCCGACCACCTCGACCGGGATCCCCCGCGCCTCCAGCGCCGCCCGCAGCGCCGGGAACTGCGCGCGCTTGCGGCACAGCACGGCGACATCGGACGGACGCACGCCAGCTGCCCGGCCATCCGGCCAGGGCAGGCCGTCCGGCGCGGTACCAGGCTCCAGGCTGAGCAGCCCGGCGACCTGGTCCGCTACCCAGGCAGCCTCGGCCGCAGCCGACTCCAGCAGCCCGCTGATCACCACGCCCCGGCCGGCCCGGTCCGGCGGGGCTACCAGCACTGGCACCTCGGGAGCCGCTGCCCGCAGCCCGGCCTGCACAGCGCCCGCCGCGGCCAGCACCCGGCCGGCGTTACGGAAGCTGGTCGACAGCAGCCGTACCGGGGCCGGCTCGCCGCTGGGGCCGGGAAAGTCAGTGCTGAACCGGCGCAGGTTGCCGGCGCTCGCGCCGCGCCAGCCGTAAATGGACTGGCATGGATCGCCGACGGCGGTGACCGGGTGCCCGCCGCCGAACAGCGCCCGCAGCAGCACCAGCTGCGCGTGGCTGGTGTCCTGATACTCATCCAGGAGCACGACCTGATACCGGGCACGCTCCCCCGCGCCCACCTCCGGATGCGCGGACGCTATGCGCGCGGCGATGGCCATCTGGTCGCCGTAATCGATGACCTCCCTGGCTGCCTTGGCCGCCCCGTAGGCGGCGGTCAGAGGCAGCAGTTGCTCGCGAATCCGCTGGCAGGACGCCACGTCCCTGGCCGCCTTGGGCACCCGGCCGGTGAGCGCCGCCAGGCACTGGTCCAGCCACCGGCCCGTCTCGAGCACGTCGCGCGGGCCGCGCAAGTGCTCGGAGAGCTCCCCCGCCAGCTCCAGCATGGCCGCGGTCACCGTCGCGGGCGTCCAGCTGACCGAGTCCATCGGCCCGTCATAGGCCGCGACGACCCGGCTGGCCAGCTGCCAGGCGACGGCCGGGGTGATCAGACGCAGCGATGGCTCCAGGCCGACCCGCAGCGCGTGGTCGGTCACCAGCCGCCCGGCGTAGGCGTGATAGGTGGCGATCACCGGCTCACCCGGCAGCTCGTCCGCGTCCAGCCCGCGCTGGCCGGTCCCGTGCAGGCCACCGTGCTGGCCAGCCCGGCGCAGCCCATCGAGCCGGATCCGCACCCGGTCGGCCAGCTCGGCGGCGGCCTTCCTGGTGAAGGTCAGCCCGAGCACGCGCTCGGGCCGGACCAGTCGGTTGGCGACCAGCCAGACAAGCCGGGCGGCCATCGTCTCGCTCTTGCCCGATCCGGCGCCGGCAATCACGGTCATCGGCGCCAGCGGCGCCCCGATCACGGCAGCCTGCTCAGCCGTCGGCTCCGGCACGGCCAGCATCCGCGCCAGCTGCGCCGGGCTGTAGCGGGCGGATCCGCCGGGGCGCGGGCTCGCGGCCGCCGGTGCCGGGCTGCCCAGTCCCGGCAGCGGGTCCTGGCCAGCTGGCCGGGAGGCCGCCGGGATCCGGCGCGTCATGGTGTCACCTGCGCACCGCGTTCATCGGCCGGGCAGCACGCGGCGACCGGGCAGACCCGGCAGCCGGGATTCGCGGTCGCCCGGAACACCGGTCCGGCCATCCCGGCAGCCACCGCCTCGACCAGGTCCCCGGCCCAGCCCGGATCGGGATCCTCGGACAGCCCCCGCTGCCGCTGCACCCGGACCTTGGCCGCCAGGCTCGCCTTGCCCACCTGGACCAGCTCGGCTCCGCCCGGCTCGGTCAGCCCCAGCTGCTCGAACGCCCCCAGCAGCACGGCCAGCTGATAGACGCCAAGCTGCGGATTGCGGTCCAGCTCAGCGTCGGGCGCCCTGGTGGTGCCCGTCTTCAGGTCGACCACGATGGCGGCGCCGTCAGCATCCCGCTCCAGCCGGTCCACCTGGCCGGTGATCGTGACATCTCCGACGGTCACCCGCAGCGACTCCTCGACGGCGATCAGCTCTCTCGGGTTGCGCCGGTGCCAGTCGAGAAACTTGGCCACCATCCGATCCGCCTGGTCCCGCTGCTTGGCGCTGTACCAGGAGCTGCCGAAGTCCAGGTGCTGCCACAGCTCATCGATCCGCTTGGCGATGTCCCCGTCATCGGCGCCTTCGGCGGCCAGCGCGGCAGCCGCATGGATCACCGTGCCGAAGTGACGCGCCACGCTGGCGGACCTGACGCCGACCGCCGCCTCCAGCAGCCAGCGCAGGCCGCACTTGGTGAACGTCTCGACCTGCGACGGCGACAGCCTGACCGGGCCGCGCAGCGGCTGCATGGTGCCATCCGGCCCGGTGCCGGTCGGCTCAGTGAGCGCGTACCACTGTCGCGGGCTCGCTCCCCGCACGCCGGCGGCGGCGAGCCTGGCCAGCTGCGCGGCAGCGGCCCGGCGCACCGGCGCCGGCAGGCTGTCGTCGGCCGCGGCGCGGCGCAGGTCGGCGGTCAGCGCGGGCAGCGCCAGCCAGCGCCGCCCGGTGCCGGGCAGGTGCGAGATCTCGATCTCGTCACCGGCCAGCTCAGCCAGGAACCTGGACGGCCGTTCCTCGCTGTCCGAGCCGCCGACCGCGGTCACGACCAGCGTCCGCCGGGCGCGAGTGGCGGCAACATAGAACAGCCTGCGTTCCTCGTCGAGCAGCTTGGAGGCGAGCGCCGCAGCCGCCGCGTCGGCGCCCTGCCCCCGGCTGAGGGTGTCCTGGCCGGCATCGAGCCGGCCGTCTGCCAGGTCCACGAGCTCGTCCATGCCGAGCAGCGAGCCGCGCTGGCGGATATCTGGCCAGGTGCCTTCCTGAACTCCGGCGACCACCACCAGGTCCCATTCCAGGCCCTTGGCCCGGTGCGCGGTCAGCACGGCCACGGCGTCGCCATGCGGCGCCCGCTCGGCCAGCGTCTCGCCCGCGATCTCCTGCCCGGCCAGGCTGTCCAGGAACAGCCGAGACGAGCCCTGCGGCAGCCTGTCAGTGAAGCGGGCCGCCGCGTCGAACAGCGCCACCACGGCATCGAGGTCACTGTCGGCCGCGGCGCCGCGGCTGCCGCCGGCCGCGCTGGCCGCCTGCCACTGCTCAGCCAGCCCGGACCTTTCCCAGACGGCCCAGAGCACGTCATGCGCCGTCCCTTCCTCGGCGGCCTGCCGGGCGACAGCGATCAGCTCGGCGACCCGCCGGGCGGCGGCCAGGGCCGGCCTGAAGGCCCGCTCGGCTGGCTGTCCTGGAGCCGCGCCGCCTGCGCCAGCCGGCCAGCCCGCGGCCGTGAGCTCGCGCGGGTCGCGAAGCGCCGCGGCCAGCGGCTCATCCGTGACCGGCTCCCCCGCGGCCTGCGCAGCCGCCCGCAGGCCGCGGCGCAGCCGGCGCAGGCCGAGCGCGTCGGTGCCGCCGAGCGGGCCGGTGAGCAGCTCGGCGGCTGCTTCCTCATCCAGCGCCCCTGGCCGCAGCGCGCAGGCAAGCAGGCGCAGCAGCGGCCGCGACCCTGCCTCAGCGGTCAGCGGCAGGTCGTCGCCGGTCACCGACACCGGGACGCCGGCCGCGGCGAGCGCCCGGTGCAGGACCGGCACCTGCCGGGTGGCCGACCGGACCAGGACAGCCATCGACGACCAGGCGATCCCTTCCAGCAGGTGCGCGCGGCGCAGCGTGTCCGCGATGAGCGCTGCCTCCTGGCTGGCACTGGCGGCCGTCATGACCGCGACCGTGCCCGGCTCGGCAGCCGGCCGCGGGGTGAGGGCACGATGATCTCGCCTCGCCGCCATGCCCTGATGCCCCAGTGCGGCGGGCAGCCGGCTCGCGATCCGGCGGGATGCGGCCAGCAGCGTCTCGCCGGACCGGCGGCAGGTGCGCAGCGCGATCACCGCGGCGTCGCTGCCGTCCGGGCCGCGGAACCGCTGCGGAAAGCGCCTGATCGCGTCCACGTCAGCGCCGCGGAAGGCGTAGATGGACTGATCCGGGTCGCCCACCGCGATCAGCTCGCGGCCGTCACCGGCCAGCTCGTGCAGCAGTCGCTCCTGCGCGGGATCGGTGTCCTGGAACTCATCGACCAGGACCACGTCATAGGCCTGGCGCTCACGCGCCCTGGTAGCGGCGCGGCGCAGCAGCGCGCCCGCGATACGGATGATCTCCGCGTAGTCGTAAGCCGGTACCGGCGCCAGGTCGAACCTGGCCGCGTAGCTGTCGAGAAAGCGGCCGGCGGCCTCCCAGTCGTCCCGGCCGCGCTGCCTGCCCAGCTCAGCAAGGCCGCGGCCGTCGAGGCCGCGCTCCGCGGCACGCAGCAGGAAGTCTCGCAGCTCGGCGGCGAATCCCCTGGTGGCCAGGGCCGGGCGGAGCCGCTCCGGCCAGGCCGTGCCGCCATCGCTGGCCTCCCCGCGCAGCAGCCTGCGCACCTCCAGCAGCTGCTCGGGACCCGACAGCAGCGTCGGCGGCTCGTCGCCGGCCAGCACGAACTCGCGGCGCACCAGAGCGTAGGCGTAGCTGTGGAACGTCAGCGCGAGCGGCTGCCTGGTAGTACGGCCGAGCCGGAGCATGATCCGCTCCCTGAGCTCCTCCGCAGCCTTCCGGCTGAAAGTGAGGACCAGCACCCGATCCGGCGCGATGCCACGGCGGCTGATGCGGTGCACCACCGACTCGACGATGGCCGTGGTCTTGCCGGTGCCAGGCCCGGCCAGCACCAGCAGCGGGCCGCCGCAGTGCTCGACCACCTGACGCTGGGCGGGATCGAGATCCGGCGCTCCGAGGGCGGGCACAGGGCGGCGAACGAGGCGGTAGCCGGACGCGTTACGTTCCATCTCGCAACGCATTCCAGCAGAGACTGCCGACATTCGCAGGCCAGTTGGCCACGGCGCCGGCGCGGGTGCAGGCCGCCCTCTGCCTCAGATGAGCTCGGCATGCACGGTTTCCTCGGCGTGCGGGGTGAGGCGCAGGATGTACTGGTAGGCGAAGAGGGTGGGGCGGGCGCGGACCAGGGAGTGGTCGAGGGCGCGGGCGAGTCGCAGCCTGCTGCCGTCGGCGCCGGAGAGGGTGCCCAGCGGCAGGCCGGTGGCGTGTTCGGCGAGGATGTCGAAGCCGCTGGCGCGGACCAGCCGGCGCAGCGTCGCGCGGGTGAAGAACCGCAGGTGCGTCTCGTCCAGGATGCCCCGCCGGTCGTAGCCGAACAGGCCGGCGGCGACCCGCAGCCGCGGGTACCAGTGCGCGAAGTTCGGCACCGACACCAGCACCTGCCCGCCCGGCCGCAGCACCCGCCGGGCCTCGCGCAGCAGCTGGCCCGGCTGGGACAGGTGCTCGATCACGTCCGCCGCGATCACCACATCGAAGCCGTCGCCCGCCCCGGCCGGGATGCCGTCCTCCAGGCTGGCCTGAATGAAGTGATCGGTGCGCTCCCGCACGCCGGGGATCTCCGCGTAGTCCACGCCGGTCACCTCATGCCCGGCCGCGCGCGCCCGCGCCGCCAGCAGCCCGCCCGAGCAGCCCAGATCCAGCACCCGCCCGGCCGGCAGGCCCGCCAGCATGCCCAGGATCACCTCATGCGAGGATCCCTCGCCCTCCTTCAGCGCGTACCCCTCGGGCCCCGGCACCCACCCGGAGGTCCCCAGGCCCTTGCTCACCAGCCGGTACTCCAGCACGTCCCTGATCACGTCCCGGGCATACCGGATCCCGTTGACGTAGCAGATCTCATCCCCGTAGTACGTCGGGATCGGGATCTCCGCGATCCGCTTCCCGGCGTGCAGCAGCTGGATGATGATCTGCGTGTCGAAATCAAAGTCATCCGTGTTGTGCTCAAACGGGATCGCCCGCAGCGCGCCGGCACTGTAGGCGCGGTACCCGGAATGAAACTCGCTCAGCGCCGACCCCAGCAGCGCATTCTCCGCCGCCGTCAGCACCCGGTTCCCGGCCAGCTTGTACAGCGGCATCCCGCCGCGGCGCGCCGCCCCCCGGTCCATCATCCGCGACCCCAGCACCGCATCGCACTCACCCCGCACGATCGGCGCCACCATCTGCGGCAGCAGCTCCGGCGCGTACTGCCCGTCCCCGTGCAGCAGCACCACGATGTCCAGCCCCCGCTCCAGGGCCAGCTTGTATCCCGCCTTCTGGTTGCCCCCGTAACCCAGGTTCTTGGTATGCCGCATCACCAGCGTGCTCGGGCTACCTGGCTGCTCGGCCCACGCCTGCCCCTGCGCGAAGGTAGCGTCGTGGCTGGCGTCATCCAGCACGATCACCTCAGCGATCCGCTCCCGGAAGTCACCCGGCACCCGGTCCAGCGTCGCCCGCAACGTCGACTCCGCGTTATAGGCCACCACCAGGATGCCGATACGCGGCCGAGCCACATCGCTACCGCTCACCTACCCAGGCACCTCGCTACTGTGACGCCCGACACGGGCCGCAGACCGGACGCGCGGAATTGTCGTGTCAGGCAATGCTGAACTCCCCAGAACATCCGAGCCGCGCCGCCGCAGCACGGCTACCGATCAGCGCCGCCACGCCAGCACGCGCCCGGCACTCATCGTAGGCGGCCCCGGCAGCCCGTTACCAGGAATTCGCCAGGGCCCTGGCCTTTCTGCCAGCATCCCGTGACGCATGAGGCTGAGCTAAACCTTTGTAGCGAGACGAGCCGGACTCACGACACAGCGACATTGGCCATGGCAGGAATGGCCTCCCCGGCGCGCGATGAGGAGCAGTGGCCTCCAGGCGAGCCCTCCGGCCGGCAGTGCTCCCGTGCGGCGCAATTAACCGCACCTCCAGAATTGATGGTGAACCTTTGATTAACGGAAATGATGACGAGGGCAGCGGTTGCGGTTCCATGCAGCATAGTCAGCGGTTCCGCCGCAGAAATGCCCGCAGATCGCGGGCCGGCCGGGGCCGTGGCGGTGCCGCCGGGCGCAGCTGCGCCCATGGCCTGTCCCGTCGGTGGCCCGGGTTAGCCTGAGCAGGTGCTGGAGACTTTTCATCCGGCTGTTCGGGCCTGGTTCGCCGGGCGGTTCCCGGCCGGGCCGACCGCGCCGCAGGCGGATGGCTGGGCAAAGATAGCGGCCGGCCGTCACACGCTGATCGCGGCGCCGACGGGGTCGGGCAAGACGCTGGCCGCCTTCCTGGTCTGCATCGACCGGATCTACCAGGCGCACGCGGCGGGCGCCGAGCCCGCGGCCGGGCCGCAGGTCGTGTACGTGTCGCCGCTGAAGGCGCTCGCGGTCGACATCTGGCAGAATCTGGAGCGCCCGCTGGCCGAGATCGCCGCGACGGCCGCGGACCTGGGGATGCCCGCACCGGATATCCGGGTGGCGGTGCGGACCGGTGACACGGCCGCCGCGGAGCGGACCGCGATGCTGAAGCGGCCGCCGGATTTCCTGATCACCACCCCGGAGTCGCTGTACCTGATGCTCACGGCCGAGCGGAGCCGGGCGATGCTGCGCGCCGCGCGCACGGTCATCGTGGATGAGATCCACGCCGTGGCGGGGAACAAGCGGGGCTCGCACCTGGCGCTGACGCTGGAGCGGCTGGCGCACCTGGCCGAGCAGCCGCTGCAGCGGATCGGCCTGTCCGCCACGCAGCGGCCGATCGAGGCCGTGGCCCGGCTGCTGGTCGGCGTCGGCCCGGACCGGTCCGAGGCGGACGGGTCGCCGCGCTGCGCGATCGCCGACTCCGGCCACCGGCGCGAGCTGGACCTGGCCCTGGAGCTGCCCTCCGATGAGCTCGGCGCCGTCGCCTCAGCCGAGCAGATGGACGAGATCCTGGACCTGATCGGCGGCCACGTGCAACGGCACCGCACCACGCTGGTGTTCGTCAACACCCGGCGGCTGGCCGAGCGGGTCGCGCACCAGCTGGGCGAGCGGCTCGGCGAGGACGCGGTGGCCGCGCACCACGGCAGCCTGTCCAGGGACCGGCGGCACCGGGTCGAGTCACGGCTGCGCTCGGGTGACCTGCGGGCCCTGGTGGCGACCGCGTCGCTGGAGCTGGGCATCGACATCGGGCCGGTCGAGCTGGTATGCCAGATTGGCTCGCCGCGCAGTTTCGCCACCTTCCTGCAGCGCGTCGGAAGGTCCAATCACACCCGAAACGGCATTCCGGCCGGCCTCCTGTACCCCACCTCCCGGGATGAGCTGGTGGAATGTGCCGCGCTGCTGCGCGGCGCCCGGTCCGGCCGGCTCGACGCGCTGCTCGTCCCGTCCTGCCCGCTGGACATCCTGGCCCAGCAGGTGGTGGCCGAGTGCGCGGCGCAGGAGTGGGCGGAGGACGAGCTGCTGGCGCTGGTGCGCCGCGCGGCGCCGTTCGCGTCGGTGTCCGCGGAGGACTTCGCCGACGTGGCCGAGCTGATGTCCGAGGGCATCCGCACCGGCCGCGGCCGCCGCGCTGCCTACCTGCACCGGGACCAGGTCGGCGGCCAGCTGCGGGGCAGGCGCGGTGCCCGGCTGGCGGCGCTCACCTCCGGCGGCGCGATCCCAGAGCTGGGTGACTACCGGGTGCTGGCCGAGCCCGATGACGCGCTGGTCGGCACCGTGAACGAGGACTGGGCGATCGAGTCCATGGCCGGGGATGTGTTCCTGCTCGGCACCACCTCGTGGCGGATCCGCCGGGTGGAGCCGGGCGTCGTCCGGGTGGTGGACGCGCAGGGAGCGCCGCCGTCGGTGCCGTTCTGGCTCGGCGAGGCACCCGGCCGCACGGTGGAGCTGTCCGAGGAAGTCTGCGCGATCCGGTCAGCGGTCGGCGCACAGCTGGCGGCCGGCGGTCCGGAGGCGGCCGCGGCTTGGCTCCGCGCCGAGTGCGGCATCGGCGAGGCCGCGGCCGAGATGATCGCCGCCTACCTGACGGCGGGGCTGGCTCAGCTCGGCGTGCTGCCCACGATGGACACGATCGTGCTGGAGCGGTTCTTTGACGAGGCCGGCGGGATGCAGCTGGTCGGCCATGCGCCGTTCGGCGCCCGGCTGAACCGGGCGCTCGGGCTCGCGCTGCGGAAGCGGTTCTGCGTGACGTTCGACTTCGAGCTGCAGGCGGCAGCCAGCGACGATGCGATCCTGCTGTCCCTGGGGCCGCAGCACAGCTTCCCGCTGGAGCGGGTGCCGAAGTTCCTGGCCTCGCGCACCGTCGAGGAGGTGGTGCGCCAGGCGGTGCTCACCTCGCCGATGTTCGCCGCCCGGTGGCGGTGGAACCTGAACACCTCGCTGGCGGTGCTGCGGATGCGCGGCGGCAAGAAGAACCCGCCGGCCATCCAGCGGATGGAAGCCGACGACCTGATGGCCGCGGTGTTCCCGACCCTGGCGGCCTGCCAGGAGAACGTCGCGCCGGGACCGATGGAGATCCCCGATCACCTGCTGGTCCGCCAGACGATGACCGACTGCCTGCATGAGGCCATGGACATCGACGGCCTGCGCGGCCTGGTCGAGGGCATCGAGTCCGGCCGGGTCACCGTCGTCGTGCGGGACACCACCGAGCCGTCGGTGCTCGCGCACGAGATCCTGAACGGGCGGCCTTTCACCTACCTCGACGACGCGCCGCTGGAGGAGCGCCGCAGCCGGGCGGTGCCGCTGCGCCGCGGCCTGCCGGTGGAGCCGCACGAGCTGGGCCGGCTGGACCCGGCCGCGATCGAGCGCGTCGCCGAGCAGGTCCGGCCGGATCCGCGCGACGCCGACGAGCTGCATGACCTGCTGATGAGCCTGGTCGCGGTGCGCCCGGCGGACGAATGGCAGCCCTGGTTCAGCGCGCTGACGGCGGCCGGGCGGGCCGTGACGGTGCACGCCCCGGACGGGCCGCTGTGGGTGGCGGTGGAGCGCCGGCCGCAGATCGAGGCGCTGTTCCCCGGTACCGCGATCGAGCCGGATCACCGGCTGCCCCGGTCAGCTGGAGTGGCCGGCCCGGGTCAGGCCGATGCGGGTCCGGCCGATGCGGACCTGGCTGACGAGGACGCGGCTGACGAGGACATGGCGGCGGCCAGCCTGCTGCGCGGCCACCTGGACTGCCGTGGCCCGTCCACCGTGGCCGCGCTGGCGGGCGCGACCGGGCTAGCGGAATCGCTGATCGTGCGCGCGCTGGCGCAGCTGGAGGAGGAGGGCTTCGCGATCCGCGGCCATTTCACCGGGCCGGGCTCCGGGGACGAGTTCTGCGCCCGGCGGCTGCTGTCGCGCATCCACGTCTACACCCGGCAGCGGCAGCGGCGCGAGGTCGAGCCGGTGACAGCCCGGGACTTCATCCGGTTCCTGCTGCGCTGGCAGCATGCGGAGGCCGGGACCCGGCGGGAGGGCCGGTTCGGCGTGCTGGCCGTGATCGAGCAGCTGCAGGGCTATGAGCTGGCCGCCGGGGCGTGGGAGCACGCCGTGCTGGCCGCGCGGGTGGAGGGGTACCGCCGCGAGTGGCTCGATGAGCTCTGCATGTCCGGCCAGGTCACCTGGGGCCGGCTGTCGGTGCGGGACGCCGAGCCGGACCTGCCGGGGGGATCCGGGGGGTCGTCCCCGCGGGCCGGTACCGCGCCGCGGCGCAGTGGCATGACCCCGTCCCGCGCCACCCCGATCACCCTGGCGCTGCGCGACGACCTGCCCTGGCTGCTGCGGGCCGCCCGCGGCGAGCAGGCCCCGGCTGAGCCCGGGGCCGGCCGCACCCGCGACGTGCTGGATGCGCTCCGCCAGCACGGGGCGCTGTTCCGGCCCGACCTGGCGACGGTGACCGGCCGCCTCCCCGCCGAGGTCGAGGAGGCGCTGTGGGACGGCGTGGCCCGCGGACTGCTCACCGCGGACGGATTCCGCGCCGTCCGGTCGCTGCTGCGCCGTGGCAGCCGGGACCGGTCCTTCCCCTCCCGCGGGCTGCGCCGCGGCCTGCGCGGCAGCACGGGCGGCTCGGCCGGCCGGTGGTCGCTGCTGCCGCCTCCGATCGCCGCCGGTGACCGGGAAGAGCTGGCCGAGGCCGTCGCCGAGCAGCTGGCCGCCCGCTGGGGAGTGGTCTTCCGCGACCTGGTGGCCCGGGAGAACCTGGCGGTCGGATGGCGTGACCTGCAATGGGCGTTCCGCCGGATGGAGGCCAGGGGAACGATCCGCGGCGGCCGGTTCGTCACCGGCTTCAGCGGCGAGCAGTACGCCCACCCCGACGCCGTCGATGTGCTCAAGGCGGTCCGCCGCCTGCGTCGCACCGGCGAGGTCGTCCGGCTGTCCGCCGCCGACCCGCTCAACCTGGCCGGCATCATCCTGCCCGGCCCGCGCATTCCTGCCATCCCGGCCAACACCGTCACCTACATC
>Ga0187879_10001364_pt1 | contig 16758 bp, 15 predicted proteins | sample June2016WEW_19_1_FD_132423 | JGI IMG/M metagenome (GOLD analysis project Ga0187879, IMG submission 132423) | Peatland microbial communities from SPRUCE experiment site at the Marcell Experimental Forest, Minnesota, USA - June2016WEW_19_10 | ecosystem: Environmental > Terrestrial > Soil >... | reverse complement strand
CTTGACAGTCTCGTGGTCGCCGAATTCGAGCAAGTCATCCACGATTTCGGGACGGTGATCAGGCGGCTGAACGCGCACTTCGGCACCAGTTTCGCCGAGTCCAGGCACACCGATGGGAGCAGCCGTGCCTGCTTCGAGCTCATGAAGTACCGGGAAAGCCTGTCCGCGGTCCTGCTTGGCTTCGAATCCGGCACTGTTACCCGCGAGCAGCTCGAGGCGGAACTCCCGGCGCTCGCCTCGCGCGCCGAGCCGCCGGATGCGGGCGAGGCCTACATTCCCTCGGAAGACAGGAATCGCCAGAAGGTGGCGCTACGCGAGCAATGGCTCCAGCCAGGCCTGGCCAGCCTGCGGGAGCGAGCGCAGCTCGTCTATGCGGAGGTGCGCGCAGCCTCGAACCCGCCAGTACCGCGGCCATCCCAGGCGGCAGCTGATCGGCGGGCAGCCCGCAGTTACCGCGAGGCCGACTGAACCTCGTCAAAGGTCGTGAAGGAGACCGTTCCGCTGGCCGATGCGGGGCCCTGCACGGACCAGCCGTGACCATCCCAGCCGACCGTCGAGGCGGAACGCTGGCGCCACCAGGTCGCCACCTCACTCGGCAGCGCGTGCCAGACGGTGTCATCGCACTCGAACGCATCGAGCAGGGCACGGTAGCCCTCGGCCAGCTGCGGGTCACCGGCATAGTCCGGGTGGGTGAGCACGAGCGCCATCGCACCGCGTGCACGCAGGTGCCGCGCCTTGCGGAGCCACGTATCCGCGCCGGAATCCTGGACGATGCAAAACAGGGTGTGGTCTTGCGGCAGCGTTATCGGAAGTTCAACCATGCCCTGGTTAAGAAATGGCAGGTAGCTGCAGCAGCCGCCGGGCTGCGGCTCATATGGATCGGTGTCGCTGTACGACGAGTCATAGTCGAATCCGAGCCGCGGCATCAATTCCCACGCCCGCTGCGTGGAAGGCGAGCGGAACCCGGCGGCATTCCACCGGCCGGCGTACTCGCGTATCGCGGGCAGTCGCTTTTCCATCAGCCGCCTGGAACCGAGGTCGCGGCCGTCGTGCCGTAGACCATGCACGCCGACCTCGCATCCCTCATCGTGAAGGGCGCGGACCGTGTCGTCGTCCACGGGATAGCGCAACGCGACGAAGTTCCACGATGACCGATAGCCTCCTTCCCGCTCCAGGTTCCGGAGCAGGCCCATGTCACGGTAACCGGCGCCGGTTTCTACATCATGTGTCAGCACCATGGCCCATGACCGTCCGCCGGGCCACAGACTGAGGAATGGAACCGGACGGCCGGCGACTTCTGTTACTGACGTAAACAGCCATCGGTAGAGGTCGTGCAGACTGTCCTCGATAGGCCAAGCAGGGAAGGAGGTCCTAGCCTGGACCCGGGTGAAGGCGCGCCTGAGCCGCAACTGGAGTCGGCGCGGTAGCGCAGGTCGCAGCAGGTAGTAGCCCTGGGTCAAGGCGGCGCGGCCGGCGGCGGCAGCCGCGGAATGTCCGACCGTGAGGTACTGCTCCGACCAGAATTGGTTCATCACCTCGCCTGGGTCGAAAGGCAGGAAGATGCTGCCGTCGCAGTGCCGCCAGATACTCGCGACACGATGCCCCTGAGCGTCCGAAATCGGATCGGCCGCATGCCATCCTCGGCCAGGATCCTGCAGTATCGCCGGCACGGTCGCCTCGGGTGCGACATGGCCGAAGAACGTGAAATCCCGTAGCTGGTAGCGACCGAGCGGGAAGGTTCTCAGCGTGCTAGCGAGGGAGGCATCCATGCCCAGCCACAGCAGCGAACACGCACGGCGGCCGGCCTGACCGGCCGCGCTTACGCCGTGCACGAACGTCGGCGCACCAGCCAGCGCGCCCGCACCCTGCGGCCGCGGCCGCACCTCGTAGGGAATGCGGAAGTAATCGAAGAAGGCAAATGGGTGAGTAGCTACAAACACCGGCTTCTCCTCGCGGGCGGTGTCGGCTGGGGCTAGAGTCCGCGCCTCACGGCGAGATAAGGCAGCAATGCGATCTCATAGAAGCCTGGCAGCGGATCGCGGAGCGAGAACACTGCCTCGGTGTCTACCCCCCGCAGCGAGCGCAGGTAGTCCAGGGACCGGAGCGTTCCGGCGCGTATGTCACGCACCGCGTTAGGCAGGTCGGTCGCAAGCCTGACCCAGCGAACGCCGGGCCTGGCGTGGACCTCATCGACCTGGTCCCCAACCTGATCGCGGTACAGCAGGTACGGGAAGTCAACCCCGGCCGTGCGGCCGAGCGTGTGGTATCCCCACGTCCTGGCGTTGACATCGAGAAGCTTGTACACATTGTCGCGCGGATCGTGCTTGTACTCGAGCTCGACCAGCCCGTAATAGCTGATGGCACGCAGAAAGCGGACCGATAGCTCGGCCAGCTCGGGCAGGCAAACGGTCTCGACGTATGTGCTGGCTCGGCCGAAATCCGATGGGTGCTGGCGGCGGCGGCGGACGGTCATGCTCGCTACTGCGCGGCCCGCGCGGAAGAAGGCGCAGTAGGCGTACTGCTCCTGGCCTCCGCCTGGGATCAGTTCCTGGACAATTATCTCCTCCGGGCTGACAATCTCCGCGGCCCTCCTGAAGCTGGCAATCAGCTGCGGCCGCGTGTCCGCACGCCACGCCTTCGCCCCGGTGGCGTAGAAGAAGTGTTCCTTGATCGCCGGCTTCACCACGAACGGCCCGTCTGCTGAGATAGCGCGCAGATCAGCTTCCACCCGAGGAAACCAGGTCCGTGGCGTCGGGATGGACATCTGCTCCGCCAGCCGGTAGGTTTCCCGCTTGTCCCAGGCGCGACGGATGGAGGCCAGCTCGGGCATAGGCACCCTGAAGTCCCGGAGGAGCACCTCCCGATTCGCCGCGATGGTCACGACAGTCTCGTCCCGCGTCGGGAATAGCACCCACCGGGCAGGCCCCAGTTCCTGCCGGGCCTTCGCAACCGCGTCAAGCAGCGCCGATTCGCTGCGAATATCCCTGACGCGCACTACCTTCTGGACGAAACGCGACGCCCGCGCGATCGACGTCTCATCGTCGATCACGCACACGGGTATGCCCTGGCGCCCGAGACTTCGCGCAATGCCCAGTCCCTGATAGTCGCCACCGATGACTATTCCGCCAGGCTCGAGGCCTCTCCGGTGTTTGATCGCGGCACCCGTCATGGCTGAGACCACTGCAGGCCGGTAATCGCTGGCATGAGGCTCCCCTCAGGCAGTTACTCAACTGAATCGGTTCCGAAAAGATCGGACAACCCTCACTTTGGTGAGGAAGGCTACGTCGGACAGGGCATGCTCTCGCTTCGCTTCGCAAGCTACGGTGCCGGGAAGGCCAGCTCATGCCGACGGAAAGCAATAGGCGGTACTGCTGGCCGATCGCCGCAGGCCTGACCTGGGGGGGGAGATGCACGGCTATGTGATCGGTGGGACGATACTTGCCGTCGCCACGGCAGTAGCGCTGGGCTGGAAGTGGCAGCTCGGCATCGTCTGGGCCGGGCTGCTCGCCCTGGCCGTGTCTATGCCCGTGGCAATCGGCCTCACCGCCATGCAGCCGGTCCTGCACTTCACCACCGTCACGGGCACACTGGCCATATGGGGAGTTACCGTCGCGGCAGGCCTGGCGGCCCTGCTGGTCGTCTTCTTCAGGGATCCGGAAAGAGTGGCCACCGGCCGCGAGGACGTCATAGTCAGTCCCGCTGACGGCCATGTCGTCTACGTGCGCGCGGTCCAGCCGCGCCAGCTTCCCGTAGCCGAGAAGAAGGGCCGCGCGTACTCGCTGCATGAGCTGTCGGGAACAACGCTCGATGACGGCGGCGCGGTAGCGATTGGCATCTCCATGAACTTGTCCGATGTCCATGTAAACCGCGCGCCGATAGCCGGCCACGTCCGGCTAGTCGAGCACGTACATGGCACGTTCGGTTCCCTGCGTCGGCCGGAGATGCTGCTGACCAATGAGAGAGTGACGACCGTAGTCGATGCCGGGGACCTGGAGATCGCGTTGGTGCAGATAGCCTCTCGCCTGGTACGCCGAATTGTGACATTCGTGTCCCGGGACGACGCAATTCAGCTCTGCCAGCGCATCGGTGCAATCCGATTCGGTTCTCAGGTGGACCTGCTCGTTCCGGACCGAGACGATGTCAGGCTGGCGGTGCAGCCTGGGGATCGGGTGGTCGCCGGGCGAACGATCGTGGCGCTGATTAACAGCAGGCCCCGCCACTCCGCCGTACTGACGTGCACTGCTGCCAAGGAGCGCAGCGGCACGACGGCGACTAACGCCGCGCATATCCCGGCCGTGAGCCGGAATGCTGGCTCGACCGGGAGCCCCGGAGGTTTCGTTGACCCAACGTGACATGCACGCACACACCGCCCCCGCTTGCACGGCCGGACTGCGGATCTTCGATCTCCAGCCTGGCGACAGCCGCTGGGGCCGCTTTGTATCTGATAATCCTGACGCACTGCCCTACCATCACCCGGCTTGGTTCCAGGTGCTTCAGGACACGTTCGGGTACAGGTCGGCAGTGATCGGTTGCTCGGACGACGGTGCAGGACGTCTCTGCGGTGTCCTGCCGCTAATGGAGAAGAGGAGCCTCATGGCAGGCTCATACCTCTCCTCCCTGCCGCATACCCCGCTCGCGGGGCCGGTCGCCGCGGACCGGCGCAGTCTTGACGCTCTCCTGTCTGCCGCGACGTCCAGAACTGATCAAACCCCCGCCCGGTGGCTGCAGCTGAGGTCGATGGACTCGAGCCTGAGCGGGCTGGGGGATGGACTCAGCCAGCTCAGCTGGGAAGCTGCCTACGTAATGGAGTTGCCGGACGATCCAGAACGTCTGCGTTTCGGGAAGTCAAGAAACCAGGCGAGCGTACTGCGCGCCGTTCGCAAGGCTGGCCGGTCCGGCGTCGTGGTGCGTGACGCATCATCGGTCCAAGACGTTCGCCGTTGGTACAATCTTTATCTGGAAACGGTGCGAGCACACGCGGTCCCGCCGCGGCCGTTCCGGTTCTTCCAGCTAATGTGGGAGATTCTCGCACCGCAGGGTCGGCTTCGCCTGCTGCTCGCAGAAAGATCATCTGGCGGCCGGACCGAACTGCTGGCTGGCTCGCTGTACCTTCTCCATGGTTTTACCATCATCTACGCTTTCAATGGCCGTGATCATACGCAACTTCAGTTCCGTCCCAACGACGCCATCCACTGGAAGGCGATCACAGAAGCGTGCACTAGCGGTTTCCGCCGGTATGACTTCGGTGAGGTTGCTAGCAGCAACGATGGCCTAGCTCATTTCAAGGCGAAATGGGGTGCCAGCCCTGTCCCGTTGTACCGCTATTACTATCCACGGCAGCATGAGGTGAAACGGGATGTCCTAGGGCCAGGCCCACTCCGCAGTACTGCGGAGTGGGCCTGGCGCCGCCTCCCCCTGCCAGTGACGGAAGGCCTGGGGGGATGGATCTATCGCCACCTGTGAGTCGGTCCCGCGACGGTCACGGGCGCGTGCTAATCGTCGTGGAGAATGAGGCGGCGCGCGTGGACCATCGAGTGGCCAAGCAAATCGATACACTGCTTGAGTGTGGTTACCTCGTTCGTGTGGTAACGAGAAGGAACGCCCGCAACAGAGAATATCGAGGGCTTTCTCATGTATGCATTTTCGAGTATCCGCCTCCGCCCGAGCCGGGCCATCAGCTCGGTTACATTGTCGAATACGGGTACTCGTTCCTGGCGGCAGCTCTTCTTCTTCTCCGTATTGCCGTCCGCGAACGGATAGATGTCGTTCAGTTCTGCCAGCCGCCTGACATTTATTTCCCACTGGCGGGAGTACTGAGGAGGCTGGGTACCAAGGTAGTCGTCGACCAGCGCGATCTTCTGGCCGAACTGTATACTGCTCGTTATGGTAAAGCCCGCCCGCGATTGCTTATGGCGCTGCGGTTTTTTGAGAAACTAAGCCAGAGCAGTGCAGACCAGATTATCTGCGTAAACGACTACCTGCGCAAGCGTGCGCTAGCCGTATCGGGTCTGCCCGCGGATCGCGTTTCGGTGGTCCGCAACGGGCCGGTGCTGGCTCGGATTGAAGAGGCTCGAGGCGACGAGTCGCTGAAGCGGGGGCGCCGGTACCTGTGCTGCTGGGTGGGGGTGATGGGCCGCCAGGACCGGCTGGACCTGCTGATTCGCTCTATTCACCACGTCGTGCACGAACTGGGCCGTGACGACTGCCAGTTCACGATCATCGGCTCCGGGGAGTCGCTGGCCGGAACGATGGCACTCAGCCGCGCGCTAAATCTGAATGACTGGGTGCATTTCACTGGCGCGCTGGATCCGCCGGATGTGTTCAGGTACATGGCTACCGCCGATGTGGGCCTTGACGCGAGTCTTCAGGCCGAGGTCTCGCCGGTGAAGGCGATGGAGTACATGGCGTCCGGCCTTCCATTGGTGGCCTTCGATCTACCCGAGACCCGGGCGATCGCCGCTGGGGCAGCAGAACTCGCTGCGCCCGGAGACGTGCAGGATCATGCGCGAACCATCGATGCGCTGCTACAAGACTCTCAGCGCCGCCAGGAGCTTGGCAGGGCCGGTCAGCTTAGAGTGCAGCAGGAACTGGCGTGGGACCGCCAGGCCCTGACATATGTCCGGGTGATCGAGCGACTGTGCCCGGTTGGGCGGCGGCCCGTCCGGGAGCGCTCCGCTGGGCGGTAAGACTGGCTCTCAGGTACTGCCGCTTACGGGAGACCCGGTTGCTGCCGCTGGGCAGATTGGCCAACGGCCAGGTCGCGGGGGCGGCGGCCACTTTCCGTGATGGTGTCAGTCGGCGAGTAGGACGCACTAGCGCGGGCTGACAGTCACCGACCACGTCGCCGAGACCGCACCCGCCGGATGGCTGAGCGGGTTTACGCCAGATGAGGGGTGCGGCGCAATCAGGGCACGATTAGCATTGCGGTTCAGTCGGCCTTGCTGGAGGAGGTATTTGCGGAAAATATTCCAGGTGCTAAGGACGTGTTAATCGAGGACTCACGGCGCAGGCCTCTACCTGAGCTAGGGAGTAGTGCCCTGGCCCAGCGCCTCTGCTGGGAGCGAATAGCAGCTGGATGTCGTAGGTGGTCGGCTCGCTTTGCTCGCAAGAGCGATATCACGATGGTGGACTGCATGCCGACCTGACTTATGCGGTGCGGCCAGCCCCAGATGCGAACTGGGGCTGTTCCCCGCAGTTGCCGCCAAAGCGGACATGCCCACCAGCCTGATAAGGCTCGGGCGATGTGACTTCAAGCGGCAAGGCATCCTGGGGCAGGCGGTTGCCGAGCCAGCGCCTGATTGGAGAGAGAACGAATGGCCGAAAAGTTGCTTGAGGCGCCCATCGGGCATCGGCTGGGGACAGATTTCTGCTGCCTCTATGCTGTGAGGCACGGCACGACCACGCTGAACGTGCAGAACCGCTATCGCGGCCGCCGCGACATCCCACTGGACGCCCAGGGCTACCAGGATGCAGTAGATGCGGCGCGCCTGCTCTCGCCTGTCGGCCTAAGCGCGGTGTATGCGGGACCGCTTCGCCGCACTATCAGTACGGCACAAATCATCGCGGATGAGGCCCGGGTGCCGGATTTGCGCATCCTGCACGGGCTTAACAACGTCGACTACGGCGCCTGGGAGGGAATGACCGCAGAGGAAGCCGCCAGTTACGATCCGGAAGCATTCCTCCTGTACCGCAAGTCGCCCAGCCTCGCCGTATGCCCGCATGGGGAACGGTTGATAGACGCTCAGCGGCGGATGATAGAGGCGCTGGAGCTTATCGGGTCCCGGCACCTAGGCGAGGCGGTGGCAGTGGTTACCCATGCTGTCATGATCCGGCTGGCGCTGGTGAAGCTTAAGGACATCGAGAATGAGAGCTGGCGTGCTCAGGTTGGGCCTGGCTCGGTAACCGAGTTCTGCATCTCGTGCGGCGCCGCCTCGGGGAGGACAAATCAGCCTAGCTCTCTGTCCCGAAACCGAGAGCCGTGAGGGTGGCGTCATGGAGAGAGGTGAGCCGGTGGCCGGCCAGCCAGGGATCTCACCTCTGCGCCGGGCCAGGCACCGGCTTCGGACCTGCCTGTCTGAGTATCCGGCGGTGTACTTGCCCTTCGCGCGGCACAAGTACCCCGGTCCCAGCCCAGAGGTCATAGGTTCCCAGACTGAACTCGTTATCGACGGCTACACCCGGTCGGGAACCACGTTTGCCGTGTACGCGTTCCAGCTATGCCAGGACAAGCCAGTGCGGCTCGCTCACCACTTGCACGCTTCGGCGCAGCTTCTGACCGCAGCGCGGAACGGCGTGCCCGCGCTGGCGCTGATCCGGAAGCCGCAAGGAGCGATACTCTCGCAGCTTATCCGAGAGCCAGATGTGGCGCTGCGCGATGCCCTTGCTGCATATTCGCATTTCTACGGGCGTCTGCTCCCCTATAGAGAGAGATTCGTGGTTGGCGAATTCGAGCTGGTGACGCATGACTTCGGGGCGGTGATCCGGCGGCTCAATGAACATTTCGGTACGAGCTTTGCGGAATTCACGCACACCGACGCGACCATGCGCGAATGTTTCCAGCTTATCGAGCTGCGCGGTACGCTGTCCGCCACTTTGCTGGGCTTCGAGTCCGGAATAGTCACTCGGGACCAGATGGACCGCGAACTCCAGGCCTTGGCGCGCAGCCCGGCACTGGATGCTCGAGATGCGTGGATCCCGTCTGCAGACCGGGAGCGCGCCAAGGTTGCGCTGAGCGAGCAGTGGCAGCGACCTTCGCTGGCCCGGCTCCGGCACCAGGCGGAGCAGGTCTACCAGCAGTTCCGGGCCGGGTAGGACGCTGACCCCTTCCCAGCTACGCCGGGCCGTGGCCGCGCAGTTTGCGCGCTGTATCGGGAGCATCACATGGACTGGAAGGAGGCGTTGTGTCCGGTATTACGACGCCGCACGGGGGGCGACTCGTAGGCCTGCTCGTCGACTCAGATCGCGCCGCCAAGCTTAAGAGGAGGGCTGCAGTATGGCCTAGCTGGAACCTCACGCGACGCCAGCTGTGTGACCTGGAACTGCTCGCATGCGGTGGTTTCTCGCCCCTGCGGAGCTTCCTGGGAAGGGACGACTACCTGGCAGTATGCGAATCACAGCGTCTGGCCAACGGAACTCTGTGGCCAATTCCGGTAATCCTCGACGTGCCGGATGAGATGGCCGCCATAGCCAGATCGGCGGGTACTCTGGCGCTACGGGACGCCGACGGCGTTCTGCTGGCGGCACTCCACATCAGCGAGACCTGGCGTCCCGACCTGCGAGCGGAGGCCCGGGCGGTCTTCGGCACCACTGACCTTGCCCATGCTGGTGTGGCCCACTTGCTGCAGCGCAATTATCCGTGCTACATCACCGGCGCGCTCGAGGTCGTGCAACTGCCTAGGCACCCGGACTTCCGGCCGCTCCGGCGCACCCCGGCCGAGGTGCGCGCGGAGTTCACCCGGCGCGGCTGGAGCCGGGTGATTGCTTTTCAGACACGGAATCCCATGCATCGGGCGCATCAGGAGCTGACCCTGCGGGCGATCCTGCAGGAGAATGCTAATCTACTGATTCATCCGGTCGTAGGCGTGACGAAACCCGGCGATATCGATCCCTGCACGCGGGTGCGCTGCTATCGGGCGATCTTGCCGAGCTATCCGGAAGGCAGGGTGATGCTGTCCCTGCTCCCCCTTGCCATGCGAATGGGAGGGCCGCGCGAGGCGCTATGGCATGCGATTATCCGTAAGAACTACGGTGCCACTCACTTTATCGTTGGCAGGGACCACGCAGGGCCCGGGGCGAACTCGGATGGTCAGCAATTCTATAGAGCCTACGACGCCCAGGAGCTCCTCAGGCAACACGCCCCTGAGCTCGGCATGCGAATCTTGTCGTTCAAGCGCATGGTCTACGTGGAAAATAGCGGTGCCTACGTCCAAGCGGATGAGGCTCCGCCCGGTTCACGTGTGCGGTCCATCTCGGGTACCCAGCTGAAGCTCTGGCTCCGCGATGGCCGAGAGCTGCCCCCTTGGTACACCTCGCCAGAAGTCGCCGCAGAGCTACGCCGCAGCTATCCGCCGCGTTCTGAGTGAGGCTATGCCGACACCTATACCCCTCGGCCGGCGTTCACGGTATGAGGCCCAGCGCAGGAAACCAGAGGCGACATTACTGCCGCCGATCACATCGAGGCTGACAGGCCGATGCTGGGAGTGCATGACCGACGCCAAGCACGGTCGATCAGCTGGCAGCGCTGGCAACAGACAGCTGGCAGCCAGCAACAGCCCGCAATAGGTTGCTCAGCAAACAGTGGCATCACGCTCGTCCGGCGTGCCATCCAGGGACAGCCCGCGCTGCCGGGTGCCGGAAATCCACGTCCGCCACGACGGTCAGATGACGGTCAGACGATCTTGAGACCCGCCCGGATAGACGTAGATCCGCTCCCTGACCTGGTCTTTTCTAGTGGGCGCAACTGGGTTCGAACCAGTGACCGGTGTCCGGGGCATCCCACTCGAAGCCGTCGATGCTCATCAGCCGCCGGCCGGCCAGGAACGCGCCCCGGGTCAGCAGGTCCGCGACCGGCGCCGCCACCTGCGCGGACAGCTGTAGCGGCTCATGCCCCAGCCGCTGCCGCGCCTGGGTGATCCCGCCCGGCGTCGGCACGCTCCAAGAGCCGTCCCAGCATCCCCACCCCGCCAGGGTGCCCGCCAGCCGCGCCGCGACCTCCTCATAATCGTCGTCGGCGAACAGCGCCATCGCCATGGCGAAGTACACCATCACGTGCGGCGGCAGCTTCCCGTCCCGCCGCAGGGCCTGCCTCCCAGCCGCAGCGACCGCGTCATCAACCGCGTCCCGCGGCACCGACGACGCCAGCACCCTCAGACAGATCTGGTCCGTCAGCCGGCCATCCGCGGTCATCACGCCATTCTGCGTCATACGCCGTGATCATGCCGGCCACCAGGCAGAACACCACGGACCGACACACCCCTGAAAGCAAAGATCAACTTAAGCTGAGTGGCATTGGGCCCTGAGCAGTCCGCTGTTCGCGGCTTCGATTCGCTTCCCTCGCCTCTTAAAGAATTCAGCGCAAAACTCTATAGCGACCTAGCCAACTTTGCCGTCGATGCCTTCTCCTTGCTCCGTTGGCGGTTTGCTCTATCTGGACCCGTACGCCCGTATGTGTCACATAACTTCGAGTGGTCTGACGATCAGCAAATTTGGCATTCACTTCCGCGCAAGATTTCGTTGCGACTGATACCGACAGTCCAGCGGAGGCTTCGCAATGAAGATGCTGCTGGACTAGCGGCCATGTTCTCATCAGGAGTTAGAGAACCGCTATCGCATGTTCTAATTCGTGACTACCTACCAACACTTCCGGCTCGCCAGCTACTAAATGGAAATCCATTGCTGCGCCAAACATGCTGATTTACACACTCAAGAAGGGCGTGTTTGCACGTAATACAACAGCGCATGCCGGTCTGCCTTTGCCAGGTCGAGAATTTGTTGAGCAAGTGCTCGATGCCGTGAGCGACATGCTCTGGATCTTCGATTTCTATTCAGGGAACAGTTGGGCAACCAAGCATCTGAGCGCTGCGACCAGGTCAGCTCTAGGAATTGGACAGGCGGTGGAAGCGTCGCCATGACTGTCGTCAGCAACCGTTCCTGGTTGGAAGCCTGTGATTGAATCAATGGCCTCTTCAGTGTCAGGGCAGGTCACTCGGGTTGCGGCCTGCGCCCAGGCGGGCGGTGAGAAGTGCGAATGGTCCGCTCAGGTGCGAGGTTGTCCAGCAGTATGCGCTGCGATTGTCACCCAGCGCAACCCGAAGGCGCTGGCCCTGCTGGCCCGCGGCCGGGCCCGCCGCAAGATCAGCGATCTGGAAGCCGCGCTGGAAGGCGCCGAGTTCTTCACCGATGACCATGCGGCGCTGCTGGCCGTCATGCTCGGCGCTGCCGCGCGCCACGCTAAGGGGCCATTTTCGGGTCAGACACTCAATCCCGGCCCGATCTCTGGTGCCCTCGGCTGGCTGCCGTGCGGGCCGGATTCGTAGCTGTCCCAGTAAGAGCCAGCATCACTGCAGGCTGGACGCCTTTCGCGCCAAGCCGTGGATCAGACCCGAGCAGCTTCAGGAGCGCTTGCGTTGCCGTTAGCCCGCCCGGCTGTGCGAGGCGCCATCCGGCCGCCACGCCTGCACAGACTCGGTTCGTGTACGAAACGTGGGTGAAGGAGGCACGATCGCGACTGACGTCGCTATAGGCCATCGATACTCTAGGATGGGAACACCACCGTACGCTCACCGTCAACGAGCACGCGGTCCTCGACGTGCCACTGCACCGCGCGGGCGAGCACGACGCGCTCGACGTATCGGCCGATCCTGCGCAGTTCGTCGACACCGTGGTGGTGGTCGACCCTTTCGGTGTCCTGCTCGATGATCGGCCCCGCATCGAGTTGCGGGGTGACGTAATGCGCGGTCGCACCGATGAGCTTCACGCCACGAGCATGCGCCTGCCGGTACGGCGACGCGCCGACGAACGCGGGCAGCAACCCGTGATGGATGTTGATCACCCGGTTTGGCCACGCGGCAATGAAGTCGGCGGACAGAATCTGCATGTATCGGGCCAGCACGACGAGATCGACGTTCCCCTCCATGAGCGCAAGCTGCTGAGCCTCCGCCTCCGCCTTGGTGTCGGCCGTCATCGGCGTGTGGTGAAAGGGGATGCCGCGCGGCTCCACAATCCCGCGAAGATCGGCATGGTTGCTGACCACCATGGCAATGTCGGCGTCGAGGTCGCCGGATTGCTGCCGCCACAGCAACTCCAGCAGGCAATGGTCCTCGCGAGAGACAAAGATGGCGACACGCTTTGGCCGCCCGATGCGCGTCAGGCTCCAGTCCATAGCGAAACGCGTCGCAAGTGGTTCTAAACGGGTGGTGAGCTCGGGCACCCGCTGGTCCATGTGACCCAGCTCAAAAGCGAGGCGCATGTAGAACGTGCCGCCACTCGGAGCTGTGGTGTGCTGGTCTGAGTGCACGATGTTGGCGCCCACGTCGAACAGCAGCTGGGACACGGCTGCGACAATGCCGGGCTGGTCGGGACAGGCGATCAGCAGCCGTGCTCCGTGGGTGGTGCGTGAAGTCACGGTCGTGTCTCCCGGCTGCCCAGGTCGGTGGGCGGTGCCCTGGGCGGTGAATGCCGACAGCATACGGGCAATGCCGGATCATGGAGACGACTTGTAGAGGTGTCTCGGTCGCATGGACACGACGTCGGGCCCGGCCCCACCCGGCCAGCCCGCCGCCGCATTCAGAGCAGGACAGCCCTCCGCCCGCCAGCCGCCGCTCGACCTCGTCCCGATCAGCATTTACCGTGAGTACAGGCGCCTCCAAGCGCCACTCGTGCGGCCCTCCCGTCTCCGGTGCCAAATCGAAGGACGGGAGGGCCGTCGCCTACCCAGACGTGATCACGGTGCCGTCGCACACCAAAAAGGACAACCCCACGGGCTGCCCTCACGCTCCTCATCGAGTTTGTCAAAGGATCCCCTGAAATTGTGTGGCTCCTGAATCATCACGGCGACGAGGCCGGTGCAGCGCAGTCGACCACGCGACCGGTCCCGCCGTCTCGGGACCGCACGATGAACGCTGAGGAGCGAGCACCACAATGGCCCGCCTTTCTAGCGGGCGTCTTGAGTGGTGTCCTCGTTGGCATACGGCACCGTCGTGACGGATAATTCTCCTGAGACACCGAACCTCGCTGGCTCGAAGATCGTAGCTATTCAGCAAGCGCCGAGCGGCGCGGCTATTCGTCACTGGGGTTGACCGGCGGGTTTGGGGTAATGGCCGGCTCAGCGACCCGCCCCTGCTCCGGCATGAATCGGGTCGTCACCTGACTCCCCGCGAGTTATCGTGTCCGTGAGGCCGCAGCGCAAGGAGGTGGTGCCCGATGCCGGATGAACTCATGGTTGCACCGCTCTCCAGCAGGATCGCTTAGCGCTGCTGCGCCCGCCACCAGGGGAACGGTCCCGCCGTCATCGCCTGGAGGCAATTTCCTGATGAACAGTCCCAGTAACGCCGGCTTCGGGCCGGTGCTTGCCGTCCGCTCCCTGCTGTCCGCCCTGACCGTTCCGTACTGGATCGCCGGGGGCTGGGCCATCGACCTCGCCGTCGGGCGTGTCACGCGTGACCACGCCGATGTCGACATCATGCTGCTCGAACGCGACGAGCATGCGCTGCGGACCGACTTGACGGAGGTCGATGTCCAGCTCATTGGCCGCGACGGGCAACCCGGTCCGTGGCGTGCCGGCCGGCGGCTTCTCGCTGGCCCCGGGCCCGGTCGTCCGCGGCCGCCCATCGGCGCGGACCGCCTCGTCCTGCACAGCAAGAACCTCCCGCTGCCCACCGAGGTGCTCCTGGCCAGCGCAGTCGGAGCCTCCTGGGTCTACTACCGGGGCGCACGTTGCATCAGCCGGCCACTCGCCGGCATTACCCGCAACCGGGATGGCATCCCGTTCCTGGCTCCCGAGGTGGTGCTGCTGTTCAAGTCACGCTCAACGAGCGGCGAGGATCGGCGTGACGTCGAGACTGCCCTGCCGGTCCTCAGCGCCGGACAGCGCTCATGGCTCCAGGACACCCTAGAGCACCTGCCACGCGGGCAAACCGCACCTGTGCCCCGCCGGTGAGATAAACAGGCGGCACGCCGCCGCGCGTCGGCCCGCACCGCAGGGCATCTGCGCGTCGATGAGGTCGTAGGTGTCGTAACCGCTGTGCGGGCCGGGACTGGGGTCAGGATGCGGGTGACCGGCGACACGCGGGGCGGATTGTTGACTGGGCCGGCCGGAATGGTGATCGTTGCCAGGTGTGCCCGCTGTGCCTGATGTCCCGTCTGCGGAGGAGCTGTCCGCTCTGCCGGCCGCTGAGCTGGCGGTACGGCTGGCTGAGGCGTACCGGCTGATCGGCGAGCTGACCGCGCAGATCGAGCGGCTTTCGGCCCGGGTGGAGCAGCTGGAGCGGCAGGCCCGCAAGGACTCATCCACCTCATCGCGTCCCCCTTCCTCCGATAGCCCGTATAAGAAGAAGGGCAGCGACCGTTCGCTGCGCGAGCGCGGGAAACGGCGGCCGGGAAAACAGCCGGGCGAGCCCGGGATGACGATGAGCCTGGTGGGCGACCCGGATGAGAGGATCGACTGCCCGCCGGCCGTGTGCTGCGGATGCGGCGCGGACCTGGCCGGGGAGCCGGTCACGGCGCAGCGCCGTCACCAGGTCACCGACATCGAGCCGGCGCCGGCGCCGAAGATCACCGAGTATGTGGCGCAGGCCAAGGAGTGCCCCGGGTGCGGGACTGTCACCGCCGGGGAACTGCCCGCGCATGTCCGGGCCCGGGCCAGCTACGGGCCGGAGACCTGCGCGCAGGCCGCGAACCTGGCCGTCGGCCACCACATCCCCATCTACCGGGCGACGCTGCTGCTGTGCCAGCTGGCCGGCATCACAGTCTCGACCGGGTGGATGGCCGGGATCCGCGGCAAGGCGGCCGGGCTGGTCGAGGCGAGCGGGTTCATGGACCGGGTCCGGGAGCTGCTGAAGGCCGCGGCGGCGGTCCATGCCGATGAGACCCCGGCCCGCGCGGCCGGCGGGACCCGGTATGTGCATCTGGCCTGCACCCGCTATCTCACCTGCATGCATACCGGTGACCGGTCAGCGGAGGCGATCGACGCCGGCGGCGTGCTGCCCGGCTACCAGGGCGTGATCGTCCGCGACGGCTACGCCGGCTACAGGCACCTGACCAGCGCCCTGCACGCATGGTGCGGGGTTCACTTGCTCAGGGACCTCAAGGGCCTGTACGACTTCGAGCCCGCGCCGCAGCACTGGGCAAGCGAGATGGCCGCCCTGCTGATCGAGGCCCGCGACGCCGCCTCGGCTGCCCGCCAGGCCGGCCAGTCCGTCCTGGACGCCGCGGTCCTGGATGACCTGGTCACCCGCTACCGGGCACTGGCCACCGCCGGGCTGGCCGCCAACCTCTACCGGCGCACCGCCACCGCGAAGGACGCCCGCCGCCTCGCCCGCCGGTTCCGCACTTTCGAGGACCTGATCCTGCGGTTCACCACCCGCCCTGACCTGGACATCTTCTCGAACAATGAAGCCGAGCGGACAATCCGGCCCGTCAAGGTCCAGCAGCGCAGTTCCGGAGGCTGCTGGCGGACCCTCGAAGGACTCGCCGAGTTCGCCCTCGTCCAGTCCTACCTGTCCACCGCCGCGAAATGGGGCATCAGCAAACTCGACGCCCTCAGTGACCTCTTCGGTGGCCACGCCTGGCTCCCGCCCGGCCTCGAACCCACCGGATAACACCGCAACGCCCAAGACCTGTCACATCACGCGGCTGACGCTTGGTGAATAGCTACCGAAGATCGGGGCCTATGCCGTTCCACCTCAAGCGGTCCAGAGGCGCTCGATGAGCCGGACCGTCTAAGCGTTAGAAGATAGCTCAGTTAGAGGTAGCGACGCCATTGTCCGCACCATTTGAACCCGGAAAGCGCAGCAAAGCCGCATCGAACTTCGCGATCTATGTGCGATACGAAACTACGCCGTCGTTGGCTGAACAGGGAGTCGGCGAGGCTGGCAGCGGGCAGTTCGAGCATGGCGTTTCTTGCGATCAAGTGCGCGACGGCGCAATATCTATATATAGTAAGCTTAGAGATTCTACATATTTAAGCAATTGGGCAAGATGCTCTCTTCGGCAAGTGGGCGAGTGGTCAGCTCAGCCTCAGCTCAGCTCAGCTCAGCTCAG
>Ga0187879_10001363_pt1 | contig 16759 bp, 12 predicted proteins | sample June2016WEW_19_1_FD_132423 | JGI IMG/M metagenome (GOLD analysis project Ga0187879, IMG submission 132423) | Peatland microbial communities from SPRUCE experiment site at the Marcell Experimental Forest, Minnesota, USA - June2016WEW_19_10 | ecosystem: Environmental > Terrestrial > Soil >... | reverse complement strand
CAAGGGAGAGGGCCGTCAACGTTGATTGATTTCTGCCCTCTCCCTTGGGGAGAGGGTGGCGAGAGTAGCGAGCCGAGTGAGGGGTTTCTTCCCACAGAACCTCGCAACTTCGGAATTCGGGTTAAATTAGGATACTACCTGCGATTTCCTCGCAGGTATTGAAAGGTCGTTCCATTATGGAGGACCCGAGCTTGCGCAAGACCGGTTACCGGATTCTGCTTGTCGAGGATGAGGACTTCCTGCGACGAATCTTCAAGTTGCGGCTGACCGCCGAGGGCTACGAGGTGACTGACGTCGATTCCGGTGAGGCTGCCTGGGAGGCGCTCAAAGAAAGCTTGCCCCATTTGATTATTCTAGACCTTTACCTTCCCAGGATGAGCGGTTTTGAATTTCTCGAACGGGTCAAAGCTCGTCCGGAGTTGAGCCACGTGGCAGTCCTCATCCTCTCCGGCCTGGGCCAGGATTCCGATATTCGCAAAGGGCTCGCATTGGGCGCCAAGGAATATGTGATCAAGACCAAACTTAAGCCCAGTGAGTTTCTCGAGAAAGTCAGCAAGCTGCTGAAGGAAACCGGCCCCGGCGCATGACCATATCATTCCCGGTCGACATGGGTCTTCGGCCCGCCAAGAAGCGAGAATCACCTGCATCCTCACCCCGCGAACCTCGTCCCCCGCGAAACATGAGCGACTGCTCTGAGAATCGTAGCGCGGGCGTCCCGCCCGCTGGGGCGGGAAGCGTCCCGCTCCCGCGCACGGGCAGAGCCTGTCCTGAGCGGAGCGAAGGAATGCCCGTGCCACTGCGGGCGAGACGCCCGCGCTACATCCGTCCACCGTCGGGCGATTTTCATGGCTTCTGGGTGCTCGTCGGGCAACGGGCATTGGCGACTGCCATGAAATTGATTCCTCTCCTTGTTAAGGAGGGGTCAGGGTGGTTGCCGTGAGTGGACGATACCGGCAACCGCCCATCCGAGGAGGGGAGTACGTCTACTGCGCCGCCGCCCTGTCGCGCAGGATTTTGCGCACTCGGGCCTTCAGCTCGGGCAAGCGGAAGGGTTTGATCAGGTAATCAGCGGCCCCCAGATCAAAAGCCTGCAGCAGGTGCTCTTCGTCTTCTTTCGCGGAGACCATCATCACCGGGATAGCGGCGAGTTTAGGGTCCGCCTTGAGTGCCGTGAGGATCTTGAGTCCGTCCGGGTCGGGCATGAGCACGTCCAACATCACCAGGTCTGGGCTCGACTGCCGAATGCACTCGAGAGCCCGCTCGCTCGAAGATTCGAGGATGGCCTTGAATCCCAGTTCCGCGAGGTGGTTCTCCAGATACTTCAAGAACTCCACGTTATCGTCCACGATCACGATCTTGGGAGGGCGCAGATCTTCAATCTCCCCTGAGTTCACGCCCTCGGCACTCGTTCGCGAGCCCCGCTGGACCGCCTGGTCCAAGTGAGCCTTGATGGCAGCTATAAGGTCGGGGCCCGTCGAGCCGTGCGTGGGACACTCCGCCAGACCCACGCGGCAATCCACCCGGAAATCGCTCATGAGACGCCCGGCCAGCGTCTCGAAGCCACGCTCGGCAGAGGGGAGAGACTCGTTGGGCTGCAACACGATCAAGTATCCCGCTCCGGGCGAGCAAAAGACATCTCCGCGGTGGAGCTGTTCGAGCAAGAACATCGAACCTGCCGCTCGCTGTCTTTCATCCGCGCCGGCACTTTTCAAGCTCAGCAAGGCCACCACGAATGTCCCCTGCCCCGAAGAGGCCGCATTGACCCTCTTATCCACTTCTTTGAGAAAAGAGTCATAGGATATCCCCACCTGCTTTTGCTGCTTCAGCTTGGCGCTGTTGCGGTCGACAAGGAACTCAACACGCAGCAGCAGGTCAAGCGGGTCGACTGGCTTGACAATAAAATCCTCGGCGCCCACTTGCCAGCCGTAGAACCGCGACTCCAACTCACCCGTAACGCTGATGAAAACGATGGGGGCGTGGCAACTCGCGGCGTCCGATTTGAGGCGTTTGCAGATCGAGTAGCCATCTTCATCCGGCAGGTGAAGGTCCAGAATCACGGCGTCAATCTTCTGCTTTGCCAGGAATTCCGGGCGCAAATCGACTCCGCGTTCCAAGGTGGTTACTCTCATGCCCAATTTCTCGAACACAGTGCCCAACACCTTCCGGACGATCGGGTCATCATCCACCACGAGAATGGCGAGCGGCTTTAACCGCTTCAAAGCTGCCGGGGTAAGAAGCGTTTGGGCGGGCTCCCTCGAGGTGGCATCGGGAGCCTGCGCCGCGGACGGCTGCGGCTCCGCACGAGGGGCATGGAGTGCTTCAACCGCTTTCTTTAATGATGCATTTACCTCCTCGCTCAATTGTGTCTCGGTATATTGATCGGCTTGGCCAAGCTTCTTTTCCATCCCTTCCAGAATTCGAGCGACGGCGCCATGGCCAGTCATCCCCGCGCTGCCGCGCAAGTTGTGAACCGTGCGAACCACGGTGCCCCAGGCCCCGGTGTTGACCCAGTTCAAGGTGCCGATGGTCTCGCGCACCTTTTTGATTTGCTCTTCGGCGTAGGCGAGGAATTGCTCCTCGTCCACCCAACTGCTTTGCAGATCGCCTGTTGCCATCTTTTGGATGTGACCTCACGGATGTAATCTTCGAACCCTGTCCCGAGCCAAACATTGTTGGCTCGAATTGGCTGGAAATCAAGTATCATCCCGGTGGAGACGCGTGCAATGCCTTTGGCGTATCTACACTCGCTGATCCGTGGAAGTACGTGCCATCGGCTTCGCCCCGCGAGCCGGTCTTTTGTTGGTGTCCTGAATTGGCCGTAGCGCCGCCATCTTGGCGGCTCCAGTGCCGGCTGGAAGCCGGCGCTACGGGCCAAATTTGGGCACTACGGTCCTTTTGTCCTCTTGACAGCCCAACTCAGATAGGCTATAGTTGTACGTTAACTCCCGGCGGTCCACGGCGGGATGCCGGCAGAAAGTGTAACGCAATGCTGCCTCCCACCTCAGCCCGTTGCCGGGAATCGCACGACCGCCCCATGGCACTAACCACCAGTTCCAATCGCTTGTCGGGTCTCGGCTTCCGCCTTCAGACGTCAAAATTGGGCGAACAAAGCGAGAATGTCTATGAAAACAAAGGACTGGCTATGAAATCAACCACCCCTGGCCCCTCCTTATCGAAGGAGGGGAATTACAGGACTCCCCTCCTCGGACGAGAAGGGGTTGGGGGCGGTGCGACTCTCGGTCCTTTGCCTGCCTCGCTCCTTGGCGTGAAATGTAGTCATGAGTTCAAAAACACGGGAACAAAGCGAGAATGTCTATGAAAACAAAGGACCGGCTATGAAATCAACCACCCCTGGCCCCTCCTTTCCAAGGAAGGGAATTACAGGACTCCCCCTCCTCGGACGAGGAGGGGTTGGGGGTGGTGCGACTCTCGGTCCTTTGCCTGCTTCGCTCCTTGGCGTGAAACGTAGTCATGAGTTCAAAAACGCGGGAACAAAGCGAGAATGTCTATGAAAACAAAGGACTGGCTATGAAATCAACCACCTCTGGCCCCTCCTTATCGAAGGAGGGGAATTGCCGGACTCCCCTCCTCGGACGAGGAGGGGTTGGGGGTGGTGGGACTTTACGCCCATTGCTTACTTCCAGCGGCAACCTCTCCGACGAGATGTGCTAGCATGAGACAAGATCAGGAGGTCTAATATTCCATCGCTAAATGCAAAGTTTAAGGCTATCCCCCTCGGCGGTTTGGGCGAGTTTGGGATGAACATGATGGCCTACGAGTACAACGGGGACATGATCGTGGTCGATTGCGGAGTCATGTTTCCTGACGCAGAACTGCTGGGCGTCGACATCGTGGTGCCGGATTTTACCTACGTGCGGCAAAACCAGGAGCGCCTGCGCGCTATCGTGCTGACGCACGCGCACGAAGACCACATCGGCGGGCTACCCTACCTGCTCGACGAAGTGGATGCGCCCGTTTACGGTTCGCCCTTCACACTCGCGCTGGTTCGCGCCAAACTCGAAGAGCACGGCCTGGCAGACAGCGTCCGTCTGGTCGAGATGCAACCCAGCCGGCCCTTCAATGTCGGCGCCTTCCAAGTGGAATTCATCCACCTTACACACAGCACCATCGAATCCGGGGCGCTCGCTTTGACAACGCCACTGGGCACCGTCATCCATTCCGGGGATTTCAAGTTTGACCCGACCCCACCCGACCAGCAGGTGAGCGACCTCCACACCTTGGCGGACTACGGACGCCGCGGCGTGCTGGCGCTCTTTTCCGACTCGACCAACATCGATCGCCCGGGCCTGACGCCCTCGGAACGAGCGGTGCGCGGCCGATTGTCAGACATCATTTCCGAGGCGCCCGGCCGTGTCCTGATTAGCTGCTTCGCCTCTTCCCTGCACCGATTGCAAATCGTCGCCGAACTCGCTCTCGAGCATGGCAGGCGCCTCTGCTTCGTAGGGCGAAGCATGTTCCAGAATTCCGAGATCGCTATGCGCCTGGGCAAGCTGCAAATTCCGGATGGCCTGCTGATCCCGCCTCAGGACATCAAGAAATTGCCCCGGAACAAAGTGGCCTTGGTCCTCACCGGCAGCCAGGGCGAGCCCATGGCCGCCCTTTCGCGCGTTGCCGTGGACAGCCACCGCTGGGTCAGCGTCGAACCGGGCGACGAAGTGGTAATCTCGGCGCGTGTCATTCCCGGCAATGAGAAACCTATCTTTCGCATGATCGACCACTTCTATCGGCGCGGGGCTCGCGTCTACTATCAGGATGGCAGCCAGCCGCCCATCCACGTCTCCGGACACGGCAGCGCCGAAGAGCTGAAGTTGATGCTCAACCTGGTGCGCCCCAAGTACTTCATCCCCATTCACGGCGAGTACCGGCAACTCTACCGTCACCTGGAACTGGCTAAGGAATTGGCGGCGGTTTCCGAACAGGGCTTCCTGATGGAAAGCGGCGACGTGCTCGAATTCGACGAGCAAGGCGCCCGGCGGGCGGGCCGCGTGCATGTGGGAAGGGTGTGCATCGACGTGGGCACGTTCGATGAGGTCGAGGAGATCATTCTCAAAGAGCGCCGCCACATCTCCGCCGACGGCATCGTCATCCCCATCCTGGCCATCAACGAGCACACCGGCCAGCTCGAGATCCAGCCGGAAATCGTCTCGCGCGGCTTTGTGCCGCTCGAGGAAGCCCCGGAACTGGTCGAGAGCGCCCGCCAGGTCATCCTGAAAACTATCGAGAGATCCAACCTCGAGGAAGTCGGCGATTGGGGCGTCATTAAAGAAAAAATCCGCACCGGCCTGCGCAAGCACTTCAACGAAGAAACCGGCAAGCGGCCGATGATTCTGCCCGTTGTTCTTGAAGTCTGACGGTTTCGGATTTTGGATTTTGGATTTTGGATTTTAGATTTTGGATTTTGGATTAGGCATTCGACGCCGTACACTTCAATTGGAGAACCTTTGATTCTAAAATTCGCAGGTCAGACTGGTTACGACAGGCCAGCTCTTGCATGATTGATGTTATAGCACGTATTACTTAGTATATAAATTCCCTTTGCTATATTTCGGCGGGCTTCGGAAAACGGAGCCAGCGAGTGCTCTCGACTCCGAAGCCCAAAATCGATGGACGAAGCGACTTTCAAGCAACGAACGAAGAGATTCGGGCTCGCGGTAATAAAGTTGGTGGAAGCCCTTCCACGGAGTCGCACCGCGGAAATTCTAGGGAGGCAATTGCTCCGCTCGGGGACGTCGGTCGGCGCGAACTACCGCGCCGCGTGTCGCGGCCGCTCCGCCCACGACGTGATCGCCAAGCTCGGCATCGTCGAAGAGGAAGCGGACGAATCGATTTATTGGATTGAGTTACTCGTAGAAGCCGGCTTGGTCGCGCCGAATAACGCGGAGCTACTGAAGAAGGAAGCGAATGAATTGCTGGCGATGACGGTTGCCTCGATCAAGACGTTGCGGATTCGCAACATGCGACCGAAGTAAGATTTGGCGATTTGGGGTTGTAGATCTTGGGTTGTGCACTGGGCGTCGCGATCGGGAGATATGAGTTCAATGGTCAACAAGCACTCTGACAAACAAGAAGAGGCAGGCTGCATGAACCCAAAATCCAAAATCGGAAATCTAAAGTCGGTTAATCCAAAATCTAAAATCCAAAATTACCATGCCCATCTATCAAGCCATCGTCCTAGCAATTGTTCAAGGTCTCACAGAGTTCCTCCCCGTTTCGAGCACCGCGCACCTTTGGCTGGTGCCGTGGTTGTTGAAGTGGAAAGATCCCGGCTTGACCTTTGATGTGGCGTTGCACGCCGGCACGCTGCTGGCGGTGCTGGCCTACTTCTGGCGATATTGGGTAGAGATGATAGTGCTGGGGTTTGGTTTAGGCGGCAGGGCCACACCGTCGGTCTCGAACGGAGCAAGCCATTCCGCTCGCGAAGACCTGCGCCAGAATCCCCGCTTGCTCTGGTACATAGCGGCGGCGACAATCCCGGGCGCTCTGGCCGGCTGGCGGTTCGAGCACGCTGCGGAGGAGCAGTTACGTTCGCCAGTGATCATCGGCGTAGCGTTAATTGTGGTTGGGCTGCTCATGGGTGCAGGAGACTGGCTGGGAAAGCGCGAGCGCGACCTCGGCCAGGTGGGATTCCTCGATTCATTTCTGGTCGGCGTGGCGCAGGCCTTTGCCGTCATCCCCGGCGTATCCCGTTCCGGCATCACCATGACCGCCGGCCTCTTCCAGAAGATGAAGCGGGAAACTGCGGCGCGCTTCTCATTCCTGCTCTCGACACCCCTGATCGCCGGCGCTGCCTTGAAGAAAGGCATGGAGATCCGCCATGAGGGGTTGCCCGCTGACATGCGCCTGCCGTTTCTTTGCGGAATCCTCGTCTCGGCCGTGGTGGGTTACCTGGTCATCGCGGTGCTGATCCGCTATCTAGAGCGGCGCACGTTCAAAGCTTTCGTTATTTACCGGCTTGCACTGGGCGTGTTACTATTGGCGCTCGGATGGGGATCGTTTCACGGCTAGGCGAGGGAGCAAATGTTGCGCGCCAGCAACCGCTCCCGCGCGTGAGGGCCGATGCAGCGGCGTTCTCTTACCGCTCGCCTTTAAGTGTGGGCGTCAGCGGGTCTGTCGTTCTGAGCGGAGCGAAGAATCCGGCAGTTGATCTGCTCTCAAACTGCGGAGATTCTTCGCTGCGCTCAGAATGACAGCGATCGAGGAGCGCCGCTACAGGAAGGTAAAGCATGAGCGACTCATCCGCTGCCGCTTCGTCAAAATCCAAAGAGGCTGGCGCGAAGAATCAGAAACAACCGCTTCTCGACTCCCGCCGTCGTTCGGAGTTGCTGGGCTTTCTGGTTGCGGTTGCAGGGTTGCTCGTCCTGCTGAGCCTGGCGTCTTACCTGCCCGAGGATCCTTCACTCAACACCTCCGCCGCCCCCGGGGCCGCCACGCTGAATTGGGTCGGGCCGGTGGGCGCGTACTCTGCGGACCTGCTCTTCCAAGCGCTCGGCTGGGTGGCATACCTGATTCCCATGCTCCTGCTGGTGGTCGGATCGCGCTTACTGCTGGTGCGGCCTTTTGCAACTCCCAAGACGAAAGCTGCGGGCGCGATGCTGCTCGTGGCGTCGTTGAGCGCCCTGCTCGAGCTTTTCCCCTTCACGCCGGCTGTTCGGGGGCTGATCCGTGGCAGCGGCATGTTGGGTTATCTGGCGGCGGCTGGGTTGGTGCAAACCTTCAACCACGTTGGGGCGGCGATTGTTGCCGCCACCGTGTTCCTCTCGTCGCTCTTTCTGGTCACCCGCTTCTCTTTCTCCTGGGCCGCGACTTTCCTGAAGGCGCGATGGCAGTCAATTGCACGGCCTATAGCGGCACGCTGGCAGAAATGGCAGGAAGCCCGCGCGGAGGCCGCCGAAGAGCAGCGCCGACGCAGGGCTGAGGAGATGCGGTCGCGCCGCAAGCCGCCCATTGTCATCGGGAAGCCGGTGCTGAGTCCGGCCACCCGCCTCGTCACACCCCCTGAGCCTGCGGCTCCGCAGGTAGCGGCGGCCGAAGAGGCCGTGGCCGAACCCGCCGATCCCCACGAAGCGCCCGATCTCGAAGTCGACATTCCGATAGCTGCACAGGCCGGCCGTACGGATAGGGGTCGCAAAGGCGAAGAGGAGACTGCGCCACTGCCTAAAATCGTGGGCCGCGAGACGCGAGCCTACAAGTACCCCAGCCCGGCTCTCTTGCGTCCGCCTGACGATTCGGAAGGCATCGACGAAGACGAACTCAAGGATCGCGCCGCCCGCCTCACGGCGAAGTTCGGAGAGTTTGGGGTGACCGGAACGATCACCCAGATCCACCCGGGGCCGGTCGTCACCACTTACGAGTTCAAACCGGAAGCTGGGATCAAGTACAGCCGCATCACCAACCTCGTGGACGACCTCTGTCTCGCGATGAAGGCTGAGTCCATACTGATTGACCGCATCCCCGGCAAATCCACCGTGGGCATCGAGGTGCCCAACCTGCACCGCGAGATCATCCATTTGCGCGAAGGGATCGAGACTGCGGAGTTTGTCGCGTCACCCTCGAAGCTGAGCCTCTGCCTGGGCAAAGTCATCACCGGAAAAATCAAGATCGCAGACCTGACGCAGATGCCGCATCTGCTGATCGCGGGCTCGACAGGGTCAGGCAAGAGCGTAGCGCTCAATTCCATGATCTTGTCCATTCTGTATAAGGCGAGCCCTGACGAAGTGAAGCTCATCATGATCGATCCCAAGCGGCTGGAATTGGGGCTTTACCAAGAAACGCCGCACTTGATGACGCCTATCGTCACGGAGCCCAAGCAGGCCGCCAACGTGCTGCGCCGCGCCACCTTCGAGATGGAAGAGCGCTTGAAGAAACTGGCCGAGCACGGTGTGCGCAACATCGAGCAGTACAACAACATCTTCGCTCCCGATTCAACCATGAACTTGTTTGACAATGAAGGCAAACCGGAGCGGCCCTTGCCCTATATCGTGATCATCATCGATGAGTTGGCGGACCTGATGATGGTGGAACCCCAGGGAGTGGAAGAATCCATCACGCGTCTGGCTCAGATGGCTCGCGCCGTGGGCATTCATTTGATCCTTGCTACTCAGCGTCCCTCGGTGGACGTGATCACGGGACTGATCAAAGCCAATCTGCCGGCGCGCATCTCATTTCGTGTGGCCTCCAAGGTGGACTCGCGGACCATTCTCGACGCCAATGGCGCGGAAGCGCTGCTGGGCCGCGGCGATATGCTCTTCCTGCCTCCCGCCAGCGCCCGCCTGCAACGATTGCACGGTCCGCTGGTGACCGAGCAGGAAATCACCAAGGTGGTTGATTGGTGGAAGTCGCAGTCGCAGCCTCAATACAACGAGGAGTTCCTGAAACCCGTGAAGGACCGGGACGGCGACGACTTGGGTGAAGACGCTGATGAGGAAGAGGCGGCGGAACTCGACGCCGTTTACGACGACGCCGTGCGCATCGTGGTGGAATCCGGCAAGGCTTCCACTTCCCTCCTGCAGCGCCGGCTGCGCCTCGGTTACGGGCGCGCCGCGCGACTCATCGACATGATGCAGAAGGACGGCATTGTCAGCGCGCCGGATGGCTCCAGACCGCGCGAGGTCCTGAAGCGCCCCGAATGGCTGCGCGAGGTGGACGAGTCGGTGCGCTAGAGTGATGTCCAGGCTGATTCCTTAGAACAACCACCCCTTGCCCCTCCTTATCAAGGAGGGGAACTGCTACCGCAATTCCCCTTCTTACCGAGGAGGGGAACTGCTACCGCGGTTGCCCTTTTTGCTGCGCAGGGGAGCTACCGCCGCGATTCCCCTTCTTAACGCGCAGGGGAGCTATTGCCGCGATTCCCCTCCTCCCTGAGGAGGGGTCAGGGGTGGTGAGCGCGGCGCCACGTTGGTTCCGGAAGGGGCTGAACTCTCAATGTCACGACTGGTGCTGGCGGTGCTGACGGCGGCGCTGGCCGTTTACTCCTATTTCGAGATCGGGACCAGCCTGCCTTCGCTGAGCGCGCAGGTCATGACCCGCCGCGGTGCGACCGTCCCTGTCAGTCAAGTGCTGAGTTTGGGGCTGCACATCACCTGGTTCTTGCAGGTCTTTATCGCCGCGTTGCTGCTGGCCGCACCTTAAATTGCCCCTGAGACGATCCACTTCGGCTCGTGGCGCCTGAGCCGCTACTCACCCGCGCAGCAGGAGCGCATCCTTCCCTTGATGCGGGAATTGACGGCGATTCTCGCGCTTCTGGTCAGCTCCTATTTCGCCGCCCGCATCTACCTCGAGATTCACGATGCGGGAGCCCACGGTCCGGTGCTGCCGGCAGATTGGATCAAGAACGTAGACCGGACGGAACTGGAGTGGTTGCTCGCCCTCATGGTTATCTGTGGAATTGTTATCTATCTCTATATAGCTAAGTTTGACGAGGCCGCTAGCGACGAATAGAACTGTGATTACGTTCTAAGCTTTGGGAGGTCGCTTCTTACCTTTTCCGAGCGGCTTGTCGCGTTTGGGCTTTTCGCCTTCGAACAAAGCCTGTATCTCGTCGGGAAGTGGAGCGTCAAAGTCGTCAGGCACGTTGAATTCGCCACAATACAGACCCAATGGTCGTGGAGTCATCTTGGTTTCCTGAGCGGGCTCCAGGGCGGGAAGATCGAAAGGAAGGATCTCAACAGCTAGTCCCTCGACCGATACAAACCCCACCGCGTGCATGCCGACGGCCTGCGCCGCCTCCACGTTGTCCGCGCGATCGTCGATGAAAAGACACTCCTCAGGCTTCGAGCCCACTACCTTAAGACAAGCGTGGAAAATGGCGTGTTCCGGCTTGGCGAGCTGGACTTCCGCGGAAAAGCAGACGTAGTCGAAGTCTCTGAACCAGGGAGCGAATCGCCGCATGTGGGTGGAGATTTCGATCGGCATGTTGGAAAGGACGGCAATTTTCAGGCCGTGATTCTTCAGCGCGCGGACCCACTCCATCATGACAGGGTTGGCGCGCATCCAGATTTCAATGTCGGCGGCAATGAGGCTGCCGATTTGGGCAGGCGTGATTTCCACACCCGCCGCTTGCGCAACGCGCCGCCAATACGCGGGTCCGTCGATGGTTCCCCGGTCATAGTCGGCGCGCTGGCCCCAGTAAACCTCCTCGAAGGCTTTTCCATCTATGCCCGCCAGGGTAGCCAGGTTCTGATAGTCAGAAGCCCGCGGAGGGAGGCTCAGCACATAACCGAAATCGAAAATCACAGTGGTGGTGTTAATGCTCATGTGTTTAAAACGGATACTAGCCCGGCAACCTGTCATTCCGAGCGAAGCGAGGAATCTCGCTCTGCTTCGATGTAGCGGATTCAAGGGCCGAGGAATTCCAGGGCGAGATTCCTCGCTTCGCTCGGAATGACAGTGGATGTCGGACCCTTCCTACAATAGCGTCACGATTCAAACAGCGATTCCACGAACTCGCGCGGGGCAAAGGGAAGAAGGTCATCCACCTTTTCACCGACCCCCACGAACTGGATCGGCAACCCGAGCTCACTCGCGATGGCAATGACCACGCCACCCTTGGCAGTTCCGTCAAGCTTGGTCAAGATGATTCCGGTGGCTCCGCCGTGGTCGATGAACTGGCGAGCCTGCGAGAGGCCGTTCTGGCCCGTGGTTGCATCAATGACCAGCAATACCTCGTGCGGGGCATTCGGGATTTCGCGCGCCGCGATGCGGCACATCTTTTGAAGCTCCGCCATCAGGTTGTCTTTGGTATGCAGGCGGCCCGCCGTATCCACAATCACCAAGTCGTAATGGCGGGTACGCGCGGCGGCCAGGGCGTCGAAAAGCACGGCGGCGGGATCGGCGCCGGACTTCTGCTTGACAATGTCCACGTTCAGCCGGCCCGCCCACACTTCAAGCTGTTCGGTGGCCGCGGCGCGAAACGTGTCAGCGGCGCAGAGCAGCGGCTTGCGGCCTTGTTGCAGTTCGAGATTTGCCAGCTTGGCAATGCTTGTGGTTTTCCCCACTCCGTTCACGCCCACTACGAAGACGACGGCCGGCATTCCGGCCGGGGGTTGCCTGGCAACCGGCGTGCCGGCTTGCCGGCCGAGCGCGGGGTTCTCAAGTATCTTGAGAATCTCCTGCTCGACGGCGGCGCGAAGCTGCCGCGGCTCGGTGAGTTTCTTGTAGCTGACCTGCTCCTTAAGACGGTCGAGAATCTCGCCCGTCGTCTTTACTCCCAAGTCAGCGGTAATGAGCGTGGCCTCGAGGTCGTCGAGCACCGATTGGTCGACGGTCTGTTTCCCTTCGACAATTTCCTCGATGCGTTCCACCAGTTGGGCCTTGGTGGAAGCAACGGCCTGTTTGAGTCGCTGGAAAAGGCCGGGCTTTTTCTCTTTATCACTCGTTCCGAAAAGGCTCAGAGGCATAGAACTGCATTCTAGCACGTAGCGCCGGAGGGCAGGGGAAGGCAATAGGCAGTAGGCAGTAGGCAGTAGGCGGTAGGCGGTAGGCAGTCGAGAGTAGGCATCAACCACCGCCTGTCATCCTGAGCGGAGCGAAGGATCTTTGCAGTTCCTAGCCATTTCAAAGACGGACGAACAACTGCGGGGATCCTTCGCTCCGCTCAGGATGACACCGCCGCCCGTACCCTTAGAAACTCCGAGCGATAAGAGCGCCAACGAAGAGAGGTCTGCCTTCTGCTTTCTGCTTTCTGCTTTCTGCTTTTCCCTAGCCCCCAGTCCCTGACCCCTGCCCTCTAAACCATTCCACAAACAAGCGAATCCCCTCTTCGAAGGAAATCTTGGGACTGTAACCCAGCAGCTTTCGCGACTTGTCGAGGCTGGCAAAAGTGGTGGCCATTTCTGCCGGGCCCGCGGGTTGGTAGGTTCTTGTTGCGGTCTTACCCAGAGCGCTTTCCAAGGCACCGATCATGTAATCAAGGCGGATCGGGCGGGAATTGCCGAGGTTAAAGATCTCAAACGGATAGCTAGAAGCCAAAGCCTGCTCGATGGCCGCCACCGCGTCGCTGACATAGGTGTAGTCACGGCTCATGCTGCCGTCACCGAAAACCGGCAATTCCTTTCCCTCTTGAATAAGCTGGGCGAATTTGCGAATTGCCAAGTCGGGGCGTTGTCGAGGTCCGAAGACGGTGAATATGCGAAGACAGATGACCGGCAGCGAATACAAGTGCGAGTATGTGAAGGCCAGCATTTCACCAGCCGCTTTGGTGGCGGCATACACAGAGAGCGGCTTGCTGACGGAGTCCTCTTCGCAGAATGGCACACGGTTGTACCGGCCGTAGACTGAACTCGAGGAGCCGAAAACAAACTGTTGCACATGAAACTTTCGGCTGAGCTCCAACAGGCAAAGCGTTCCGTCGATATTGACCGAGGTGTAGAGCGCCGGATAAAGCACCGAAGCGCGCACCCCCGCACGCGCCGCGAGGTGGACCACCGCCTCGGGCTGCGCCTTTTGAAACACTTCCTCGAGGCTAGTGGAATCGCGAATGTCCACGGGATAGAACTCGAAGTCGCCGGCAGCCTTCACGATATCAAGGTTAGCGCGCTTGAGCTGCGGGTCATAGAAATCGTCCAGGTTATCCACGACGACAACCCGCCGTCCGGTACGGAGAAGACGCTCGCACAAGTGCGAGCCGATGAACCCCGCTCCCCCGGTCACCAGAACACGTTGCATAACAAATCCTCTTCAGTAGGCAGAAAGCAGTAGGCATTAGGCATTAGGCAGTAGGCAGTAGGCAGGTGGGCAGGTCGGCACTGCTGCGTGCTGCTTGCTGCTTTGTGCTTACTGCAGTGAAAACGACTCCCCTCCTCAAAGGGAGGAGGTGCCGGGGAAGTGGTGGGTAGCGGAACTGGATCGACCAACCACCCCCCACCCCTCCTTAGCAAAGGAGGGGAGTCTGCCTTCTGCCTTCTGCTTTCTGCTTTCTGCCTCCTGATTTCTGCTTTCTGCTTTCTGCGTTCTCCCTTGCTACGCTGTTTCCTCACGCCGTGTGGCTGAAGCGATCCAGACTGCGATTCCCCACAAAATCAATCCCGCGATTAAGCCTTCCACCGCCGTACCCCCCAGTGCTTGCGCAAGCCGGGCCGCCACATGGCCACCTGCGCGATTAAAGAAGTGAGTCATGAAAGGGGTAGGAATGGCGCTCATGAGTATGGCGATGAAGACCCAGAGCCTCCACGTCCAACCGAGGACCAGCGCCGGGGCCACAAGCTGCCGGCCCCCACGCAGACCCAGGAGCGGCCCCACGCCCCCCAGATAGAAGCCGGCGATCAAAACGGCGACTGTGGAACTCCAGGCAGCAGTGTTCGGTCCTGTTACGCCCATCGCCTCGAGCCAGAAACGTGTAACGACCAGTGCGCCCAGTACTACTCCAGGGCCGACGGTTACTGGCCAGCGCCACAGAAGCTGAACGAGCGCCATGAGCACCAGCAGCACAACGAACAGGACAACGATCCCGATCAGGTGCCCTAAGACGTGGCCGCCCAAGTGGCCCCAGTTCCCGTAATCCTCGCGCTCTGCATAGTGGCTCCGCTGCAGACGGAATACGGCGGAAATTACGGTTGCCAGAATCACCCAGCCCACGCTCCACGCGGACAGAATTAAGGCGGGCAGGACGAGTTGCGAGTATTTGAAGGGCCTTCGCTTCAGGGGCCCGATGGCTGCAAAGTAGATCCCGGCGAAGATCAAGCCGACGGTTGCCGAGAGGTAGCGCGCCACAACCTGAGGTGTGCCCGTCACCTCTAAGACAAAACGGGCAACAACCAACGCCGCAAGAAAAACCATGATCCTCTGCAACAACTTCCGGTACGCGTTTCCCGTGCTTGGGTCAGATATTGGAGACATCCCGCACCTCCGCGCGACACCAATTGTATTGGTTGAATCAAAGGCATTATCCGGTCTGCATAGCAGGAAGTCAACGTCAAGAAAGCCGTGCCCGTGTTCTGATTCGAAGGTAGCGCCGACCTTCAGGTCGGCAGATGGCCCGACGGGTCAGGGCGCCGCAAGGCAAATCGCGGCGCGACCAAGACTGTTACTCCACTCGTTGCACAGTGCCCATCTGCCTATCTGCCCACCTGCCGACTGCCTAATTTCCCGGAGCCGACCGCCGCTGCAGGAGCAGCGCCCAATCCAGCCAGCCCGGGGCTTCTGGCGACGTCCACGTCGGCCCCTGGAAGACAGGCAGTGGAGCGGTGTCGCCAGTATAGGCATTGAACCACTTTGCCTCGTAGCTTCCAGGCTCGAGCTTGATCGACACGGTCCCGCCTTTCGGCAGATAGACGGCATAGATGTTGCCGGGCTTGGCGAGGCAGTAGGCTCCGTTGTTTACCAGTTCATCGTGCGGCTCGGTCTTCCACCATTCGAAACTGGTGAAGAAATCCACCATGTGGGCGTAACCGTTGAGCATCACCATGCTGTCGTCGCCTCGTCCGTTAATCCACCCCCCGCCAGTGTCCGGCCAGATGTTGGTACCCCGGCGGCAGGATTCTCCAGTAGTTCCGTAGGCGCCAGCCATCGCGATCTCCCAGGCCGTCTGGCGCAGGGTCTCTGCCGAGTCTCCCGGAGGAGGAGGAGCCCAGCGCGGGTAATGGTCCTCGTACCCGTATTCTTCGTTGGTTTGAGGGATTATACGCCCCGTCTTTAATTGGATTTGGCGCTGTTCGAGCATCAAGGCGTGTTGCCGTCGCGACCACTCCTGGATGGAGGTAAACCCAAACCAGGCCGCAGCGCGATCCTGGAGCACGGGATTCACCGGATGGCTGGTGGCCAGGTGTTCATAGGGGTCCCAGCTTTCAATGAGAGTTCCCGTCTGGTGCGCCCAAGTTTCGTCGCGAAAGCTGTCGAGATCGTCTCCCAAGTCGTAGGTGATGTTTGAAAACGCACTCAAACGCGCCACCGCATAGCGGAAGTAGCGCCGCTCATCCGGACTGCCGGCAGGCGCTTGGGCACCGTGCAGGGGAGTGTCCAGCACCACTGAGATGATCATGTCGCGCTCGCGGGCAAAGCGCAGCATGCGCTCCCATTTCTGCCAGTACGGAATGTTGAAGCGAGTGAAATCGATCCCTGGATGGTCGTAACTCTCCGGCGCCTCTGCCGGCCATGGCCGCAGAAACACCGTGAAATTATCGCCGGGCATCACCGCTTCGCCCCAGAACTGGTTTGCCGCCCCCGCCAGCATCACCCGCAGACGGTTCACTTTCAACCGGTGGAGGCGCTCCAGGCTGTCGTCGATGATCCGCTCGTCGCGCCAGCCGGGCAGCCAGTACGCCGTCGTGCCATTGAAGAAATAGTGCTCGCCGGTTCCCTGCCAGATGAAGTGCCAAGGGTATTTGGGGTCAACACGAATCGGACCTCGCCGTCGCCCGTCGGTGGCACGGAAGGCGCCCGTCGAGGTCTTTTCGAAACCACCCTGACGGAAGGTAATCGAATAGGTGTAATCGCCCGGTGCAGATGGCATGAATCGAATCCGAAACACACCGCCGTCAGGCGAGTCGCAGAAGCCTTCCACGTTTGTGCGCTCGCTCGTACCTGCCTTGGCGAAGGATCCAAGTATTGTGACATCCGTAAAGGGATTGAGTGCATCCGGCGCCGCCACGTTTATGGTGACTTCGGCAAAGTCGTAGGCTTCCACACTTTTGGCCCCCGCCGAGAAAGAAACCTCGCGCGGCGCCGCCGTGGCCATTGACGACACAACCAAGCTCAAAGGAATTATCAACATCCAAATAGTTCTGCCAATCGTCATGTCTCCCCT
>Ga0187879_10001362_pt1 | contig 16759 bp, 17 predicted proteins | sample June2016WEW_19_1_FD_132423 | JGI IMG/M metagenome (GOLD analysis project Ga0187879, IMG submission 132423) | Peatland microbial communities from SPRUCE experiment site at the Marcell Experimental Forest, Minnesota, USA - June2016WEW_19_10 | ecosystem: Environmental > Terrestrial > Soil >... | reverse complement strand
GGGGGGGGGGGGGGGGTGGGGGCGGGGGGGCGGGGGGGGTTCGGGGGGGGGGGCGGGGGGGCTTGGGGGGGGGGGGGGGGGGGCTTCGGGCGGGGGGGGCGGGGGCCCTGGGGCGGGGGGGCGGGGGCCTCAGGCCGGGGGCGCGTCGCTGGCGCCCGGGGCGGCGCCGAGCAGGCGGCTCAGTTTGGAGGCCGAAGGGGACGGCTGGGCACCGGCCGCGCGCAGCCTGGCGCCGGCCGCGGCGAGGATCGCCGGTGTCCCCGAGATGAGTTCCACCTCGATCTCCCGCCAGGTCAGCGAGGTACCCTCGGTGCCGTCGCGGGCCGGCCTGCGGCCGACGACGAGATCGTCGGCCACCTCTGCGAGATCCTGGCCTGCCGGGTCGGTAATGTGCCTGACGGTCCGCGTGGTTTCCAGGATGGCGATCACCCGCAGCTGCTGTTCCCCGGTCCAGGCGGAGGCCCGCGCGGCAAGGTCATCCGGCACGGACTCGGAGCCAGCCCCGAGCGGGGCCCGCAGTTCGCGCCGGGTGCCCGGGGCAACAGGAAGCTTCAGGTGCCAGCCCGCATCCGTGCCGCCGGTCCGGCGCCTGAGCGTTACCCTGGCCGCCGCCAGTCGCAGGTCAGGCGTGTCGAAGTAGCTGGCGGTCAGGTGCAGGACCGATGGCTCGCTGACGCCAAGGCCAGCCGCAAGCCCCGCGAGGTCCGGGATGACGAATTCCTCGTCGACGTCGTATTTGTGCTCGGTCTCCAGCCAGTCTGTCAGCCCGCTCTCCATGGCTTAGAGGCTACGAGAGCCGTGACGTAGCGGGCCGCAGCGGGACCGCGAGTTTTCCGTGCATCGCAATGGCGGCGATGCCAGACTCTCAATTACGCTCTGTGCTCGGCGCTCGCGCCTGGAGCGCCCGCCTGCGCTCGGCGCGCGCCGGGGCGTCAGGCAGCTGGAAGGCAACCCGGCCGGGGGGACAGGGGAGTGATGGGCGTCATCACGGAGAGCGATGGTGCTGCTGGTGAGTACGAGGAGGTCGAAATCCCGGCTGCGCCTGACACTGACGGCGGGCTGGCCGGGAGCGTGCTGCGGCGCAAGTCCCCGCGGCCGAGCAGGCGTGCCGTGCTCTACGTGCATAGCTCGCGCGGCTCCGGAGTACCCAGCGACCTGGCGCGCTGGTTCACCGAGCGGGGATTCCACTTCTACCTTGCCGACGTCGGCCCGCAGCGCATCCCGGGCGGCCGCGCGAGGCTGGCGAGAGTCCGGCGGCGGGCCGCGCGCCGAGCCCGGTTCGCCAGGCTCGACGCTGCCTGTGGCTACCTGCGCGAGACGGATGGCATCGATTCGGTCGTGATCAGCGCTCACTCTGCGGATGCGCTTACCGTGGCGCTGTGGTGTGACGCGCGGCGCGACGCTGAGCCGCCCGGCGCGCTGATCCTGTCGAGCCCGGCGTTCGGCCGTCGGCTGCGGCGCGGTCTGCGCATCGCCTGCCCGGTCCTGGTGATGAGCCCGGCGGCCGGTCAGGCCGGGTCCGGTCAGGCCGGGTCCGGTCAGGCCGGGTCCGGTCAGGCCGGGTCCGGTCAGGCCGGGTCCGGTCAGGCCGGGTCCGGTCAGGCCGGGTCCGGTCAGGCCGCGCCACCTAAGATCTCCCGCTTCCGGCGGAAGCTGGACAGCCGCGCAATGGCTCCGGCCGGCGCTCGCTTCCGACGGCGGGGGAGCAACGGCATAACGACTGCGCTCGGCCCCCATGTCACCTGGCTGTGGCTAGCCAGCGGGCTGGAAGGCGCTGAGCACGCTTCGGCAGCCGACCGCAGGCTGCTGTTCGACGAGATGGGCCGGTGGCTGGGCGCCTACATGTACGGGAAGGTCCGCGACCAGCTCATCTGAGCGGCGGCCGGTCAGCTGGTGACGTTCACCGAGACTGCCGGATAACCGGACGCCCCGTTCGGCGGGGGCGGCTCCTGCAGCGCCGTCTGGGTGTAGCCGGTCTTGTCAGTGGCCCGTGCTTCGATCAGGTGACCGCCGGGCGTGGCGTCCCATTCCCAGACCCACTGCCGCCAGGAATCGATGTCGGGCACCGGAGCCAGCCTGGCCTGTTGCCAGGCGCCGCGGTCGACCCGTACCTCGACGGCCTCGATTCCCTTGTGCTGCGCCCAGGCTACCCCGGCGACCGCGGTCCGCCCCGCCCGGACCGAGTTCTGCCCGTTCGGCACGTCGATGCGGGATTCGGTTTTGATCGGCGCCTGCTGGTCCCAGCCGCGCTGCGCCCAGTACGCGCTGTTGGCCGCGAAGGTGGTGACTTCGATGTCGGTGATCCACTTGCACGCGGAGACGTAGCCGTACAGACCCGGAATGACCATCCGGACTGGGAAGCCATGCTCGACCGGCAGGACCGTTCCGTTCATGGCCACCGCGAGCATCGCATCCCGGCCGTCCATGGCGGTCTGCAGCGGGGCGCCTGAGGTGAAGCCGTCGGCGGAGGTGCACAGCAGCTGGTCGGCGCCGGCCCGAACGCCTGCGTCGCGCAGCAGGCTGGCCAGGCTCGCGCCCAGCCAGCGCGCGTTGCCGACGTAAGGCCCCGCGACCGGGTTGGATACGCAGGTCAGAGTTATGTAGTCCTCAAGGAGCGGCCGGCGGATCAGCTGGTCGAAGCTGAGACTGATCTCCCGGCTGACCATGCCATGAATCCGCAGCTGCCAGCTGGCAGGCGGGACCTCAGGCAGCACGATCGCCGTGTCGACCCGGTAGAAGGCGCCGTTGGGCGTGATGAACGGGCTCAGCCCGGGGATCCTGAGGTCAGCGCCCGCGGGCAGCGGTGGCGCGGGGGTGGCGGGCGCCGGGATCCGCAGGGACCGCTGCGCCTGCGTGACATCCGTCCGCTCGGACAGCAGCCGACCCGCGAGCCCAGTCACGGCCGCGGTGCCGGCCGCGGCGGCGCTGACGGCCAGCAAGCGCCTGCGCTCTGGTCCGGTCAGGCTTCCGGCGGGCGCGGGCCGTCCGGCCGGTGCCGGCCTGGGCCGACCGGCAGATGCGGGGCGGCTGGGGGGTGCGGGGCGGCTCGGGGATGCCGGCCGCTCGGTGCCCGGCGAGCCGGATCCGCCTGGTGCGTAATCCTCGGCAGTCGGCTGGGAGCCAGCGGTCCGCGCGGCGGCGGGCTGCGGGTTGGCTGGCTGGGCGGCGCGCACGAGCAGGACCAGTGCGCCCGCGCCTGCGCAGGCGCCGATCAGGGTGGGCAGGATCGCGGTGGCCGTGGCGTTCGGCCGGGAAATCGCCGCCGCGATGCCGATCACCGCGAAAACGACCAGGCCCGCCAACCCGTAGTCCAGGCGGCGCATGGCCAGGCCGCCGATCAGCGCGGCAAACAGGGCCAGCACGACCAGGACCCCGCAGAGCAGGACGAGCTTGTCATTCGTGCCGAATGTGTTGATCGCGAAGTCTTTGAGACCTGGCGGGGTGAAGTCGACCGATACCTCTTGCACCGCGACGACCGGCGAGGTGTTGGCCCCGATGATCCCGGCTACCAGCTGGGCGACCCCGATCGCGACAGCGGCCGTCAGCACGCCCACGAGAGCGCCGAGCGCGGAGCGGTTGCTGTCCAAGCGGTTGCTGTCAGTATTGATGACCACGATGTTAATTCGGCGCCGAGCCTGTCAGGGATTGGTCGGCGGCGTGTCGGAGCGGTTCCGGCCGCTGCCGGGTTCGGCGCCGCTGCCGACCGGCAGGCCAAGCCGAGTCCCGGTCGGCTACGAATCTAGGTTGTGGGCATGAAGGGAAGCCAGGGGCTGCCGGGCCATGACCCAGCGGCGGGGCCGGCCGCAGGCGCGCGCGGTTCAGCGCAGCCGGGCCGAGTCGGCCAGCCGGCCGGGCCGGTGGGACCTGACCACACCCGACCTGTCCCGAACGTCGGGGGTGGCCAGGCGTTCGGGCCCGTCCAGCCGGTTCAGCGGGGGGACCAGCCGGATCTCGGCCTGCTACTGGGCCGGGTGGCCCGTGGCGACCAGGCTGCCTTCCAGGGGGTGTATGACCGGGCCGCCGGACAGATCCTCGGCATAGTCCGCGCGGTCGTGCGGGATCCGGCCCAGTCCGAGGAGGTCACCCAGGAGGTGCTGCTGGAGGTGTGGCGGACCGCGTCGCGGTTCGATGCCACGCTGGGCAGCCCGCTCGCGTGGCTGACGACGCTTGCCCACCGGCGGGCCGTGGACCGGGTCAGGTCGGAGCAGAAGGCGGCCCAGCGAGAGGTCCGCGCGGCGAGATCGGCCATCGCCTATGACGAGGTGACCGAGATTGTCGAGGCGCGGCTTGACCGTGAACGGGTGCGGCGCTGCCTGGGATCCCTGACGGAGCTGCAGCGGCAGTCGGTGACGCTCGCCTACTACGACGGCTACACCTACCGGGAGGTCGCCGCGCTGCTCGGCGTGGCGGTGGGCACGGTGAAAACGCGGATGCGCGATGGCCTGATCAGGCTGCGTGACTGCCTGGGGGTGGAGTGATGTGCCTGCCCGGCCCGCGGAACCCGGGGCTGACGTCATGAACCTGCGCGGCTCCGACCCGCACACCCTGGCGGGCGCCTATGCGATGGATGCGGTCACCGCAGCGGACCGGGCCGCCTTCGAGCAGCATCTGGTCGGCTGCGAGCCGTGCCAGCAGGAGATCCGCAGCCTGCGTGAGGCGACCGTGCGGCTGGCCGGCGCCGTCGCGGTGCAGCCGCCGCCCGCAATGCGGGACGTCGCGCTCGCGGCGGCCGCGCGGACCAGGCAGCTGCCGCCGGTGGTCGGCCCGGAAACGGGCCGGCGCCCGGCCAGGGCGGCCGCTCGCAGGCGCTGGCTGCCCCGGCTCGCGCTCGGGCTGGCCGGCGCGCTCGCTGCGGTGGCCATCGTGCTCGGGGTGGCCGTCGACGGCGCGCAGCACCGGCTGGATCAGGCGCAGGTCCGCTCAAGGGAGATCGCGACGGTACTGAACGCCGCTGACGCGACCATGCTGACCGCCAAGATCAGCACCGGCGGCACCGCCGCGGTCGTGATGTCGCACCGCGACCGTGCCCTGGTCTTCACGGCGGCTGGCCTGCAGCCGCTGCCCGCCAGCGAGAGCTACGAGCTGTGGCTGATGGGCCCGGGCGGTGCCAGGCCCGCCGGGATGGTGCCGGGTTCGCGCCCGGGGGCGGTGAGCCCGATGGTCGTCTCCGGGCTGGCGGCCGGCGACCGGGTCGGCCTGACGGTCGAGCCCGCCAGCGGGTCGCCGCGCCCGACGTCCTCCCCGGTCCTGATTCTTTACCTGAGCCCACGGCGGAACGGCTGAGCCAGGCGTCTGGCGCGCAGCGGCCGGGCGGGCGTCAGCTGCCGAAGGTCCAGCGGGTAGGCGAGCCGGTGAAGTCACCATGCCGCATGCTGATCACCTTGGCCGGCCGGACCGCGATGGTCGAGTTCACCGCGGGATCGAGGAAGCCGACCTCGATGTCGGTGTGGTATTTCTCGTTCAGCAGGTCAAGGACGCGCCGGATGCTCGCGGCGTCCGTGACGACCCGGGCGGTGCCCTCGAGGATGACCGGGTCCCCGGCCTCCTCGGTGGTGATCACGCAGCGCGGGTCGGCCCGCAGGTTCTTTATCTTGCGCGAGTGCACGCCGCTGGTGAACCACAGGGCGCTGTCGTCCCAGGTACCCCAGACCGGCATCGAGTGTGCCCGGCCGTCCGGCCACACGCTGACCACCCAGTAATTGCGGGCGCTCACCAGCCGCTCTGCCGCCCATGACCAGGGCAGCAGTCCGCTGCCCCGGTCAGCGTCGAGGATCTGATAGCCGGGCATGTACGGCCTGCTCACCAGGGGAAGCTCCATAGCGGAAGGTCTACCGTAGCCAGCTAGCGGAGACAGCCCGTTTTGGTGATCAGCCAGCCGGTGCGGCCGGGGTAGCCGGTGCTGGCGACATCGCGCCGGGGGCAGGCTAACGTGGGGATCCGTGAAAGCATCTCCCGAGGCGCAGCTGCGGCTGCTCGAGCTCGCCGACCTCGACGCCGAGCTAGGCCGGATCGCGGGCCGCCGGCGCGGCCTGCCCGAGCATGCCGAACTCGAGCAACTAGACCAGCGGGACGCGCGGCTGCGCGACACTGTCGCCGCCCTGGACGCCCAGAAAGGCGATCTCAGGCGGGCTCAGGCCAAGGCGGAAGCCGACGTCGAGCAGGTCCGCTCGCGGGTGGACAGGGACCGCAGCCGGCTTGACGCAGGCCGGGTCTCGAACCCGCGCGAGCTGGAGAACCTGCAGTCGGAGATCGTCTCGCTGACCCGCAGGCAGTCCGATCTCGAGGAGATCGTGCTTGACCTGATGGAGCGGCTAGAGACAGCACAGCACAGCCATCAGGCGGCGACGGCCGAGCAGGCAGAAATCGCGAGCCGCCGGCAAGAGGTCGCTGCCCGCAGGGACGTGGCGCTCGGCGAGCTGGCCGAGCTGTCCGGCAAGGCTGAGGACCGGCGCGGCGCCGTAGCCGGCGAGGTCCCCGCTGACCTGACCAAGCTGTACGAGCAGCTGCGTGCCCAGCACGGCGTCGGCGCCGCGGCCCTGCGACGGGGCCAGTGCCAGGGCTGCCATCTCTCGCTCAACACCGTGGACCTCAACACGATCAGGGCGGCAGCGCCCGACGAGGTGCTGCGCTGCGAGGAGTGCCGCAGGATCCTGGTCCGGACCGCAGAGTCAGGCCTGTGACCCGCAAGCTCGTCGTGGAGGCCGACGGCGGCTCGCGCGGCAACCCGGGACCGGCCGGTTACGGCGCCCTGGTCAGGGACCCGGGCACCGGCGAGGTGCTGGCCGAGGTCTGCGACAGCCTCGGCACCGCTACCAACAACGTGGCCGAATACTCCGGCCTGGTGGCCGGCCTGCGCACGGCCGCACAGCTGGCGCCGGGCGCCGACGTGGAAGTCCGGATGGACTCCAAGCTCGTGGTGGAGCAGATGTCCGGACGGTGGCAGATCAAGCACGACAACCTGCGGTCGCTGGCCAGGTCCGCGCGCGAGGCCGCGGCCCGCCTCGGCCGGGTCTCCTATGTGTGGGTGCCGCGGGCCCGCAACGCCGACGCGGACAAGCTGGCGAACAAGGCCATGGATGCCGCTGAGCGCGGCCCGGCCGCCGAAGAAGGTGACCAGCGGAGGGAAACCCGTTCGGTCATGGTTTCCGAAGACCCGCCGCTGGCACGGCAGGCCGGAGAAGCAGGAAGATCCTCCAGCTGGCTCCCGGACCGCGGGACGGCGACCGCGACGCTGCTGCTGAGGCACGGCGAGACGGCGTTGTCGGTGGAGCGGCGGTTCGCCGGGCGTGGTGACGCGCCGCTCACCGAGGCGGGACGTCGTCAGGCTGCCGCCGCGGCCGGCAGGCTGGCGGCCCGCGGTGGCATCGACCTGATCGTGACGTCTCCGCTGCAGCGCGCCCGGCGCACCGCCGAGGCGGTAGCCGAAGCGACTGGTGCCGCCGTGCAGGTCGACGACGCCCTGGTGGAGACCGACTTCGGGGACTGGGAGGGGCTGACCTTCGCCGAGGCCGCGGCCCGCTGGCCGGAGGAGGTCCCGGCCTGGCTGGCCAGCGCGGAGGTGGCTCCGCCGGGCGGCGAGAGCCTCGCAATGGTCGCGCGGCGCGTCCTCGGCGCTCTGGACCGGCTGCTCGCGGCGCAGTCGGGCCGCACGCTCCTGCTGGTCAGTCATGTCACGCCGATCAAGACGCTGGCGTGCCGGGCGATGCTCGCGCCGCCGGCGACGATGTTCCGGATCCACCTGGACGTCGGCTCGCTTTCGGAGATCCAGTGGTTCGCCGACGGCCCGGCGCTGGTGCGCAGCCTGAACGACACGGCCCATCTGCGCGCGGGCGCCCGCTGAGGCACTATTGTGGCTGCAGCGGCGGGCGAGCAGGCCGGGCGGCCGCGGCGCTGCCGGGCATGCCCGGGCGCCGAGGAAGGTCCGGGCTCCGCAGGGCGGGGTGGTCGGTAACGCCGACCCGGGGTGACCCGCGGGATAGTGCCACAGAAAACAGACCGCCTCCGGCGCAATCCGGAGGTAAGGGTGAAACGGCGGTGTAAGAGACCACCAGCGCCGCAGGTGACTGCGGCGGCTCGGTAAACCCCACCCGGAGCAAGGTCAAGAGGGGGACGTGCCTTAGCGGGCGCGTTTCCTGCGCGAGCGCTTGAGGGCGGCCCGCCCGAGCTCGCGGGTAGACCGCACGAGGCTGTCAGCAATGGCAGTCCCAGATGGATGGCCGCCGGCCCGCGAAAGCGGGTGCACAGAACCCGGCCTACAGGCCCGCTCGCCCGCCGCCTGACCTGGGAATACGTTTGGCGTCCGGCCATGCCGCAATGGCCGGGCTATCGCGCGCTGAGCTGGCGGTGTACTTCGGTGCCGGTGGTTTGGGCATCGGGGGCCTGAACTACGCGGGAACCTTCAGCCGGGCTGTCCCGCAGCGGGGTAAGTCCGTGCTGGTAGGCGAAGGTGACCGCTTGGGCGCGGTCGCGTGCGTCAATCTTGGCGAGCAGGTGGTTGATGTGGCTCTTGACGGTGCCTTCGCTGACGACGAGGTGTTCCGCGATCTCGCTGTTCGACATGCCTGTGGCGATGAGTGACAGTACCTCGGCTTCCCGGGGAGTGAGACCCGCGGGAAGAGGTGAGAGCGGTCGCCGGTCCTGGGCCGGCGATCCGGTGGCGATGGCGTCGACCACGTGATGCTGGACGGCGGGGTCGATGACTGCATGGTTATCGAGGACTTGCCTGAGGGCGTGGCGGATCTCTGCCCCGCCCGCGTCTTTGGTCAGGTAACCGCGTGCCCCAGCCCGCAGGGCGTTGATCACGGACCGGTCATCCGCGTAGGTGGTAAGCACGACGACCTTGGTCGCTGGCACGCGCTCACGCAGCAGGCGGGTGGCCTCGACGCCATCGCAGCGGGGCATCCGCAGATCCATGAGGACGATGTCGGGGAGTAGCTCAGCGGCCATGGCGACGGCCTCGTCGCCATCGGGGGCGGAGCCCACGACTTCGATGTCAGGCAGGAGGCCCAGCACCATCGCCAGTCCTTCACGGACCACTCGCTGGTCGTCAGCGATCAGAACACGCATCGGCTGGCTCACGCCGGCACCCGCAACTCCACGCGGAAGCCACCGCTTGTCATCGCCGTGGTGAGTTCGCCGCCGAGCAGTTCCGCTCGCTCGCGCATCCCGGTCAGGCCGTAACCGGAGCCGTCGCTGGCCACGCGCGGCGTTTCCGAGTTCATCGCGAAATTCTCGACCGTCAGGCGAGTGCCGCAAGGTTCATAACCGAGGTGCACCTCGACCCGTTCCGGGCAGGCGTGCTTGGTGATGTTCGTAAGAGCTTCCTGCGCTGCCCGGTACACCGCGAGGCCAGCCTCTGACGGGAGTTCGTATGCCTGGCCGGACACCGTGAACTGGCACGGGACGCCACTGACCGCCTGGAACTGCGCGGCGAGACCGGCCAGGCGTTCGGGCCCGGGCAGTTCGTCGTCGCGCAGCATCCCGATCGCCCGGCGGGCTTCGTCGAGCCCGGACTTGCCCAGGTGGTGGGCACGCTCGATGACTCCAGGCAGCCGAGGATCGCTGGGGTTATCGGCCACGAGCAGCCGGGCGCCTTCAAGCTGGAGAATGAGCCCGGACAGGGAATGGGCGAGTACGTCGTGCATCTCCCTGGCAAGCCGCTGGCGTTCGGCCAGCCCAGCTGCCCGTGCCTGCGCCGCCCGGGTGCCCTCCAGCTCGATCAGGAGCCGTTCGGCTTGGTCATTGGCCTGCCCGAGCCGTCTTGCCAGCAACGTCATGCCAGGGAAGCCGACAATCGCGATGGCGCTGAGCAGCGCCCCGGCCGGCGAGCCGTGGCTGACGGCCACCGTTACCGCCGCCAGGCACGTGATGCCGACGATAGACAACGCGATCGGGAAGCGATCCGGCACCCGCGGGGCGAGCAGCACGAGGCCCGCCAAGAGCCCGGCCAGGCCTGCTCCGTCGGGTTGCAGTCCCATTAGCGCTGCCGAACTGGCCACTAGCACTACGGCGAAGACGATGCGGACTGCCGCGCGCCGATAACGGGCCGTCAGCGCGCCCAGCGCGCCCAGCGCGAACCCGCCCACAGCGAGAACGGCAGCCACGTCGCGGACTGGAATCCCCGGGTTCCGGCCGCTGCTGAACGTGACCGCTACCACCGCGACAAACAGGGGCGGAGCGAGGCGGCGCAGCCACCGGAGGGCTGCCTCCTGCTGCGCCCGCGCCCTGCGCAGCGTGGCGAGGGCCGGACTGCCCGCGGGGTATGTGCTCATCTGACGAACCCTACGGCGGGCCGGCCCGAACGGCACCAATTCCAGGCTGCCCGGCCTGGCCTAACGCAGGGTGGATACGCCTCCACCCGGGGTTATAGCGTGGCGGACTGGCAAATGTGCAACCCCGCGCCGACGACATTCCCTCCCCCCGTATCGCACACTTGCACCTCAGCCCGGCAACGCCAAGGACCCGTGATGCTTCCTCCCCGCCGCCGTTTGAATGATCTGATGACGGCCTCATCGTCACTGTGCTCATCGTCACTGTGCTCGTCGTCCGGTTGCCGGTGGCGGCGGCGGTAGCGGGCCGGGGCAGCAGATGAACACGACGACTCTGCCGGGCACCCCCGGCAAGCTGGCCGCCGGCAGCCGCTGGGCCGTGGAGACCCACGGGCTCACCAAGCGCTTCGGAGCGAAGACCCCGGTGAACGGTGTTGAGCTCCTGGTCCCCCGGGGATCCGCGTTCGGTTACCTCGGCCCCAACGGGGCCGGCAAGACCACGCTCATCCGGGTGCTGCTGGGACTGACGCATGCTGATGCCGGCACGATGTCCTTGCTCGGATACCCGGTTCCGCGGCATCACGCCGCGGCGCTCGCTCGTATCGGCGCCATCGTCGACGAGCCCCGGTTCCACCGCCATCTGACCGGCAGGCAGAACCTGCGGCTTCTCGCCGCCGCTCGCGAACCGGCCGCGCGGGACCGCATCGCGCCAGCCCTGGAGCGCGTCGGCCTGGCCCACCGCGCCGACGACCGGGTCTCGACGTACTCCATGGGCATGCGGCAGCGCCTGGGCGTCGCCGCCTGCCTGCTTCCAGACCCGCAGCTGCTCATTCTGGACGAGCCGATGAACGGACTCGACCCGGCCGGGATGGCCGCGATCCGCGAAATGATCCTGTCGCTGGTGGCCGAGGGCCGCACGGTCATGCTGTCCTCCCACCTCCTGGACGAGGTCGAGCGGACCTGTGACGCGGTCGCCATCGTCGACCACGGCAGCATCATCCGGCAGGGACCGATCTCCGAGCTGCTGGCGGGGGCGCTGCTCGCGGTTCAGGTCGAATGCTCCGAACCCGGCCGGGCCCGTGCCCTGCTCGCGGGCACCACTCTCGGGGCCCGCGTCGAGGCCGCGCCGGCGGCGCTGGGCCTGGAGATCACGCTGCCCGCGGGCACGGGCCACGACGTCATCGCCGAAATCAACCGGGTTCTTGTCGAAGGCGGAATTTCCGTCTACCGGCTCCAGCCGGTCCAGGCCTCGCTCGAATCGTGGTTCCTGCAGGTCACAAGCAGGCTGGGGGACCCGGAATGACAACCATGCCGGCCGGCCGCGGCGCGCCCGCGCCGGACCGGGCGCTGCAGACGGCGGCGCCCGCCGGTCACTCACGTGACCGCCGGGGATCCCCGATACCCACCGTCGGCATGATCGCCACCAGGGTCATGGAGCTGCGAAAACGGCGCGGCCTCATGATCGCCCTCATCGTGGCGACCATCGGGTTCCCGGCGTTGTTTCTCCTCATCCGGCTGCTCCTGCACGCGTTCGCGCCGGGCACCAGCCCGCCCGCCGGGGGCTACGACATCTTCAAGGTCCTGGTAGCCGGCTTCTTGCCCACCTTCGGCTTCATCGCCGCGGCCACGGTGGGCTGCACAGCGGGATCGCGCGACCTCACCGAAGGCATGTTCCGGCACCTGGTGGTGACCGGCCGGTCCCGGCTGGCGCTCTACCTGGCCCGGATCCCCGCCGGACTGGCGATCGTCGTGCCGCTGGTCGCGATCGGCTACACGATCGTCTGCGCGGTATCCGTCTTCGCCGCACCGACCTTCATCATTGACTCGAACGTGAACATACCTCCCGGCCTGTCCCGCGCCGGTTTCGAGAACTGGGCCGGGGACCGCCCCGAGCCCGTCATCTGCTCTCTCCCCTACGACGGGCATATTCCGGGGAGTATCGCGTGCGCCGGGCCGCCTGGCTGGTCGAAATCAGCAGTCACCCCCGGCCAGCCCGCGCCCGCCGCGCTGGAAGCCCTGGCCATCAAGATTGCCAGCCAGGACTATTCCGGCTACACCGCGATTTCCCGCTACCCGTCGATCCCCCTCATGGTGACGGCCGGGCTGTGGATCGAGCTTGAAGCGGCCGTCGGATTCATCCTCGGACTCGGGCTCGCGTCGCTGATGGGGCAGCGAACCGGCCCGGTGATCTTGATAATCGTGCTCCAGATGATCCTGACGCCGATCCTGGCCTTCGCTGCCATTCCCCATCTGCAGGGCCTGCAGCGATCATTCATCGGGCTGGCCGTGGCGCACCTGGAGCCTTCCGGGCTGCCGATGTTTTTCGGGCTGCCGGGGGTAACCGGAGGCAGCGGCGGGCCCGGCGCCGCACTGCTGCCCGAGTCGGCCATCCAGGCCAGCTGCGTCGTCATCGCCTGGCTGGCGGGCTGGACGATCCTCGGCGCGTGGCGAATGATGACCAGGGACGCCTGAGGAACATTGTGCTCACTGACGCCGCCCGGCCGGCTGCGGTCACGGCCAGGGTTTTCCACGGGCGCGACGGGCTCGCCTGCAGCGCGATCGTGGATACCAGGATCAGCCGATGACATTGACACATGCCGCTGAGATCAGCAGCGGAGGGAGTGGCGGTCGTGGACATGAAAAAGGGAGCAAACCATGCGCGCTGACATCGCACCCGGCGGGACCTTTCCCGATTACGAGCTGACCGACCACACCAAGACCCGGCGGCGGCTGAGCGAGCTGCAGGGGATCGACCCGATGATCCTGGTGCTCTCGCGCGGCGGGTTCTGCCCGAAGGATCACCAGCAGCACCTTCAGCTGGCCGCCCATTACCCGGAGATCGCCGTAACCCGTACCAGGAAAGGGTTTGACAGGGGGATGAATGGGAACGGGCACGAGGATATGGCTCGCCCGCCGGCCTCCTGGTGATCAAATGACGACATACACCGATCGTCCTTGGACGAAGCTATACGGCGAGGGACGCCCGGCGGACATCACGCCGGATTACCGGAGCATGCTTGACATGTTCGACGCGTCGGTGCGGCGGGCGCCGGACAGCGTCGCGATCAAGTACTTCGACGGTGTGTTAACTCTGGCCGACCTGGACGCGCGTTCCGACTCGCTCGCGGTGGCCCTGGCCGACAGCGGGTTCGCTCCCGGGGACAGGCTCGCGGTCTACGTGCAGAACAACCCGGCGTTCATCGTTTCGCTGGTGGCAGCCTGGAAGGCCGGCGGCGCGGCGGTGGTCGTCAACCCGATGAACAAGCATCGTGAGCTCGCGTACCTGCTCGCCGACTCGGGTGCCACCGCACTGCTGTGCCTGGATGACCTCTACGAGTCGGTGGCCAGGGAGGTCATCGCGACTGGTGCGACCGCGGTCCGGACCGTGATCACCTGCTCCCCGCTCGACGAGCAGTCCCGCCACGACGAGCGGCTGTTTGCCGGTGTACAGCGGCTGCGCCCGGCCGGGACGCTGGACCTCGAGGAGACTTTAAGCCAGAACGACGGTCGCAAGCCGGCGTCCGTCGATCCGGGTCCCGGCGACCTGGCCGTGCTGTGCTACACCTCGGGTACGACTGGCGTGCCAAAAGGCGCGATGTGCACCCACGGCACGATGGCGTTCAACTCCCAGACCTACCGGGACTGGATGGGCTTCACCGCCGAGGACTCCGTGCTCGGGGTCGCTCCGCTGTTCCATATCACCGGCCTGATCGGCCACGTGGGGATCGCGCTGCTTGCGGCGTGCCCGCTGGTGATCAACCACCGGTTCGAAGGGCAGGTGGTGATGGACGCGATCCGTGAGCACCGGCCGACCTTCACCATCGGGTCGATCACGGTGTTCATCAACCTCTCGGGGCTGGATGGGGTGACCAGGGAGGACTGGTCCTCCTTCCGGATGATCTACTCCGGAGGTGCGCCGATCGCGCCCGCGGTCACCGACCAGTTCATCGCGAAGACCGGCCTCTACATCCACAACATCTACGGCCTGACCGAAACCAACTCGCCTTCGCATGCGGTGCCCCTTGGCAAGAAGGCGCCGGTGGACCCGAACTCGGGGGCGCTGTCGGTGGGCGTGCCGGTGTTCAACACCGTGGTCCGGATCCTCGATGACGATGGCAAGGAAGTTCCCGTTGGCGAGATTGGCGAGATCGCCACCGCGGGCCCGCAGGTCATCCCCGGCTACTGGAATAAGCCGCAGGAGACCGCGGAAGGTCTGCCGGGCGGTGAGTTGCGCACCGGGGACGTAGGGTTCATGGACTCCAGCGGCTGGTTCTACCTTGTGGACCGGAAAAAAGACATGATCAACGCGGCCGGTTACAAGGTGTGGCCACGTGAGGTCGAGGACGTGCTCTACGGCCACCCGGCGGTGCTCGAGTCGGCGGTGGTCGGTGTTCCGGATGAGTACCGCGGCGAGACGGTGAAGGCCTATGTCTCACTCAAGCCCGGTGCGACGGTCACCGAGGAAGAGCTGATCGCGTTCTGCAAGCAGCAGATGGCGGCGTACAAGTACCCGCGTTCGATCCAGTTCGTCGACGACCTGCCGAAGACGACGAGCGGGAAGATCCTGCGGCGCGAGGTGCGTGATCTGAACTCATGAGCACCGCCGGCCTGGTGCGGCGGATGGACCGGTCCCGGGATCTGGCCGATCAAGGTCGGGCCGGTTCGGGATGCCGGGAGTAGAACCACCCGAAGCCGTCGCAGCCAAGATCGGGAACCGCGGCGACCTGCGGCCACGGGGCCTCGGCGCTTGTCCCGCCGCCTGCCTCGGCGACCGCTTGCGCGACCAGCAATGTCCCGGTGTGCGAGACATGGCGCGCCATGGCTTGCCCGGCCGCTTCGATGTCACCTGCGGAGATGGCGTCCAGGATCGGCAGGTGCTCCTCGGCGATGTCGTGCAGATCCCTGGAACGGTCCACGGTCGACGCGCCGAGGAGGCGGGTAATGTCACGCAGGTTATCCACCAGGCTGACGAGCCGGGCGTTGCCTGCCGAGGCGATGATCAGCGCATGCAGGCGCTGATCATGGCGCATGAACAGTGGCTCATCATGGTCCGCGGCGGCATCGCGCATCAGGGCGAGTTCCGCTCTGAGCTCAGCCGCCAGCTCGCCAGAAGAATGCGCCGCAGCCTGTCTGGCCGCTGGCACCTCGAGCAGCAGTCGCAGCTGGAACACCTCGGCGATGTCCTGGGGGCCGGGCAGCACGATCCGGAATCCGCGGTTCCGCTCGAACGCCACCATTCCGGCTTCTGCCAGCCTCATCAGCGCGTCGCGGACGGGGCTTCGTGACACGCCGAGGTAGTCCGCGATCTGGTAGGCCGAGTACAGCCGGCCCGGCTGCAGGGCGCCGTCCCGCACTGCCTGGCGGATGGCCGCCACGGCCTGGTCGGCCAGCGACGTCGGTGGTGCCAGCAGCCGTTCCAGCGCAGGCGCTCGCGGCTTCTCGGTCATGCCGCCACGATACCGTCGGAACCGGTCATTGACACGTAGCATGCGACATGCGACGTTGGTTATCCTGAGCCGTCCTTCCGGGAGCAAAATATGGCGACAGCGACGAAGCTGCACGTTCTGGACTGCGGTGCGATGAGCTGTGATCTGACCTGGCTGCTGCTCAAGCCGGGGCGCAGCATCCGGACGAGGCAGGACAAGGACCGTCCGGTCGAGTGGTATCCGTGCACGACTCACGCCGTCGTTGTCGAGACGCCGGAGGGCACGATGCTGTGGGACACCAGCTGCCCGCGGGACTGGGAGTCCCGCTGGGAGCCCACCGGGCTGCAGGATTTCTTCCCCTACGACCAGGTCAGCGAGGATCAGTATCTCGACTCACGGCTCCGCCAGCTCGGCATCTCCGTCGGCCAGCTCGACTATGTCGTCCTGTCCCACCTGCATTTCGACCATGCGGGCAATGTGCGGATATTCGAGGGCGCCGGTCCGCGCCTTGTCGTGAACGACAAGGAGAAGGAATGGGCCTTCGGTTACTCGGGTGCCTTCAACGGCGCCCACCTGAAGGCCGACTACGAGGGCCTTGAGTTCGAGACCGTGTCCGGGGACGCCGAGTTCCTGCCCGGCGTGACGTTCCTCGAGGCCCCTGGCCACACCCCGGGCACCATGGCGATGAAGGTCGACCTTCCTGATACGGGAACGATGATCTTCACGTCGGACGCCGTTTACATGGGGGATTCCTACGGCCCGCCCGCCACGCCGGCGGCGATCGTCAACGACCTGTCCGCGTGGTACGCCTCGGTCGAGAAGCTTCGCGGGATCGCGGAGGCAACCGACGCCACGATGGTCTTCGGCCATGACGCGGAGCAGCTACGGTCGCTCCGCAGGGCCCCGGACGGGTTCTACGGCTGAGGAGGCCCAACGTGAGCACGACCATGCCCGCTAACCCGGAGGCGATCTTCACTTACGGCGCGCCGCAGCTGAAGTTCGGGCCGGGCGCGTCCGAGGAGATCGGCTTCGACCTCAGCCAGTACGGCGTCAGGCGCGCCCTGG
>Ga0187879_10001359_pt1 | contig 16767 bp, 12 predicted proteins | sample June2016WEW_19_1_FD_132423 | JGI IMG/M metagenome (GOLD analysis project Ga0187879, IMG submission 132423) | Peatland microbial communities from SPRUCE experiment site at the Marcell Experimental Forest, Minnesota, USA - June2016WEW_19_10 | ecosystem: Environmental > Terrestrial > Soil >... | reverse complement strand
AGTCGCCGTCGCGCTCGGCGTCGGTGTCGGCGCGACAGCCGGCTGGATGGCGACGAACAGAGGCTCACCCAGTTCTGTGAGCGGACCGCTGATGGTGTCGGTGGGGGCCACGCTATATGTCGCCGGCGGACCGGCGACCCATCCAGAGCCTCCCAGCGCCGGATAGACAAACACGCTGGCGGCGCCTGCGTCAGCCACATAGATGTTGCCGATGGAATCCAACGCGACGCCGGACGGAGCGGTCAGACCGGTGCTGAGCCCGGCGATGGTGGCGATGGGGGCCTCGTTGCCGGTGCTCCCCGCCGAATAGACAAACACGCTGGCAGCGCCCTCATCCGCCACATAGATGTTGTCTTTGGAATCCACCGCGATGCCTTGTGGATAATTCAGGAGGGTGCTGCTCCCGGTGATCGTGTCTGTGGGCATGGCGTCGCCGGTGCTCCCCGCCGGATAGACAAACACGCTCGGGCCCGCAAAGTCCGTCACATAGATTCTGCCGGTGGAATCCAGCGCGATGCCGACTGGCGCGAGCAAGCCGGTGTCGGGCCCGATGATGGCGTCGACTGGGGCCACGTTGAGCAGTCCGGTGCGGCTTCCCACCGCCGAATAGACATCCACGCTGGCGGCGCTCTCATCCGCCACATAGATTTTGCGGCCGGAATCCAGCGCGACGCCTTCCGGTTGCATCAGGGTGGTGGCGCTCCCGCTGATGGTGGCGATGGGAGCGGCGTTGGCGTTGCTCCCGGCCGCATAGACGAACACGCTGGGGGTGAACTCGTTCGCATGGTTGCCGTCGTCCGCCACATAGATCTTACCGCCGGAATCCAGCGCGATGCCTTGTGGAGAGCTCAGTCCCGTGGTCGTGGTCGTGCTGATGGCGACGCTGGGGGCCTCGTTGAGCGGCCCGGTGCTGCTCCCGAGCGCCGAATAGACGAACACGCTCTCGGCTTCGTAGTCCGCCACATAGATCTTGCTGCCGGAATCCAGCGCAACGCCGTATGGCCCGAGCAAGCTAGTGTTGCTCCCGCTGATGGTGGCGATCGGCGCCTGGTTGCCGCTGGTCCCCGACGAATAGACGAACACGCTGTCGGCGCCGATGTCCGCCACATAGATGTTGTGGCTGGAGTCCGCCGCGATGCCTTGTGGCGACAGCAGGCCGGTGAGGTTCCCGCTGATGGTTGTGGTGGGAGCCTCGTTGAGCGTCCCGGTGCTGCTTCCCAGCGCCGTATACACAAACACGCTCTCAGCGCCGTTGTCCGCCACATAGATGTTGCTGCTGGTCGAATCCAGCGCGACGCCGTATGGGGTGTCCAATTCGGTGAGGTTCCCGCTGATGGTGGCGATGGGGGCCTCGTTAAGGGTGCAAGGACTCGAAGAAGTGCAGGTCCCGCTTAACGCCGGATAGACAAACACACTCGCGGCGCCGTTGTCGGCCACATAGATCTTGCCGCTGGAATCCAGCGCGATGCCGACTGGCGATACCAAGCCGGTGATGCCACCGCTGATAGTGGCGATAGGGGCCTCGTCGAGCAGCCCGGTGCTGCTTCCCAGCGGCTGATAGACCGTCACGCTGGAGCTGCTTTGACCCGTCACATAGATGTTGCGGTTGGAATCCAGCGCGACGCCGTACGGGGAGTTCAAGCCGGTGTTGGGCCCGCCGATGATGGCGGTGGGAGAGGCGTCGCCTTTGCTCCCCTTGGCGTAAATGGTGACGGTGTTGTTGCAGGTGTTGGCGGCGTAAATGTTCCCGCCTGCGTCAATGGCCACGCTACTGGGTGAGCTGAGACCGGTAGGGACGGGGGTCATCGGGGAGATGTCGCCGGTGCTGGCAGGCGGGTAAGCCGTCACGGCCTCGGAGCAAAGGTCCGTAACGAAGAGCGTCCCGGCGGGGTCCGCGCTGTAGGCCCGGCCTGAAAAACGATGAAGGCCGATAATCGCCAACGCAGCCGCACCCAGGATCGCGATCGCGCCGATCCGCGCTTTGCCTGCGTACTTGTTCATTTGCTTCGCCCCCACGTTTGAAGAGAAAACCACGCAGAACGGTTTAAACTGCTAACCCTTCCGGCAGGCATGGGGGCGATTCTAGCTGGAAAATGCGCCCGCTTGCGAATGTTCACAAGCAGGGGTAATCGACACCGCGGCCGGTAGGTGAAGGTTCTGCTCCCCGCGCTCTTTTCCTTCCGTCATCGCAGATGACGATGCGACGACGGGCGGAAGCCGCACGCTTGTTAGCCTCAGCGCACCAGCGGCGAAGCCGTTGCGGGGTCTGACGCCGGAACAACCACCTTTGTGCAGGCTTTGCCGGTCACGGGAATACTTAGAATATTCGCCGGAGGGGTGCTGATATTTTGGGTTTCGTTGTCTTCGCCAGAAACTTCGCCGGACTGCGCCGGAAGTGACAAAGTGATTGAGTCGATAAAAACAACCCCTCCGCTCCCGGGCCATGAGCTGAGGATCGTCAGGGAGAAATTGGAACCGTCGGTAGAGGTACATCCCGTGCCTGCGGCGGGAGCGTTCTTGACCGCGGTGAAAAAGCCGGTAAACGGCTTGCATTGGCCTTTGCCCGGGATGGTGAATCCCCGTCCCACAAACTCGCTGCCCGGAAAACCCGTGAAGCCGATACAGTAGTCCTTGGCCTGCGAGACACCGGGCACCAGCACCAGCATGGCAAGCCCGCCAAGCACCGCTCGCAGCCGCAAGCTGGCCGTACTCAACGCAGACTTCCGTCCCCCTTCAATGCCTGAAACGCGTTGCCCTCTGATCATTATCTTGCTCTCCTTCATCTCTAGCCTTTGTGACTGGAATAAATATCAGCAAGGGATGTGCCCGCAGGATCACGATCGCGCGCAAGGCTTTCGCGAAAAGCGGAAGCCTCGAATTCAACGGGCAAAATCTTGCTCAAGTCGTGGAGGTCTCGGATTCATGGGTCAAAATTCCCGTTCGCTCCGAGGCATTATTCCCCGATCTCGCGCGTTAACATCGGGTGCAGGAGTCACCCCTGCTCAAGGAGGTGCGGAACCCACGGTGGGTTTCGCATTAGAAATGATAGACTGTTAAGAACATCATTTATTCGGCCATCGTCGATTGAGGTGTAGGCCATGGAGACGTACGTCGAGCTCGACACCCACCTGCCCGATCACTACCGGACGCTCAAGGAGAACATTCATCGGTTCGCGCGCGAGGTGATGCGCCCGACCGCGGCCGCTCTCGACCGGCTCGCCGATCCTGGCGCGGTAATCGCCGCGGGCTCACCGCTGTGGGACTTCCTCAAGCAGGCATATCGGCTCGGGTACAATAAGGCCGGGTTTCCCACCCAGTTCGGCGGACTCGGACTGAGCGGCCTTGGGCAGCATATCTACCTCGAGGAGCTTGGATGGGGCAGCGCCGACCTCGCGCTGACACTTGGTCTTGCAGGGGCGCCGTTCGGCGCGCTTGCGGCCACCGGCAATCGCGAACTGATCGAAAAGTATGTCGTGCCGTTCATTCAGGATCGCGAGGCTCAGTACATCGGATGCTGGCCGGTGACCGAGCCGCAACATGGATCGGACTGGGTGACGGGGCTGTGGGACCGGGAGCACAACGACCTGGCGGGCCACGTGATCGCCCGGCGCGACGGCGATTCGTACGTGATCAGCGGGCAAAAGTCGGCTTGGGTTTCCAACGGAACGATTGCGACGCATGGCTTGGTGATTCTGATCGCCGACTCCTCACGCGGCAGCCTGCTCGGCCGAGGCGTTGCTTTCGTGCCGTTTGACTTGCCCGGCGTATCGAAGGGCAAGCCGCTCAACAAGCTCGGCCAGCGCGCGCTCAACCAGGGCGAGATTTTCTTCGATGAGGTCCGGATTCCGAGCAGCTACATGCTGATCGCGCCCGACAAGCCCGCAGCTGCGGCGGCCAACGGCAGGGGCGGCGGTCCGAACGCGATGGTGGGTGCGGTCTTCACCGGAGTGGCTCGTGCGGCCTTCGAGATTGCGCTCGACTACTCCCGGCAGCGCATCCAGGGTGGCAAGCCGATTTGCGAGCATCAGCTCGTGCAAAAGCAGCTGTTCGAAATGTTCACCAAGGTCGAGGCGTGCCGCCTGCTCTCGCGCGCGGCGATAACCTACAACACCGATGCCCCGGTACCCGCGATGGAATACTCGATTGCCTCGAAGACCTTCTGCACCCAGGCGGCATTTGAGGTCGCAAGCGACGCGCTTCAGCTGCTGGGCGGCAACGGCCTCAGCAAGGAGTATCCGATCGAAAAAATCTTCCGCGACGCGCGCGCCGCGCTGATCGAGGACGGCACCAACGACGTGCTCAGCCTGGCCGGGGCAAGCTTGGTGCTCGCGCGCGCCTCCTGACCGCGATTGTTCCCCTTCCCATTCTAATGTGAAACCCATCGTGGGTTTCACACATCCCTGGGCAGGGGTCACCCCTGCTAGACTGTCTCCGATGACGCCGCATGAGAACGCCGCGCGTTCCATCGGGCGCGTGCTGGTCATTTTTCCGGGCGCGCTCGGCGATCTCATGTGCTTGATGCCGGCGCTCGCGGCGATCTCGCGGCGCCACCGCGGCGCTTCGGTCGAGCTGATGGCGCGCTTGGAACTGGCGCGGCTCGCAGCCGGAAGAACCGTCGTCGCACGCGGTCATTCGATAGACGCTCGCGAGGTGGGCGAACTATTCACTGAGGCGGGCGCAGAATCCGATGAAACGCCGGTCAATCTGAACGCACGTCGATTCTTCGGGGATTTCGATCGCATCTACTCGTTCTTCGCCTCGGGCGACCGGCGTTTTCGCGCGCGATTGGCGGCGGCGACCGATGCCGAGGTCTCGTTTCATCCGTTTCGCCCCGCCGGTGACGGCCACGTATCGGCGGCCTACTTGCGGGCGATTGAAATTGACGAGACCGCTTCGCCGGCGAATCCGCGGCTCGAACCGACCGTCGACGACCTGGCGGCTGCAGCGGGCGCGATTGCGCAATCGAAATGCGGCAGCTCGAATTTGATTGTGATTTTTCCCGGCAGCGGAAGTCCCGGCAAGAACTGGCCGGCGGACAAATTCGCGGCGCTCGCGTCGAAACTGTCGCTATCGAATCGCGCGCGATTTGCGGACCCTCACCTTCATCCCATCCCTTACAGGGCGAGGAAATTTAACGCGCAGAGCAGAGAAGAAGATCCGGGGTCCCTCGGCTTCGCTCGGGATGACACGAAGAGTAAGAAGCGGGCGGATAAAGAATACGAACGCAGAATCTCGAATCGCGCGAGCGTCGCGGTCATTCTGGGCCCCGCCGAAATGTCGATGGAACCGATCTTTCGCCGGTCCGGTGTCCCGCTCCTGAAGCACCTCGATTTGCCGACAGTCGCGGCGATCGCGCGCGTCGCGTCGGCCTTCGTCGGGGTCGACTCGGGCGTGTCGCATCTGGCGGCCGCGGCCGGCGCGTCCGGTGTGGTGATCTTCGGGCCGACCGATCCCGCGCGATGGCGGCCGCTGGCGCCGGGCGCGCGCGGGCAAATCGAAGTTCTCAGGCGCGACCCCATCGATTCCATCGAGCCCGATGAAGTCGCCGCGTTGATTGTCAAAATTTGTGGAGTAGCGTCAAAGATAATACACTGACAAGGGCATGTATCATCGGACAACATATGTAAGGTCGCAGGAGGGAGTGAAAGAGGGGCTATGAGCTTCTTCAAGACGACGCTGCTGCTGGGTCTGATGACGGGTCTGCTGATGATAATCGGCGGGCTGCTCGGAGGTTCGCGCGGCGTCGTGATCTTTTTCGTCATCGCCGCGGTGATGAACTTCTTCAGCTACTGGTTCTCCGACAAGATTGTGCTGCGCGCCTACGGGGCGCAGGAACTCGACGCGCAATCGGCGCCGGAACTCTACTCGATCGTCAACGAGCTGGCGCATTCGGCCTCAATCCCGATGCCGCGTCTGTACCTAATCGATTCCGACACGCCCAACGCTTTTGCGACCGGCCGCAACGTGCATCATGCCGCCGTCGCCGTGACGCGCGGAATCATGCGAATCTGCACGCGCGAGGAGTTGAAGGGCGTCATCGGCCATGAACTCTCGCACGTGACCAATCACGACATATTGACCAGCTCGATCGCGGCCACCATGGCCGGCGCCGTAATGATGATCGGCTCGATGGTTCGATGGGGTGCGATCTTCGGACTTGGCAGTCGCGACGACGAGGAAGGCGGGCTGGCGGGGCTGCTGGTCGCGGGCATTCTCGCGCCGATCGCGGCGACCCTCATTCAACTCGCGATTTCGCGCACCCGCGAGTACCAGGCCGATGCGAGCGGGGCCAAGCTCACTCATAATCCCCTGTACCTGGCCAGCGCGCTGCGCAAGCTCGAGGCCGCCAACGAGCGGATGCCGATGGACGCCAGCCCTGCGACGGCCCATCTGTTTATCGTGAATCCGCTGAGCGCGGCGGGAATTTCGCGGCTGTTCTCGACGCATCCGCCGATCGAGGAGCGAATCCACCGGCTCGAGCAGATGTCTGCCGGACAGATTGGACAAGGGTGAGGGTGCCATCGATGGAAGAATCGGAAGAAAAGGGCCGCGGATTCAAGGTTCAGGACCGCCGGCGTTTCTCCGCCGAAGGCGAGGCCAAGGCCGGCGACGAGGCTCCATCTGAGAACAGCGAAGCGTTGGAAATAAAATCCAAACCCGACGCGCCGGGGCCAGAGTCGATCTCCAAGCCGCAAGCCGCCCCCTCACAGCACGCGGCGAGTCGCGATTCGAGCCAAGCGCCTCTCGAGCTGACATTCGCGGCGTTTCTGTGGAGCCTGTCAGAGCAGGCCCTGGCGGCGCTTGGCGAGATACCCGACCCGGCGAGCGGTCAGGTGACGCACGACCTGATTTTGGCGCAGCAGATGATCGATATCATCATAATGTTGCGCGACAAGACCCGTGGAAACCTCGATCCCCACGAACAAGCCTTGCTCAAAGAGATTCTTTCCAGTCTGCAAATGAAGTACGTTGAATTGGCGAGACCGCCGGGCCGTTGAGCGGCCGTCTGCGCTTAATCACACATGACGCATAAGTTTTCCCGACCCATCGTCTTTCTTGGCGTCGCGATTTTTACCGCGACATTCACTTTGATTGCCTCCGGCATCGTGGCGCGCGCGGTGGATTCCGCGCCGCCCACGCGCTTCTGGACCGAGCTTGCCGACCCCGCGCACGTTGCGAAAGCCCAGTCGATGCCGGACTTCGTCGAGCTCGCGGCCAGGCTCAGCCCCGCCGTCGTGAACATCTCGACCGAGGAACCCGACGAACCCGCGGAAGGCGGCGAGCCATCGCCCGAAGATTCTCCGCATGGCCCGCTCGCGCCGCCGCAAGCGCATCCTTTCGAGGAGTTCGGCGGCTCGCCGCATTCCAAGGCGCTTGGCTCCGGCTTCATCATCACCAAGGACGGCTACATCCTGACCAACGAGCACGTCGTCGAGAATCCGGGCACGGTCACCGTGACCACGCAGGACGGCCACAATTACGTCGCCAAGATTGTCGGGCATGACGAGAAGAGCGACATCGCGCTGCTGAAGATCGATGCGAAGCACGACCTGGCGGTCGCGCCGCTGGGCAACTCCGACGACTTGAAGGTGGGAGAATGGGTGATGGCGATCGGCAACCCGTTCGGCTTCGATCATTCGGTGACGGCCGGAATCGTCAGCGCCAAGGGTCGCTTCATCCCGGGCAACTACGAGGATTTCATCCAGACTGACGCGTCGATAAATCCCGGCAACTCGGGCGGTCCGCTGATCGATCTGCGCGGCGACGTGGTCGGCGTCAATTGCGCGATCTACACGCGCACCGGCATCAGCATGGGAATCGGCTTTGCGGTTCCCATCGAACTGGTCAAGGAAGAGCTGCCGCAACTTAAGAGCTCGGGCAAAGTCGTGCGCGGATGGCTCGGCGTGTACATCCAGAAGGTGACGCCTGAGCTGGCCGAGTCGCTGGGGCTGGCGGATTCGCGCGGCGCGCTGGTTGCCAAGGTGCTCGACGGCGGACCAGCCAAAGCGGCCGGCGTCAAGCGCGGCGACGTGATCGTCGCGTTCGACAATCAACCGGTCAGCGACTCGCGCGAATTGCCGCTGCTGGTCGGCCGCACGGACCTAGGCCACAAAGGGATCCTCAAGGTGATTCGCGACAAGCAGACGATCGATCTGCCGGTCACGATTACGCAGTCCCGCGAGCCCGAAATCGTGGCGGCTGAAAAACCGGAAAAGCCCGACCTCGGCGCCGTCTCGCCCTTCGGCCTTCACGTCAAGGACCTCAGTACCGATCTCGCCAAAGAACTCGGGCTCGATACGCCGGGCGGCGTCGTGATTTCGTCGGTCCAGCCCGGCAGCCGCGCCGACGAGGCGGGCCTTCGCGCTCGCGACGTGATCCTCGAGGTCAATCGCGCGGCCATCAAGAACGTCGACTCGTACCAAAATGCGCTGAAAACGAGCGCCAAGGGCAAAATAGTCCTGCTGCTCGTCAGGCGCGGCGACGCCACTATCTACGTGACCGTCAGACCGGAGGCCTGAGCCGGGGACCCATTCCCGATGTCCCCGAAACGACTCCTGAAATTCGCGCTCATCGGCGTGGGCGCGCTCATCTTGTTCGCCATCCCTCCCAGCTTGTGGCTGTTCTTCAGCTACTACAATCAGCTCGAGAATGAAGTCGTCGCGCGGTTCTCGGGCAAGCGATGGAACATCCCGTCGCGAATTTATTCCGACTCGGTGCTCATTTACCCCGGCCAGGATCTGAAGGACCTCGGTTTCTTCGAGCGTCTCGCGCGCCTGAATTACCATCCCGTCGATCCGGGCCACGTCGCCTCTCGCGGCGAGTACAGCTTCGATCGCAAGCGTGGCAAGCTCAACATCTTTCTGCATAGCTTCGCGTATCCGTACGGCAACTTCGGCGGTGAATTCGTCGAGCTGACTCTTAACGGAGATACGATCGCGTCGATGGGGGATCCTGTGATCCATAAACCGATCTTCTCGATCGAGCTGGAACCCGAACTCATCAGCGGCATCTTCGAAGGCGAATGGGAGCAGCGCCGGCTGGTGCGCCTGAGCCAGATTCCGCCCACGCTCATCAATGCGATCCTGGCCGCCGAAGACCATCGCTTTTACGAGCATCACGGCGTTGACCTGGTCCGCACCATCAAGGCCGCGTATATCGATTTTACTTCAGGGCACGTGCGCCAGGGCGGCTCGACGCTCACCCAGCAGCTGATGAAGAACTTTTTCCTGACCCGCGAGCGAAGCTACCAGCGCAAGCTGAAGGAAGCGATGATGGCGTATATCGCGGAGCGCCAATACTCCAAGGATGAAATCCTGGAGAACTATATTAACGATATCTACTTGGGCCAGCGCGGCCAGGAAGGCATATACGGCGTCTGGGAAGCGTCTGAGTACTACTTCTCCAAGGAGCCGCGCGATCTGACTATTGGCGAAATGGCTACTATTGCCGGCTTGATCAGTTCGCCCAACCGGCTCAATCCGCTGCACCATCCCGACGCCGCGCGGCCGCGACGCGACGAGGTCCTGGCCGCGATGCTCGAGGATGGCTACATCGGCAAAACCGCTTACGATTCGGCAGTCAGCGAGCCGCTGCATCCGCGTGAAGTTTATGCCGAGGGCAACGACGCGCCCTACTTCGTCGATTTCGTCAAGAAAGAACTGGCCGAGCGTTATCCGCCGCAGGTGCTCAGCGGCGAGGGGTTGCGCATCTTCACTTCGCTCGACGTGCACATGGAAAAGCTCGCCGAGAGTGCGATCGCGCACAATCTCAGCGATCTGGAAGCCAAGCATCCCAAGCTGCTCCGCCGCGAGACCAAGGATCGCCTCGAGTCGTGCCTCATCGCCCTCGAGCCGCAGAGCGGAAGGATTCGCGCGATGGCCGGTGGACGCGACTACCGCTCGAGCCAGTTCAATCGCGTTACTCAGTCCAAACGTCAGCCCGGTTCGGTCTTCAAGCCGGTGACCTACCTGGCGGCCTTCGACGAGACCCTGTCAGGAGGAGCCGAGAAGTTCCTGCCGACTACCTATATCGAGGACGCGCCCTTCACCTGGCAGTACGGCGACATGAGCTGGACGCCGAATAACTATCGCGACCGCTTTTTCGGTCACGTCACGCTCGAGTTCGCGCTCGGCGAGTCGCTCAACTCCGCAACTGCGCGGCTGGCCAATAGCGTCGGACTGGATCGAATCCGCGCGATGGCGTCGAAGCTCGGCTTTGGCGACTTGCCGCCCTACCCGTCGATCGTGCTGGGCGGAATCGAAGTCTCACCGCTACAGGTCGCGCGCGCGTACGCCGTAATTGCCAACGACGGGATGGAAATCCAGCCCTACGCCGTTACCGCCGTGGTCGATGAAAACAACAAGGTAATCGAGGGTCACGAACTCGCCGCCGAACAGGTGATTTCGCCCCAGCTCGCGTACATGATGCAGTTCATGCTCGAAAACGTGATCAATCACGGCACCGGCGCGGGCGCGCGCTCGATGGGTTTCACGCGGCCGGCCGCGGGCAAGACCGGTACCACCAACGACGCCAAGGACGCATGGTTCGCGGGCTTCACGCCGAACCTGCTGGCAGTGGTCTGGACGGGTTTCGATCAGAAGGAAGAGCTGGGGCTGACCGGCGCGCAAGCTTCGCTGCCGGCGTGGGTTGCTTTTATGAAAGCGGCGACCGCGTCGCGCCCGGCGCTCGATTTCACCGCTCCGCCGGGAATCGTCGAGGTGAAAATCGATCCGACTACCGGCTATAAAGCGACGCCCTATTGCCCGGTGACGATGATGGGCGTGTATCCGGAAGGCATGGCGCCAACCAAGGACTGCCCGTATCATACTTCGGCGACGTCGTTGACGGCTGCGGACCACAAGATGCCCGAGGCGCCGAATCCCGTAGCTGATCCTAATGACTAGTCCGCTCCGCCCATTGGCTTTCGCAATATTTCTGCCGATGCTGCCGATTTCCGCGACCGCATCACAGCGCCAACCAACACTCCTGGCAGAGCTCGAAGAAGAATCGATTCCGGCGCAGGATCTCCCGGCTTCATCTCCCGCCGAGTCACCGTCTCCCAACGCAGCGCCATCTCCCGACGCCGACACAAATCCCAATTCCGGCGAATGGATCGCGGCGCCTGCCGGGGAGCCAACGACCGCCGAAGGCCAGGCGCCGATACCCAATCCATCGCCCAGTTCGCAGCCTTCCGCAGCAGCGCCGGCCGAAATCGCGCCTGCGATCGACGTCGGTTCGATCGCAACGACGCCCCAAATCAGTGACTCGTCGCTGGCGCCGCTGATCGATACGGCGCCAACTCCCGCTCGGGCCGCATCGTTGAGAATCACCGAGCAGCAGCGCGTCGAGCTCGAGCAGGGCCACACTGACGACGCGATTCGCGAACTGGCGCACGCGATTTCGATCGATCCGAGCAACTCGTACGCGTACTTCTACCTGGGCCGCGCATACGTCGCGCGCAAGGACTACACGCAGGCGCAGACGTTCTTCAAGCGCGCGGAAATCGGGCTCGCCTCGAATTCCGCGTGGCTCGGCGAAATCTACGCGTTCGAAGGGCTCAGTCTCGAGGAGTCGGGGAAATCCGCCGAGGCCGCCGCCGCCTATCAGAAGGCGCTAGCCGCAAGTCCAGGCAACCTGACTGCGCGCGTCGGCGTCACGCGCGTGTCCGGGTCCGCACCGGCCGATGCCAACGCGGCACCACCCCCGGAGCTCGATCAACCGGCGCCCGCGGAGCCCGGGGTTGCTCCGCCGCCCGACGAAGCGCCCGCTCCGCCCGCGCCGCCCGCGTCGTCGCCTGTCCCGGAAGACTGAGCGCAATTGAGCGCAATGCTGATACTCGGAATTGAATCTTCGTGCGACGATGCTGCCGCCGCGGTGCTCGAAACCACCGCACCGGGCATCGCCGATATCCGCTCGAGCACGGTAGCCAATCAGGACGACATCCATCGCGCTTACGGCGGCATCGTTCCCGAACTCGCGTCGCGCAGTCACGTCGTCACGATTGCGCCCGTCATCGAGCGCGCGCTGGACGCGGCAGGATGCCGGCTCGTGGACATCGAGGGAATCGCAGTCACGCGCGGCCCGGGATTGGTCGGCTCGTTGCTGGTCGGCTTGATGTTCGCCAAGGGTCTGGCGCAGGCGAGCGGCGTTGCGATGGTCGGCGTGAATCATATCGAGGGCCATCTGCTGGCGCCGCTGCTCGAAAATCGCATCGCGATGCCGTACCTGGCGCTGGTCGTATCGGGCGGTCACACTGCGCTGTTCGCGGTCGAGGATTTCGGGCGTTACCGCCGGATCGGCCGCACTCGCGACGACGCCGCCGGCGAGGCGTTCGACAAAGTCGCCAAGCTGATGGGACTGGGCTATCCGGGCGGCCGCGCAATCGACGAGATGTCGCGCCGCGGCAATCGAAGGCGCGTGCGAATCCCGCGCGCGCACGTCAAAGGTGCGCCGATGGATTTCAGTTTCAGCGGCGTGAAGACCGCGGTCGCGACTCTTCTGGCCAGTAAGGATGGCCGCGCCGAACGGCCCGAGGATCTCGCCGCGAGCTTTCAGGAAGCTGTCGTCGATATGCTGGTGAAGCCGGCCATCGCCGCCGCGCGCGAGCTGGGCGCGGATACCATCGCACTGACCGGCGGCGTCGCGGCAAATTCGAGATTGCGCGATAGGCTGGCCGAGGCGGCGGCGGCCGACGGCCGCCGGCTGGTCGCACCCGCGCCCAAATATTGCACCGACAATGCGGCGATGATCGCGCTCGCGGGCAGCTATCGTTTGATCCGCGGCGAGCGCGACGCGCTCAGCATCGACGCGGAAGCCAATCTCGCGCTTTGAATCCGGAGCAGATGACGATTGCACGAAAATCGCACGCACGCCGCAAACTTAAGCGCGCCGGCGGCGCCGGCGGCGGAATTGAAGCGCCGTCGCGCCCCGCACCGGCACTGGCGAGGGCCGGTGTGCGGCCGGCAAAATCGCGCGGCCAGAATTTCCTGACCAGCGGCGCCATCGCCGATCGAATCGTCGCCGCGGCGGAGCTGTCCGAGTCGGACCCGGTAGTCGAGATAGGTCCCGGCCTCGGCATCCTGACCGAGAAAATCGCGGCGCGGCCGCTACGCTCGCTGACGCTGGTGGAACTCGACCCGCGCCTCGCCGCCCCGCTCCGGGAGCGCTTCGCAGACGGCGGCATCGCGAACGTTCGCGTCATCAACGCCGACTTTCTCGCGATCGATTTCGCGGCACTCATCACCGGACCACCCTCACCCGTCAAGGTAATCGGCAATCTTCCGTTCAATGTCGCGGCGGCCATCCTGCGCCGGCTCAGCGACAACGCGCGCATGATTTCGAGGATGGTCCTGATGTTTCAGCGCGAAGTCGCCGCGCGGATTCGCGCGATCCCCGGCGACGATGCGTATGGCGCATTGAGCGTATTCAACGCACTGTACTGGGAGATCGATCTGCATTTCAGCGTCGCCGCCGGCAGCTTCCATCCGCGTCCCAAAATCGACGCCGAAGTTCTCGCTTTCACGCCCCGGGCGACGCAAACATTTGCGGCCGGCAACGAAAACGAACGCGACGTGCTCGAAACCGTGCGCGCCTCGTTCTCTGCGCCGCGCAAGACGATTCGCAATGCGCTCAGCCATTGGCTTGGGATCGACAGCACGCGCGTCGCGCGCGCGCTCGAACGCGCGGCGATCGATCCGGCCACGCGCGCCGAGAAGCTGGGCGTACCCGATTTTTTAAGACTCGCGCACGCGCTGCGCACCGAACTGGCCGGCAGGATCGTCACCCGCGATGCCTGAACTGCCGGAAGTCGAATCATTACGCCGGATACTCGTACGCACCGCGGTCGGCAGGACGATCGTGAGCGTTCGAATCGGCGAGAAACGGCTGCGCCGCGGTGTCACCGTGGATTTTGCCGCGGCGATCGCCGGCCGGCGAATTGTGAAACTGTCGCGCCGCGCCAAATATCTGATCGTCGAGCTCGACGGCGACGACGTGATGCTGGTGCACCTCGGGATGTCCGGCAGTTTGACTCATCGCCGCGACGGCTTCCGCGCCGATGACTTCGATCCGCGCCACGACCATCTCGAATTCTCGCTCGACGACGCCTCGCGCCTGGTTTACAACGATCCGCGGCGCTTCGGCATGGTCCGTCTCGTCCAGCGCGCCGCGCTGGCTTCCACGGCGGAACTGAAGGGCCTCGGCCCCGAGCCGTTGTCGCGCGAATTCAACGCTGACTACCTCGCCGCGAAAGCCCGCGGCCGGAAGGTGGCGATCAAGAACCTGATAATGGATCAGCGAATCGTCGCCGGTATCGGCAATATCTACGCATCCGAGATTCTATTTCGCGCCGGCGTGCGTCCCGCGCGACGGGCCGGCCGCGTGACGCGAATCGAGATCGAAAAAATCGCCGCGGCCGTGCCGGTTATCCTTCGCGCCGCGATCGGCAGTAACGGCACCACCTTTCGGAGTTACCGCGATTCACGCGGACAGCCCGGGCGATTCGCAGCGCGCTTGCGAGTATACGGCCGCGAGGCGAAACCGTGCTACACATGCTCGACGCCGATCAAAAATATGATCGTGGGCCAGCGCGCCAGCTTCTATTGTCCGAAATGCCAGCGCTGAGCTCGAGTCGATCCTCGGCGCTCGAAGGTGAATCACAATTGATGATGCAGCGACTCAGTTCTGTAAAGCGATTTCGCCCCGCAATAATCGCGTTCGCAGCCGCGGTGACCGCCGTGTCCGCTCTCGCGCCCTCATCATTCGCCCAGACCACGACGCAAATTGATTGGAACAAGATCGATTCCGAAGCTATCGATTACTTCCGCACCTATCTGCGCTTCGATACGACCAATCCCCCGAGCAACACCGCCGCCGCGATCGCGTACCTCAAAGCGATTCTCGACAAGGAAGGAATCGCCACCGAAACCTTCGAGAGCAAGCCCGGGATGGTCACCCTCGTCGCGCGCATCCCCGGACCCGCGGGCGTGAAACCGCTGATGCTGATGTCGCACGCCGACGTGGTGCCGACAGTCGCCGCCAACTGGACGCATCCCCCGTTCGGCGCCGACATGACCGACGGCAATGTGTGGGCGCGCGGCGCGATCGACAACAAGGCGCATGGGATTATGGCGCTGATGACGATGCTCGCGCTCAAGCGCAACGGTGTGGCGCTCAGGCGCGGCGTCGAGATGATGGTGAATCCCGACGAGGAAGCCGGCGGCGAGAACGGCGCGGCCTGGATGGTGAAGAATCATTGGGACGCGATCGATCCCGCGTTCGCATTCAACGAGGGCGGTGACGGCGCCCCCGACTGGCTCGGAATCAAGGGTATCACGTTTCAGGTTGCGGTCTCCGAGAAACGCGTGAACTGGCTTCACGTCAGCGTCCGCGGCAAGGGTGGACACGGCTCGGTGCCGAAGCCCGACAACCCGAATCTGATCTTGATCAACGCGCTGCATCGACTGCTCGAAAATCAGCCGCCGATCCGAATCACGCGAATCTTCGCCGACGCGATGGAATCGATCGCACCGCTCGAGCCGTTTCCCGCGTCGTTCGAGCTCGCGCATCTCGAATGGCCCGGGATGACTCAAGCTGCGGCGGCAGGCGTGTTGAGCCCGTACAATATCCAGGCACTCATGCGCGATACGATTTCGCTCACGATGCTCAACGCAGGATTCAAAGTGAACGTCGTGCCGACCGTCGCCGAGGCCGGCCTGGACTGCCGTCTCCTGCCGGGCACCGATGCCGTCGCGTTTCTGAAACGCCTTCGCGAACAGCTCGGCGCGGGCAACTTCTCGATTGATTATATACAGCGGCCCGATGACGCTCCCCCGTCGCCGACCTCCGGCGAGGCTTGGGATGCGATCAAACGCGTCATCGCAAGCGATTTCAAAGACGCGATCGTCGTTCCCTGGATGACCACCGGCGGCACCGACTCGCGCTTTCTGCGCGCCAAGGGCGTCCCGTCATACGGATTGGTCCCAGCGATCCTCGACAGCGGAGAAATTTCGCGCGTTCACGGCGACGACGAGCGCCTGTCGGTCGAGAATCTGAATCGCGGCATCAAGGCCACTTACGATTTGACGATCGATCTCTGTGCCGCTCACCGCTGACGCCGCGTATGTTATTGTTAGCAGGTTGACAATCGGAGGTTGCAATTGGAAGAGGCGGTTACGCTATGACACTTGATTTGCCCGGCGGGATCGGCGCCGCACTTGCTTTCCTCCTCGGCGCGAGCGTCGGCAGCTTCGTTTGTGTGATTGGGTATCGGCTCCCTCGCGATCTCTCGATCGTCACACCGCGCTCGTTTTGCGAGAGTTGCGAGCGCGCGATTCCATGGTGGGCGAACATCCCGATTCTCGCCTACCTTGGCTTGCGCGGGCGATGCCTGATGTGCGGCGCGCCGATTCCGTTCCGCCACTTTCTCGCCGAATTCGGTCTCGCCATCAGCGCCCTCTATCTCTACCTCGCCTTCCCGATCCCCGACGCGATCGCGCGCTTCGTACTATGCGCCGCGCTGTGGGTCGTCGCGATCGTCGATTACGACTGGCGGCTGATTCCGAACGTCATTACCTGGCCCGGGACGCTGGTGGGATTCATCGCCGCGTCGCTGATGATGCCGGAGGTCGGATGGAGGAGTTCGTTGGTCGGAATCGCGCTTGGCGGCGGCATCCTGTATGGCACCGGCTATTTCTATCAGCTCGTGCGCGGGCGCGAGGGTGTGGGCCTGGGCGACGTGTGGCTGCTGGGGATGGTCGGTGGATTTCT
>Ga0187879_10001355_pt1 | contig 16786 bp, 15 predicted proteins | sample June2016WEW_19_1_FD_132423 | JGI IMG/M metagenome (GOLD analysis project Ga0187879, IMG submission 132423) | Peatland microbial communities from SPRUCE experiment site at the Marcell Experimental Forest, Minnesota, USA - June2016WEW_19_10 | ecosystem: Environmental > Terrestrial > Soil >... | reverse complement strand
TGGCGGAGAGAGTGGGATTCGAACCCACGTTACCCTTTCGAGTAAACACGCTTTCCAAGCGTGCGCCTTCAGCCACTCGGCCATCTCTCCAGCGAAAATCTGCGAACGGAGTATCTCGAGAAGTGCTTTTCTTCGAGATCGGCAACGGTTGCCCATCTCGGCTTGATCATTCTATGGGGCACAGCCACAACAGCGCAAATCGGAAGATGGCTAGATAGCGGAACGTGCCGGTTGCCATCGGGAATTTTCTTGGAGCATGAGGAACCTCGTGCTGGCCAGCTGATGCCACAGAAACAATCCTACCGAAAGAAGTTTATTCGCTCCGATGGAGCGTCGACCATTTCTTGCAAACGCGCTTCGTCGCTGTCGTTACCGGCGCTTCGTGCGGATCTTCACGCGGCGATGGTACATCCGCAACCGGCGTCCGCACACCGAATTTAGCTGGGCAAGATCTCCTTCAGTGCCAACTCGATCCTATCGACTTCTTCGCGGATCACTCGGATGGATTGTTGGTTCTTCGCGGGGTGCGCCAACGGAGTGATTCCTTCCACAGCGCCTCGGATGTGATGATTCCGAGCCCAAATGAAGTTAAGCCGCGCACTCCTCTGCTTACGATTTCTGTAAACGCCGCCGACGAACTTGGTGGCGAGCCACGCAAATACCAAACCAAATAAGAGTTCCACCGGAATACGGTCGGTGATGCCGTCAAACTCTGAAAACAAGAGTCGATATACGGCTTCTCCCATTCCGAATGATGCAAACAATACCGTGGCTCCGAACAAATACACTTTCAGCCACTCGATCGGTTGAAACTGTATCGACTCGTCTCTTTCCTCACGCGTGCGCACAAGGTTGATCATGCTTCCCCCAAAATGTTGCCGCTCGCGACGTCACAATCTGCGGCGCGCCTCTCGGTGAAATGATAACTTGAAATTGCCCAAGCGGGTTGGACCTTTTCTCGGCCCGAATTTGGACCGCGGCTGGGGTACAATTACGGTCGTTCGCTTCGCCTCTGGGTGCAACCCGCGCCTCCGGAGTGGTGCGAAGCATCAAGGACTGGGGTTTTTCATGAACGTCCTGTTGCTTTCTATGCCGGATTCCTTCGAGCACATGCCCCCGGCTGCGATTCGCATGCCCAATGGTGCTCTCACGTCACTGGCGGGGAACGTCGATTCCCACCATCGAGTGGCCGTGGCTGACTTAATTCTGGTTCACCGTCAAGTGCGCGAGACAGTGACCAGATTGGTCGGCGAGCTCAATCCTGAAGTTGTCGGACTCTCCATCATGACCTTTCAGCGCCGGACCGCGGCCCGCATTATCGAACTGGTGCGCTCTCTCCGGCCGGCCGTGAAGATTGTCGTCGGCGGATACGATCCCAGCCTTGCCCCCGAAGCTTACGAGGACATGGGCGTGGACTATCTTGTGCGCAGCGAAGGGGAAGTGACGTTCCGCGAATTGTTGCGCGCGATTGAGCAGGGCTGCGGGTTCGAACGGATCTGTGGTCTTTCCTCCCGCAACGGTGAAAGCTGGGTGCACAACCCAGGCCGGCCGCCGCACCGTCTCGAAGACAAGGAAATCCGACTGCCGAACCGCAGTGCGCGCGTGCTGAAGGGGTACACGTTGCTGGGCCGCCAGGTGGATGTGATCGAGACCTCGCGCGGCTGCACCTACGACTGCAGTTTCTGCTCCATCATCGAAATGCGCGGCCGCAACTTCCACACGTATTCGTTCGACCGCGTCCTGGCCGACATTCGCGACGCCCGCGATCACGGCGCTCGAACCATTTTCCTCGTCGACGACAACATTACGCTGAACGTGAAGCGCTTCGAGGCTTTGTGCGCGGCCATCATTGCCGCTGGGTTGCACAAACTTGATTACTTTGTTCAGGCCATGACCTCTGCCATTGCCAACCACGGCGAAACCCTCACCCCGCTGATGCGAAGGGCCGGGTTCCGCTACGTTTTTCTGGGCATCGAGAACATCCTGGAAGGAGACCTGGAATTTCTTCGGGCCTCCGCGAAAAACACCGAGCGATCGAACGGCCACGAAACGGGCAATGCCACTCTCAAGGCCATCGATTACCTGCATCGCAATCAGATGTATGTAGTCGGCGGATTGATCGTGGGCAGTCCGGGCGATACGCACGAGTCGATTGAAGCGAATCTCGAATTTGCCCGCCGCTACGTGGATTGGCCCTATATTCAGCACCCCACCCCATACCCGCGAACTCCCATGACCAAAGACTTTCGCGATCAGGGGTTGATCATGAATGAGCGGCTCGAAGAATACGACGGCACCACGGCCGTTGTGCGCACCGAGCACCTGCCGGCCGAAGAGGTGGAATTCATGCGCTGGAGAGCTGAGCGCTGGATGAAGGTGCACCACATTCCCGTTGCACTGAAGCACGATCCGGGATTTGTCCTCTTTCAGGGATGGAAGATGTTGCTTCACACCTTCCGCGGAAGCTCAATCCGCTCTGCCCTGGGACTGGAGTGTGATAGGAGAGTGTTTGAACGTTATCGAGCGATTCGGCGGGCCGAGCGTGAGTACGTGTGAGACCCTACCAACCCTAGGGCGCACGCTTCCGGAACTAATGCCCGAACTTCGGGTTTACAATAAATAGCGGTTCTTCGTCGGGCCGGATGTGAGAGCAACCGGCCGTTTGGATCGTAAAGTTAGCCCCGGAGCGCGCCTGTGGGCTACTGAGAGGGAAGATGATGCCCCAAACGTACACGCCTGCATCGCGCACTCCGATTCTTTCTCTGTTTGCATTGGCACTAGTGTTTCTGTTGTTGCCAGTGGGGCGAGGTGAGTTGTTCGCACAGCAGGCGCCGGACAGCGGACAATACGCTCCGGACAATGGGCAATACGCTCCGGACCAGCAATCCCCCAATCAACAATCAGGTTATGGACAGCCGGGCTACCCACAGCCTCCTTACGGACAACAGTCTTATCCACAACAACCGTACTCAGCGCCCGGCCAGATGAATCCGCAGCAGAATTACGGACAGGCGCATCCGCTAAATGCGCAGGATCTTCAGCAATTGGTAGCGCCGATTGCCCTCTATCCCGATACGCTGGTGGCGCAGATAATGACCGCCTCCACCTATCCCGCGCAAGTAGCCGATGCCGACCGTTGGCGGCGGGAGCAAGGCTATGCGTCTTCCGAACAGATTGCCGCCGGAGCGGACGCACAGCCCTGGGACCCGAGCGTGAAGGCGCTGACGGCATTTCCGCGAGTTCTGGCGCAGATGAATTACAACCTGCAGTGGACCACCGAACTGGGCAATGCTTACTACAATCAGCCGCAAGATGTCCTGGAGGCGGTGCAGATCATGCGCCAACGGGCGCAGGCGGCTGGAAACCTGCGAAGCACTCCGCAGGAAGCGGTGAATTACGATCAGGGGAACATCGTGCTGGCTCCGGTGAATCCGGAGGTTGTGTATGTTCCGGTCTATGACCCGTGGGCTGTCTACGGGCAGCCGATCTCGCCGTATCCAGGATTTTCGCTGCTGGGCGCGTTGGGGTCGTTTATTGGATCATCTTTCGGGCCACTGGCCGTACGATTTGGCTTAGGCATCGCGACGACAGCCTTCATGCATACGCCTTTCGGATTGCTGGCGTGGGGATTGGACTGGTTGGCTCACTCCGTGCTCTTCCATGGGTCGAACTACTATTCGCGCAGCACCACGGTAGCCGATTGGGGTTTACCACACGGCGGTCCACGGGCGTTTTCGCGCGGCGGATGGAGTAGCGCGCGCTCCAACAGCTTTTACCGGGCGCCGGGCAACTATGGCCGGCTGGGCGGTGGATACTACGGGACGCACGCGCAGGGATTTTCTCGGATGCCAGATAGAGACATGTACGCGCGGAACCGGCCGGAAGGATACAGCCGCGGTTACCAGACACCGAGAAACGGCTACGCCGGGTCGTCACGAGAGCCCTACGACGGTTACCGACCGGCAGTTGGACGTTCGCAGCAATATGCGCGTTCAAGCCACGGGTCCAATTCTTATAACCGATCCGCAGTGGATCGCCCTAAGAGTTCCGGCTTTCAGCGCGGGGTTTTTGGTCAGCGGTCTTCTGGCGGCTACATGGGCAGGGGATTTGCAAAGTCTTCCGAGAAGCAAGCGCGCTCGGGTGGATTCCATTTTGGTGGAGGACACGCGCCTAAGAATTTCGGTGGCGGGAAGAGTTTCGGCCGCGGGCACTCGAGTGGGGGCGGAGGGCATTTCGGCGGACACTCCGGGGGACACTCCAGCGGAAAACATCACCACTGAGGCACTACCGCGACCTTGCAGAAGTTTAACCGAGGGGTGTGGACGGCGCTTCGCTGATCGGCTTCCCCCTCCAGAAACGATTCCAGTTTTCTACGGACGTGAAACTGCGGGTGTGCATGCGATCGATGTAAAGAGCTCCTTGCAAGTGATCGATCTCGTGTTGCAGAATCCGCGCGTACCATCCGGACGCTTCAACCGTTCGTTGTTCTCCCTGCTTGTCCAAATACTCCACCTGGACAACTCGGGCGCGCGGAACTACTGCCGAGAACCCCGCGAGGCTGAGACAACCTTCGTAAAAACTGACCTTCTCATTGTCCGGAAAAGTGATCTCGGGGTTGATGATCGCGTGGAAGGGAACAGGTCGCCGATCCTTTTCCGTAAGTTCCTGGGGGGGCAAATCCCGCAAGGTTTCTTCTCGATCCTCGATCACGGCAACTTGCAGAGAAAGCCCAACCTGCGGGGCGGCCAATCCGACTCCAGGGGCGTCCCGCATGGTTTCTTTCATGTCGAGGATCAACCTTTGGATGTCGTCTCCCAATATTTCTTGGCGGGTTAACGGACGCGCGGTCCGGCGCAAAACTGGCTCTCCTGCCTGCACGATCTTTAATCGCATAGTCTGTGCAATAAATCCAGAAAAGTCCTGAGGCGCTTTCCAATCGGTGAAGATTCGCGACTGCCAACTTCTTCGATTATTCACCCTCACCCGCGACAACCTGGCCCATCGGCTTATCTTGTCTTCTCACGATCTCGCCCAGCAGAAACAAGTCGGTGAGCAGTGCTCGGAGATGGATAGAAGCGTTCAGATTATCAATTAATTGGGAACTGATCGCGGGCTGCCCCAGAACCAGTTCAATGGCGGCAAGAGAATCGTGAGCGTCGCGATCCAGCACGGCAAAGAACGCCGAGTATTTGTCGGCCGGTTCGAGTTCATCTTCCGTAATGGCCCGTGCGCAAATCTCTGACAGACCGGTCAACGCTTTCACTGCGCTAGCCAGAAGTTCCCTCATTTGTCCGCCCGACTTGCTTCCCTGGTCGGTGGGCAGCCCTTGGGCGGCATAAGCCAGCAGGAACTCGTAGCATTCTTCCACCGCATCGCAGCGACCCGCAATTTCAGCCAGCATCTGTTAGCCCTCGGCCTTCCACTCTGCCAGGCGTCGATGACGCCGATGTCTTGACCACCCAGCGCTCGGGATCGTGCTCCTTCAAAACGAAGTCTCGGTCCATCCAGCCGAAGATCATTGATTTTGTGATTGGTAGCTTCTCGGGTCGAAGTCCCATGTAGACGTGCATCATGACCAGCGCAATCAGTCCCACACCAGCCAGTCCGTGCAGCACGTACATCAGGCCCCAGGTCATGTCACCAAATAGATAAGGATTCCGAGGGAAAAAGATCGTGCGAACCCGAAACATCATGAACACGCCGGTAAGGATCACCGACAAACCACACAAGATGATTACGCCATGGAAGAGTTTGTTCTCCAGCGGATACTTGGCGAACTTTCGCGGCGGCGGCGCGGACATTCCGAAAAACCGGCGGATTCTCTTCCACGTGTCTTCTACATCCGTTTTATCAGGCCAGATCGACCAGAAATCCAACCAGAACGAAGCATGAAAGATGTGAAAAACGATGGAAACCGTCAACACGGCGCCAGCGATCCAGTGATAAGTAACCCAGGGAAACCGAACCCCCAATTTCGGAAGGAAGGCGGTAAACAGAAGCGTGAACATGGACGCAGCCATGATCCAATGAAACAGCCGCGCGACTAGCGAATGCCGGGGAACGTGCTGGGGGATCCTGGCGACAATTTCTGGGGAAGCAGTGCCGGCAAATTCTTTTTCCTTGGCGAAGAATCTCAACCAGGTCGCGTGGACGATCAAGAAAAGCAATCCCGCAATTGCAGCAACCCAGATTAAGAACCATGCAACATGGATCGGGATCTTCTGTCCCCATGGACTGATGGCCCACTCTAGGAAGTCCACGTTGCCTCCTCCACTCCGCTGATAGCGCGTTTCACCAGGTTCCTCATCAGCGGGATCTTGTAGGCATTGAACTGCAGCGGGATCGCACCCTGCACCGCTAGGTTTCCCGCCATTTGCCCAGTCGTAGTATTTCGCGGCTTGCCACGAACTGCGTCTTCGACAGCCTTTAACCGCAGGGGGCGTGCCGCGGCGCCGTTCACAGCGATTCGGATGCGCTCAATGCTCTCGCCAGAGCTCACCATAGCCGAAGCCACATTCATGAGCGGAAAGTCCCAAACATTCCGGTCGCGTATTTTTTCAAAATAGAATTGCGTGCCCGCCCACGTCGAAGGAATACGAATGGCGGTAAGCAAGTCCCCCGGCTGCAATATATGCAGCCGCGTGATGTCGATTTCAGGGCCGATGAAGTATTCCTCCGCATCCACCACGCGCTCACCCTTAGGCGTGCGCACGACGAACTTGGCGTCCAGCGCAATCAGCGCGGGGGCAGAGTCAGAAGGATTCACGGCAACGCAGCGGTCTGCGTGCAGAATTGCGTGCTCGCGGTTGCGGCCTACTGGCGTATCGGCATAGCAGATGTTGCCGCCGGCGCGGTAGCACGGCCAACCGCCCCGGTAGTACCAGCAGCGCGTATCTTGCGAAACATTGCCGCCAATGGTCCCCTGGTTGCGGATTTGCGGCGACGCAACCAGCTCCGCGGCCTGTGCCAGCAGCCCATACTTCTGTCGAATGATCGGATGATTTACGACTTCCGTGAGCGTGGTCATCGCGCCGACCTCGATGCCGTCAGCGGTTGTGTGAATTCCCCGCAGTTCTTCGATCCCACTCAGATCGACTACGACCTTGGGTTTTCGGAGTCGATCCTTGAGCCAGTCGAAGCTGTCGAGTCCTCCGGCCAATATCCAGGCATCGCCGCCATGCTGAGCGAGAAGCTTTTGCGCATCGGCAACAGAAGTTGGCTGCAGCAGGTCGAACGCGGGCATTACGTCACGTATCACAGCCATAACGAACCTCAAATTTCTTTCATGCGGGTCATCGTCAAATGTGAGCCATCAAGGGATGCTGCATCGGGCGGCCAGCTTCGAGCGATGTCAGAATCGTATCGGCGTTGACTGGGGCACGTTGGAAAATCTCGTCACCAAGCGCATCCGAAAGGGCATTCAAGACGGAAGCACATCCACCCGCAACCGGCGGCTCGCCCACGCCGCGAGCGCCCACAGGGGTTTCCGGATCCGGAATATCCAGCGCCGTCCATTGCATGTCGACCGGCACATCGAGGATCGTCGGCGGTTTGCTCTGGTAGAAGCGCTTGGAAACCATCTGACCGTAATGCGGATCGAACACCCATTTCTGACCGATCGCATGACCGATGCCCAGCGTTGAGCGACCGAGCATCTGGCCGCCTAGCGCGCGAGGATGAATCACTGTCCCAACATCGCCGGAGGCGAGAAAATCAACGACGTAGTACTTGCCGGTTTCGACGTCGACTTCAATCTCGGCGAAACTGGCAACGTAGGAAAAGGTTGAGCCGTCGCGCGGATAGTTATCTTTGGCTGCGGCCACCAGGCCCTGGCCAGCGAACGCGGCGACAGAGGCCTTGGTCAATTTGTGGACGTCGGCCGGTGGCTCGTGGCCATCGTAGACGCCTCCCAGTTCAATCGCGTATTTGGCAGCTTGGGCCAGACTCATGCCCGCGCCACCGCCCTTGCGGAATACGCGCTCGTTTGCGACTTCGTACTGTTCTGGCTTGCCCCCGAGCTTCTTGGCCGCAATTTCCTGAAGTTTCTTTTTTGCGTCCATCGCGGTCGCATACGCGGCACGCGTCATCGCGTGAGTGGTTTGGCTGCCGCCGGAGACGCAGGTGAAGGGAAGATTCTTTGTCGTGTTGCCCCACACGACTTCGCATTTTTCCCACGGCACGCCGAGAACTTCTGCGCCCGCACGGTGAACGTCGATCACCGACTCGGTTCCCAGGTTGCCGATACCAGACTGGAAGCTGATCCGGCCATCCGGCCTGATGATGAGCAGACCGTCGAATCCAATCGTGCCCCCAACGTAGCAGCTCAGCGACACGCCCACGCCCCGAATCTTCGTGCCTATCCTCTTAGGAGTGCGCGCAACCCGCTCGCTCCATCGAAATTGCTCTGCGCCGCGATCGAGCGCCTCTTTGAGAAATGCGCTGGTGGCATACTGCCGCTTGCCTTGTATCGCTGGTCCGAACGGCGCCTTGCCCTCGGGGCAGTTGATGCGGCGAATCGCCACCTGGTCAACTCCCAGCTTGCGCGCGGCTTTGGCGATGATCGGCTCCATGATCACGATGCCTTGCAGACCGCCCGGAGAACTCTGGGCGCTGCGTGGTGGCGTATTCGTCAGGACCGTTACTCCACGCCAGCGCATGGCTTGTGGCTGATACAACAAAGAGACGATGCGGCCCGACGAAGGAGCATCACCGACGGCCTCATATGGGCCGTTGTCGCAAATGACGAACATGTCGAGGGCCGTGATGCGTCCCTCTTTGGAAAAGCCGACTTTCATGCGTCCCTGAAAACCAGGGCGCGCGCGTCCGATGAACGTTTCCTCCTCGCGGCTGATCCGCATCATTACTGCAGTGTTCGTTTTCTTGGAGAGAAGCGCAGCGATGATCATCGACACGCCGCCAGTGATCTTGCTGCCGAATCCCCCTCCCGTGTATTCGCTGATGAAAACAACATTGTCTGGACTGATGTTCAACCAGCGCGCGATGGCGGGCAAGGTTTGCGCAGTGCTCTGCGTGCCAGTGTAAATATAGACTTTTCCGTTCTGCCAATACGCCATCGCACTGCGCGTTTCAAGAGTCTGGTGGCTGGTGTCGGGGGTTACGAACGTTTCGTCAAGAACGAGTGCAGCACTCTTGAAGCCGGAATCAAGATCGCCGTACGTCCATTCGTCGGGCGTCTTGCCGATCGGAAGACGGCCCTTGTCGAACTCTGCGAAGTCTTCTTTCGTCCACTTGAGCTCTGTCACCACAGGTGCACCGAGACTCTGTGTCGAGCCGGTTGCGGGAGGCCGAGTCCAGACGTTGCCATCCGTTCGCGGATTAGGACCACCCGGTCGCAGCGTGTCGAGCGGATCGGTCACGAAGGGAAGAGGTTCAAAATCAATCTCAATCTTTTCGATCGCTTCCGCGGCGGTGAGTTCATCGACCGCGGCCACTGCAAGAATCGGCTCACCCTCGTAGACCGGCTCATTGGTGAGACCGCGTTCGCCCCACTTGCTGGCCTTGATCACAGTTCCGTTGTCCGTAAGGGTGTCAGCCGGGGCAGGAAGATCATTCGCTGTGAGCATGGCTTTCACGCCAGGCATGGCGAGCGCTTCCTCCGCGTGGATGTGCTTGACCCGCGCATGCGGCATTGGACTGAGCAGCAGTTTGCAGAACAACATACCGTCCGCGCGAAAGTCCTCCGCATACTTCGCTTGCCCAGTAACCTTCGCGTAGAGATCCGGCGTCGCGTAATTCTTGCCGATCAGCTTGTAGCCGGCACCATACTGGCGCTCAGTAATCTTAGTGGTCTCGACAACCTTCTTGTTATCCAAGCTTGGACCTCCCCGAATTCTCGGCACCGCGCATCAGCGCGGTCAAAATCTTGTCGTAATCCTGGCATCGGCACAGGCATCCCGAGACGCCGTTGGCCAACTCCAGGCGCGTGGGATTGGGATTGGTTGTAAGGAATCCAACTGTCGTCATAATGAAACCAGGCAAACAAAAGGCGCACTGGAATCCCTGCTCGTCGATGACACCCTGCTGAACTGGATGCAAGGTCCCATCGGCGCTCGCCAAGCCTTCGATCGTCAGAACTTTCCGGCCCCGCACAGTGTGGGTGAGCACGGAACACGAATAGTGTGGAATGTCGTCGATGAGAACAGTACAGGATCCGCATTCAGCGCGGTCGCATCCCAGCTTGGTACCGGTGAGGCCGAGTTTATAACGCAGCGTCGATGCCAGTGTCTCTTGCTTCATGACGTCGACTCGCCTCTGTTGTCCATTGACATTAAGAGTGATCAGGCGCTCGCCTACGCCCGCAGTCAACTGCTGGCCGTGTGCGAGAGGGGCGGCGCGAAATAGATAGCCTAGGGACGAAACCGCTACTCCGCTGGTGATGACGCCCTTTATGAAGTTTCGCCGGGAAACAGCCTTCGGTACGTCTTTAATCACCTTGGTATATGCCTTTTCGGTCATACCAGATCACCTATCTCGTGCAAGCCACTGGTGGATCGCGCCGTAAGAAAACCGTACGGGTCCCACGTTTCAGGTATTTTGATTATCAGAATAATACGCGGATTCGAAAGTTTCGGCTCTTCTCGAGCAGGAGGAACACACCAGGGGCACTCCAGTTTTGTCTGCACATCCGGAGTCCTAACGGCAGGTTTGGAAGCAGGGACCTCGAATTGACTCACGATAGGGCGACGATTCATCGTAATCCGAAGGATTGCAGGGCACCCCTGTTCAGAAAGGAATCGGTAACTAGCTGACACTATGCACTTTCGCCGGGTTTCTCAAGCTTCATCCTTGACAGCAGTTGGTAGATGGTTGCCCGGCCGACGCCGAGAATTTCGGGCGCTCGAGCCTTATTAGCCCCACGCGCTCCAGCACGCGCATGACATGACGCCTTGAAATCTCTTCGAGAGAAAAGAAGGCCTCATCTGCAGGCGATTGGCTGCGCTGGATTCTTTCGGGCAGGCCGCCAACGTCAAGGAACTTGCCGTCGGCCATCATGCAAGCATTCCCGATCACGCTCTCAAGCTCTCTGATGTTTCCCGGCCATGGATAGGCGGCCATTCGGCTCTGTGCTCTCCTGGTCAGGCCCGCGATGGGTTTCTCATATTCCTTCGCAAAGGAAAGTATCTCTGAAGAAGTGGCAGATCCTCACGTTGATCAGTAAGCGGAAGCAAATCGATTTCCACCACGGCCAGCCGGCAAATGAGATCCTCGCGAAACTTTCCGTCCCGTACCATGGTCCGCAGGTCGCGATTTTGTGGCCGCGATGACGCGCAAATCCACTTCCCGCGAAACCGACGCGCCCGCTCCTCGAACTCTTTGGTCTTGCAATGCTCCCCAGCGGTCAGAATTTCCATTCTTTGCGGGAAAATGTCCCAATAATCAACCCCCGGTTCCGTGGATCATCTTCAATCGCCAACGCCTGAACGAGCTCAGCTTACTCATCAGGCCCTGCCTTCTTCCCGTTTGATCTTGACTTACTTGCGCCTGCGTTGCATGTACTTATTACTATCGGATGCGCAAGCAGTTAAGTTCTCTCGGGTCGTAAATACAGATCAGAGAACGCGTTACGCAATTTTCGCAGCTACACATCATCGAACGCCGAACAAAAATGTAAAATCATAAAAGGGCAAAGTATAAGCCGGTCGCGACCTTGCCATCGCGCGGTTGGTCAGGTTGTGACGAAATCCGAACAGGTCGAGAAAAAACAGATGACAAGCGCATCTGGCACATCCGGCAGGAATAAACACAAACGCTCGTTGCCCGCACCGAGACTGTCTACTGTCCAGACACTTTTCCAGAACCGATACCCTAAGTAGACTATTGAGGCCTCACCTCAGATGGATAAGTGAAAGACCGCACTAGTCTTACGTACGTTCATGCTTTTGGCCGTTAACGTGCCAGAGTGTTTGGGTAATCCTATGAAAGAACATGTTCAACTCGATGGTCTTCTCTTGACCAATGACACCAAAGTTCTGTCTGTAATGAATCAGATTCTGGAGAGCTTTGCCATCGATACCGAGGTTTGCGGCGAACTGGACTCTGCCCTGGACGCGGTCACTCGTCGCAGGCTTGACGCTGTGATTGTGGACTGGGACGGCACCTTCGATCCCATTCGGATCGTAAGAGCAGCACGCAAGTCGTCCCCGAATAGCAACTCGACGATCGTCGCCATGGTCAATGGGCAGTCAGAAACGCACGCCCTTCTGGTTGGGGCGAACTTCATGATTCACAAGCCCACAGACGTCGACCATGCTCGGCGATGCATGCGGGCTGCGTATGGAACCATGCTGCAAAATCGAAGACGCGCCGCTCGCGTTCCGGTGGACATACCGGTAGTAGCGAGAGTCGGCGAAGTCGGAGAAATCCTAGCCAGAATCAGCGACCTGAGCGTTGGCGGATTGGCCCTACTCTGCAACCAGCCGCTGCAAGTCAATCGAGAGGTGTTAACACAGTTCTCTCTTCCCGGTAATACCGGCGTGATTCATGCGACCGGGAAGGTTGTAAATGCCAATGCCACAGGACGGGCTGGGGTGCGTTTTTCGTTTGTTCCAGAGGAGGATCGCAATTTGCTAGAGAATTGGTTGGCAATCGAGTTGGCTAAATTGGAGAAAGCCGAGATGCCTACCGACGACGCTAGGAACGAAGGAAAGTAAGAGAAGGTCTCTTCGCTCCTTACCAGGCGAAGATGGTCAATCCACTTGGGTTACACACAACCCGGCTACGACCTATCTCCAGGTTACTTAGTGTGCGCGGAAGGGACTCTGGCAACTAAAGTCCAGATTGAATAATGCCGATCGGCTGTTAGACCGTACCAGTGCGCATTTCAGGAGGGAACAATGTCAGTTTCCGGTATTTCCAGTAGTGATTTCTCTAACTACGGAACGCAGAGCACGGAGAGCAGTATTCAGAAGCTCCAGCTAGAGTTCCAGCAGCTCGGCCAAGATCTGCAATCGGGCAATCTGTCTGCCTCGCAATCGGATTTTGCGACTTTGCAGAGTCTTCAACCGCAGAGCAGCTCGACTTCGTCGTCGCAGAGCAACAATCCCATCGCCCAAGCGTTCAACCAGCTTTCGCAGGATCTCCAGTCCGGGAATCTGTCGGGGGCCCAGCAAGATTTCGCGACGATTCAGCAGGACTTCCAGAATCAAGCCGCGCAAGGGCAGAGTCAAGCTGCGCACGGAACCCACCATCATCACCACGGCGACGGCGGGAGCGAACAGAGCGCGGTCAGTCAGGCCTTTCAGCAACTGGGCCAGGCGCTGCAATCGGGCAACCTCTCGTCCGCTCAGCAGGCGTACAGCACCTTGCAGCAGGACTTCCAGCAGTTCGGCCAAACTAGCGGCCAGACAACGCAGTCATCATCGCCGTCCAGTGCGAATAGCCTTTCAGTGACCGCGTAGTCGACAGTGCCTTGCCGCCCTGGGACAGACTTCTGGATGGTTACAGCGGGTAGGCGGCTCAGGAAGCGAAACACGCGCCAAGCGGACGACGATCGGAGTGACTGCGCACCGACTGCGCGACCCCAAGTGACGCCGGGGGTGGATGATAACTTCGCGGAAACAGGGGCCAAGACGGGCCGCGCCATGGCTCCCAGCTGAGTTTGTGAGCAGGAGATCGTAGGCAAGAATCGACAAGTAAACTGAGAGCACAGAAACCCCGCTTAGCCTCGGGCGGATTTTTTGGCATCACTCGGAACCTGGAACCAGCATAGCTTCTGTAATCAGGCTTCTCATCGACCCCTTCAACGAGTGAAATGGCGATTTCGTCAACCATATCGATTGATCCACGAACGAAAGTAACGGCGAGAACCCTCAGATTGCAACAGGACTTGCCGATTGAGAAGGTTGTCGAGGGCTTCGATTGACATTGGGGGTAGGGCAACATGACGGATATCGCAAACATTTTCTCTTTGCGTTGTGACGCAACAGCAACGCAACGCAGAACTCTAGCGCGGATCGTTCTCTCCTTAACATCGGCAGTATTGTTGACCCAAGTATCTCCGGCCCAGCAGTACCCGACGCCAGTAGCCGTGAACAGTGCCGTCACACGGACTCCCCGCGCTTACCAGAACTACGCTGCTCCACTCACATTTGAGGCGAATCAGGGTCAGAGTGCCCCCCAGGTCAAGTTTCTGTCCCGGGGCAAGGGATACAAGGCTTTTCTCACGGCTGGTGGCATCGTGCTTTCTTTGCGTCCGAACCAACCGGGCCCCGTGAAATCGGCGAGCAACGCGACTGCTTCCAGCAAGTCGCATCTGCCTAATACGATATTGCAATTCAGGCTAATCGGGGCAGCCCAAAATCCGGCAATTCTAGGAGAAGGCCCATTGCCCGGCCGGGTCAATTACTTTATCGGTCGAGATCCTGCCAAGTGGCACACCAATATTCCGACCTATACCAGTGTTCGATATAGGAATGTGTACCCGGGAATTGATCTGGTTTACTACGGAAGCCATCAGCAATTGGAGTACGACCTTGCCGTTGCGCCGGGAGCCGATCCCAGCCGGATTCAATTCGAAATCACCGGAGCCAGTCACACTAAACTGGATGTGGAAGGAAATTTGGTGCTGCAGACCAGCAGTGGAGAACTCCATTTCCAAAGTCCCGTGATTTATCAGGAAGCGGGCGGAGTGCGCGTGCCCGTATCTGGTTCCTACGTGATGAACGATTCGACGCACATCGCATTCCACGTTGCGCAGTATGATGCCAGCAGGCAGTTGGTCTTCGATCCGGTGCTGGTGTACTCGACCTACATAGGTGGAAGCGGCGACGATGAACCTTCCGGCATCGCCGTAGATAGTACAGGTAGTGTTTATCTGGCGGGCACTACTGATTCGACCGACTTTCCTTTAGCTGTTCTAGGATCGCTTTCATCCCCTTCTACGCACGTGTTTGTCGCGAAACTCGACCCCACTGGGTCCAACCTCGTGTATGCGGACTATATCGGTGGCAACAGCGGGGACTATGGCTATGCACTGGCGTTGGATAGCGTTAATGACGTGTATGTTACGGGCAGCACAGCTTCGAGTGATTTCCCGCTGGTTAATCCCTATCAGGGCACCTATCCAGGATCGTTCAATGGTTTTCTGACGAAAGTTGCCGCTGACGGTTCTTCACTCTTGTATTCCACTTACCTCGGAGGGAACGGTTCGGACCAGCCTGCCAGCATCGCGATCGACAGTTTAGGAAGCGTGTTGGTCGCCGGAAATACTTCATCCCCAAACTTTCCCGTGGCCAATGCCCATCAGCCCACAGTCAGTTCGAATCAGGGTGGTGTGTACGGAAGCTACGGTTTCATAACCAAGTTCAGTCCCGATGGATCGTATCTGGTCTATTCCACTTATCTTGCGGGCAGCTCCAACGTGGCTTATAACTGCAACGGCACCCCCTGTTGGTCATCGCCGTATAACGCCATCAACGGAATTGCGGTAGACGGCAGTGGAAACGCCTATGCTGCCGGCATCACCAACACCTATGACTTTCCGACCACCCAGAGCGCTTACCTCGCAACGAACTTGACACAACAGAATGCAATCGTCGGATTCACCAGCAAGTTCACAAGCTCGGGAACCTTGGATTACTCCACCTACTTTTATGAGTCTAGCGGTATTCTGACTAACATCAACGCTGTTGCCGTAGATAGTTTCGGCTCTGCGTATATCGCTGGGGCGGCTTTCAGTGACGGCACATTTCCTATTACATCGACCACCATATGCGATCCGGGCGCTTCCGGATTTGCCTGCGACTACGGGTTTGTCACCAAATTCGATCCCACGGGTGCGACGTTGTTGTACTCGACGTTTCTGGGGCCGAACAATAACGCCGGCCCGCAGGCGATCGTACTCGACGCCTACAATGACGCCTATGTCTTAGCCTCGACGTCTGTCTTAGCCTCTACGTCGAGCTCTATCTTCGACATGGTCAACGGCATCGAACCCTACAGCAACGGAAACGATCTGCTGCTGGTGGAGATTGATCCCACGGCCAGTACCGAGTTGCTTGCCACCTACTTGGGTGCGAGTGTAGATGAATACCCTGCCGGAATCGCGATTGACTCTACCGGCTCGCTCTACGTTGCAGGGTCCACCGATTCCAGCGACCTCCCCGTCACGCAGGGATCCTTCCAGAGTGTGCTAGGTGGAGGCACCAATGCCTTTGTGATGAAGATCGGACCAAGCTCGGCACCGTCCGTGACGCTCAGCCCGTATTCTCTGCAGTACTCCTCGCAGCCAGTAAACTCGACCAGCGCGGCGCAAACAGCGCTACTACGTAACATGGGGAGTTCGGCACTGGCAATTTCGTCGATCACGACGAGCGGAGACTTTGCAGAGTCGGATGACTGCGGTACCAGCGTGTCGGCGGCCAGCAATTGTACTTTATCGGTCACCTTCACTCCGACCGCGGCGGGAACTCGCTTGGGTTCGGTCTCGATTCGGGATGATGCGGCGGGATCACCCCATGTCATCAATCTCAGCGGCATCGGCTTGGGACCGGTTGCGGCCCTGAGCCCCGGCAGCCTGACTTTTTCCGCTCAAATAATGCAAACTTCCAGTGTGGCGCAGGCCGTGACGCTCACCAACACCGGCAATGCGACCATGAACCTGGGTACGATTCAGATCACGGGAGACTACGCTCAGACCAATAATTGTCCAGCGACTCTGACCGCGAACTCCAGTTGCAGCATCAATGTCACGCTCACACCTATCGCTTCCGGCACTCGCATCGGCGCCCTCAGTGTCAGTGACAATGCTCAGGCCAGCCCGCAAATC
>Ga0187879_10001351_pt1 | contig 16801 bp, 19 predicted proteins | sample June2016WEW_19_1_FD_132423 | JGI IMG/M metagenome (GOLD analysis project Ga0187879, IMG submission 132423) | Peatland microbial communities from SPRUCE experiment site at the Marcell Experimental Forest, Minnesota, USA - June2016WEW_19_10 | ecosystem: Environmental > Terrestrial > Soil >... | reverse complement strand
CTGGCTGGTCAACATCGCCGCGCCGCAGCTCTAGCCGCCCGGCGGCGCGTCCGGGCCGGACTCCGCCAGATAGGCCCGGATGACAGAGGCGAAGTCCTGGTCCGGGGTCAGCCCGAGCCTGGTCGCCCGTTCGGCGCGCACCCGGGCGGGCCAGCTCGTCACGATCCGGGCCACCGCCGGGTCAGGGACCCAGTCGATCAGCGCGCTCACCTGCGGCCCGGCTACCCGCTGCAGCGCGGCGGCCATGCCGGCGACCGTCACGGTGAGCGCGGGCAGGTTGACCGCTGTCCGACCGCCCCAGGCCTCGTCGGCCGAGGTGGCGGCGCGTAGCAGCCCGCCGATGGCTTTCGCCGGCGAGGCGAGCGCCACCTCGGTACGCGGGTCGACCGGGCAGGTCGCGCGCTGGCCGGCCAGCGGCTCCCGGATGATGCCCGACAGGAAGCCCGACGCCGCGGCGTTGGGGCGCCCCGGGCGCACGGTGACGGTCATCAGGCGGACGGCCCGTCCGCGCAGGAACCCCTTCCGGGTGTAGTCGGCCAGCAGCTGCTCGCCGATGACTTTCTGCGCGCCGTAGCTGGTCTGCGGATTCGGCAGCGTGTGATCGGCCACGACCGCCGGGAGCGGGTGCTCACCGGAGGCCCCGAAGACCGCGACGGAACTCGCGAACACCACGACCGGGCTCGTCGCGAGTGCGCGGCACGACGCGAGCAGCGATTCGGTAGCGCGCACGTTCGCCCGCATGCCCAGATCGAAGTCCGCTTCGCATTCCGCGCTGACCGCCGCGGCGAGATGGAAGATCACCTCGGCTCCGGCGAGCAGGCTGCGCCCGGCGGTGACAGGGTCCAGCAGCTCGCCGAGGTCTCCGCGGATTGTAGCCACCCGCCCGTCGGCGGCCAGATCCGGTGGAACCGGCGAACGGTCGATCAGCGTCACCCGGGACACCGGGAGTGCCCCGCTGCCCGCCACCTCCAGCGAGCCCGCCGCCAGCAGTTCCCTGGCCAGGCGCGAGCCCAGAAAGCCGGCAGCCCCGGTTACCACCACGTTCACCATGGCGCCTCCGTCCCCGGCCAGCCATGGGGCATCGAATACAGTGATCTTAGGTGCTCGATGATCTGTGGCTGACCAAGGGAGAGGGCCGGGTTGCTGCGGGACCGCCCGCCGGCCGCATCTGAGGTGTTCGCCGGACTACCCGAAGCCATCCCGGATAACGATGCCCTCCGGGAGTCGATTCGCGCGATGCGTGCCGCGGACGGGCTGCTGCTGGGCGTGCTCGACGATGACCCGACCGGGTCGCAGGCGGTGCACGGCGTCCAGGTCGTGACCGTCCTGGAGGAGACCGCCTACGAGGCCGCGTTCGGCGCGGCCTCGACCTGCTTCGTCCTGACCAATACACGCAGCCTCGCTGAGCCGGCCGCAGTCGAGCGCAACACGCTCGCCGCGCTCGGCCTTATCGCTGTCGCGGAACGGCGGGACGCCCGGATCCAGCTCATCAGCCGCAGCGACTCGACGCTGCGCGGACATGTGATGGCAGAGGTGTCGGCGCTGCAGGCGGTCCGCCGTGAGGTGCTCGGCAGCGGCTTCGACGGCGTGCTGCTGGTACCCGCATTCCTGGAGGCCGGACGGCTGACCGCCGCCGACATCCACTGGGCTCACATCGGCCCTGACCTGGTCCCTGTCGGCGAGACCGAATTCGCGCGGGATCCCGCGTTCGGCTACACCGCATCAAACCTGCGCGACTTCGTCGCGCAGAAGAGCGGCGGGGCGATCGAACGCGGCGACGTCTGTAGCGTGAGCATCGCCGACATCAGGCTCGGCGGGCCGTCCCGGGTCCGTGATCTGCTGGCTGACGTGCAGGACGGGACATGGGTCGTCGTCAACGCCACCGAATACTCGGACCTGGAGACGGTGGCATGCGGCGTGCTACTGGCCGAGCGCGCCGGCCGTTCGTTTCTGTTTCGCACCGGGCCGTCGTTCGTGCGGGCCCTGAGCGGCGTCACGCTCAGGCCGCCGCTTCGCGGCGCGGAGATCCGGCCCTGCGCAGGGCGTGAGCATGGCTTGATCGTCGTCGGGTCCCACGTCAGCCAGACGAGCCGGCAGGTTGCCGCGCTTCGCGCGCGTGGCACCACCACCGACATCGAACTCGACGTTGCCGCCATTATCAGCGGCCCGGACGACCTGGTGACTGCTACGGCACAGCGGGTCGCCGGAGCGCTGGGCCGATCGGATGTGCTGCTCTACACCAGCCGCACCCTCGTTCGGGGCAGCGATGGTGCGGACAGCCTCGCCATCGCCCGCAAGGTTTCCGCTGCCCTGTCCCGAACCGTCCGTGAGGCGCTGGCCGCGAAGCCCGCCTGGGTTATCGCCAAGGGCGGGATCACCTCGCACGACGTTGCCCTGGAGGGCCTGGGCATCCGCCGGGCGGAGGTGGCCGGCCAGCTGTTTCCCGGGGTGATCTCGGTGTTCCGCCCGATCGATGCCGCACCTGAGGCGATCGGCGTGCCCTACGTCGTCTTCGCCGGCAATGTCGGCGGCGACGAAACACTGGCGCAGGTGGTGGCCATCCTCAACGGAGAGCAGGAGGACACCTGACGTCTGCCGGCGGGGCCCCCAAGGTCTACGGCCCGGGCTACTAGCCAGACCGGGACTGGCGGTGCACCTGCCCGGCGCCCAGTGGCAACTGCTGCTGCCTGCTCGCGGTAGGGCCAGCAATGGTTTCCGAGCCGTCGATGAAGGCCTGGGCGAGGTCGGACAGGCGGCGGTTGCGGGCCCTGGCGTAGTCGCGCAGGAGGCCGAATGCCAGGTCCATGTCCAGGCCGAGGCGCTCGGCGAGCTTGCCTTTGGCCTGCTCGATGATGACCCGGCTGTTCAGCGCGGTCTGCAGCTGCTCGTTGAGGGTGTCGCTGCGGCGCATGCTGCGCTCGTGCAACAGGCTGATGGTGGCCACGTCGGCCAGGGCCTGGCCGACCTGTATGTCCGCGGGGGCGAAGGGCCCCGGGTCAGCGCGGAAAAGGTTCAGCGCGCCGATGACCTGCTCGCGCAGCCGCATGGGCAGGGCCTGCATGGCAGCGAAGCCGGCCTGCTGGGCGGCGGGCGCGAACCGCGGCCAGCGCTGCGCCGCGGCGCCCAGGTCCGCAGCGCTGACTGGCTGGCCGGCCCGGAAGCAATCCAGGCAGGGGCCCTGGTCGTTCTGGATCTGGAATAGCTCAAGGAGCCGGGCCGCTTCGCTGGAGGCTGCCACCACGCGCAGCTCACCGCGCGGGTCAGCCAGCAGCAGCCCGGCCGCGGAGGCGCCAAGCAGCTGCACGCTGCGGTCGGTCAGCACGTGCAGGAAGTCGATGACGTCGAAGCCGGCGACCATGGTGTCGGTCAGCTCGACGAACGTCTCCGACAGCAGTTGTCTGTCCATCCCGCTCACCCTCTCCAGAAATGCAGCAAGATCCGTCGCAGGGAGCCGGGACAGGCAGCGTGCGCGCTGGCGATGGGGGAGAGCTTCACGCCTCACCATCCCGGGACGGATCGAGGTCGGGGGACAGCCGCAAGCGGCGGGCCACTATGTCGCGGGCAACGTCGGTCAGCCGCAGATCATTGGCATAAGCATAGGCGCGCAACCGCACGAATGCGTCCGCGATGCCGGTTCCGAGCTGTTCGGTGAGCATCCCGGTGGCCTGATCGATCTCGGCCCGGTGCAGTGTCAGGGCCGCGGGCTGGCACCCCGGGCCAGGCCCCGCTGCCGGGTCGGCCGCCGCCGGATCGTGGGAGTCGAGCAGGAGCAACGTCGCGGTGTCGGCGAAGATCAGCGCGTCGCCCAGATGGAAGGCGCTCAGCGGGCCGGACCGGTCCCGGTACAGGCCCATGACCCCGGCCCGGATGGCCCCTATCCGCAGCGGGAAAGCGAAGATCGCCGCAGCACCGGCCTCGCGGGCGGCCGGAGCGAAGGCCGGCCAGCGGCTGGTGGTTTCCAGCTCGCTCAGATCCGAGGCCAGTACCGGTCCGGCTGTGGCAGCGGCATCCGGGCCCGGGCCCTCTCCCAGGGTGAGCTGGAGTTCAGCGAGCTGCTCGCTGACCTGATCAGTCACCCACATAAGGTGGCCCGCTTCCGCGCCGCTCGCGGCATTCAGCCAGGCGCCGGTCACCCCGACTGCGGCCACGGCTGCCGCGCAGACATCCGCGGCCGACACGCGTCCGCCGCGGCTGGCGGCCTGCCCGGCGACCAGGCCCCAGATCCTGCCCGGCCGGCTAGCTGTCATCCGCGCAGCCAGCACAGGACCCTGGGCGGCGGGCCGGTTCCAGGCGCCCGTGGCTGGGCCGATGGCGAGCGCCAGATTGCGTGCAGACCACAGGTTGTCCTGGCCACCCGTCCTGGCGCCTGGGGCTCGGCGGCCGCTGTCCGTTGGTCCTCATACTGAGGACGCGGCCGGGATCATGGCACGACGAGGACGACTGGGCTCCCGGCCGCTGGCCGGGAGGGTTGGCCGTCGCCGACCGCCTCATCCACGCTGGCATGGACGGAGAAGACGTCGATCAGGCGGGTAACGGCAAGTACTCGCAGCACCTGTTGTTGCGGTGCGGCTAGCAGCAGGTCACCCCCGGCGTGCCGGGCCAGTTTCCGCCCGCGCGCTAGCGCTGCTACACCGCTGGAGTCGATGAAGTCCAGGCATGATAGGTCGACGATCATCTCCGGTTGGCTGGCTGCGACCGCCGCGAGCGCTGCCGCGACGCTCGCGGCGTCTGCAATGTCAAGCTCTCCGCGCAACGCGACGACAACTTTACCGTCGCGTTCGGTTGTACTCAGATCCATGCTGATCATGCATGCGCCTTCCTGCTTCGGCAGCAAGGCGGGGTCTCGACCCAGCGGCTAGTTCGCCAGCTCTCACCCTGCACACTACGCTGGCGCTCCGCCTGTGTGCTATCCGGGCGGTGCCCCTGTCAGCCTGCGGGCCGGGCCGCTGACCCGCGGCAGCCGCCCGCTCGGCCGGAATCTGCCGCGCGGGGCACCGGCGGGCGGGCGGCCACCGGCTCACGCTCGGGTTCTCGCGTGGCCTCGCCGTCCCGCAGTGAGTTACATCGTCTGGGGCGTGAGCGTGGTTGCCAGTCCGTTGAGCAGGATGTCGAGGCCACGTTCGAGTTCGGCGGCGCCGTCATAGGAGGCCAGCACGGGGGCGAGGCTGCGCAGCAGGGGGAATTCGCCGATCGGCAGCCGGTGCAGTCCGAGTCGCAGCAGGTCGTCGGTCTCTTCGGGTTTCTCGACGAGTTCTTGCAGTTCGTTGAGCACGTGGCCGTGCAGGAACCCGAACAGCGCCCGGTAGATGTGCAGGGCGTCGGGCCCGGCGTATCCGGCTCGGGTGAGCAGCGTGAGGATGTCTTCGAGCGGGCGCAGGGTGCCGTGCGGGCGGAGCCCGAGCGGGGTGGACAGGGGACGGGTGACCAGCAGCTGCACCACGTTCGGGTGGGCTAGCGCCAGCCCGCGGTAGTCGCGGGCGACGGCGCGCAGCTGGGCGGCCCAGTCGGGGTCGTCGGAGTCGACGGTGAGCTGCGCGAGGACGATCTCGGCGACGCCGTCGAGCAGGGCCGCCTTGTTCGGCGCGTGCCGGTACAGGATCATCGGGTCCCGGTCCAGGGCGCGGGCGAGGCGGCGCATGGACAGCCCGTCGGTCCCGTCGCGGTCGATGATGTCCAGCGCGGCGGCGAGCACTACAGTGCGGGTGATCTTGCTGCCGCCGCCGTTGGCGTCGGCGTCATCGGCGGTGCGGGGGGCGGCGGGCGGACGGGTCATCGTAGCGGCGCCTTTCTCTCCTGTCGCCGGGACCGGCGGTCACACATGGGCTTCTCTGTAGGTCTACAGTGTTGACATCATTCTATCTTGCATGTTTCACTGTAGGTCTACAACACGAATCCCCCTCGGAGCAGGTCATGATCATTGTTCTCGGGCTCATCATCCTGGTCGCCGCGGTCGTCGTCGGCGTGGCCGGGGTTCTCGGCAACGGCGGCGCGCACGGCCCCGCCCACGGGTTCTCGGTGCTCGGCTACCACGTGACCGGCTCCGGCACGGTCTTCTTGTATGGCATCGCGGTCGGGGCAATCGCCCTGTTCGGGCTGTGGCTGCTGCTGGCCGGCGCGCGGCGCACCTCCCGCCGCGGCAGCGCGGCGCGGCGCGGGCTCCGGCAGTCCCGCCAGGAGACCGCCCGGTCCCGCCAGGAGACCGCCGCGATCAGCAAGGCCCACGCCGATCTTATCGACCAGCGCGACACCGCCCGCGCCTACACCGCCAGCGCACTGGCCGGCCCCGTGCCCGGCACCGCCCCCGGCCCCGGCCCGGACAACGGCCGGCAGGCCAGCCCGGCGGAGGGCCGCGGGAGCCGGCCGCGCCTGTTCAGCCGCCGGCCCGCTGTCCCGCAGGCCGCCGACACAATCCCGCAACCGCTGACTAGCCAGAGCTCCCCGGACGGCACTGCTGCCGCGCCCGCCCGCAGTGTCCCTGCCGATTCGCCTGCCCGGTCAGATGACTCTCTGGAGGTTAGCCAGCCGTGAGTATCGCGGAGTGCGGGCATGGCGCGGCGGCCGGTCCCCTGGCTGCGGTCCGGCTGGAAATCGACCGACCACTTCGAACTGACTCATTGAGGCTTGGTGCGCTCGATCTTGTTGGCCAGCTGGCGGAGGGCCGCAGCTAGCCGACCGCGCGGCCGTAGCTCCCGCAGATCCGTCGCCAGCTGACCGAATAGCTCAGGCAGCGGCATCAGGTCTGGCCGCTGCGGGCTGCGGAGCTCAGGCCGCGGCAACAGCCTGGCCGTCTGGCGGATCTGATCAACGATCAGGCCGGCGACCGTGCCGGTAAGCCGCGCCCCATCGGCCAGCCGGGTACCTTTACTGTCGAGGTCTGCGTCAGGGCCAGTCGGAGTGTCATCACCAATCCTCGGCGGCTCGGGTTCGGTCATCAGGATCACCCTCCCGGGGGCTGGTCGGCACGACATGGACAACGCGCCGGAACGCCTCCTGTTCCTGCGCGGCCTTATCTCGTCAGCTGTCCTCCGGCTCGCGGTCGCACTCACGGACGCTTCGAGGGTACGTCCCGCGTTCCCTGCCGTCATCACCCGCATACCACCCTTGCGGGCCAGGCGGTCATACCGGAACGCTGATGCCGCGCCCGGTGCTCGCCGAGATCGCGATCGACGTGCGCGGTCGCGGGGCCGGCCGGGAAGACGTAACGCCGGTCCGGGGGAACTGCGATCATGTCGCGGACTCCAGTGCCCGGGCGGTGCGGGTGATGTGAGACGATCCTTTTCCGTACGGCTCCGCCGGATTGTCACCGCTTGGCGCAAGATCAGCCGGGATGGCCAGCCACTGGCCCTGGAAGCGCGCGGGTGAGCCTTTGGCTGGCGGGGCCGCCGACTGCAGGCGCTGGGCGGTCAGGGAGGGCTGTCATGGATATTGACGGGCTCAAGATCAGCAGTGGCCGGTCGCCGCTCGGCTCGCTGGTGAGCGCGGGCCGCGGCGGCCGACGGCCGAACCGGCTGCGATCCTTCAGCCCCGACCGGGTGGCGGGCCTGGAATGTGACGCTTGGGTCGCCTACTACCAGCGGCGGTGGCTCAAGTTCCTGACGGCGGCAGTTGGCATGGTGCGCGCCGGATTCGGGATGAGCTGGCCGCGCACGACGCTGGCGGCATGGTATGTGCTGCGGGCCAACCAGCTGTGGGCGCCGGCCCCGGTCAACGATCCGGAGCGTGCCCGGCGATGCATGCAGCGGTTCTACGCGCTGCTCAGGGCCACCTACGGCGAGCCGCAGGACCCGGCGGAATCGGCGCGGCTGGAGGTCGAGTGGTGGCGTGCTCATCGTTCGGGCCAGCCGGCGGCGCCCGCCGCCCGCGACGAGCTGGTTGACGCGCTCGTGCGCCTCTACGCGTTCGTGTTCGGGGTGGCGGAATCCGATGTCCGCCCGGCGGCCGTGCACCGTTCTCAGGCGATGGAGGTCTCCGATCAATGGGTTGCCCAGGGCCGTCGCCCAGGCAGCCCGCTGCTCGTCTTGGAGCGGGCCGCGCTGGTGCGGTCGTACGAGGCACTGCTCGTAGCCGTCCACCGCGGAACCGGAGGCCAGTCGGCTGCCGCGCGATCGGATGGGACTGACCGCTCCGACGTCGGTCCACCGCGATGATGGTGGCCTCCCCGGCTGCCTCGTGGTCCAGCTGATCGGCGCCCGCGGGTAACCGTTAATCGCCGGTCCAGACCAAGGTCCCGCAGGCCGCAGACGTTCGCACCTGTACCGTGACCGCGGACCCGGCTCAGCTGGTGTTATCGGCGATACTGTCTGCCGCGAGCTGGGAGGAGTCATGGACATTCTCCCGGTGCCCGCCGAACGGCTGGCTGGGTCACGGCCGCGGACGGCGGAGCAGACTGCGTGCCCGCCCGCCAGCGTGCTGTACGTAAGCGGCGGACTGGTCAGCGGCAGTCATGGGTGAAGCGGGAGTGTGCCAGGTTCGCTGGCAGGAGCTGACCAAGTGCGAGTGTTTCGGGCTGCTGGCCCGGGAGCAGCTGGGCCGGGTAGCTTTCGTCGATGATCGCGGGCCGATGGTGCTTCCCGTCAACTTCGTCCTCGACCGCCAGATGGTGTTGTTTCGCACCGACGAAGGAACGAAACTGGACGTCGCCAGCTGTGGCGGCCGGGTCGCGTTCGAGGTTGACGGGACCGAGGCGGCGGCTCGCACCGGCTGGAGCGTCGTGGTCCGCGGTGAGGCCGTAGAGGTGACTGACCCGGCCGAGCTGGCGCGCATGCGCGAGCTGCCGCTGGACCCGTGGCTACCCGGCGCCAAGAGCCGTTACGTGCGCATCCTGCCCGCGGCGCTGACCGGCCGGCGGATCTCGGTACCCGGCCGTCCGTCCGGCCGCCGCGGCATCCCACCGCCCGGCGGCCCAAGCGTGCCCGAATGAGGTCTGGTCATGGGAACAGCCATAAGCACCGAAGAGTTCGATGAGCGCGATTACCCGCGGTTCCGGCAGCGGCTCGAGGAATGCCTGTCGGAACTCGGGCAGCTGCTGGAACGGCCCGGCTTCGGGGCGGGCCCGGCCACGATAGGCGCCGAGCTTGAGGTATTCCTCATTGACGGCGCGGGCCGCCCGCTGCCGCGCAATCAGGCTATCGGTGCGGCGGCGGCCGATCCGCGGGTCACGGTCGAGCTGAACCGCGCCAACCTGGAGCTGAACACCTCACCGGCGCTGCTGGCCGGCCGTCCGTTCACTGCGCTCGGCGACGAGCTGAACCTGCTGCTTGATCGCGCCGCCGAAGCGGCCACCGACTGGGCGGGCCGGCTCGCGCTCATCGGCATCCTGCCCACCCTCAGCCGGGCTGACCTCGGTCCCGGCACGCTGACCGACGCGCCGCGCTACCGTGCTCTGAACAGCGGCGTGCGGCGGCTCCGCCAGTGCCCGGCGCGGATCCGGATCGCCGGCGCGGACCCGCTTGAGCTCGCCAGCGAGGACCTCGGGCTGGAGGGCGCGAATACCTCATTCCAGGTGCACGTGCGGGTCGATCCGGCCGACTTCACGCGCACCTACAACGCGGTCCAGCTGGCCACCGCGCCAGTGCTGGCCGTGTCCGGTAACTCGCCCACCTTCCTTGGCCACCGGCTCTGGCAGGAGACCCGGATCGCTTTGTACAAGCAGTCGGTCGATGATCGCCCGGGCCGCGGGCCCCGCCGCCGCCTGGCCAGGGCCGGGCTGGGGACGGGCTGGCTGAGGGGCGGGCCGCTGGAGCTGTTCACCCAGAGCGTCCGGCTGCACCAGCCGCTGCTGCCGGTGCTCGGCCGGGTGGGCCTGGCGGCCTGCGGTGCCGGATGGCAGCCGCCGCCGCTGGATGAGCTCAGGATCCACCAGGGCACCGTGTGGCCGTGGAACCGGGCCATTTACGACCCGGCCGCAGGCGGGCATCTGCGGATCGAGATGCGGGCACTGCCCGCTGGCCCCACCGTGATCGACATGCTGGCTAACGCGGCCTTCCTGATCGGACTGTCCTCGTGGCTAGCGGGGCAGCACCAGCAGTGGACCTACGCGCTGCCGTTCGAGCGCGCCGACCATAGCTTCTACCGCGCCGCCCAGCAAGGCCTGTCCGCCCAGCTGAGCTGGCCAGCTGGGCGGCGCGATCAGATACGGACGGTTCCCGCCGCTGAGCTCGTGACCGAGCTGGTGCCCGCGGCACGGCAGGGGCTGCTCGGGGCCGGCGTGGCACCAGCAGAAGCGGACAGCCTGCTCAAGGTGATATCCGCGCGGGCGGCCTCAGGGCAAACCGGCGCGGCGTGGCAGCGCGCGACGCTGGCCGCCGCCGAGCAGGATCATGACCGGCAGCGTGCGCTAGCCGTGATGCTCGACCGCTACCTGCAGTGCGCGGACACCGGGCTGCCCGTCCACACCTGGCCGGTCGGTAACCCCACCCGATAGCGCGCCAGCACCGCCCCGGGCGCAAGAACCTGGGCGGCGCGGCGAGCCTGTGCCAAGGCTAGGGGAACCTTCCGCTGGGACCAACGGTCCTGGCGGGCGACCCGCGCGCTGGCGATTGTCGGACGTATTCAGCGGGCTGGACATGACCCGCTTCCGGCCCGCGCCTAACCTGAGCTACGGCGAGCCGCGCAGGGTCGAGGAGGTCTACACATGTGTCGTTGGCTGGCGTACTCCGGGGACCCGCTGCGGCCGTCCGACGTGATCTTGCATCCCAAGCACTCGCTCATCGCGCAGTCGCTGGATTCTCCGCTCGGGGCGGAGACTGTCAACGGTGACGGGTTCGGGTTCGGCTGGTACCCGACGGACCCGCAAGGCGACAATGTGCCCGGGGTCTTCCGCAGCACCGAGCCGGCCTGGCATGACCAGAACCTGCGCGAGGTCACGCAAGCCGTCGAGTCGCCGTTGTTCTTCAGCCACGTCCGCGCCGCCGCCGGCCCGCCGATCCAGCAGACTAACTGTCACCCGTTCCGGTTCGAAAACTGGCTGTTCATGCACAACGGCGCCATCGCCGGGTTCGGCTCGGTGAAACGTGACCTGACCTTCGCCGTCGACCCGATGCTGTATCCCCACATCACCGGGACCACGGACTCGGAGGTTCTGTTCCACCTCGCCCTGACCCTGGGACTGCGCGAGGATCCCGTGGCCGCGATGGCGAAGGCCATCCGGCTTGCGGAGTCGGTCGGCCACGAGCACGGGGTGGCCTTCCCGATGCAGGGGACTGTCGCAGTGTCCGATGGAGTTACCGTGTGGGCTTTCCGGTACTCCTCGCAGCGGCAGACGCGCACCCTGTTCCACTCTGCCGACGTCGCCACGCTGCAGCAGATGTACCCCAACGTCGCGCAACTGGGCGCCTTCGGCAAGCGTGCCCACGTCGTGGTCTCGGAGCCGCTCAGCGACCTGCCCGGGGCCTTCATTGAAGTTCCCGAGTCGACCGTCGCCGTACTCGACGAGTCCGGATACCACCACCACCCGTTCCTGGCCGGCGAGCAGTAGCGCAAGTGGCTGGGCGATTCGTCCGGGCCGGCGCCGGACCGGGTCGCGGCTTGACCTGCTGGCTTGCGGAGTAGCACAAGAAGAGGTGAGCATGACCACCGAGTTGGTACTGCTTGGAACGGCGGGCGCCCCCATGCCCGTCGCCGGCCGCGCGGGCATCTCCTCAGCGCTCATCGTCGACGAACGAGTCTTCGTCATCGACTGCGGCCGCGGGTCGCCGTCCGCTTCCGCCGACGCGGGACTCGACTTCTCCCGTCTGGAAGCCGTGTTCCTCACCCACCTTCATGCCGACCACACCGGTGATCTGGCCGGCCTGCTCCTTTACGGGTGGGGCGTCCGCGTGGGCGATAACGGCCCGCTCGCGCCAATCCGCGTCTACGGGCCGTCGCGACCCGAAACGTTGCCAGCAGGCGATGCCACCTTCCATCGGGAGACCACGATCCACCCCGAACGACCGGCCCCCGGCACCTCGGACTTGCTCGAGAACATCCTCGCCGGCTACGCCTACCATCTGAATGTCATGCCGCTGGACGCCCGGATGCCGGACGCGGGCGCGCTCGCCCGGGGAATCGACATCCTCGTCCCGGCCAGGACTGACGGCTCCGCCCAGGTTCCGGTCGTCGTCTTCGAGGACGGAGTTGTCCGGGTCACCACCGTCGCCGTGACGCACGGCCGGGCGGTTCCGGCTCTCGCGTACCGTTTCGACACCGCGGACGGCTCCGTCGTGTTCTCTGGCGACACCACCGTGAACGACGATCTGATCGGCCTCGCCCAGGGTGCGGACATCCTCGTCCACCAGGTCGCCGACCTCGGCTACCTCGAGCGGCACGGCACCACAGGTGCCGCCCTCGACCGGATGGCCGCGCTGCACACCGATGTCACCGAGGTCGGGGGCGTCGCCGAACGCGCACGAGTCCACGAGCTCATCCTCAGCCATTACCTTCCGGCCGAACCTGACGCGATCACGGATGCGGACTGGGCGCAAAGCGCCGCGCAGGGCTTCAGCGGGAGAACCACCGCAGGCAGCGACGGCCTGCGTAGAGCGCTTCCTCGCGTCACTTCATGATCACGTCGAGGATCGCGCGGTGCATCCTCCAAGGGCGATTGCCGCGAGACCGGAGACTGCACCTGCTGCGGCATGATGAACGCGGTCGGCGCGCACTCAGCTGACAGACAGTGCCTGCTCTCGCGATGGGGGCGGTGTTTCCCGCGGCGCCGGCGGCGGCAGAATGTAGTCGATGTCTGAGAGAACCGGCGGGAACCCGATCATCATTGTCGGCGGCGGTATCGCCGGGGGCAACGCAGCAGTGACCCTCCGCGAGGAGGGTTACCGCGGCCGGGTGGCAATCATCAGCCGGGAACCGGGTCTCCCTTTTGGACGTCCTCCGCTATCCAAGACATACCTGCGGTCGGAGGAGGACCTCGAGGGCTGGTATGTCAGGCCGGCAGGCTGGTACGCAGAGCACGATGTAGATGTCCTCGACGAGTCCAGCGTCGCGGCCATTGACGCCGCCGCGCACAGGGTGATCCTTGGCTCAGGCCAGGAACTCGGGTATCAGAAGATCTTGATAGCCACCGGCGGACGGAACCGGCGGCTCGAGGTTCCCGGGGCTGGGCTGCCCGGGATCCACTTTCTGCGCACGGTGGCCGACAGCGACGCGATCAAGCGCGAGATCGCGGCGGGCCGGCGCGCGGTAGTAGCGGGCATGGGCTTCATCGGCTGCGAGGTGGCCGCCTCCTTGACGCAGCTCGGCGTTGACGTCACCGCCATTTTTCCGGGGCGAGTCCCGCTGGAGAAGGTCATGGGCGGAGATATCGGCGCGGTGATAGGCGCCTTCCACCGCGGGAACGGCGTGGAGTTGCTAGCCGGAGAGCAGGTTGCCGCGTTCGAGGGGACCGGGCGGGTGGAGGCCGTCAGGACCGCCAGCGGCCGCCGTGTCGCGTGCGACTTCGCTGTCGCCGGCATCGGGATAAATCCCGATGTGCCGGTGGTCGCGGGGCCGTCGATCGTGCAGGCCAACGGCGTTCTTGTGGATGACTTGTGCCGGACCAGCGCGGCGGACGTCTACGCGGCCGGCGATGTCGCGAACCATCTCCACCCGGTATTCGGCCGGGTCCGGGTCGAGCACTTCAACAACGCCGAAAAACAGGGCGCCGCAGCGGCGAGGTCGATGCTCGGCTCGGCTGCCCCATATGGTTACATCCATAGCTTCTGGTCCGATCAATATGAGCACAAGCTTGAATATGTCGGCCACGCAGCGACGTGGGACGAGCTCGTTGTCCGCGGGAGCTTGGCGGACCGAAAGCTGATTGGCTTCTACCTGCTCAGGGGGGTAGTGCGGGCCGCAGCCGGGCTGGATCGCGGAGGTGACCCTGAGCTGGACCGCGACTCGGAGATGGCGGCATGCGCCCGGCTGGTAGCAGTGCGAGCCCAGCCTGCTCGTGGCCTGCTCACCGACGAACAGCTGGACTTGTGGTCGCTGGCGGATGGCGTATCGAGGTGATCACCGGCCGCTAGTTCAATCCGGCTGGGCATTTGAGAAGAGCGGTATGTTCGCCCCGCTGGCCGCCGCAAGCGGGCTGTCCAGCAGTGCGAGGATCAGTTCCGCGACGTCACCCGGTGTCAGGCCGGGACGAAGACCGGGATTGGCCCGGCGCAGCATCTGGGTGTCCACGGCACCCGGGCTCACGCAAATGGCGCTGATGCCGTGCTGCCTGCCTTCGACGGCGATCGCCTCGGTGAGGCCGATGACCCCGTACTTGGAGACGTTGTATGCGGCCAGCCCGGGGAATTTCTCCGTGGCGTAGACGCCGGAGAGCGAGGCGATATTGACGATCCGTCCGCCGGCCGGGCGCATGGCGCTGAATGCTGCGCGACAGCAGAGGAACGCGCCGGTCAGATTGACGCCGAGGGTCTCTTCCCAGATCTCGTCCGTGGTTTCGGCGAATGGCGCGGACGTCAGCACGCCTGCCGCGCAGACCAGAGCGGCGATAGGGCCGGCCGCCCCGGCGGCGGTAAAGAGGCGCTCGACATCGGCCATCTTGCTCACGTCCGCGGGGGCCGGCGTGGTCTCGCCGCCAGCGTCACGGATGCGCCTGGCGACGTCGTCGAGAGCTTGCCGGTCACGGGCCGCGAGAACCACGTGAGCGCCGGCCCCGGCAATGGCCTCGGCGGTGGCAGCCCCGATCCCGCGGCTGGCGCCCGTCACCACCGCCACCCGTCCCGCGAGCCAATGCCCCGGGTCACCCACCGGCTGCCGTCCCGACCCCCGGACTGACGACCCGGCTGTAGAGCTGCTCGTGAGCGTCCAGGCTCCATTCCAGGTCAAGATGGCTCTCGGCATGTTCACGGCACGCCGGGCGCGAGATTTCGGTGATTTTCCTGACGCCATCAGCGGCAGCCTGGACATCGTCAGGCGCGACCAGGAAACCGGTCACGCCTTCCACGATCACCTCACCGAGTGCACCGCGCTTGAAGGCGACTACGGGAGTGCCGCACGCCTGCGCCTCGGCGGCGGCCATGCCGAAGGGCTCATCCCACCTTGAGGGACAGATAACGACCGCCGCGCGGACCATCACTGCCCACAAGGATGCCCGAGGCACCCCCTGATGAACGGCCACGCCTGGCGCGTCACGTCGCGGGTCGATCTGCGCCCGGGCGTACTCGGCGTCATAGCTGTCGCCGTAAACGTCGATCCGGAGGCCGGCCGCCCGCGCGATATCGATAGCCGCTGCGGCTCCCTTCTCGGCACTCAGCCTGCCAGCGAAGACAGCGCCGGCCCCGGCTGCCGACGACCAGGGGATGACACGAGTCGGCACATAGGGCGGCAGGATCGCGTCGACCCGCACCACCCGGCGCCAGGCACTCGCCTGGAACGCGGATACTCCGGCTACGGCCGGCCGCCCGTCGCGTTGAGCTGCGTCGCGGAGCGCGGCCGCGACAATCTCGTCCGGGGGCAGGTGAAGCGTATGCACTACCGGCGCGGCTAGCTGCTGAGCGAGCCTGATGGCCGGCGCGTCGAACGCGTGATTGTGGACAATGTCATAGCGGATCTCCCGGACAGCCGAGTACACGCTAGCGAAGGCTGTCTCGGCCGGAGCCTGGTCGCGGGCGGCTGGGCTTGAAGCCCGGTAGCGGGTGGCGATCAGCGACTGGGGATCGATCCCGGTATCGATCACTTTGACCCCTGGTATCTCCGATCCGGAGGCTGCGTAGACGTGGACCTGGTGCCCTCTGCCGGTAAGGCCGCGCGCAAGATCGGACACGAACGCCTGCGAGCCGCCCGCCTGCGGCTCGCGGATTGCCGACACCAGCGGAGCGATGATCGCGACCTTCATCGCGCTACCACCTTGAAGGCGACATCGCGCGGCGGATTGATCCCCAGCACCTCATAGGGGACCCGTCGCGAGCCGCGGCGGCGGACCTCCGCGATCGCCTGCGGATAGAAGATCTCGGCGAGCTCAACCGCCTCACGGTGGCTCGCGAACTCCACCGACATCTGCCCAGCGAAACTCGCGTACTGGTAGTCGTGGGCGGCGAGCCAGTCGAGGTTATTCGGCCAGATAATGGCGACCGAGCCGCCTGGCCGGCAAGCCCGCTCCATCTCAGACAGGCCGGCCTCACCGCCATGGCCCGTGGCGGGGGTGAACGCCGAGCATGCGACGACCAAATCGGCGGAACCGCTGGCAACGGGCAGGTTGTCGAAGAAGCCGTGGGTCACCCGTGCGCGGCAGCCGAGATCCGCTCTTGCGAGCTTCCGCTTCAGGATCTGGCGCAACGGCGCCGCGGGCTCAATCGCCACGACCTCCCGGCCACGATCGAGGAGCTCAACCGTGAGCCGTCCGGTACCTGCGCCGACCTCGACGATCCGGTCTGCAGCGTGCGGCAGCCACTCAAGGACGCCTGGATGGAGGCGCTCCGCCCGGGCCAGCCGGTCATACAGCCCAGGTTCCAGCCGGTACAGCAATTCCCAGGCCAAGGCGACGTCAGTGCGCGGATCGCGGCCGCCGTCAGGCACGAAACGGCTTGCCTCGGCGCGGGTGAGCACGCCAAGGTCGGCGGCGGTGTAGCGCCTTCGCAATTCGCGGCCCAGCCCGGCCGGAGCATCAGGCGTGAGCACCGACCTCGGCCCAGTTCTTGTCGGTCTCCCACACCCGAACTGACCGCAGCAGCCCCGCCGGGAGCTCAGGCCGGAGCCTTTCCCAGAAGGCCACGGCAAGGTTCTCGGCCGTCGGGATGCGCCCTGCCAGCCACGGCACATCGGCATTCAGGTTGCGGTGATCCACGTCCTGGATGATCTTCCGGCGGATGACGTCCGAAAGCCG
>Ga0187879_10001341_pt1 | contig 16846 bp, 16 predicted proteins | sample June2016WEW_19_1_FD_132423 | JGI IMG/M metagenome (GOLD analysis project Ga0187879, IMG submission 132423) | Peatland microbial communities from SPRUCE experiment site at the Marcell Experimental Forest, Minnesota, USA - June2016WEW_19_10 | ecosystem: Environmental > Terrestrial > Soil >... | reverse complement strand
TCCTGTTCGATCTGCTGACCCCGGAGGAGGAGCGGGACCGGACCAACGTCTTCGACATCCCGCTGCTCGCCTCGCGGCTGGTCCTCGCCAGCGCGTGGCTGGGCGAGCAGAGCGATGTCGCAGCGCTGCCGCTCGGCTACTTCGGCGCCAGCACCGGCGCGGCGGCGGCGCTCAGCGCGGCCGCCGAGCTCGGCGATCGGGTGAGCGCGGTGATCTCGCGTGGCGGACGCCCCGACCTCGCCCGCGACCTCGGCGCCGTGCGCGCCGCGACGCTGCTGATCGTCGGCGGCGCCGACCGCGAGGTGCTCGCGTTGAACCGCGAGGCCCAGCGGCAGCTCGTCTGCACCAGCGAGCTCGCGGTGGTCCCGGGCGCGACGCATCTCTTCGAAGAGCCGGGCGCGCTGGAGCAGGTGTGCCGCCTGGCGGTCGACTGGCTCGACCGCCATCTCCGTGAGACGGGCGTACCGGCGGCTCCACTGTCCTGAGGCGGGCGCTACCGGCGGCTCCACGGTCGCGAGGCGGGCGCTACCGGCGGCTCCACGGTGCTCGCAGGCGTGCGAGCAGCTGCCTGCGCGTCCTGCCGCGGCGCACCTTGAGCGGCTCGACCACACCGAGCAGTCGCGTCTGTGCTCGTGCGTGGCGTCTGGCGAGCAGCCCGCCGCCCAGTCCGATCGCCGCCAGCGCCGTGAGGATCAGTCCGGGCCGAGCGAGCTCGCGTCGATACTCGCCCTCGACGGCCGGCCACAGCCTGCGGTCGACCAGCTCGCCCAGCGCGTCCGGGCGCTCGGCGAACTGTCGCGGGTCGATCGCAGGCAGGAATGCGAGCTGCACCCGCCGGGGCTTGGGGACCGGTCCAAGCCACAGCCGCTGCGTGCCGGCGATCGCGGCTGGGACGATCGGCGCGCCCGTCTGCAGCGCCAGCCTGCCCGCGCCATGGTGGGGAGAGCCGAGCGCGTGCGCGTCCTCGATGCGGGTGCCCTCGGGGAAGACGACGAGCAGGCCGCCCTGCTCGAGGATCGACGTCGCGGTCTCGAGCGCGTCGGCGTCGGCCGCGCCGCGGCGCACCGGGAAGGCGCCGAGGCGCAGGAACAGCCAGCCCAGCGGCCCCCTGAACAGCTCGCTCTTGACCATGAAGCGCACTCGCCGGCGCGTGGCGATGGCGACGAAGAACGCGTCGAGAAAGCTCTTGTGGTTCGGCGCGATGATCGCGGCGCCGCTCGCCGGTATGTGCTCGCGCCCGGAGATGCGCGCCCTGAACCACAGGCGCAGCAGGGGCGCGACGAGGAAGCGCACGCACGCGTAGAGGGGGTCCAGCACGCCGCGCTCGCGGGCGCGACGGTGCGCGCGCTCCAGGTTGGCGCGCTCGCGCGGGCCGGTCATGGCCGCGCGCTCAGCCGGCGAGACGCTCGTGCGCCGGTCGCTGCACGGGGAGGCTCGCCCTGACGGTCGCGCCCTCGCCGGGAGCCGACTCGATCAGCAGCTCCCCGCCGAGCAGGTCGACGCGCTCGCGCATGCCGAGCAGCCCGAACCCGTCGGTCCCGGTCGCGGCGTCGGGGTCGAAGCCGCCGCCGTCGTCGCGGACGCTCAGGTGGACGGTCGCGTCGCGTTCGTGGATCTCGACGACCGCGCGCCTGGCCTCCCCGTGCTTGGAGGCGTTGGTCAGCGCCTCCTGGACGAGCCGGTAGATCGCGGTCTCCAGCTCGGGAGCGTGGCGGGTCGCGGCGCCCCCCTGCTCGTAGGCGAGCTCGATGCTCACGTCGACCTCCAGGCCGTGGCGGGCGCTGCGCTCGGCGAGGCCCTCGAGCGCGGCCTGGACGCCGAGCTCGTCCAGCGCCGCCGGGCGCAGGTCGGTGATCAGCGCGCGCAGGTTGGCGATCGCCTCCTCCAGCTGGTCGACCGCCTGCGCGACGGCCTTCGGGAGCGCTTCGGGCCGCTCCGAGCGCCCGGCCGTCGACAGGCCGATGCGCAGCGCGCTCAGGCTCTGGAGGGTCTCGTCGTGCAGCTCGCGCGCCCACCGCCGCCGCTCGCCCTCGGCGGCCGCCAGGCGCTGGCGGCTGCGCTCGGAGGCGATCGACTGGGCCGTCGCCACCGCGCTGGCGGCGCTCGCGGCGAAGGCTTCCAGCAGCCGCTCGTCCTCGATCGAGAACGCCGGCCCGTCGTGGAGCCGGTCGAGCGCCAGCAGCACGCCGTGGGTGCGCCCGCGGAACACAAGGGGGACGGCCAGGCCGCCCTCCGCCCGCACCCCGAGCCGGCCGAGGCCGTGCTCGTCGAAGCGGGCGCGCGTGAGCTCGTCCTCCAGGCGCTGCGCGCGGCCGGTGCGCATCGCGTGACTGGCGACCGTGTCCTCGAGGGAGACGCACTGGCCGATCAGGTTGGCGGGCAGCTCGCCGGCGCCGGCGGCGATGACGAGCTCGTTGCGCTGCCTGAGCTCGATCAGCAGCGCGCGCGCCGACACCAGCGCCCGTCCGCGCTTGGCCACCAGCTCGAGGATGACGTCGAGGTCGGTCTCGCCCCCGATGGCGCGAGCGATCTGCGTGGTGGCCTCGAGCGCGGCGACCGTCCGCTCGAGCTCGTCGCGCCGTTCGCTCGCGCCGGTGTAGCGGCGCGCGTGGTCGATCGCGACGCCCGCGAACTCGGCCAGCACCGCCACCGCCTGCTCGTCCGCGTCGGAGAACTGCGCCCCGCCGGCCTTCTCGGTCAGGTACAGGTTCCCGAAGGGCGTTCCCCCGACGAGGATCGGGACTCCCAGGAAGCCGTGCATCGGCGGGTGTCCGGCGGGGAACCCGTATGAGCGCGGGTGGCTCCCGACGTCGTCCAGGCGCAGCGGCGCCGGGTCGCTGATCAGCGCGCCGAGGACGCCGCGCCCGCGGGGCAGTGCGCCGATCGTCCCGTGCGCGGTCTCGTCGATGCCCCTGGTGAGGAAGCGGGCGAGCTCCGTCCTGGACTCGTTGAGCACCCCGAGCGCCGCGTAGCGGGCTTCGGTGAGCTCCTGCGCGGACTCGAGCACGCGGTCGAGCACCTGGTCGAGGTCGAGGTCCGCGAGCACGCTCCGAGCGACCTCGAGAATTCCCTGTGTCGTTCGGTCTATCAAAACAGTCCCTCGTCTACGTCTGTCCCGTCAGGGCGGCGCACGGTCCACTAGTCATTGAACTACTTTCCGCGGCGCGTTGCGCCCAGACGCGGGATTCTTACGTACGGCGTTGCACCGACGGCCATCGGGACATTGCACGGATGCGCCGCCCCGGCCCGTGGGGCATGCTGGAGCGGCAATGCCTGGCCGCAGCTATCGCATCGGGAAGATCGCTGGCATACCGGTGGGTGTGAGCCCGCTGTGGCTGGTGATCGTGGCTCTGTTCACGTGGGTGCTCGGCGCCAGCTACTTCCCCGAAGAGGTCCACGGGATCAGCCCCGCCGCCTCCTACGGGCTGGGGCTGGCGAGCGTGCTGCTGCTGTTCGCGAGCATCCTCGCGCACGAGTTCGGACATGCCCTGGTGGCGCGACGGCGGGGGATCGAGGTCGAAGAGATCGACCTGTGGCTGCTCGGAGGCGTCTCGCGCATGCGCGGCGAGGCCCACGCCCCCGGCGACGAGCTGCGCTACGCGATCGCGGGCCCGGCGGTGACGGCGGTGCTGGCGGCGTGCTTCGGGGCCGCCGCCCTGTTGCTGCCCTCCTCGACGCCGGCGGCGGTGCGCGCCCTGGTCGAATACCAGGCGCTGATCAACTGCGTGCTGCTGTTCTTCAACCTGATGCCGGCGTTCCCGCTCGACGGCGGGCGCGTGCTGCGCTCGCTGCTGTGGCGGCGTCGCGGCGACATCGTGCGCTCGACGGAGACCGCCGCCAGCGTCGGCCGCGCCTTCGGCTACCTGCTGATCGTCCTCGGCGGGCTCGAGTTCCTCGGCGGCGTGCCGGAAGGGCTGTGGCTTGCGCTGATCGGCTTCTTCGTCGTGAGCGCCGCCGGCGCGGAAGTGCGGGGGGCGGAGGTGCGCGCGGTGCTCTCCGGCGTGCGCGTGCGCGAGCTGATGTCCGCGCCCGTGGTCAGCATCCCGGCGGAGGTGTCGGTCGCGCGCGCGGGCACGGACTTCTTCCTGCCCCACCGCTACAGCTCGTTCCCGGTGGTCGACGACCGCGGTCGGGCGCTCGGGCTGGTGAGCCTCGCCCAGATCGAGGCGCTCGCGCCCGCGCAGCGCGAGCGCCGGCCGGTGGGCGAGATCGCCGAGCGCGATCCCTCTCTGCTCGTCGGCGAGGCGGATGACGTCGCCGGCCTGCTCGAGCTGCCGGCGTTCGCCCGCGTGGGTCGCGCCGTCGCGGTGGACTCGCGCGGCCGGCCCGTGGGGCTGCTCTCGATCACCGACGTGCAGCGCGCGCTGCGCGTCTCGGCTATGTCGCCGAAAGCGCCTTCAGCGGCCTCATTCGGGTGACCCTCCAGGCGGGGTAGATGCCGCCGAGCACGCCGATCGCGACGCCCACCAGCAGCCCCCGTCCCAACCCCCACGCGGTGACCGACGGCGAGACGTACGCGCTCACGCCGAGGGCGTGAACCAGCAGGCTCCCGCCGATCACCCCGAACAGCAGGCCGGCGCCGGCGCCGAGCACGCTGACCGCGATCCCTTCGCCGAGGATCAGCGACGCGACGCGCACGGGCGACCATCCGACGGTGCTCAGCAGCCCGAGCTCGCCCTGGCGTTCGATGATCGACATGGCCATCGTGTTGGTGACGCTGATCGCGCCGACGATCAGCGCGATCACGACGATCACGAGGATCGCCTTGGAGATCAGGGTGCCGTTGGCTCCGGCGCGCAGCGCCTGCTCGGGGTCGGTGATCGCCTGCGTGCCCGGGAAGGCGCGTTCGATGCGGCGGGCGGCGCGGCTCGCCTGCACGCCGGGCGCGAGCTCCACCACGACATCGGTGACCTCGCCCGGGCGCCCGGTCAGCCGCTGCGCCTGCGCGAGCGGGAGGACGGCCCCGGAGTCCTCGAACAGGATGCCCGAGTGGTAGATCCCGGCGATCCGGTAGGCGGTCCCCTCGATGGCCAGGACGGCGCCGGGGAGCAGGTGCAGCTGCGCGGCCAGCCGGTCGCCGACGAGCACCTCGCGGGCCCCCGCCTGCGGACTGCGCCCGCCGGTCAGCACCAGACCGCGGGCGAAGAAGCCGGCGGGATCGGCGCCGAACACGATCGCCGCCGGATCCGCCTTCAGGCCTTCGACGATCAGCAGCAGGGGCGTCGCCCGCGTCACGTCCGGGCTGGCGGCCAGGCGCGCCACCACAGATTCCGGAAGCACCGAGGCGGTCGGGTCCGACACGTTGGCCTGGAAGAGGCCGAGGTCGGAGCCGCCGAGATGGACGAACCCGGCGGCCGTGTTCTTCAGACCCTGCGTGAACGCGAGCAGGGCGACGATCGTCGCCACGCCGACGGCGATGCCCGAGGCGGTGAACGCGGTGCGGGTCGATCGCCGCAGCAGGTTGGTCGTGATGATCGCGAACATCGCCCGTCACGCTACCTCCGCTGGAAGAGGGCTCCGTCGGCCGCGTCGATCCGCCCGTCGACGAGCGTGATCGTGCGGTCCGCGCGCGCGCCGACAGAGCTGTCGTAGCTGACCACCAGGAGCGTCATGCCGAGCTCCTCGCGCAGCCGGAAGAGCAGGTCGAGCACGCGCTCGGAGGTGACGGAGTCCAGGGCGCCGGTGGGCTCGTCGGCGAGCAGCAGGCGCGGCTCGTTGGCGAGCGCGCGCGCCACGGCGACGCGCTGGCTCTCGCCTCCGGACAGCTCTGAGGGCAGGTGCTCCGCGCGGTCGGCGATCCCCACGTCCTCGAGCAGCGACAGGGCGCGCCGGCGGCGGGCGCCGCGGTGCATGCGGGCGCCGATCAGCGGGACTTCGACGTTCGCCCGCGCGGACAGCGCCTGGAGCAGCAGGTGGCGCTGGAAGACGAAGCCGACGACCTCGCGCCGCGCGCGAGCGGGATGCGGGTCCGTCCACAGGGCGCGGCCGTCGATCAGGACGCGGCCGCCGTCGGGCTGCTCCAGGCCGCCGATCAGCGCCAGCAGCGTGCTCTTGCCCGAGCCGGAGCGGCCGGTGATCGCCACGGCTTCGCCAGGGCTGACGCGCAGCGAGACATCCGACAGCGCGCTCACGCGCCCGAAGCGCTTGCTCACCCCCTCGACGATCACCTCCGCGCCCGCGGGCGCGCTCACTTGCTGACCTGCACCGGGTATTCGAGGTTGATCGTCGCCCCTTCCGAGACGATCACCGCGCGAAAGGTGAGCGGATAGCCGACGGCCGTCGACGGCCATTTGAACACGTCCGAGAAATGGCCGTCGAAGGTGTAGTGAGAGCGGCGCGCCACCACCTGGCCGCCGAACAGGTACTCGTAGCTGACGCTCGCCCTGACCGGGCGCCCGCCGCGGGTGACGGTGAAGTGCAGCGGCCATGGCTGTTCCACCTTCGGCGCGTGGGTGGCGCCCTTCATCGTCGCGGTCACCCCGCCGGCGCTCGCGCTGGCCGTGCGGCCCCTGCCCGACGATGCGGTTGCGATCGGCGATGACGTCTTCGGCTGGGTGGACGTGGCGCCGGTGGACGTGGCGCCGGTGGAGGTGGTGGCGGCGGTGCTCGCGGGCGCGGTGCTCGCGCTGGTGCTGGTGCTGCTCGAGGAAGAGCCGCCGCAGCCGGCCATGCCCAGCGCGCCCGCCGTCAGCACGGGGAGCAGACAGCGATGTCTATTCGTGATCAAGCGGACCGCCTCCTCGATGGCTCTGTGCGGTCAACACTAACGCGAGCCGCATGCCGGCACTCCGTAGTAATGCGCATCGCGCTTGGGAGAACGCCCCGATGTCGCCGGCGCCCGCGTTCCCTTGACTTCGGAGTAGCGCTGCTTTCCCCCGGCGGCGGCCGCGTCACACACAACGACTGGAGAAAAGGGATCATGGCAACCACCGAGCAGTCCACGACATTCGAGGCCCCCGGTCAGCCGGGCAGCCCCGTGCAGGTCAAAGAGCGCTACGAGAACTTCATCGGCGGCCACTGGGTCCCGCCGGTCGACGGCGAGTATCGCGAGAACCTCACCCCGGCGACCGGCCAGCCGATCTGCGAGGTCTCGCACTCGGGCGCCCAGGACATCGAGCTCGCGCTGGACGCCGCGCACGCCGCCAAGGACGCGTGGGGCGAGGCCTCCACGACCGAGCGCTCGCGCGTGCTGAACGCGGTCGCGGACGCGATCGAAGAGAACCTCGAGATGCTGGCCGTCGCCGAGAGCTGGGAGAACGGCAAGCCGGTGCGCGAGACGCTCGCCGCGGACATCCCGCTGGCGGCCGACCACTTCCGCTACTTCGCCGACGTGATCCGCGGCGAGGAGGGGAGGATCTCGGAGATCGACAAGGACACCGTCGCCTACCACTTCTCCGAGCCGCTCGGGGTGGTCGGGCAGATCATCCCGTTCAACTTCCCGCTGCTGATGGCCGCGTGGAAGATCGCCCCGGCGCTGGCCGCGGGCAACTGCACGGTCGTCAAGCCCGCGAGCCCGACGCCGTGGTCGATCCTCAAGCTCGCGGAGCTGATCGAGGACATCGTGCCGCCCGGCGTGCTGAACGTCGTCAACGGTCCCGGCGCCGAGACCGGCAAGGCGCTCGCGTCGAACAAGCGGATCGCGAAGATCGCGTTCACGGGCGAGACGGTGACCGGCCGGCTGATCATGCAGTACGCCGCCCAGAACATCATCCCCTCGACCACCGAGCTCGGCGGCAAGTCGCCGAACATCTTCTTCGAGGACGTGATGGCGGCCGACGACGAGTTCCTCGACAAGGCCGTCGAGGGCCTGGTGCTGTACGCGTTCAACAAGGGCGAGGTGTGCACGTGCCCGTCGCGGGCGCTGATCCAGGAGTCGATCTACGACGAGTTCATGGCCCGCTGCCTCGACCGCATCCGCGCGATCAAGCAGGGCAACCCGCTCGACCGCACCGTGCAGCTGGGCGCGCAGAACTCGCTCTCGCAGCTGGAGAAGATCGAGGGCTACGTGCAGATCGGCCGCGAAGAGGGCGCCGAGCTGCTGATCGGCGGCGAGCGCAACATGCTCCCCGGCGAGCTCGCCGGCGGCTACTACTACGAGCCGACGGTGTTCAAGGGCAGCAACGACATGCGCATCTTCCAGGAGGAGATCTTCGGTCCGGTGCTGGCGGTGACCACGTTCAAGGACGAGGCCGAGGCGCTGCGCATCGCCAACGACACGCTGTACGGGCTGGGCGCGGGCGTGTGGAGCCGCGACGGCAGCCGGGCCTTCCGCATGGGCCGCGGGATCAAGGCGGGCAGGGTGTGGACCAACTGCTACCACCTGTACCCGGCGCACGCGGCGTTCGGCGGCTACAAGGTCTCGGGCGTGGGGCGCGAGAACCACAAGATGATGCTCGATCACTACTCGCAGACGAAGTGCCTGCTCGTGAGCTACGACAAGAACCCGATGGGGTTCTTCTAGGCCGCGATGACGGGACCCCTGGCAAAGGCGAGCGTGACCGCGACGGACGCGGCGCTCGAGGCGATCGAGCGTCTCACCGACGAGCACGGTCCGCTCGCCTTCTTCCAGTCGGGCGGCTGCTGCGACGGCAGCCTGCCGATCTGCATGAAGGACGGAGAGCTGCCGCCGGGACCGAACGACCTGCTGCTCGGCGCGGTGGGCGGCGCTCCGTTCTACGTGGACTCCGAGCAGTACATGCGCTGGGGGCGGCCGTCGTTCCTGCTCGACGTGCGCCCGGGCGCGGCGGAGGGCTTCTCGCTGTCGCTGCGCGACGCGCACTTCGTGACGCGCCCGGCGCCGTAGGCGCGAGAATGGAGGGGAATGGGTCAGCCTGACGGCCACACGGTGGAGCGCGACGGACTAGACGAGCTGTTCGCGGCGCTGCGCCGGCGCGGGTACACGGTGGTCGGTCCGACGGTGCGCGACCGCGCGATCGTGTACGGGGAGATCGGCTCGTGCGCGGATCTGCCGATCGGCTGGACCGACGAGCAGGAGGGCGGGCACTACCGCCTGCGCCGGCGCGAGGACGAGGCGCTGTTCGGCTACAACGTCGGCCCCCACTCGTGGAAGCGCTACCAGCTGCCGCCGCAGGTACGGCTGTGGCGCGCCCGCCGCGGGGACGACGGCGGCCTCGCCGAGGTCGAGCCCGAGCCGGCGCGGGCACCGCGCTACGCGTTCGTGGGCGCGCGCTCGTGCGAGCTGCACGCGATGGGCATCCTCGATCGGGTGCTGCTCGGCGGCGCGCATCCGGATCCGGCCGATCGCGCGCGGCGCGAGGACGTGTTCGTCGTCGCGGTGCAGTGCTCGCAGGCCGCCAGCACGTGCTTCTGCTCGTCGATGGGCACGGGGCCGACGGCCGAGTCCGGCTTCGACATCGCGCTCACGGAGGTGCTGGAGGGCCCGCGCCACTACTTCGTGCTGGACGTCGGCAGCGAGCGCGGCGCGGAGGTGCTGGGCGAGCTGCCCCACGCGCGCGCCGCGAAGGAGGAGCGCGACGCGGCGAGCGCGGCGCACGCGCGCGCGGCCGCGCAGATGGGGCGCGAGCTGGACGTGACCGACATCAGGGACCTCCTGTATCGCAACTACGAGAACCCGCGCTGGGACGAGGTCGCCGAGCGCTGCCTGGCGTGCGGCAACTGCACGATGGTGTGCCCGACGTGCTTCTGCACGAGCGTCGAGGACGTCACCGACCTGGCGGGCGAGCACGTCGAGCGCCACCAGCGCTGGGACTCGTGCTTCACGGTCGACTACTCGTACATACATGGCGGCTCGGTGCGCTCCACGACACGCGCGCGCTACCGCCAGTGGATGACGCACAAGCTCGCGACGTGGATCGACCAGTTCGGCAGCTCCGGCTGCGTCGGCTGCGGGCGCTGCATCACGTGGTGTCCGGTCGGGATCGACATCACCGAGGAGGCGCGCGCGATCCGCGAGAGCGATAAGACCCCCGCCACCCCGACGATCCTGGGGATCGACCAGGCGCGGGCGAGCACCGCGACCGGAGAGGGGACCGATGCAGACGCTTGACGAGCTGATCGCCGGCGCGCCGATATTCGCGGGGCTGGCGCCCGAGCACCTGGCGCTGATCGCCGGATGCGCGAGCAACGCGCGCTTCGACGCGGGCGAGTACCTCTTCCGCGAGGGCGCGCCGGCCGAGCGCTTCTTCCTGATCCGCCATGGCGCGGTGTCGCTGGAGGTCGACGCGCCCGGTCGCGGGGCGCTGGTGATCGAGACGCTCCACCAGGGCGACGTAGCCGGCTGGTCGTGGCTGTTCGAGCCCTACCGCTGGGAGCTCGACGCGCGCGCACGCGAGCCGGCGGCCGTGGTGGCCTTCGACGGGCTCTGCCTGCGCGGCAAGTGCGAGGTCGACCACGAGCTGGGCTATCAGCTGATGCGGCGCTTCGCCGCGTCGCTGACCGAGCGCCTGCAGGCGACGCGAATGCAGCTCCTCGACGTGTACGGCCATGCCGGATCGGGCTGAGGCCCCGGTCGCCGCCTTCGACGGCGGCGCCGCCGAGCCCGGCCCGATGCTGCCGGCGCCGTTCGTGGTGAGCGCCAAGCGGCAGGACACCTCGGACACGTGGACGCTCGAGCTCCGATCGCGCGCGGGCACGCCCCTGGAGTTCGCCCCGGGCCAGTTCACGATGCTCTCGGCGTTCGGCGCCGGCGAGGTGCCGATCTCGATCAGCGGCGGGGGCGGGGGGGAGGGAGAAGAGGGTCTGCTGGTGCACACCGTGCGCGCGGTCGGGCTGGCGACGCAGGCGATCTGCGAGGCGCCCGTCGGCGAGGCGCTCGGCGTGCGCGGGCCGTTCGGGCGCCCGTGGCCGGTGGAGGAGGTCGAGGGCGCCGACGTGGTGGTGGTCGCGGGCGGCATCGGCCTGGCGCCGCTGCGCCCCGCGATCCTCGCGCTGCTCGCCCGCCGCGAGCGCTACGGGCGCCTGCTGCTGCTCTACGGCGGGCGCTCGCCCGAGCAGCTGCTGTACGCGAGCGACCTGGAGCGGTGGGCGGCGCGCGGTCTGGAGGTGGCGGTCACGGTCGACAGCGCGGGGCCCGAATGGCTCGGGCATGTGGGCGTCGTGCCGCGGCTGGTGCACCGCGCCGGGTTCGACCCCGACGGCGCGGTGGCGCTCCTGTGCGGACCGGAGGTGATGATGCGCTTCACGTTCTCGGCGCTCGTGCAGGCGGGCGTGAGCGGCGATCGCGTGTACGCGTCGATGGAGCGCAACATGCAGTGCGGGATCGGGCACTGCGGGCACTGCCAGCTCGGACCGACGCTCGTCTGCCGCGACGGGCCGGTGTACCGCTGGAGCGAGCTGGAGCCGTGGCTGGCGATTCGAGAGCTATGAGCAGGCAGACGCTCGCCGTGTGGAAGTTCGCCTCGTGCGACGGCTGCCAGCTGAGCCTGCTCGACTGCGAGGACGAGCTGCTGCTGCTGGCCGAACGCGTCGAGATCGCGAACTTCGTGGAGGCGAGCAGCGCGATTGTCGAGATGCCCACCCACCCGTACGACATCTCGATCGTGGAGGGGTCGATCACGACCGCGCACGACGCGGAGCGCATCCGGGAGGTGCGCCGCAATTCGCGCGTGCTGATCACGATCGGCGCGTGCGCCACCGCCGGCGGCATCCAGGCGTTGCGCAACTTCGCCGACGTGGAGGACTTCACGGCGATCGTGTACGCCTCCCCGGACTACATCTCGACGCTGCGCACGTCCACGCCGATCAGCGCGCACGTGCCGGTCGACTTCGAGCTGAACGGCTGCCCGATCGACAAGCGCCAGCTGCTGGAGGTGATCGGCGCGCACCTCGCCGGGCGCCGCCCGCGCGTGCGCGCGCACAGCGTGTGCGTGGAGTGCAAGCGCCGCGGGACGGTGTGCGTGATGGTCGCGCACGGCACGCCCGGCCTGGGCCCGGTCACGCACGCGGGCTGCGGCGCGATCTGCCCCTCCTACGATCGCGGCTGCTACGGCTGCTACGGGCCGATGGAGACGCCGAACACGGAGGCGCTGAGCGCGCGCATGGCGCAGCTCGGCTGCGAGGAGATCGACCTGGTGCGCGTGTACCGCACGTTCAACGCCGGCGCGAGCGCGTTCCAGCGGGCGAGCGAGGCGCACGAGGCGCACGGGGTGGATGGAGGGGGCGCATGAGCGACGGCGGCGAGGCGCGCCGCACGCGCGTGATCCGCACGGACTACCTCGCCCGCGTGGAGGGCGAGGGGGCGATGTACGTCAGGCTGGACGGTCGCGAGGTGGCGGAGGTGAAGCTGAGGATCTACGAGCCGCCGCGGTTCTTCGAGGCGCTGCTGCGCGGCCGCGCGTTCACGGAGGCGCCGGACATCACCGCGCGCATCTGCGGCATCTGCCCGGTGGCGTACCAGATGAGCGCTGTGCGGGCGATGGAGGACGCGTGCGGTGTGGCGATCGACGCGGGCCCGCTGCGCGACCTGCGCCGGCTGCTGTATTGCGGCGAGTGGATCGAGAGCCACAGCCTGCACGTGTACATGCTGCACGCGCCCGACTTCCTCGGCTACGCGGGCGCGGTGGAGATGGCGCGCGATCACCGCGAGATCGTCGAACAGGGCCTGCGGATGAAGAAGGCGGGCAACGCGCTGATGGCGCTGGTGGGAGGACGCGAGGTGCACCCGATCAACGTGCGCGTGGGCGGCTTCTACCGGGCCCCCACCCGCGCCGAGCTGCGCACGCTGGTGGACCCGCTGGAGCGCGCGCGCGAGACGGCGCTTGCGACGGTGCGCTGGGCGGCGACGCTGGAGTTCCCGGAGGTGCGGCGCGCGCCGGAGCTGCTCGCGCTGTCCGAGCCGGGTCTCTACCCGATCGACCTCGGGCGCATCGTGTCCGACCGCGGCCTGGACATCGCTCCGGCGGAGTTCGACGCGCACGTGGTGGAGGAGCACGTCGAGCACTCCAACGCGCTGCACGCGCGCATCCGCGAGCGCGGCACGTACCTGACGGGCCCGCTCGCGCGCTACGCGCTGGCCTCGGCGCAGCTGCGCCCGCTGGCGCGCGAGGCGGCGCGCGAGGCGGGCCTCGGGCCGGTCTGCGACAACCCCTTCCAGAGCATCGTCGTGCGCGCGGTCGAGCTGGTGCAGGCGTGCGACGAAGCGCTCGCGCTGATCGACGGCTATGTGGAGCCGGATGCCCCCGCAGTCGACGTCATACCGCGGCGCGGTGTCGGTCATGGAGCGACGGAGGCCCCGCGCGGTCTGCTGTATCACCGCTATGAGATCGACGACGAGGGCACGATCCTCGACGCGAGGATCGTGCCGCCGACCTCGCAGAACCAGCTCGCGATCGAGGAGGACCTGCGCGCGGTCGTCGAAGCGAGCGTCGACCTGCCGGACGAGCAGCTGTCGCTGCGCTGCGAGCAGACGATCCGCAACCACGACCCGTGCATCTCCTGCGCGACCCACTTCCTGAAGCTGACCGTCGACCGTGGCTGAGCGGGACGTCGGGCGTGGCTGAGCAGGCGGCCGGGGGTGCGCCGGCGAGGGGCGCGCAGCCCGCAGTGGTCGTGATCGGCGTGGGCAACGCGCTGCGACAGGATGATGGCGCAGGCCTGGAGGTCGCGCGGCGGCTGCGCGGGCGTGCAGACGCCGCGGAGACAGGGGTGGGCGCGGCGCTCGCCATGCCGGCAGAGCTCGCCGTCCTCGAGTACGAGGGCGAGCCGCTGGGGCTGCTCGAGCTGTGGGAGGGCGCGCGCGGGGCGGTGCTGGTGGACGCGATCCGCTCGGGCGCGGCGCCGGGCACGATCCACCGCGTGGACGCGTCGCGCGAGCCGATCCCGGCGCCGCTGCGCGGCTCCTCCTCGACGCACGCGGTCGGGGTGGGGGACGCGATCGAGCTCGCCCGGGCGCTCGGACGCCTGCCGGCGCGGGTCGTGGTCTACGGCGTCGAGGGCGCGTGCTTCGACGCCGGCAGTGGGCTGTCGGGGGAGGTGGAGGGGGTCGTCGACTCACTCGCCGAGGCGGTGCTGCGCGAGGCGCGCGAGCTGGCCGTCGTTTCGCGGTAGTTGGCCGTTTGGGCCGCTCACGGTCGTCAATAGTGTGATGACTGCTGCGTGCATCTGTGCGGGCAAGGGCGGCGGATACGCTCGCTACCTCGATCGCGAGGGTCAGTCGCCAGTCGCCGCGCCTTGAGCTCGAGTCTCTAGCCGCCCTGTGCAGCGACGTCGTAGGCTGGCTACATGGCGCTCATAACGATCGAGATGCTCGAAGGACGTACGCCGGGCGAACGGCGCGAGATATCGGCGGCCGTGAGGTCCGCTGTTGCTGAAGCGCTGTCCGTACCGGGCGAGGACCCGGTGGTGCGGCTGATCGAGCACCATCCCGACAACTTCCTGCGGCCGTTTCCCGACAGGCATTCAGAAAGCTACACGCTGGTCATGCTCACCATCTTCCAGGGACGATCGATGCAGGCTAGGCGACGGCTTTACGCAGGTGTCGTGCAGCGCCTCGGCGCCTTCGGGGTCCCCCCAGACGACGTTGCGGTCGTCGTGCAAGAAGTGCCGATGGAGAACTGGGGAGTACGAGGCGGCGTGCCTGCCAGCGAGGTGGATGTTGGGTTTCGGGTCGATGTCTGAAGCAGGCGGCGCGAAGCGAGCCCCATTGGGGTAAGAACATCCATCCGGTCGCCCACGCTGCCAGCCGCGAACTCCAAATGAACTCCAAGCAACTCCCAAGATTTGGAGTTCGTGCTCACGTCCGCAGCTGCGCTGCGGCCACCGCTGCCTGCCCGTAGGAGATGGCTCCGTCGTTGGGCGGCAGCTCGCAGGGGATCAGCACACGCAGGCCCGTCTCGGCGAGCATCGCCGCGCAGCGCTCCAGCAGCAGGCGGTTCTGGAAGACCCCACCCGAGAGGACCGCTGTCCGCACGCCCTCGCGCCGTGCGAGAAGCGACAGCGCATGGGCGGTCGCGTCGGCCAGGCCGTTGTGGAAGCGCGCGCTCACCACCGCCGGGCAGACCCCGGCGGCGAGGTCGTCCACCACGGCCCGCACCGTCTCCCGCGTGTCGAGTTGCAGCAGCTCCTCCTCGATGACCGGGAGCGGGTAGGCATCCCGTTCGCTTGCCGGCGCGCACGTCGCGACCGCTTCGAGCTCGATCGCGGCGCGGCCCTCGTCGCGGACAACCGTGCGAATCCCGCACAGCGCCGCGACCGCGTCGAACAGGCGCCCGACGCTGCTCGTCGACGGGGAGCTCGTCCCGCGCCGCGCCATCTCGGCGACCTGCTCCCAGCGCTCCCGGTCGACCCGGCCGCGCATGCTCGCGGGCAGCGGCGCCTCGCCGTCGAACGCCGCCACAAGCCACGCGCAGGCCATCCGCCACGGCTCGCGCACCGCTGCGTCGCCGCCGGGAAGCCGCACGGGGAAAAGGTGACCGACACGCTCGGCATGCGCGAGATCGCCGAGCAGCAGCTCGCCGCCCCACACGGTCCCGTCGCCGCCCAACCCGGAGCCGTCGTAGATCGCGCCGATCGCCCGCCCGCGCTCCCCGTGCTCGGCGAGCACGGCGGCCAGGTGCGCGTGGTGGTGCTGGACCCTCACCAGCTCCACGCCCTCGCGCGCGAGCGCGTAGCCCGTGGAGAGGTAGTCCGGGTGCAGGTCGTGCGCGACGACCTCGGGCGCGACGGCGAACAGCGCCTGGAAGTGGTCGATCCCCTCGCGGAACGCGCGCAGCGTCTCCCAGTTGCGCAGGTCGCCGATGTGATGCGAGACCCACGCGCGCGAGCCGCTCGCCACGCAGAAAGTGCTCTTGAGCTCGGCGCCGCACGCCAGCATCGGCGGCGCCTGCAGAGGCAGCGCGAGACTGCGTGGAGCGTAGCCGCGGGAGCGTCTGAGCATCATCGGACGCTCGGAGCATGCGCCGCGCGAGCGCACGATCGAGTCGTCCACCCGCACCTCGATCGGGCGGTCGTGCATGAGCACCGCGTCGGCGATCGCGCCTAGACGGGCGAGCGCTTCCTCGTCGCAATAGGCGATCGGCTCGTCGCTCGCGTTGCCGCTGGTCATCACCAGGGTCGCGCCCGCGTCCGCCAGCAGCAGGTGGTGCAGCGGCGTCGACGGCAGCATCACGCCGAGGTCCGGCGAGCCGGGCGCGACCGCCTCGGCGACGTGCGCCCCCGGGTGGCGGCGGGCGATGACGATCGGCCGCTCCGGGCCGCCCATCAGACGCCGCTCGGCCGGAGTGAGATCGACGAGCGCGCCCGCGGCGACGAGGTCGGCGGCCATCAGCGCGAACGGCTTCTCCTCGCGGCGCTTGCGCGCGCGCAGCTCCGCCACCGCCCGCTCGTTGTCCGCCCGGCATGCCAGGTGATAGCCGCCGAGGCCCTTGACCGCCACGATCCGTCCCGCTATCAGCGCGGCCACGGCGCCCGCCAGCGCGTCCTCACCTGCGGGTGTGCCTTCGCCCTGAGTCGTCGAGTCGTGCTCGCCGCAGACGATCAGGCGCATCGTCGGCCCGCACTTGGGGCAGGCGTTCGGCTGCGCGTGGAAGCGTCTGTTCGCCGGGTCTTCGTACTCCGCGCGGCAGGCTGAGCACATCTCGAATGCGCTCATCGTCGTCCGCGCGCGGTCGTAGGGAACGCCGCGGACGATCGTGAAGCGCGGGCCGCAGTTGGTGCAGTTGATGAACGGGTAGCGATGGCGGCGGTCGCCCGGATCGAAAAGCTCGGCCAGGCAGTCCTCGCACGGCGCCACGTCCGGAGACACGAGCGCCGCAGGCTCGCCCGCCGCACTGCTCCGCAGGATCCGGAAGCCTCCAGCCCACCGGGCTCCAGTCGCTCGGCGCGCACGCGCTCGACGCTCGCGAGCGGCGGCGGCTCGCCGCTCAGGCGC
>Ga0187879_10001339_pt1 | contig 16866 bp, 9 predicted proteins | sample June2016WEW_19_1_FD_132423 | JGI IMG/M metagenome (GOLD analysis project Ga0187879, IMG submission 132423) | Peatland microbial communities from SPRUCE experiment site at the Marcell Experimental Forest, Minnesota, USA - June2016WEW_19_10 | ecosystem: Environmental > Terrestrial > Soil >... | reverse complement strand
TTGCAGGCTCTTGAAGCCGCCAGCTTGAATCGCGGAGAAATGCACGAAAACGTCTTCGCCATTCTGACGGCTGATGAAGCCGTAGCCCTTGGCGTCGTTAAACCACTTCACTGTTCCTTGTTCCATTGATATTCCTACTTCCATTTTGGTTTTCTGCTGAGAAGAATCGCTGCGAGTGAGAAGGGGTGACGCTGGTTGGCGGAACCTGTCTTTCAACTGCGGGTGAATCGAACTTAGCTGATGGTGTTTGGATGCATCGCACTGAGATAACGACTCAGAACCTTGCAACACAAGTTGAGTTGCGGTTGTCACCACTACGTGTCGACGCGGAATAGCTCCTTCGTGCTTTCTCCGCGACAGTCGGTAGCGTCCGCACATTGGAAAATTATGGCAGATCGGATAAGTTTTTACACTCGGTCATCGATCGGCAACCTTGCAGCTGTGCCGAGAATCGGGACCTGATAGTAATCAACGTTCGCCGACGCGCCGTTTAGCGTCATTATCGCGAAGCAGTTGTTGTATGACGTTCCATTATTTCCCAGCTGACCGACGGGTTTCCAAGTTGGCAACGGCAAGCCGCCGTACGTCTGCAGACCGCTGGCATTGCTGTAGGATTGCTGATCAGTGAATACAGGCACAGCAGACGCCCCAACACAGCGCCCTCGCTCCACGCCCATGTACGGATCGAAGACTGCCAGAGTGTGCTCATGCCCCCAGAACCACCAGGCAACCTTCGACGTCACGGCTTGAAAAGTGGCGCGCAGATTCGGGTTGTAAGCGTATGACTGACCATTCCCGGTTCCCACCGCCCCGAAGGGCGAGAAGAGTTGGTGGTGAGAAAGCAGCACGGTCTTGCGCGTTCCCGCCAGATTGATCTTGTCCAGCAGCCAATTCTCCTCCGCCCAAGTTCCGAAGGTCACCAGCTTGGTCATATTCGTGGAGACGGTGATGGGATTGTTGTCGTTGTGGCCGGTATCCATGGCGAGAAACTGCCAGTTGGAATTTTGCAGACAGAAGTAGCTGGCTTGCTGGCCGATCTGATCCACCAGCCAGTAGTAGCCTTGGCCTCCGGAATACATGTCGTGATTGCCGCACAGGTTAAAGATGAGAACATTGTTGCCGAGAACCTGACGACAGATATCCAGAAAGTTAGTCTGTTCTTCATTGTGCGTGCCGGCGTAATAAACATCGCCCAAATGAATCAGGACTTCAGGCCCAAAGCTGGCCACTTGCTGCAGGAGATTGATGGCAACTTGGTCGCCGGTTCCCCAATCCCCTATGATCGCCAGCTTCGTCCTCTGTCCAAGGTCAAAGACGGGATTTTCGTTGGCGCGGTAGGGCAAATTACTTAAGGACGCTTTGTAGGCGAGATAAGTGACCACGCACTCGCCCCAGCCAATGTCGCACTCTGAACCCTTGAGTTCTCCGGCATACTGCTCGGATTTGTGTTTATTGCCGGTGATTTCCGCCCAGAGGAATTGCGCTGCAACCTTTGCGCAGTCGATGGGAACAGCCGCGGGTTCGGCACTGGCGGCGAGAGTGAGCGGCTGTGCGGCTTCGGCGACGGGCGAAGCAATTTCCGAAGGAATCTTTTGCCCCTCGCGTAACCGGGCGCCCAAAATATGAACCGGGGACATTAGATCATCCTGGGCGAGCAGCTCTTTGGGTGCCGCTTTGCGGTCGCTGGTGACCGAACCCATACGATCTTGAATGGAGTCGTGGCGGCGGTGGACTTCAGCGACCGCTGCCTGCCAAAGCGAGAGGGTAGGGTCCGAATAGGTATAGAGATCATGCCTCCTCTGTCCATTCGTCATTTCACAGGCTCCTTATTGCGAGGTATCCCCCATGATAAATGCGCGGGATGGTGCTTCGCACGCGTCGAAAAACCTAGTTAAGAGGGAATGCCTGCGCGGAGCCTTGCAGTAATAGCTTTTCTCTTCGGCGGTTGCGAGGTCAGCGTCAATTTCAGCCGAGACAACCTGCCCTCCACACCTGAAAGATGCTGATTCATCCGTGGTGCCTGAAGCAATTCCTGCATAATGTCTTGCGAAGCCGAATTGTTCTTCACGAACAGCTGAAGCAGTTCCACCGTAACGAGGGGCTCGCATCCGTACAAAGTTCGACGAACCGAGTTGATCTGATTCGAATCGTCTGGTTTCCAGAAGGCTGAATGTTCAAGGAGCTCTCGAAGGCAATCGAACGTGCGATACACGTCATGCTTTGACTTCTGCTGTTTTGAATGAATCCCCTCGAACCCAATGTGCAGCACACAGTGATCTAGAGCTGAGGATCCACCATTCTGCTTGTCGTTTGGGTTAGCTCCAATCTCTAGCAGATAATGAACCACGTCTGTACGCGCCAACAAAGCGGCACATCCAAGAAGGTCCGAGAGATCACCCCGCCCTGCCTCAGGTTTGAGTTTCTTCAATACTTCTAGCTTGCCAGCATAACAAGCCTCTTGAAGCGCGCTCGTGTAGCAGTCGGGATCGTTCCCCTCATAGAGCATGGGACCAGGAGTTCGCGGGCTTGCACCCGCCCACATCATGAGGCTGATCCATCTGAAGTTTTCCTGTTTACTGAAATAGCGGAGCGCACAGTCAGCCTCCTCTCGCAGCCGGCTCGCGAGTTCGGGATGGGACTCCTTATATTCCATAAACGGGCGCAACGCCGTTCGAATTCTCTCCGAGAATGCATAGGCAAATGGCGAGTCGCTTATGGCATCGGCCCCATGACTGAGCATGAAGCGGATGATGGCTGGGTCCCAGCTTTGCAACGCTATCAAGAAAGGGACCGCTTTGACATCGGCGCCATGAGAAACCAGCAGCTCAACCAAATCGAGGCGTCTCTCTTTGAGAGCGTCCGCCAAGGCGCGATCTTTCACAGCCTGGCAGGTTTCGTGTCGAACAAGCAATTCAACCAAACTGTGAAAGCCGGCTTCTATTGCAAGTTGCAGCGGGCTCTTTTTGCATTCTTGAGGCACTCGGAGCGATCTGCCCGCGGTTACCCATTCTTCGATCTGGTAGAGCTTGCCTGCTCGGCAAAGCGAAAAGAGCGTCTTTGCTTCCTCGGACGACAGTGTTGGTTCCATTTTCGTTCGGTGATTCCTTTAACAATGAACCGAAGGGCAACCGAATTCTAATCCTGTGCCAATCGGGGGATCAGCGGAGCCAGTCGAGCCTCAGTTTTTCCCAAGCACATCGTCAATCTTCCGCATGATCCGCTCCGCCCACTGCACCGCCGCTGCGACCAGCGACTCGGTTCTCGGGCTGGAGCGGCAGTCAAACAGATCGTCCGTGGTTTTCAAGTGACGAGCCACGAGGATTCCCGCCACAATCGCCAGCACGCGCTTTCGACCTTCGTCCATGGGCTCAACAGAACCGTCGCAGAGACTAGAACCTCACGACAGATTGCCGCGAGGTTGCTAACGCGAGGTTAGCATATTCGCTTTTTGTTCGCTAGTACCTTATGAAGCCAGCACCTTCGGCCTACCGTAGCCGAGGCTCCGCTGAGCGAGCTATGTCATCGAGATCGAGACAATGGCGGGCGCGTCATGGCGTACCACAGAATTGGGACTAAGTGATGGGACTAGCCTCAGTAGGTTTCCATCAGGATCTCTGTGCTTGAAGCAACGCCGAATCAATGGTTTAGATTTGAGATCCCTAGGTTCCGTAGTGTCCCGAACCAGGTGCTCTACCAGGCTGAGCCACTCCCCGACTGACGGCTGGATCACGGCCACCACAGGAACGTGGCGACTCGAACTCAGACATTATAGCATTCTGCGGTCTGGTGATTTGCCGTGGCGGGCTGCACGACGTTGCGAGTGCGGCCGCTAAATTTGCTGTCATTGCAGACACTGATTCGCAGACACTGATTGGGGGATATCGAGCTTCGGACTCTGCCATGCCGTACCGCGCCATGCTACAGAGTTCATTAACTTTTATCGGAAGTGAAGAAGATTGTCTTGCTGGCGACCCGTTCCGTCGCGACTGCCTAGGGGATGCGAAGGCTGCTACAATCCTGGTAAGTCGTCTTCTTACGGTATTAAAGCGTTTCTATGCTGGCTTTTACTGCTGGAAGGCTATTGACTCCCACGGATGCGGTCGAGCATCCTCTCGTGCTCGTCGAGCAGGGACGCGTCCTCGAAATTTCCACTCGGAGCGGGCGACAAGCTCCCGCCGGAATTTGCGTGTCCGATTTCGGCGATGGCTTGATAGCGCCGGGTTACGTTGATCTCCACATTCACGGCAGCGCTGGATACGACGTCATGGACGATACCGCCGAGGCGCTGCCGGCGATCGAACAGTTGCTCGCACGGCATGGGGTCACGAGTTATTTCCCAACCACCGTCAGCGCTCCGATGGAAATGACTTTGCGCGCACTCGAACGGCTGGCGGATGCGATCGAAAATTGCGAACTAGAGCGCGCACGAGTGCATGAACGACCGCGCGAGCGAAAGAGTGCGGAGGGCAAGAGTCGGGCCCTTCCGCTCGGCGTCCACCTGGAGGGGCCATTCATCAGCCATGCGCGCCGCGGGGTACATCCTTCGGAACATTTACTGGCTCCTAAGCTGAGCACTTTCGAGCAGTTCTGGCAGGCAGCGCGCGGCCGGATTCTGATGATGACCATTGCTCCTGAATTGGAGGGCGCGCCCGAGGTCATTGCCGAAGCGGCGCGGCGTGGTGTCTGCGTTAGTCTGGGACATTCCGACGCCGATTTTGAGGCGGCCGGACGAGGAATCGCGGCGGGAGCGCGGCACGCGACCCATACCTTCAATGCCATGCGCCCGTTGCACCATCGCACTTTGGACCATCGCAGTCCGGGTATTTTGGGAGCGGTGCTCACGGATCGCCGGGTGAGCGCGGACATTATCGCCGACGGTGTTCATCTTGATCCGGCCATCGTGAAGCTCTTTGCTCAGGCCAAGGGCCCGGAGCAAACCGTGCTCATCACGGATGCTGTGTCCGCAACCGGAATGCCGGATGGCCGCTATCGACTTGGATCCTTCGAAGTGGATGTTCGAGATGGCAAGTGCATGGCAGATGGCAAGCTGGCCGGAAGCGTTTTGACCATGGACCGTGCGGTGCAGAATCTGGCGCGTTTCGCAGAATGGGATCTGCGCCAGGCAATAGCAGCCGCTAGCCGGAATCCGGCGCGGGCGGCGGGAATCGCGAATAAGGGCGTTCTAACGGTGGGAGCCGACGCGGACTTCGTGGTCTTGAATCGGGAAGGGGAAGTGTTGCGGACTTTTGTCGGTGGTGTGGAATGCCCCACGTAATGACTTAGCGCCAAAGAACAGACGCCTTGGCGAACGAGTATCAACCAACGGTTAGTTTCGCCGACCCCACAGCAAAATTCTTCCCGATTGCTTATGATGAGGAATCGCATTTTTATTCGTGGGGGCAGCGTGGCGGAGACGCAACAGACGAACGGAATCGAAGTATTGGAAACGCGGGAGTGGTTGGACTCGCTGGATTATGTACTCTCGCACGGCGGACCGGACCGCGCGGGGCGGCTTTTGCAGCAACTGGCGCTGCATGCCCGTCGTGAGGCGGGGATCAACCTGCCGTTTTCGGCGACGACTCCCTATCAGAATACGATCCCTTCCCGGCAGCAACCGCCGTTTCCCGGCAGCCAGGAGATGGAGCGCCGCATCAAGAGCCTGGTGCGCTGGAATGCGCTGGCTATGGTGGTCCGCGCCAACAAGATTCAAGAAGGCATCGGCGGACACATCTCCACGTTTGCGTCGGCGGCCACGCTCTACGAAGTGGCGTTCAATCACTTTTTTCAAGCAGCCACCGAATCTGGCGATCGCGATGTTGTCTATTTCCAGGGACACGCTGCGCCCGGAATCTACGCCCGCGCTTACCTCGAGGGCCGCATCCCCAAAGAAAAATTGGAGAACTTCCGGCGAGAGTTGAAACCAGGCGGCGGACTCTCGTCGTATCCGCATCCCTGGCTCATGCCCGACTTCTGGGAGTTTCCGACCGTGTCGATGGGACTCGGGCCGATTCAGGCGATCTATCACGCACGGTTCATCAAGTATCTCGAAAATCGTGGATTGAAAACCTCGACCGGAGGCAAAGTCTGGGCGTTCGTGGGCGATGGCGAGATGGACGAACCGGAGGCGCTCGGCTCGATTACGTTGGCGTCGCGCGAGCGCCTCGGCAACCTGATTTTCGTCGTCAACTGCAACCTGCAGCGCCTCGACGGACCGGTACGCGGAAATGGCAAGATCATCCAGGAACTGGAAGCGATTTTCCGCGGCGCGGGATGGAACGTCATCAAGCTGATCTGGGGCACCGATTGGGATCCGCTCATACAGAGGGACCGCGATGGCCTGCTCGTCCGGCGCATGGGCGAGATCACGGACGGGCAGTATCAGAAATATTTCGTCGAGAGCGGCGCATATTTCCGGCAGAATTTCTTCGGCACCGATCCCCGGCTATTGAAGATGGTGGAACATCTTTCGGACGAGCAACTCGCCCGCATGCGGCTCGGCGGTCACGACCCAATCAAAGTCCACGCCGCGTACAAGGCGGCGGTTGAACACACGGGAACTGCAACCGTCATTCTTGCCAAGACCATCAAGGGCTATGGACTGGGCGAAGCGGGCGAAGGCAAGAACATTACGCACCAGCAGAAAAAGCTGAATGACGATGAGTTGCAAATCTTCCGCTCGCGCTTCGGCATTCCGGTGGCGGACGGCGAGCTGCACGATGCGCCCTTCTATCGCCCGGCGGACGACAGCGCGGAAATCAAGTACATGCAGGAACGCCGGAAACAACTGGGGGGCTACCTGCCGGTGCGGAAAGTGCGCGCTACGCCGCTGAAGCCGGTTTCTGAAGCGCTCTTCGAAGAGTTCTACAAGGGCACTGAGGGCCGCGAAGCTTCCACCACCATGGTCTTCGTGCGCATACTCGCGAAGCTGTTACGCGATCCCGAAGTGGGCAGGTTGATCGTGCCCGTGGTCCCCGATGAAGCCCGCACTTTCGGCATGGAGGCGCTCTTCCGCCAGGTCGGGATCTATTCGAGCGTTGGCCAGCTCTATGAGCCGGTCGATATGGATATGCTCCTCTATTACAAGGAGGCGAAGAACGGACAGATTCTGGAAGAGGGCATCACCGAGGCGGGATCGATGTGCTCGTTCATGGCCGCTGGTACCGCGTATGCCAATCACGGCATCAACACGATTCCTTTCTTTATTTATTACTCGATGTTCGGATTTCAGCGCATCGGTGACCTGATCTGGGCGGCGGCGGACATGCGCTGCCGTGGTTTCCTGATCGGCGGCACGGCGGGAAGAACGACTCTGGCGGGCGAAGGGCTGCAGCATCAGGACGGACACAGCCACGTACTAGCTCTCCCGGTGCCGAACCTGCTGGCTTATGATCCGGCCTTCGCCTATGAGATCGCCATCATCATCCAGGAGGGCATCAAGCGCATGTACGTCGATGGCGAATCCATCTTTTATTACTTGACGGTCACCAATGAGCCGCTGCCGATGCCCGAGATGCCCAGCCAGGCGGGCGTCCGCGAGGGCATCCTCAAAGGTCTGTACCGCTACCGGACTTCGGAGAAGAAAAACGCGAAGCTGCACGCGCAGTTACTGGGCAGCGGCGCCATCATGTTTGAGGTGCTCAAGGCGCAAACGATTCTGGAAAAGGACTATGGCGTTGCGGCGGACGTGTGGAGCGTGACCAGTTACAAGGCGCTTTATCGGGAAGCGACCGACTGCGTGCGCTGGAACATGCTGCACCCCACACAGACAGCAAAAGTGCCGTATGTCACTCAGACGCTGAAGGGCGCGTCCGGCCCCGGCCCTTTTATTGCGGCATCGGATTACATGAAGGTCTTGCCGGACAGTATTGCGCAGTGGGTTCCGGGCAAGCTGGTGTCGCTTGGCACGGACGGTTTCGGGCGCAGCGAGAATCGTGCCTCGCTGCGAGATTTTTTCGAAGTGGACGCCAAGCACATCGTGCTCGCCACGCTGCATGCGCTGGCGGGAGAAACGTTCGGCGATAAGAAGGACGGCGCCGAGGCGGTCAGCGCGAAACTCCTGGAGAAGGCAATCCGCGATCTTGGAATCGATCCGGAAAAACGTAACCCGGCCATCAGCTAGAGCGAAGAGAGCCAGAGGGAAATCTCAAGGAAAAAGGAAGAATGGCAACGGAATTCAAACTGCCCGAACTGGGCGAGAACATCGAGAGCGGCGACCTGGTTCGCTTGATGGTCAAGCCGGGCGCCAGCGTCACCGAAGGCGAGCCGGTGATGGAGCTCGAGACCGACAAGGCGGTTGTGGAAGTGCCTTCGTCGGTGACGGGCACCATCGGGGAAATCCGCGTAAAAGAAGGCGACAAGCTGCGGGTGGGACAGGTCATCTTCACTGTGGAAAACGGATCCGGAGCAGGAACGACGCCTGCTTCGAAAAAGGAAAAACCGGCCGCGCAGACCAGCATAGTTTCCCCAGATCCAGTTTCCCCAAGTCCAGTTTCCGCAACCCCAGCGCAGCCAGCCTCCACAGTTGCATCTCAGCCGGAGCAGCGAGCGACATCGACGACTGCGGCCACGGCCAGCGAGTTCACGCTGCCGGAACTGGGAGAAAACATCGACTCCGGCGATCTGCTGCGGCTGATGATCTCGCCGGGCACGCGCGTTTCTGAAGGTCAGCCGGTCATGGAACTCGAAACCGAAAAAGCCGTTGTCGAGGTTCCTTCCACGGTCAGCGGCGTGGTGCGCGAGGTCAAGGTCAAAGAGGGTCAGAAGGTCAAAGTTGGTGAGGTCGTCTTTACGCTGGAGGGCGGTGTAGTCGCCGAGGCGGAACCTGTCCACAGGCACGAGCCGGTGGAACACATTTCCGGACAGCAAGCGGCTCGGCTCGGATTCCACCTTGCCATGCGTGCAGAGGGCAAAACGGAAGAACAGGCGCTGCCCCCGGATCAACCGCACGCTCCGACACCGGAGTTCAGAATGCCCGTGCAACTGGCCAAGGTTGCAGGCACGGAACACCGCGATCCGGCGCCGGCGGCGCCGCACGTGCGTCGTCTGGCGCGCGAAATCGGAGTGGACATTCACAGCGTGCAAGGCAGCGGCCCGGGCGGGCGCATCAGTGAAGATGACGTGAAGCTGTGCGCCAAGAATGCACTCATGGCGGCGGCAGCGGCCTCACAAACTCCGCGTGGCAGCTTCGCGGAACCCGAACTGCCCGACTTCGCCAAGTGGGGGAAGACGGAACGGGTTTCGATGCGCGGGGTGCGGCGCAAAACCGCCGAGCATCTTCGTCAGGCATGGAACACGATTCCGCATGTCACCCAGCAGGATCGCGCGGACATCACCGAACTCGAACAGTTGCGCGCCCGCTTCGCGCCGCGTGCTGAAGAAGCCGGTGGCAAGATGACCGTGACGGCGATTGCGCTGAAAGTTTGCGCGTCGGCCCTGAAAGTCTTCCCCCAGTTCAATGCCTCGATTGATATGGCGAAGGAAGAAATCATCTACAAGCAGTACATCAGCATCGGCGTTGCGGTGGACACCGATCGCGGGCTGCTCGTACCAGTGATTCGCGACGTGGACAAGAAAAATATCGTAGAACTCGCGGCGGAGATGACGCAGTTGTCCCAAAAAGCTCGTGAGCGCAAACTCACTCTCGAGGAGATGGAAGGCGGGACTTTCACAATCACCAATTTGGGCGGAATCGGCGGCACCGGATTTTCTCCCATTGTCAATCATCCCGAAGTCGCGATTCTCGGTCTTTCGCGTTCACGGATGGAGCCGGAATGGGTGAACAACAAATTCGAGCCGCGCTTGATTCTGCCGCTCTCACTCTCGTACGATCATCGGTTGATCGATGGCGCCGACGCCGCGCGCTTTCTGCGCTGGATCGCCGAAGCCTTCGAGCAGCCATTTTTGCTTTCGGTGCAGGGCTAATGGTACGCGGTGAAGTTATCCGGGCGCGAGCGAAAGTTCAACGCAGAGGATGCGGAGGTCGCGCAGAGTTCGCGGGGAAGTTCTTTTTCTTGAACGGGGGATACGCAGAGTTCGCGCGAGGGTCACTTCGTGCAGCTTGCTGTGGGTCTTTCTTATGTATTTCTCCGCGTCCTCCTTGTTGAACTCTGTGTCCTCTGCGTTAGAGCCTTTGCTTGAGATGGCGAACTGAAGGATAGGTAACGAAATGGCGAGCGCATCGAATCTTCGTGTTGCTGTGATCGGTGGTGGTCCTGGCGGTTATGCTGCCGCATTTCTGGCTGCCGACCTGGGCATGAAAGTCACGCTGATCGATCCGGAAGTGAACCCCGGCGGCGTCTGCCTCTATCGCGGCTGCATCCCCTCCAAGGCGCTGCTGCACGTGGCCAAGCTGCTCGAAGAAGCCGAGCAAGCCAAGAACTGGGGCATCGAATTCGGCGAGCCCAAAGTTGACCTCAACAAGCTTCGCGGGTGGAAAGAGAGTGTGGTCAAGAAGCTGACTGGCGGACTGGGGCAGTTATCGAAGCAGCGGTCGGTTCAGTTCGTGCAGGGAAAAGCGGCGTTCGTGAATTCCACCACGCTCAAAGTTACGAAGACTGCGGCTGGCGGCGAAGAGAACCTGGCCTTCGACCGCATCATCATAGCGACCGGATCGCGTCCAACCGTGGTGCCCAGCCTCAAACTCGACAGCCCGCGCCTCATGGATTCGACTGGCGCTCTCGACCTACCTGACGTTCCGAAAACGCTGCTCGTCATCGGCGGCGGCTACATCGGCTTGGAACTGGGATCGGTTTACGCCACGCTCGGCACCAAGGTGACCTGCGTCGAAATGTTGCCCGGCTTGCTGCCCGGCGCCGATCGCGACCTGGTGCTGCCTCTGCACAAGCGCCTGGAAAAACTCTTCTCCGCAATCCTCCTGAACACCACGGTCAAATCGCTGAAGGACGAAAAGACCGGCATCCGCGTAACGCTTGAGGGTCCGGCGGTAAAAGAAAAAGAACAGGTCTTCGACCGCGTGCTTATGTCGGTGGGACGCCGGCCGAATTCCGAGATCCCCGGACTTGATCAAACGAAGGTCAAAGTCAACCAGAAGGGGTTCATCGAAATCAACGAGCAGCGCCAGACCGCGGATCCCACGATCTACGCCATCGGCGATGTCGCCGGCGAACCGATGCTGGCCCACAAGGCAATGCACGAGGGCCGCACCGCGGTTGAAGCCATCGCCGGCCACAAGGTTGCTTTCGAGCCGAACGCAATTCCCGCAGTCGTGTTCACCGATCCTGAGATCGCGTGGGCTGGGCTGACGGAAACGCAGGCGAAGGAACAAGGACGCGAGATCACCGTCGCCAAATTTCCCTGGGCCGCTTCGGGGCGCGCCATCACCCTCGACCGGCCCGAAGGTCTCACCAAGCTGCTCATCGATCCTAAGACGGAACGCGTGCTCGGTGTCGGCATCGTGGGTGCGGGCGCTGGCGAACTGATCGCCGAAGGTGTGCTGGCCATCGAAATGTGCGCGCTGGCGGCCGATGTTGGCCTAACCATCCATCCGCACCCAACGCTATCGGAGACGATGATGGAATCGGCGGAGGTCTTCTATGGACAGGCCACCGACATCTATCGTCCAAAGAGATGAGTCATACGGTGGAGGGACCGGCGTCTCGCCCTTCCGGCGGGGCGGGGACGCCAGGCTCTCCATTTACTGGGACCTCGATGAAGAAATTGGCGCTGTTGATTCTCTTCGTTTCCCTTTCTTTGCAAAGTCTGGCGGCCCAGTCCGTCACCAGCCTGCTGAAGTCTGGTACTGAGCCTCAGGCACCGAGTTCGGCCTCCACCGATCCACTGGGACGTGAGACGCCTTCGGGAACCGTGCTTGGTTTCCTGAAAGCGGCGCAAGACGGAAATGAAAAGACCGCTGCCGACTACCTGCAAATGAGCGCCGCGCGCCGCCAGTCGCAGGGGCCCGATATGGCCGGCAAGCTGAAAGTACTGATGGACAGCGCCTTCGTGGGTAGTGTGCGACGGATCAGCACGCGTCCCGAGGGCAATCCGGATTACGGTACCTCCGACCAGCAAACCATCGGAGATTTTTCCACCCGCGATGTGGATATTGCCGTTGTCCTCGTCCGGGTTACAGATCCGAACGCCGGGAAAATCTGGCTCTTTTCTGCTGACACGCTCAGCAAAGTTCCGGAACTGTACGACAACGTCGAGGCTCACCTGGTAGAAAACAAACTCCCGCAGAGCCTGGTGCGAAATGTTCTTCTCGGGATGCCGCTCTGGCAGTGGCTGGCGCTTTTCATTGCGATTCCAATAGCTTTCGCGATCGGCTGGGCGGTGGTTCTGCTGCTGGCCATTCCGCGCCGGCTTTGGCTTAAGTTCAGAAATCGCCCCAACCTGCATTCTTACAGCCGCTTGGCCAAGCCATTGCTGGTCTCATTCAGCGCGCTTGCTCATCGCGTAATTGCCGCCTACCTTGGCCTGCCGCTGCTGCCACGTCTTTATTACTATCGGACCATCGGCGTTCTCATCAGCATCGGTTTCTTCTGGTTTCTGCTCCGCGTCACCGGCCTTACAATGCAGCGCCTGCGTATGCATGCAATAGGCGCGGGCCGCATTGGCACTGGAACCCTGATGGTGCTGGCCGAGCGGCTGCTCACAGCCCTGGTGGTGGTCGCCGCCGTCCTGGCCATACTGGCTATCCTGGGCTTCAACCTGACCACAGTGCTCGCCGGCCTCGGCATCGGCGGCATTGCCATCGCCTTCGCCGCGCAGAAGACACTCGAAAATCTTTTCGGCGGAATTTCCGTACTGGCCGACGAAGTCATCCGCGTCGGCGACTACTGCCGCTTCGGCGACCGCTCCGGGACAGTGGAAGACATCAGCCTGCGCTCCACCCGCGTTCGCACTGACGCCCGTACCGAGCTTTCCATCCCGAATGGCACCCTCGCTACCATGAGCATTGAAAATTTCACCCGTCGCGACAAAATTCTGTTCAATCCTGTGCTCGCGATCAGGGTTGAGACCACGGGCGACCAATTGCGCTATCTGCTGGCGGAAATTCGCCGCATGTTATACGAGCACCCAAGAGTCGAAAGCGACAGCGCAAGCATCCGCTTCGCCAATTTCGATACCAGCGCCTTACGCCTTGAGATCTCCGGCTACGTGCTTACTCGCGACGCCAACGAATTCGCGGCGATCCGTGAAGACCTGTTATTGCGCATCATGGATATCATCGAGAAATCGGGCAGCGGCTTCGCCTTCCCGTCGCAGACCGTATACTTCTCGCGCGATTCCGGCATCGACAAGGAGAAAGCCGGCGCCGCCGAGCAACAGGTGCAGCAATGGCGAGACCAGCACAAGCTGCCGTTCCCGGATTTTGCGCCCGCCGACAAGTCGGCCTTTCGGGGTTCGATTGCCTATCCTGAGCCTGAGTCGGCGACCGCAGGAAACCAGCGGCTTCCGTGAAAGTATAGAGGCCCTGAGCGGCACCCTTCGGCTTTGAGGCCGCGCCCTACCCAAAATCGACTTATGAAACCAGCTCTATCTGGTTGTAACTACTCTGGCGCTTCCCAGTTATAACCTTCCTCGCCGTGCTGGGAGAGATCAAGGCCTTGAATTTCATCGTCTTCCTTCACTCGCAGCCCGATTGTAAGATCGACGACCTTCAGGATTACTATGGTCCCCGCGATGGCCAGGCCCCAAGCAATTACTACGCCGGCTAACTGGTTGAGCAACTGATGGGGGTTGCCTTCCAGCAACCCCGATGCGAGCGTGTTGCCCTGGGCATCTTTGAAGATGGGATTCACGGCGCTGGAAGCGAAGATTCCGGTCAGCAGAGCGCCGAGCGTGCCGCCCGCGCCGTGGACGCCGAAAGCGTCGAGCGAGTCGTCATAGCCGAAGCGCATCTTGACCTTGGCCACCATGAAGTAGCAGCCAACTCCCGCCAGTAAGCCGATGACGATCGCCGACATCGGCGACACGAAACCCGCGGCCGGTGTAATGGCGACTAATCCCGCCACCGCTCCCGAGATGGCTCCCAGAGCACTGGGCTTTCCGTTCCGCAACCACTCGGCGGCACTCCAACCGAGAGCGGCGGAGGCGGCGCCAAAATGGGTGGCGACGAAAGCGCTGGTCGCCAGACTTCCCGCCGACAACGCGCTCCCAGCGTTGAATCCGAACCACCCCACCCACAGGAGACAGGCGCCAATAAAGCTCAGCACCACGCTGTGGGGAGTCATGTTCTGTTTGGGATACCCAAGACGACGGCCGAGGTAGAGAGCGCAAACCAAGGCCGATACGCCCGAGGTTACGTGAACCACCGTGCCGCCGGCGAAATCCAGAGTAGGGAAGTGACCGCCCAGCGAGGCATTCAGGAAGCCGCCCTTGCCCCAGACCATGTGGGCCATGGGGGCATAGACAATCAGCGACCAAAGAATCATGAACAGGATCATTGCGCTGAACTTCATTCTTTCGGCGAAGGCTCCAGTGATGAGCGCCGGGGTGATGATGGCAAACATCAACTGGTAAATCATGTACGTTTGCAGGGGGATGGTTGCGGCATAGTCGGGATCGGGTTGTGCTCCGACGCCGCGCAAAAAGACGTTGTGCAGCCCGCCAATGAAGCTGTTGCCCGAACCAAACGCGAGGCTGTACTCGGCTATCCCCCAGAGCAGCGTCACGATCGCCATGAGGGCGAAGCTTTGCAGCATCGTCGACAGGACGTTCTTCTTCCGCACCAGGCCGCCGTAGAACAAGGCCAAGCCGGGGCCGGTCATCATGAGGACTAGGGCGGAACTGGTCAGCATCCAGGCGTTGTCGCCGGAACTCTTGGCGTCGGCGACAGCCTGCTCGAGTTTTGCGATTCGTTCGGATTGAGCGTCGCTTGCCGCTTTCGCGCCGCTGGGGTTCGGGTTCGCGCCGGAAGTCTGGGCCAGCGCGCTGAGGCAAAGCAGGCTTACAATCGCCAGCAAGAGGCAAACCGTCAGGGACTTTCGCATTGAGAGCTATTGACTCCTTAAGTGATCGAATGAATGCGTCATAACGCTAATCGTTGGGTAACTCCTAAGTAAATCGGAATTATTTATTCGTGTCATCAGAAATTTTATGCACGCAGAGATGCCTACAGGACCTAAATAGGACATTAATCCAGGCGAAATTACTTGCGTGACCTCAGCCGGCGTTGAAAACGGCCATCGCAGCTGTGAACTGCTGCGCCGCCCCAAGTCAAGTGCAACCTCAACTTTCCCGCCGCCTTTTGCAGGAGCGATGCTCACGTTACGAAGCCCGAGTTTTTCCGCAGGATGCCAGAAGACATGTGCTCGAGGACATGCACTCCAGTGTGCACGTAATAGTTTTGTAATGTAACCAAGGTCACGGCGCGGAACTCTGCCGAGCAACTATCCTTGTGGCAACAATCTATGAAACCCAAACAAATGGAAACTCACCCCAAAGGTATTCACGCTCGCATTCTGCTGAGTTCGGTCTTCGGGCCTTATGCGCAAGATGACGAATTCGGCAGTCGGACTATCAATCCGATGGAGCTCTATCACAACCAGGTCACGCGCGCACAAGGCAGCTTCTCGCTGCGCATGTTTCATCGCTCCTGGGGCATTATGATGATTCAGGAAAATATTTCGGCGCCGTGCAGCGTGCTCGATTTTCCTACCCGCAAGGCCTTTGCTCGTGAACTAACCGAGAACCACTACGACATCGTGGGGATCTCTTCGATCATCGTGAATGTTGGCAAGGTGCGGGAGATGTGCCGCATGGTGCGGGAACTATCGCCGGATTCGGTGATCGTGGTGGGCGGGCACGTCACAGCTATTCCCGACGTGGAGACGATGATCGACGCCGACCACATCGTGCGCGGCGAGGGGATCTCGTGGATGCGGCGGTACCTGGGAGAAGACGAGCACGCTCCGATCCGGCATCCCTTGATTGTTTCGGGTCTGGAGACACGCATCATGGGGATACGCCTGCCGAATCGAAAAGGCGGGACGGCGGCAACCATTATTCCGTCGGTGGGCTGCCCGATGGGGTGCAACTTCTGCACCACTTCCTCTTTTTTTGGCGGCAAAGGAAAGTTCGTCAACTTTTACGAGACCGGCGATGAACTGTTTGAGGTGATGTGCCGCATCGAATCCGAACTCAAGGTACATTCCTTTTTTGTGATGGACGAAAATTTCCTGCTGCACCGCACGCGGGCCATGCGTCTGCTGGAGCTCATGAAGCAGGCAGGCAAGAGCTGGGAGCTTTCCATCTTTGCTTCCGCCAATGCGATTCGCAAATACACCATGCTGGAACTGGTCGAACTCGGCATTTCCTGGGTGTGGATGGGGTTGGAGTCTCCCAGATCGAGCTACAGCAAACTGCAGGGTGAGGAAGTGGGGCAACTCACGCGAGAGTTGCGCGAACACGGGATACGCGTACAGGGATCGACGATCATCGGACTGGAGCACCATACGCCCGACAATATCGTCGAGGAAATCGAATCCGCGGTCGGTTACCAGACCGATTTCCACCAGTTCATGCTCTATACGCCGGTTCCGGGCACGCCGCTTTACAAGGAAATGGCGGAACAGGGTCGTTTGCTGACGGACATGGATCCCGCCGATATCCATGGTCAGTTCAAATTCAACTTCCGGCACGCGGCCATCTCGCGCGAGGATTCCAAGAGGTTTCTGGATTGGGCGTTCTGGCGCGATTTCGAAAATAATGGGCCGAGTCTTTATCGCATGTGCCAGACCACGCTCCTGGGCTGGCAACGCTACAAGGACCACCCAGATCCACGCATCCGGGAGCGGTTTGCGCGAGAAGTGAAGAAGTTGAACAGCGCTTACAATGCGGCGCTTTGGGTGATGGAGCGGGAATTCAAGAAAGTCAATCGCAGCGTGAGTGAGCGCATTCACA
>Ga0187879_10001338_pt1 | contig 16878 bp, 16 predicted proteins | sample June2016WEW_19_1_FD_132423 | JGI IMG/M metagenome (GOLD analysis project Ga0187879, IMG submission 132423) | Peatland microbial communities from SPRUCE experiment site at the Marcell Experimental Forest, Minnesota, USA - June2016WEW_19_10 | ecosystem: Environmental > Terrestrial > Soil >... | reverse complement strand
CAGGCGCAGATGTGAAGCCATCTTCGAGGAAAGTCGACATGATTAAGTGTTATGGGTATCGGCTAATAGGCAATGATGACTGAAAAGGCCTACCGATTCGACGATCTGGTTCGTCCAGATGGTGCATATCAACGCCGTACCGAGAGTCGGTAAAGCGCGTCCGGAGTCTGCGGGATCGCGAATGGTCATGCAGGGCGGCGTATAAGCATCCGACAGTACAACGCACTACTTTTGGCATTCTCTGAGGTTCACCGCGACCTCGTGTGTAGGTCTTGGTGGACCGTCAGAAGCAGGCCAGCGATCTCTGTCCTCACCGGTTTGCGGCCGCACAGAACGCCCGGATCTGGGCGGCCAGCGTCTTGATCGGCATCGAGCCGGCGGTCGCGCCGAACGGCTCTGGTGTAGGCCCTGGCGCCGATCGCCGGTCACGGGGCGGACCACAGCCCTGGCGGAGTTCGGCGGCTAGTGACCCGTCCGGTTTTCTTGATGCCGTTTCCGTAACCGTAAGGGCGGACGGTTGCCGTGGTGGTTGTCCCTGGGGATCCGTACCCGCTGGCATCGAACCTGTCGGCATGGCTGGCCCTCCGGGAGAGGTAACGCACGCCTGCCTGCGCCGCCCGGATCGCCGGCCTAGGATACCGTGGTTCCGCAGCGGAGCCGGGTTATCTGCTGGCGCCTGGCATGGTCGCGAAACCAAGAAAGGCCGCTGACCTGCTGCGAATGCGGAGACGGGAACGCACGGAACCTGGACGGAACACCGTCATCGTGTGAGCGGCCCTTGGCCGTAAAGCGGCAGGTCAGCGGCTTGCTGTGCGGTGAAGGAGGTCCGTCTGTAAAACCGTCGGCTAAGCCTACGTTGGTTCGAACCCAACACCTGCCACCACCTGCGAAAATAGCCCGTGAGCTGGGTTTTCCCGGTCTCGCGGGCTGTTGCTTTTGGCCCGGCGAGGTCCCGCTGTGTCCATGTGAGTCCGGCTGTTTCCAGCTGTGCGCGGACATATAGCGGACAGCGTTCGCGATCATGAACCTGGTCTGGCGGGCAGGATCCGGGTGGGGTATGGCGCTGGATTTCGATACCGTCTGGCGCGCTGCCCTGCCAGCCGACGTGGTCATCCCGCCCGGCAAGCCCGCGATGGACCTCCGGTGGACCTTTCATATACCCGCAGTGGACATGGACGAGGGCGCCGACTATCTGGCTGACGACAGCTTCGAGTTCGCAGTTGTCATGGCGTCTGCTTACAGCCGTGGGTGCGGCCCTGCCTGGTTGAGCTGCGGCTCCGGACCCGCGAATTATGAGCTCGAGCGCGGCGGGTCCGCCGGGGTTCGTAGCTGCTTGCGCCGCAGGTCAGGCCAGATGCGCATACGCCGGTGAACTGGGCCGTTGGCGAGTGAACTGCAACCCAGAGTACAACCCTCGCTGCTCCAGATAACCGGTGATCCTTCGATGCGAATGTGGGTGTCGTCGCGGTGCATGCTGGAGGTTGTCGACCCGGCCACGCCTCGGCCGCAGTGAGCAGGGAATGCGGGGGCGTATGCCCGTGGTTACCACCCTTACTACCAACGTCTTGCCGCGCAAGCGGCTCGGTTCAGGCCCAGATTAGCCGGTGGACATAGGCACCCTCAGACGCTGGTTTCCAACGGAAGCTGTTTGGAGACCGCGTCGTGGATCTGGCCGAGTGCGTGCACCTCACATCATCAATTGGGCTAATTCTGGCGATCAGTGCCGCTGCGTACCGCTGCACGCGGATCGTAGTCGTCCTGGTCGGCGTCTTCGGGCCTGACAAGTTGACCAAGAGAGCACTAGAAGTCCTTCAGGTGCTAGGCCATGACCGTCAACCGAGGTGACGGCACGTTATCGATGCTCAGCCCTCGATGCGAACTAGCGCCATGCCTCGATGTGATAGCCGGGGGTCCGGGCGGCGTAGGCCGCGGCGATGACGTCGCCGCAGCGCGGGGCTCCGTGCCTTCTGTCAAGCTCGCTCCGCGCGCTGTCCGGGATGTGGCACGCAGGGTAGGCAACGGGCACTGTTGCATTGCGCCATCCCTGTGCGCGTCAGGGCATGATCACTTCGAGATCCGCCTGGTCATATGACGATTGCCAGGTCGTCGAAGGCCTTCCGTAGCCTGTGGAGATCATAGTGGCCGCGCCGCAAATTCTGCACGAAGGCATGACCGGCCGCGAGAATCAACGCTGAGCGTTGCCGTTTCAGTCCACGCATCGGCCGGAGCCGAGCCTTCAGCCGCCCGTGATCTGCCTCGACCGGGTTGTTCGCATACTGCTCACTCACGTGCAGCGCCGCGGGCACCAGCTCATCGAGGACCCGCGGGTAGAAAGGCGCGCGGTCGGTCGTGACCTCGGCCGGGACCGTGCCCGCGCGCAGCGCCCGGGTGAAGAAGCGCCGCGCGGCGGCCAGATCACGCCGCACGGACACCAGATCACGCCGCACGGACAGCAGCACGTCAATGACCTGGCCGCGCTGCCCTGCAGACCGGCCTGCAGATCACCGCGTGCCACTTCCCGCCCGGCACCGGCGACCTTCAGATAGGTCTCATCGACGAACCACCGGTCACCCGGAGCGTGCCTACAGGGCCGGGCAGCCTCGATGAACTCCGGGGTGAAACGCTGCACCCACCGGTAGATGGTGACGTGATCGACGGTGATGCCGCGCTCGGCAGTAGTTCCTCGACGTCCCGGTAGGACAGTCCGTACCGCAGGTACCAGCGGGCTGCGAGTGAGATCACCTCCCGCGGGAACCGGAAACCAGCGAAGACCGAGGTCGTGCCAGGCGCAGTCACCGGACCAGTCTCCAGCCAGCCGCGATCGGCCAACGCAACAGTGCCCCTGGCTGCACAAGCGGCTGGAGCCGTGGGCACGGCGGATGGCCGCGCCGGTTAGCGAGCTGCGGGTTTGCCGCTTGGCTACCGATGGGGATCGTGCACGCCCGACCGAAAGGTCAACATTCACTGGGCAGCCATGCAACTGCCGCCCGACCTCGTTGATTATGTCCTTGCCCACGAGCTCGCCCACGTGCACCGTCCCGACCACGGCCCTGAGTTCTGGCGGCTCGTCGAGAGAGCCATGCCCGACTATGAGGATCGCCGTGGTCGCCTGCGCCGCCTCGGTACCGACCTCTGGCTTCCCGAGGCGGGGTCCCAATAGGGACACGGGGCAACGCCACCCCGGAACGGCCGGATTAGGGCGGACCGGTGTAGCGCTTCCCTGTTTGCGCAATTACGAGGTCGGGTCTCCCGCCGGAAAGGTGATGGCTGGGATGGCGGCCATGGCTGGATCGTGGCGGTGCTGGTGGCGCGGCGGGGCGCGATGACGGCGGGCTCGGTTGTGAGAGCTGCGGCGGTGGCGTGACCCGCCTGGCCCGCAGGTACCCGGCTCGGACTCGTGAGGTCCCCAGGCTCCGGGTCCTGCCAGGGTGCGGGGTTCCAGAACTGTGCTACCGGTCTTGAGCTGGGCTTTCAGGCGGCCCGCTCGTATTCGTTGATGATGCCACCGAGGACGGGCTGGCGCTTGATCCGCTGCTGGGAGAGGTCGGCGACGGGGTGGTCTGGCCGGGGCGGGCGGAGCTGGCGGCTGCGATGGGGTCGTCGTCCGTTGTAATGGGCCTCGTACTCGGCCAGGACAATCCGCAGGTGTCGCTCGCTGAGGATAAGTATCCGGTCGGTGACCTCAGTCCGGGCGGTGAGCACGAATCGCTCCGCATAGGAATTCGCCTGAGGGCTGCGGGGCGGGATCTTGATCGGTTCGATGCCGGCGCTGGCCAGGATCGCATCGAAAGATGCGCTGAACTGCCCGGCGCGGTCGCGGATCAGGAACCGGTGGTCGGCTGTTCGGTCGCCGAGGTCCATCAGGAGATTCCGGATCTGCTGCACTGTCCACGGTCCGTCCGGGTTCGTGGTCACGCCGAGGATGTGCACGTAACGGGAGCCGGCCTCGATGACGAAGAAGCAGTACAGGCGCCGGAGGGTCATCGCGCAGTCGATGTGAAAGAAGTCAACGCCAAGCATCGTCGCGGCCTGGGTATGCAGGAACTGCCGCCACGTTGTATCGGTGTGCCGCTTCGGTGCCGGAGGGATCCGCATAGCCTTGAGGACCCGGCGGATCGTGGACGCGCCGACCCGGTGGCCGAGCTTCAGCAGCTCGCCCTGGATTCTCTTGTACCCCCAGCTGCTGTTCTCGGTGGCGAGCCGCTCGATGAGCGTGGTCATCTCGGTGCTGACAGGCGGTCGTCCCGTACCGTTCGGGCAGGTCCACTTTTTCCGGACCAGGCGGCGGTGCCACCGCAGGACGGTGCCGGGCGTGACCAGCCGGTGCGCACGCAGCGTTCTGGGCAGGAGCCGGATCAGCGCAGCCAGCACTGCCCGGTCGGCTCAGTCCAGCCGGGGCCGCGGCTGGGTGCGGCGTAGCACGGCGACCTCGTGCCGCAGTACCAGCAGCTCGGCGTTCTTGGACGCCGTCGAGCGGCTGAGCAGGACCAGCCAGCTGCAGAGCCGGACGAAGATCAGGTAGAGCAGGCGAAGAGACACGGCTGATCATCATGCCCCATGGCTATACCTCGCCTGTCGCCCCAGGTCACAGGAATAGACCGAGTTTTGGAACCCGACACGCCCGCCGCCGGACGCAAACTCGGCGACGTCCCCTGGCCGCCGGCCAGCACCCCCGTCTCGGTGCTGCGCGGCCGACGGCTCCGCGCACCCCGCCCGGACAGTGACCTGGCTCCCGGTGACCGCGTCAGCCTGCTCATCCCCGCACCGCAGAACCCGCCGCCCCAGCACCCGGACGGCACCAGCCACGAGCAGCCCGCGAGCCGCGAAGGCACCAGCACGTAACGCCCCTCCAAGGGCAATACCACCCAGCCTCAAGGCCGCAGCCGCGCCCTCACCACCACTGCGGCGCCGTCGCGGCCATCACCCTGGCTCCCGCGGCCCGGGAGCCGTCCCTCGCCGCAGGCCCGCAGGTCCTCTCAGCCGCTCCCGGGCCCGCTTGAGGACTCTGCGGTCGCGCAGGTCGCGAGCGACACGCTCGGCGGCGAGCCCGACGACGGCGACGACCTGGTTGCAGGAGGCACCCAGCGCGGCGAGGTCGTCAGCCTGAATGATGACTTGATCAAGCGCCAGGCACCTAAGCCCGGCAAGTCGGCCCTTGCGGTGCCCGGGCCTGCGCTGGCCTCTACCCCGGCCTGGCCCTGCGGGCTGCCGGGCTCGGCGTCCAACGCAGAGCGCAAGGCCTGGATGACCTCGGCCGTGCGGAGTGAACTGGCCGGTGGCCCGGGCGACGCGGCGGATCTCGGCGGGGTCGCGGCCACCACGTGCCGGGCAGCTGATGCGCCGCCACCGGTGAGGTTACGGCTGCCGGCGGCGGGTTCACCCGGGAGCAGCGAACGCCTGACGGAGGCGCGGCCGGGGTGCGGAAAGCAGGTAAGACGCCGTCGTGGCGCGACGCTTACTGGCTGCGGGGCGTCACTCTGGCCGCCTCGCGCCCGTCAGCACAGCTAGCGACAGGAGCCTGGGAATGACCAGTTCGTCCACGATCACCGAGCGTGTCGCGCAGATGCACGCCACGATGGCGGCCCAGCCGCCCAGTGAGGCCATGGGTGCCTTCGCCCGCGAGCAGGCCGGCCTGGCGGCCGGCGGCTTGTCGGCGGGCGTCGCCCCGGCCGGGACCGTCTTGCCCGACGCGGAACTGCTCGACGTGCACGGGGCGCCCACCACGCTGGCCGCGGTGGCCGGCGGCGGCATCGCGGTCATGGTCTTCTACCGGGGCGCCTGGTGCCCGTACTGCAACATCGCCCTGTCAGCTTACCAGGAGCAGCTGCTTCCGGAACTGGCCGGGCGCGGCGTCCGGCTGGTCGCGGTCAGCCCGCAGAAGCCCGACGGGTCGCTGACCATGCAGCAGAAGAACGGCCTGGCCTTCACCGTGGTCTCCGACCCCGGCAGCGTCATCGCCGGGCACCTGGGCATCCTCACCCGGCCGTCGCCGTTGGCCCGCGCCGCCCAGCTCCAGCTCGGACTGGACCTGGCCGCCGTCAACGCGGACGGGACCGACACCCTTCCGATGGCCGCGACCGTGATCCTCGGCCCCGGCCGCACCGTGCGGTGGATCGACGTCCACCCCGACTACACCACCCGCACCGAACCCCGCCAGGTCATCGACGCTCTCGACCACCCGGGAGGCTGACCAGCCGCGGGGCACGGCTCGCGGCCGGGAAAGCACCGGGGTCCCGCAGCCGGACCGGAACCAGTTAGCGCGTGGGCGTCTTGCCGGCAAGGCGCCCACGCGCCAACGCCGGCACCGCGACGAGTTGCTACGGTGCCGTCTTGCGGCTGCCGGCGTGCCAGTCCTCTTCTGTTCCGGCCGTGCCCGGGTCGGCGCCGAACGACCTCAGCTGAGGCCGTTCGCGCAGGCTCCGCTTGAGCTCGGCGAAGCCGGGGAAGCCGGCCAGGCCGGTCACGTAGTCCCAGAGCCGGACGGCGTCCTCGGGCGCGGGGAGGCGGCTGATCACGGGGCCGAAGAAGGCCGTGCACGCCGGGGGGCCGAAATGGATGATCGGCGTGCCGACATCCCGGCCGGTCAGCGCCAGCGCTTCCTCGCCCTCGGCGCGGATCTCCTCATCCCACCGGGGGTCGTCCAGCGCGCCGGCCGGGCCCGCGGGCAGGCCCGCCTTGGCGAGCAGCGGCTCGGTGAAGGCGCGGCTGCCCCGCTCCCCGGCCGTCAGCTCGGCGGCGCCGGGGGAGTCGAAGATCTCGCTGCCGACCGATTCGTAGAACGGCCCGACGGCAGCGCGCCCGTGCTCGGCCCTGACCCGGGCTGCGACCCGCAGCAGCCGCAGCCCGGAGGTGTGCCCCTCCTCGTACCCGGCCGGGAAGTGGCTGCCGTAGTCGAGGTGGGAGTTGATCAGCCGCAGCGAGATGAACCGCCAGTCGACGGTGTAGTCCCGCTGCGCGGCGACCATCCGGACCCACTTGCTCGTCATCCAGGCGAACGGGCACACCGGGTCGAAGTAGAACCGGACGTCCGCGCCGGACATGCTCGCGCCCACCGGGTCAGGCCGTCGCGGACGGCGCGTGCTCGCGCAGGTAGCCGACCAGGCCGGCAACGTCCTCGGGCACCAGCCGGCCGATCGCGCCGCTGGAGTACACGCTGACGACGACGTTCCCCGCCGGGTCGAGCACAAAGCCGGTGGACTGCAGGTAGACCGGGTCCGGGTTGACGAACGCGCCGGTGAGCGAGGCGACGGCTGCCGCGTCGGCCCCGTAGCCGACCGGGAAGCTCAGCTTGTGCTTGGCGACCAGCGCGGCGGTGGTGTCCTTGTCATCGACCGACAGTGCGGCGACGCGGATGCCGGTGCCGGCCAGCGCCTGGCTGGCGCGCTCGAAGGCGCGCAGCTGCGCGTTGCAGTACGGGCACCAGGAGCCCCGGTAGAGCAGCACCACGCCGAAGTCGCCGGCGAACGCGTCCGGCAGGGTGAGCGTCTGGTCGTCGGTAGTGGTGATCGTCAGTTTCGGGAACGGGTCGCCGGGGTTGAGCAGGGGCATCGCGGTTCTCCTTCACGGTCGCTTGCACGGTCCAGGGCGGGGCCGTCTGCCTGGTATGCGTCGCGCCGGCCGCCGTTCTTACCGCCGGGAGTTCACGCGGCCGGCCCCGCACGGTAAGACAGCGCCGCCGGATGCCGCTAACCGCAAGGAAGAAGACCAGAACAGCCGGGACCGAACGGGTGCGGCCATCTCCGGTCCGGCCCGCTGGCACCCTGGAACGTTAAGGAGACCGCAGTGGCAACCGACTTCACTGGGAAGACCGCGCTGGTCACCGGGGCGGGGCGGGGCATCGGGCGCGCCGTCGCGCTGGGGCTGGGCGGTGCCGGCGCCCGCGTCGTGCTCTTCGCCCGCACCACGGAGCAGCTTGAGCAGACCGGCGGCCTGCTGCGCGAGCAAGGCGTGCCCGACGGAGGATCAGCACAGTCCCGGCCGACCTGGCCGATGAGCAGGACCGCGGCCGCGCCGCCGCAGCCGTGCTCGCGGCGGGCCGCGTCGACATCCTGGTCAACAACGCGGCCACCGTCGAGCCGCTCGGCCCCACCGCCGCCATCACGACAGCGGACCTGCGGCTGGCCTTCGAAGTCAACGTCATCGCGCCGGCCGCGCTCACCGCCGCCTGCCTGCCCGGCATGCTGGACGCCGGCTGGGGCCGGGTCGTCAACGTCTCCAGCGGCATCGTCGCCAGCCCGGCCGGCATGATCCGCGGCAACGCCTACGCCGCCACGAAGGCCGCCCTCGAGGCCTACACGGTGAACCTGGCCGCCGAGCTGGCCGGCACCGGCGTGACCGTCAACGTCTATCGGCCGGGCGGAGTGGACACCGCCATGCAGGCCTGGATCCGCAGCCAGGATCCCGGGCGCATCGGTGCCCTGCACGAGCGGTTCAACCGGAATTACGCCGAGGGCACCCTGATCACCCCCGGGCACTCCGCCGCAGGACTGCTGGCCCGCCTGGCCGGCGAGGACACCGGGGCCGTCTGGGACGTCAGCACCGCCCCCGCACCAGCTTGAGACGGGAACCGGCCGGGCCGGCTGCTCCGGTTACCTGGCGTCAGCCAGGGCCGCGGGCAGCTGGTCCAGGGCGCGCACGGTCAGATCAGGCTGGGCGCCGATCGTGTCGAACGGGGTGGCGGAGCGGTTGACCCAGGCCGTGCCCAGGCCGGCCGCGCTCGCGCCGACGCTGTCGAACGCGTTGCTGGTCACGAGCCGGATCCGCCCGGTCGGCCGGGCCAGCCGCCCCGCCGCGTGCCGGTACACCACGGGCGACGGCTTGAATACCCGGACCTCGTCCACGCTGACCCGGTGGCCGAAGAATTCGCCCAGGCCGCTGTTAGCCAGGCAGTTCCCGATCATGGCGGGGGTGCCGTTGGACAGCACCGCCAGCTCATACCCGCGCTCCGCGAGCGCGCCCAGCGCCGGGGCGGCATCCGGGAACGGCCGCAGGTAGTCATACAGCTCAACCAGCCGCCGGGCCCGCCCCGCTGGCAGGCTGACCCCGAGCGCGGCGAGCGCGAAGCCGAGCGCGCGCTCCGTCACCCACCCGAAGTCCTGGTACTGGCCCATCGCGGTAAGCCGGAACGTGTACTCCAGCTGCTTGATCCGCCACAGCCGCGCCGCCTCGCGGCCGTCGGCGTCGCCGAGAACCTGGCCGAGCTCGCTCGCGATGGCGATCGGGTCAACCAGGGTCCCGTACAGGTCGAAGGCCAGCACCTCGCGGTCACCTGACTCGCCGTCCGCGTTACTCACCGGCGGCCGCCGCGAGCAGTCCGGTGAAGTCCTCGGCGCACGGCCCGCAGGCCAGCAGGTGGGCAGCGACGCCCGGGTAACGCCCCGCCGCGTCCCCGCCCGCCAGGGTGAGGTCGACGTAGATGTGCAGCACGGCCATCGCCTCGTCGCAGCCGGCATCGCGCGGGTCGGTTCGCAGGAACCGCTCCAGTCTTTCCAGGTCGCTCATCGCTGCTCCAAGCCTGGCTCTTCCAGGTACCCGTTCGCGACAAGTGCCCGGCGGATCTTACGCCTGGCGTCGAAAATTACCTTGTAGAGGGCGTTGCGCCGCAGGCCCAGCCGGACTGCCAGCGCGTCCAGCGGTATCCCGTCCACCACGATCGCGGTGAAGACCCGCCGCTGGTGCGCGGTCAGCTCCTCATCGACGACGCGCCGCACCTCGGCAAGCAGGTCGGCCGACTCCGCGTGCCGGGCCGGGTCGATCCCGAATCGGTCCGGGAGCCGCTCCCACTGCCCGGCGTCCAGCACGGCCGGCGGGTTGCGCCAGTAGTGGCGGCCGAGCTTGGCCGACACCTCCAGGATGACGAACCTGTACGCCCAGGTGATGAACCGGCTCTCGCCGCGGAAGTCAGCGAGTTTGGCCAGGATCGCGAGCATGGCATCCCCTGCGGCCTGGTGCGCGACGTCGTCGAGTTCCGGGCCGGCCACCGGGGTGGCGGGCGCGCGGCGGCGGACCTCCGCCAGCGCGATGCGGACCAGCCGCGCGTGCAGCTCACGCTCGGCCATCTCCCGGACCCTGCCCGCAGTCCCCAGGCGGCGCAGCCAGGCGGCCGACTCCTCGTCCAAGTCGGCGGCCGGCAGCCTGGCACATTCCACGCCCGACAGGCTACCGCCGGCCGCGGCCGTAACTGCCCTCACGAAGGCGCGGATCAGCCCGGACCCGGCACGCGGTCTCGCCGTCGCTCAGCGGCGCAGCTGGGTCCAGGCGGCTGCCGTACTTTCGCGGCCGGCGACCGTGATGCTGGGCGCGGGTCCCCGGTTGGTGAGCCAGAGCAGCAGGTCGGACCGGGTGCCCTGAATGGTCGTGTCCGTATCGGCGGGCCGGGTATCTGAGTCGTCTGCGCTGTCGGCGCCGAGGTCGGCCTGCCAGTCGCCCGGCTCGTCGGTGGCGTGCAGGTGCAGGGTGCCGGCCAGTCCGGTTACGCCAGGCTGCGTGAGCAGGCCGGGCAGGAACTCGGTCAGGAACTCCTGGATGCCGGCCACGGCCACGTCGCCGTGGACAGCCCGGGCCAGCGCGGTGCCGTCAGCGGCGGCGTGCTGCGCGTCCCACCGGTGGATGGCGAGTTCCACGGCCAGCCGCCGCCGCCACCAGCCGGCCCGCCGTTCGCCGAGACTGGAGAACGTCCAGGTCGGCGAGTCGGCCGGGGTTGCCGTCAAGAGGTCCACGGTGCGGTCCAGGTGAGCGGAGTACCAGGCGGCCAGCGCTGCGTGCCCGTGCGGCGGTGTCTCCCTGTCCCGCCGCGAGACGGCCTCGCCGGTGGTGACGATCTGGGCCATCCAGGCCAGGATCGCGCCCATGTGGCCGACAAGGCCGGCCGCGTCCCATCCCGGGCAGTGGGGTACCGGCCGCGACCAGCCGGTCTCGGCGGCGGCGAGCAGGTCCCGGCCGTCGGCGGCGGTCACGGTAACCAGGTCAATCTCGGGCATTCTCGTGGTGTATCACGCGGACGGCCCCGCTGACGACCGCGAGGCCGGCACCACGCTGATATGAGCCGCGCTCATTTGCGGCACGTCCCGGAAGTCGTGCACCGTGCCCACCGGGGAGGCTGATCGCTCCCGTTCAGCCCGGCCCGCGAGCCGCCGCCACGCCGCGGCCTCGGAGTCAGCGCTTCGGGCACCGCGAGCATGCCGGCAGCAGTGTCGTTCCGCAGCAGCATGTCGTGGGAGTCGAGCGACAGGCTGGCTGCCAACGAGCCCACCTAGCGACTCGGCTCGGCACAGCAAGGCACCCGCTGATTTCGCGCTGCTGGAACCGTGCCTCATCCGCAGCGTCCCGCCGGCAGGACGCAAGTCCGCAAGCCTCCTGCCTGCGCTCCTTACGGCCCGTAACCTGCCCGGAAGGCGCGGATCCGCAGTGGTCTAGTGAATCGGACCCGGTTTTTACAGCCGCACGCGGCCCACGGAAAAACACGCGGTACGCCAGCGCTCACCTGACCGGCAGCTCCGGCCTCTGGCTGGCCCGGGGAGCAGGCCCCCGGGTTAGGTGGCCATCAGGAAGGTCAACGCAATGACCGGCGAGAGCACCAGAAGCCAGCCGCGGCCCGCAGCTGTCAGCCAGCGGGATACGGGCATCGGCAGCCACGGAGGGTAGGGCGACCGCATGCGTCAGCGCAATACATTCGGCGCCGAGCGAATAGGCGCTCACGGTCGATGGCGAGTTCGTCGCGGGTGAGGTGCACAGAGCGGCCAGTTCTGGCGCCGCCTCCTTGTGCCATATCGGCTTCGCCGCGCAGACGGCATTGAGCGCGGGAACGGCCCGCTTTCGCGCAGGTCAGGCTGAGGGAGCCTGTGCGCGGGCCGCAGTGCGGCCTCGGGCCCGGCTATGTCGGGCCCGCCCAGTCCCGGAGCAGCCGAGCCGCCGCGGCCGGGGCGGTGCGTGCCGCCCCCTCGCGGTGTCCTGCTTCATGCCGGGTAACGGCGCCGGCGGCCAGGGGCAGCCGGATGACGAACTGGCAGCCGTTTCCTGCGTTGCCTACCCCGATCTGCCCGCGGTGCGCCTCGATGATCCCCCGCGCGATGCTGAGCCCGAGCCCCGCACCCTCGCCGGTCACCGGCGTGCGAGCGGTCTCGCCGCGGAACCCCACGTCGAACACCCGGGGCAGGTACTCGGCAGGGATCCCGCCGCAGGAATCAGACACGCTGACGGTGGCAATGCCCGGCTCCTGGTCGGCGAGCACTTCGACGGCGCCGTCCGCAGGAGTGTGCCGGATCGCGTTGACGACAAGGTTGAGCAGCGCGCGCCCGACCGCGGCGGTGTCCACCGATACCGGGGGCAGCCCGGGAACGGTGGAGCCGCGCAGCCTGACGCCCTTCGCCCGGGCCAGCGGCTCGGCGCCGGTGAGCGCTTCGCCTATGAGGTCACCGAGGCCGACGACCTGCCGGGATAGCCGCAGCGCGCCGGCGTGGATGCGGGACAGCTGGAACAGGTCATCGATCATCAGCGTCAGCCGGCCGGTCTCGGCGCGGATCTGCGCGTGGTACCTGCTGATCGTCTGCCAGTCGGTGACGACTCCGTCCTCGAGCGCCTCGGCCATGGCCCGCAATCCTGCCAGCGGTGTGCGCAGGTCATGGCTGACCCACGCGACGAGTTCCCGGCGGCTGGCCTCCAGCGCCCGCTCACGATCGCGGGCTTCTGCCAGCTGGCCGTGCGCCGTCTCCAGCTCCGCGGACAGGGCTGCCAGCTCAGCGGGGAGAACGGCCGTCGGCGGGCGGTACCCGCCGCCCCTGCCCACCTCCTGGACAGCGGCCAGCATCATGCGGCTCGCCGCCGACATCCGCCGGCCGAGGAGCAGGGCGACAGCGAAGCCCGCGATCCCCGTTATAGCGACCACCGCGAGCACCACATCGAGGTCCTTGCGGGAGATGAACATCTCCATCGAGATGACCACGACCCCGGCCAGCGTCGCGGCGACGGTCACCGCCGCGACCACGGTCAGGCTCGTCGCGACCGAACGGGCAGCCAGCAGCCGCAGCACCATCGTCCCTGCGGCGGCGGCCAGGGCGGCGATCCCTGCGACGGTATAGCTGACCGTCCACAGGTCGGCTGCCGTAATCATGCCGCCTCCGGCTCGTACCTATAGCCCACGCCCCAGACAGTGACGATGCGCTGCGGCAGTGTCGGATCGGCTTCCAGCTTCTCCCGCAGCCTGCGCACGTGCACGGTGACCGTCGAGGTATCGCCGAACGACCAGTTCCACACCTGGTCCAGCAGCTGCTCACGGGTGAATGCCTGCCGCGGATGGCACATCAGGAAAACCAGCAGGTCATACTCACGCGAGGTCAGCGCGACCTGCTGCCTGCCAAGGCTGGCCTCGTGCGCCCCCAGGTCGACCGCCAGGCCCCCGTCACCGATCACCCCCTGAGACGGCGTGCCCTGCAGCCCGGCGCCACGGGCGCGGCGCAGCACCGACCTGACCCGCAGCGCCAGCTCTCGCGGGCTGAACGGCTTGGTCAGGTAGTCATCAGCACCGGTCTCGAAGCCGACGATCTTGTCGGTCTCCTCACCCAGCGCGGTGAGCATGACTACCGGTATGGGCCACCGCGACCGGAGCTGTCTGCACACCTCCAGCCCGCCGACGCTGGGCAGCATCAAATCCAGCACCACCAGGTCCGGCAGCTCCTCCTCGATCCGCCGCAGCGCCGCCAGCCCGTCATGTACGCACTCCACCCGGTGGCCGTCACGGATCAGGTACCGTCCGACGACATCGGCCAGCGTCCGATCGTCGTCCACGACCATGATCCGGCCGGGCGGATCCGGGTTGCTCAGCATTCAGGCCGCCCGAATTCTGCTGCCAGCCGCCGCGCGCGTTAACAAGGTCACAGTGGACACGGTAGCCGGATAGGCGCGGGCCCAGCATCCGGCGGACGATCCGTCACCGGTTCGTAAGGGATCCTGGCAGAGCGTCCGTGGCCACGGTGTCGGCCTCGTGCAGCCGCGCCGCAGCGGCCTGCAGCAGATACATAGCCACGCCAGCGCAGCTTCGGTACTTGCTGGAATCAGCGCACCGATCCACAGCGTGCGCGGCGCGCGTGGCGACCGGTCAGGACCCCCGCCAGTTGCGGAACGCTGAAAGCACGCGGTGGCCCGCGTCATCGGGGGGGCTTTCGGCTGGGAGTTCGCCGAGCATGCGGATGGTCAGGCGGAACTGGTCAAGATAGCGGTCGCAGCCCTCACATTCGGCCAGGTGCTCCGTGAACCGGCGCTCGGTGTCGCGATCGAGCTTGCCTTCCAGGTGACTAGTGACCAGCTCGACAAACTCGCTGCAGCTCAGGCCTGTCATCGGACTGGTCCTAGCCCACCGAAGGACGTGGCGGCGAAGTAGTCTTCCAGCGGTGCTCGGACGGCGGCGCGGGCGCGATGCAGCAGCACCCGCTGCTTCCCCGGCGAGATGTCCAAGACCGAAAAGGCCTCCTTCGTGTCGTAGCCTTCCACATCGCCCGTGATCACAGCACGCTGCGCTGTCCGCGGTGCTTGGCCCTGTTCACCGGGAGCCCGGTAGATCCAGGTCTTCAGTGTCGCACGGTCCTCAAGCCGGTCCACCCATTGATCACCGCCAGAAAGGTGTCCTGCACCGCATCATCGGCTGAGGCTTCGGTGGACACATGCGCGCGAGCTAACCGCAGCATGCCAGCCGACCAGGCATCCAGCATCCGGATTAACATCCGCTCATCCTGTGCGCACCCGGGCTGACACGGTCCCTCCGGCGGAAGCGCCCTGATGTCCCAAGGCATGCCCTCGGCTGCAAGCGAACCATCGCCGGAAACCGCTCCTCCACAAACGGCTCGGACTGGCCCTCGCCCGCATTCCTGGCGAGGGCGAACAAGGATCTGGCCGTTAGCACATACGCGGTCCGGGCCCGCCAGGTTGGGGTGGGCCCGGGACCGCCGGCCTGTTGTTCCTAGGTGTTCACAATCCCGGATGAGCTGGCCCCGGCGGGCAGCGGGGTCGGTGAGCTGGGCAGCTCGGTGAGGTTGCCGCCGTTGACGGCGAACACCGACACGAAATCGTGGCCAGCGCCGTCGACCAGCAGGTACTTGCCGTCCGGGGACAGCCGCGCGTCGATGTCAGCTCCGCCGCCAGTGATGGCAAAGCTGCCGATCAGGACGAGTGAGCCGTCCGCATTGATGGAGTAACTGGAGATGTTGGCCGACGCGGTGTTGACGGCGAACAGGTAGCGGCCGTCGTGGCTGATCTCCACCCAGCACGGCGCGGTCTGGAAGTCGGCGTAGGGCGAGGACCCGATCGAGGTGAGCTGACCCAAGAAGCCGTCGCGGAACGCGGACACCGTGCCCAGGCCAGCGCCGTTGTGCGCGTTGGTGACAAACAGCTGCGAGGGATTGGTGGGCCGGAACTCCGCGCCGATCTGGCCCAGGCCCTGCGCGGTGAAAGGCGAGCCCGGTGCGGCGAACAGGCGACCGTTTGGCAGCACCACGAAGCTATCGATCTGCGAGGTGTCGACGAGGGTGCCGACAAGGCGCGTACCGGTGGCGTTGAACAGCACGTCGGCCGGACCGGAGCCAGCCGGGGCCGCGACCGTCGAGCCGGGCACCGGCGTCAGCGTGCCGCCGAAGCCGAGGCGGAAGCCGGTGAAGTTGCCGTCGCTGCCGCCCGCGTCAGAGTTCGCGACGTAGACGAGACCGTAGGAAGAGATCGCGACGCTGACGGGCTCCACGCCCCCGGAGGAGACTGGCTGGCCTACTTGCACCGGCACGCCACCGGCGGTGACGCGCAGTACCGAGATCTGGTTGCTGCCGGCGTCGACGGCCAGCAGGTACCGGCCGTCCTGGGTCACCTGGATCGCGCCCTGCGAACCCAGGCCGGCGCCCAGGCCCGCGCCGCCGATGGTGAACGGGGAGCCAGGGATGGGAGTGAGCGAGCCGTCCGCGTGCCGGTCGAACCCGGCGATGGTATTGGAGGTCGCGGTGTTGTCGTTGACGTAGGTGTAACCGACGACCGGTGAGGCCGTGCTGGCGCCGGCAACGGCTGCCCCGCCGAACAGGCCAATCGTTGCCGCCAGGAGGCTGCCGCCCGCTGCCAGGCAAACGCCCTTGCGCATGTCCATCTCCTTGGGTCAAGGGGTGGATCTGCTGTGATCCCGGAACCCCGCTCCAGTGGACCCCCAAACGCGCCAGCGTGGACACGGCCTGGCCGCTTCCGTCACAGAACCGTAAGGCGAAGTCACGGATCCGGAAGGCTGGGCGGCCAAGGCTCCAGCGACGGTTACACCGCCCCCGTAAGACGACGAAGGCCATTACTCCTGGTCACCACCGTCACAACCGCCAGTCGAGCAACCATTGGCGCGCACCGGATCGCCGACTCGGCGCGGCGCGAAACCGCTGTGATCGTGCCAGCACGCACGCACATATCGGCCGTTGTTGCGCGGCTCGAACCCAAGCATCCTGACCGCGCCCAGTGACGGCGCCCGCGCGGCCCAGCTGCAGCTCGGCCTGGACCTGACCCAAGTCAACGCCGACGGGACCACTGGGCGTCCCATGCCGACAGTCATCATCGCCGGCGCCGCCGGCACCATCCGCTGGACCGACGTGCACCGCGACTACCACAACCAGGACCGAGCCCCGCCAGCTCCTGCACGCGATCAGCCAGACGATCGCCTGATACTGGACGCCGTGGCCGGTCACGGGCCGCCCAGTGCCGTCAGTCCATGGAATGGCCCCGGCACGGGCACGCCGTCATCTGGCCGGCGCCCTCAGGCGGCCGGCAGCGCTGACCTGCGTCTGACCGGAACTCAGTCATCTGCTCATTCCCGCTGTCGAGCCGGGGTCTCAGCGGTCACTCATTGAGTTGGGGACCGGTCGCTGTCGGCGT
>Ga0187879_10001336_pt1 | contig 16884 bp, 12 predicted proteins | sample June2016WEW_19_1_FD_132423 | JGI IMG/M metagenome (GOLD analysis project Ga0187879, IMG submission 132423) | Peatland microbial communities from SPRUCE experiment site at the Marcell Experimental Forest, Minnesota, USA - June2016WEW_19_10 | ecosystem: Environmental > Terrestrial > Soil >... | reverse complement strand
GACCCGCACTCGGTGCAGGCGGCCCGCCGCGGCCCCGCGCCGCCGAAGTACGGGTCCGCCGTCTCAGCCCCAGGCGGGTCGCCGAAGTACACCCCGACCGGAGTGGGATGGAACGTCTCGCCGCGCCCCATCCGCTCGGCGACTCTCTTGATCGCCACGTCCGCCGGCGTCGTCGTCGGGTTGGGTGTCACGCCGAGCATCCGCTCGGCCTGGTCGTAATAGGGCGCGAGCTCAGCGCGCCAGTCGGTGAGGCCGCTCCATTGCGGGTCGTCGAAGAACGGCTGCGCGGGCCGGTAGAGCGTGTTGGCGTAGTTCAGGGAACCGCCGCCGACCCCGGCGCCGGCCAGGATCAGCACGCGCGAGCCCTTCTCGCCGCGCAGCAGGTGGATGCGCTGGATCCCGGTCAGGCCGAGCGGCGGCGCCCACAGGAAGCCGCCGATCCGCCACGACGTCTTCGGCAGCGCCTGGTGCCGCTGGGATGACACCGGATGGGCGGGATCGTCGAACCGGCGGCCCGCCTCGAGGACGCCGACCCGGTAGCCTTTCTCGGTCAGCCGAAGGGCCGCCACGCTACCGCCGAACCCCGAACCGATCACCAGGACGTCGTAGTGGTAGTCGCTCATCTCACCCCTCAGCCTAGGCTCCAGGCGTACGCAGCGCCTGGGCAATGGCCCGGCGGGCCAGCACGGGCCGGGTCCGCGTGCCGCCGCACCGCGGCTGGCTTGTTACCATCAGATCAGCAGCTACGCCGCGCCGGCCGAGCATGCGGCACCGTATCCGCTGGCCAGGTGCGCGGGAAGGTGTCCGATGGGTTGGATCAAGGCGCTTGCTATCGGCATAGCGGTCATCGTGGTCATCAGCATGGTGTCGGTGATCGTGCACCTCGCCTACCTGATCATCGTGGCGGTCGCTATCGGCGCTATCGTGGCCGTCGTGCTCAAGGCACGCGCTCGGCTGCGGGCTGGCCGGGAAGAAAAGGCCAAGCGGGTCGAGACCGAGCAGACCCGGACGGCGGTTACGCAGCGACAGCTTGATGTGCGGGCCACGGCGGTGCAGCAGCAGCAGGACGTTGAGGCCGAACTAGCCAGGCTGCGCAAGGAAATCGGGTAACCGGCTCGGCAACTAGCTCAGCGGGTAACTCGGCAACTAGCTCAGCGGGTAACTAGCTCAGCACTGCCCGGCACGGCTCCCGCCTCCAGCGGCCGGTCCGTGCCGACCGGTCCGTGCCGGCCGGCCCCGGTCCATGCCACGCCAATCGAATCCATGCCACGCCAATCGAAGCTCCCGGGCGTCACCAGGGGCCGGGCGCGTTGTTGGCGACCCGCATCGCCCCGACATACCCGGCGCGCTCATAATCCACCTGGTCAGCATCGGCCGGTACGGCGAGCAGCCCGCGTATTTCGCCGACCGAGGCGTAGCCCTTGCGCACCATCCAGGCGGACAGGCCATCGAGCAGGACGACCGCATGCTCGGGACCATGCCGGATCAGCGCCGAAGCGGTCATCACGACATCCGCGCCGGCCAGCAGATACTTCACCACGTCGGAGGGGCCGTCAACGCCGGTCGTGCCGGCCAGCGAGGCAGCGACCCGGCGGCGCAGGATCGAGATCCAGGTACGCGGCAGCCTGGCCTCCGCCGGGTTGGAGAGGTCCACGGCAGGTACCACCGAGAGGCTCTCCGGATTGATGTCAGGCTGCAGGAACCGGTTGAACAGCACCAGGCCGTCCGCGCCCGCCTCATCCAGGCGCAGCGCCATCTCGCCGGTCGAGCTGAAATGCGGGCTCAGCTTGACCGCCACCGGCACGGTCACCGCGTCCTTGACCCGGCGCAGGATGTCGATGTGCCGCTGCTCGACGTCCCGGCCGGAAATCCGCGGGTCCCCGGGGATGTAGTAAATGTTCAGCTCGATCGCCGCGGCGCCCGCGTCCTGCATCGACCGCGCGTAGCTGGTCCACCCGCCCGGCGTGACGCCGTTGAGGCTGCCGATCACCGGAATCTCGACAGCCGCCGCAGCGCGCTCGATCAGGCTCAGATAGCGCCGCGGGCTTGGCTCGTCCGCGGCGCTTTCCGCGACCGCCTCGGCTTCGGCCTCAGCAGGGAAATAGGACAGCGACTCGGCGAAGACCTCGGTACCGGCCTCCGCAAGCCGCGCGTTCTCCTCGGCCTCGCGGCGCACCTGCTCCTCGAACAGGGAGTAGAGCACGACGGCGCCGACACCGGCGTCGGCGAGCCGCCGGATTCCGTCGACATTGTTCGACAGCGGCGACGCGGAGGCGACGAGCGGATTGCGCAGGGTGCGGCCGAGATAAACGGTCGAAAGGTCCATCAGCGATCCTTCCGTGCGTCTGAAGGGAACCGGTTCGCGCCACGGGTAGCCATCTCCTCGTAGCTGTCCCAGCGCTGGTCCACGGCCTCCTGGGCCAGCGCCCCCAGCCGTTCCGCCTCCGCGGGGTCGGTGTTGCTCAGCGAGCGGTACCGCAGCTCACGCTGGGTGTAGTCGGTCAGCGCGGTGCGCGGCCTCGGCGAGTCGAGCATGAACGGGTTTCCGCCCGCCGTGCGCAGCAGCGGGTCGTAACGCATGAGCGGCCAGTACCCGCTGGACACGGCGCGGTACTGCTGGCTGAGCCCGTCCCGCATCTCGATGCCGTGCGCGATGCAGTGGCTGTAAGCGATCACCAGCGACGGCCCGTCGTACGCCTCGGCCTCGCGGAAGGCGCGCAGGGTCTGCTGCGGGTCGGCACCCATCGCGACCCGCGCGACGTACACGTAGCCGTAGGAGACCGCTTGCATGGCTAGATCTTTCTTCGGAATGGTCTTGCCCGCGGAGGCGAACTTGGCGACGGCGCCGAGCGGGGTCGCCTTCGATGACTGCCCGCCGGTGTTGGAGTACACCTCGGTGTCGAGCACGAGCACGTTCACGTCGCGTCCGCTGGCGAGCACGTGGTCGAGGCCGCCTGATCCGATGTCGTAGGCCCAGCCGTCACCGCCGACGATCCAGATGCTCCGCCGCAGCAGGTGATCCACCACGCTGCGGAGGTCCGCGGCAGGCCCGTCGGCCCGGTCCAGGGCATCGAGGCGCCGCTTCAGCTCGGTGACCCGCTCGTGCTGGGCGCTCAGCTCCGACTCATGCAGTTGTGACGCGCTGAGGAGGTCGTCGGCCAGCTCGGCGCCGATCACCTCGCGGAGCTCGGTGAGCCTGGTGCGGGCCAGCTCGTGATGCCGGTCGGCGGTCAGCCGGAACCCTAGGCCGAACTCGGCGTTGTCCTCGAACAGCGAGTTCGACCAGGCGGGCCCGCGGCCGTCGGGGCCGGTCGTCCACGGCGTGGTCGGCAGGTTCCCGCCGTAGATAGACGAGCAGCCGGTCGCGTTGGCGACCATCAGCCGGTCGCCGAACAGCTGCGAGAGCAGCTTGATGTACGGGGTCTCCCCGCAGCCCGCGCAGGCGCCGGAGAACTCGAACAGCGGCTGCAGGAACTGGGTTCCCCGCACCGTGCCGAAGTCCACCCGGGCCCGGTCGGCCACCGGCAGCGTCTCGAAGAAGGCGATGTTGTCCCGCTCGGCGGCCACCAGCGGCGCGCGGGCGGCCAGGTTGATCGCCTTGCGCTCTGGTTCTTCCGGCGCGCTGACCGGGCAGGCCTGCACGCACAGCTCGCAGCCGGTGCAGTCCTCCACGTACACCTGGAGCGTGAACCGGGTGTCCGGGAGCCCGCGGGCGTCCAGCGGGGCCGACCGGAACTCCGGCGGCGCTCCGGCCAGCAGTGACTCTTCGTAGTAGCTGGACCTGATCACGCTGTGCGGGCACACGAAGCTGCAGTTGCCGCACTGGATGCACAGCTCGGGATCCCACAGTGCGACCAGTTCGGAGACGTTGCGCTTCTCGTAGGCCGCGGTGCCGCTCGGATAGGTGCCGTCCACCGGCAACGCGCTGACCGGGATGTCGTCGCCGCGGCCCGCCATCATCTCCGCGGTGACGGTGCGGACGAACTCCGGCGCGCCGGCCGGGATCATGGCGGGCAGCTCACGGGTCGCTGTGACCCGCCCGGGTACCTCGATCTGGTACGTTGCCTCGACGGTGCGGTCGACCGCGGCCAGGTTCTTCTCGACCACCTCGGCGCCACGGCGGCCGTAGGTCTTGACGATCGATGCCTTGATCTTGGCGATCGCCGCATCTCTGGGCAGCACGCCCGAGATGGCGAAGAAGCAGGTCTGCAGGATAGTGTTGGTCCGCCCGGGCAGGCCGACCTCGCGGGCGATATGCCCGGCGTCGATCGCGTATGCCTGGACCCGCTTGGCGATGATCTTCTCCTGGACCGGGCGGGGCAGAGCGTCCCAGACCTCATCGGGCGGCAGCGCACAGTCAAGCAGCAGCGTGGCGCCCGGCGCCGCCCGGCCGAGCACGTCGACCTGGTCCAGCAGCCGGAAGTGATGGCAGCCGACGAAGCTGGCCTGCTCCACCAGGTAGGGCGCGCGGATCGGCCGCGGCCCGAAGCGCAGGTGCGACACCGTCTGGGAACCCGACTTCTTGGAGTCGTAGACGAAGTAGCCCTGCGCGTTCAGGTCCTCCTCGGCGCCGAGAATCTTGATCGTGTTCTTGTTCGCGCCGACGGTCCCGTCCGAGCCGAGGCCGAAGAAGACGGCGCGGACCGTGCCGGGCGGCTCGATGTCGAGCGAAGGGTCATACGGCAGGCTGGTGTGTGACACGTCGTCGGTGATGCCGATCGTGAACCGGCGCCTGGGCTGCTCGCGGGCCAGCTCAGCGAAGATCCCGGCCACCATGGCCGGCGTGAATTCCTTCGACGACAGGCCGTAGCGCCCGCCGGTCACCAGCGGGAAGACTGCGCGCTCCCCGTCGGTGTGGGCCTCCGCAAGAGCGGCGACCACGTCGAGGAAGAGCGGCTCGCCGTTGGAGCCAGGCTCCTTCGTCCGGTCCAGCACGGCGATCCGGCCCGCGGTCGCGGGCAGCGCGTCGAGCAGCGCCCGGGTCGGGAACGGCCGGAACAGCCGGACCTGCAGCACGCCGACCCGCTCGCCCTGCCCGCAGAGGTGGGCGACGGTCTCGCTGACGGTCTCGGCACCCGAGCCCATCACGACGATCACCCGCTCGGCCTCGGGGTGCCCGGTGTACTCCATGATCTTGTAGTTGCGGCCGGTGCGCGCGCCCAGGCTGTCCATCGCGTCCTGCACCGCGCCGGGCACCGCGGCGTAGAACGGGTTGACCGTTTCCCGTGCCTGGAAGTAGACGTCCGGGTTCTGCGCGGTTCCCCTGATGAACGGCTGCTCCGGCGACAGCGCCCGGCTGCGGTGCGCGCGGACAAGCTCGGCGGGCACCAGGGCGCGCAGGTCATCGTCGGACAGCATCTCGATCGTGTTCAGCTCGTGCGAGGTGCGGAACCCGTCGAAGAAATGCACGAACGGCACCCGGGTCGCCAGCGTGGCCGCCTGCGCCACCAGGGCAAGGTCGTGCGCCTCCTGGACCGAGGCGGAGCCGAGCAGCGCGAAGCCGGTCTGCCGCACCGCCATCACGTCCGAATGGTCGCCGAAGATCGACAGCCCCTGCGCCGCCAGCGACCTGGCGGCGACGTGCAGCACCGCCGGGGTCAGCTCGCCAGCGATCTTGTACATGTTCGGGATCATCAGCAGCAGGCCCTGCGACGAGGTGAACGTCGTGGCCAGCGCCCCGCTCTGCAGCGCGCCGTGCAGGGCGCCCGCCGCCCCGCCCTCGCTCTGCATCTCGAATACCGAGGGAACGGCGCCCCACAGGTTGGGCCGCCCCTTGCTGGACCATTCGTCGGCAAGCTCGGCCATCGGCGAGGACGGCGTGATGGGGTAGATGCAGCAGACCTCGTTGAGCCGGTAGGCGACGGAGACCGCGGCCTCGTTGCCGTCGACCGTGGCACGTGTCATCCGCCCTCCGGAATCATTTCGATAGAGTGCACCGGGCATTGCTCATAACACGCTCCGCAGCCGGTGCATTTGTCGTAGTCGAACTGGTACCTGTGGCCCGGGCCTAGCTTGATCACGGCATCCTCGGGGCAGGCGCCCAGGCAGCCGTCACACTCGCAGCAGTTGCCGCAGGAAAGGCAGCGGCGCGCCTCGTAGGTGGCCTCCTGCTCGGACAGGCCGCCGTGAATCTCGCTAAAGTCAGCGGTCCGTTCCTCTGGCGGCGCCTCGGGCTGCTGCCGCTGGGCGGCGTCGCCGAAGTACCACAGGTTCAGCTGGCTGAATTCGACAAGCTCATGCTTGGGCAGGTTGTCGGGCGGGGCGTCGCGCAGCCACGCGTCGATGTTCTTGGCCGCCTTCTTGCCGTGCCCTACCCCCACCGTCACGGTGCGCTCGGCAGGCACCATGTCGCCGCCTGCGAAGACGCCAGGGCAGCCGGTCATCATGCCCGCCGACACCTGGACCGTGCCGTCCCGCGCGAACTCCACCCCGGGAACCTGGCGCAGGAACGCGGTGTCGGTTTCCTGACCAAGCGCGAGAATAACGGTGTCGGCGGCCAGCGTCTCGAACCGCCCGGTCGGCTGCGGGAAGCCGCTTTCATCCAGTTCCATCGCCTCGATCGTCAGCTCAGGGCCGTCGAAGGCGGTAATGGTCCGCAGCCAGTTGATCCGCACGCCCTCGCGTTCGGCTTCCTCGGCTTCGTCCTCATGGGCCGGCATCTGGGCCCGGGTACGGCGGTAGACGATGAGCGCGTCATTGGCGCCCAGGCGGCGGGCCACCCGGGCGGCGTCCATGGCGGTGTTGCCGCCGCCATAGACAGCGACGCGGCGCCCGATCACCGGGCGGTCGCCGGAGGCGACGCTGCGCAGGAACGACACCGCGTCAACGATCGGGCCCGCGTCCTTGGCAGGGATGTCCACCCGCTTGGACAAGTGCGCGCCCACCGCCACGAAGGCCGCGTCGAAACCGCCTTCGCGCCGCTCGGCGTCCAGGTCCTCCACCCGGTGGCCGCAGGTGATGCGCACGCCCATCGCGGCGATCCGGTCAAGCTCGCCGTCGAGGACATCACGCGGCATCCGGTAGGACGGGATTCCGTAGCGCATCATCCCGCCCGGCCGGTCGCCCGAGTCCCTGATCTCGACCTCATGGCCGAGCCTGGCCAGATGGTAGGCGGCCGACAGCCCGCTCGGCCCGGAGCCGATGACCAGCACCCGCTTGCCGGTGCGGACCGGCGGCTTGCCGAACGACCAGCCACGCTCGAGCGCGAGGTCGCCGAGGAACCGCTCGATCGAGTGAATCGACACGGCGCTGTCCAGGTTGGCCCGGTTACAGACGCTCTCGCACGGGTGGTAGCAGACCCGGCCGTGAATCGCCGGCATCGGGTTGTCAGCCGTCAGCTGCCGCCAGGCCTGTTCATGCTCGCCGACCTCGGCGTGCGCCAGCCACGCCTGGATGTTCTCGCCGGCCGGGCAGCCCGCGTTGCACGGCGGCAGCAGGTCAACGTAGAGCGGGCGCTGCTCCCGGACCGGCCCGGCGCGGGATCGTCCGTGCAGCAGATCGGGCAGCGGCGTGATGTCCCGTCGCTCGGTTGGGGTCATATAGGTCAGGCTACGCCCATTCTCATCGCCCGCTCGACCCCGGGCAGGATGATTGCTCGTGGGGTAGGGATGACGGATGCAGACCGCCATCGCTGTCTTCACCCGTGACCTACGGATGCACGACAACCCGGCACTGGCCACGGCATGCGCCAAGGCCGAGCGGGTACTCCCGGTATTCGTCGCGGACCCTCGGCTGATGACCTCGCCCAGCCGGACTCGCTTCCTTGCGGAGGCGCTCGCCGAGCTGCGCGACGGGCTCCGTCAACGCGGCGGTGACCTGGTCATCCGCCACGGGGAACCGGTGGCCGAGGTGCTGCGGCTGGCCGCCGGCAGCCGCGCGCAGGCGATCTTCATAGCTGACGACGTGTCCCGCTACGCGGTGCGCCGCCGCGGTGCGCTGGCGGCCGGATGCGCCAGTCAGCGGATCGAACTTGTGGTCACGCCGGGCCTGACCGTCGTGCCGCCCGGCGAGCTGCGCCCGGCCGACGGCGACCACTACAAGGTGTTCACGCCCTACTGGAGGGCCTGGACCGCCAGCACCTGGCGCGCGGCGGTACCGGCGCCCGGGATAGTGCGGCTGCCGGCCGTCGCGGCGGGCGGGCGGGCCCCGGCGGCCGTGGGCAGTGCCCCTGCTGGGCTGCTGCCCGGCGGGGAGCAGGCTGGCCGAACCCGCGCGCAACGCTGGCTGGGCGACTCGCTCGCCTGCTACGGCGAGCGGCACGACGACCTGGCCGGTGACCAGACCTCGCGGCTCGGCGCTTACCTGCGGTTCGGCTGCCTGTCGCCGCTCGAACTCGCGGTCGCCGCGCGCGGGCGGCCAGGCGGCGAAGAGTTCTGCAGGCAGCTGGCCTGGCGCGATTTCTTCTACCAGGTCACGGCCGCCGTCCCGGACATGGCGCGGACGGACTACCGGTCGCACGGCGAGACCTGGCGGGATGATCCTGACGCGCTGGCGGCCTGGCGCGAGGGGCGCACCGGGGTACCGATCGTGGACGCCGGGATGCGCCAGCTCGCTGCCGAGGGGTTCATGCACAACCGGGCCCGGATGATCACGGCCTCATTCCTGACCCGGGACCTGCGGATCGACTGGCGGCATGGGTACCGGCACTTCTTCGCCCTGCTGGCCGACGGCGACGTGGCGAGCAACGCGGGCAACTGGCAGTGGGTGGCTGGCACCGGCAACAACACCCGGCGTGGCCGGGTGCTGAACATGCAGCGCCAGGCGCGCCGCTTCGACCCGGCCGGTGATTATGTCCGGCGCTACGTGCCCGAGCTGGCCGGCCTCGACGCGGCCCAGGCCCACGCGCCGTGGCAGCTCGGTCCCGGGGTCTGCCGCCGGCTCGGCTACCCGGCACCGATCATTGAACCAGGCCCGGCCGCCTAGCCGCGCCCGGAGTTCCGCCCGGGAGGCAGCGGTCGGCCAGGGTGGCAGCGGCCCGGCCGCGTACCACCCTCGTCAGAGCTTGTAGCCGATGTCGCGCAGCAGGCGGTGCCGGGAGGCCGCATCGGTGTCGGTCTCGACGCCGAGCGGCGGCGAGCCGTCGATCACGCCGACGATTCCGCGGCCGCGGTCGGTGACGGCGACCAGGACGTCTACCGGGTTGGCGGTCGCGCAGAAGATCGTGCAGACCTCGGGAACGGCCTTGATGGGGTTGAGCACGTTGATGGGGAACCCTTCCCTGAGCAAGATCACGAACGCGTGCCCGGCACCGATAGCGACGGCGTTCGCCGCAGCCAGGCTGGTGAGCTCGTCGTCGTTGCCTGACCGGCGCACCAGCCGGGCAGCCGACGCCTCGCAGAACGCGAGGCCGAACCGCAGATGCGGGCTCACCCCGGCGATCGTCTCGTGCAGGTCCTCCACGGTCTTGATGAAGTGGGCCTGGCCTATCACGACGTTGAGGTCGTCCGGCTTCGCCACGGTCACCACTTCGAGCCCGACTGTCGGGCCGGCCATCGCGGTCACCTTCCTTTCGTCAACCGGTGCTAGCCAGCGAGCGGGCCGCTAGCCGGCCATGCGAGTGCTCTGGCCCTGCGGGCCATCAGGTGCTCCGGGCCCTTTGGCCCGCTGCGACCGGGAGCTTGGGCCCTGCCGCGCGGCGAGGACATGAGGCAGGCTCTGGTTATGATCTCTCGCACCCCTGAGCATGTCACCAACCAGAGCGAGCCCGCTGCTCCCGAACAAGATGCCGGGCTGGCTGTTGACTGGCGCGCGTTCCGGACCGCCAACCGCTCTTGCTGCTGTTCGGCCAGGCCTGCCGTCATCGTCGTGATGGCACCGGTACCCGGCCGGGACCACCCGACGGAGTTGCTCCTGTGCGGGCATCATTACCGGGTATCCAGTAAGGCGCTCGCAGCCGCGGGAGCGGTGGTCCTCGACGGGGGCGCCATCCGCGAGGAGGCGATATCCGCATGAAACTGATCACTGCGATCATCAAGCCGGACAAGCTCGACGAGGTCATTCAGGCCGTGACTAAGGAGGGCACGCACGGGCTTACGATGACCGACGTCCGTGGCTTCGGCCAGCAGTACGGCCACCTGACCGGGAGCGCGCGGGCCGGGCGGCAGGCCGTGCTCCTGCCCAAGGTCCGAGTGGAGGTCATCGTCCTTGACGACGATGCCGCGGCTGTCGCCGCCGCGATCGCGAAAAGTGCGCAGACCGGCTCGATCGGGGATGGGAAGATCTGGGTAGTGCCCGTGGACAGCGTGCTGCGGGTGCGGACCGGCGAGCGCGACCGCGACGCGCTCTGACGTCGGAACCGAGGGGAGGCGCGAGTGGGCGCGCGAACCTGGATTGACAGGTGGCCGGTCTACCGGCAGCTGACCGGGCCGGACCGGCTCGGACTCGGCGCGGCCGCCAAGAGCGGTCGCAGCGAGCGGCTCACGGCGCGGACGGCCACCGCCGACAAGATGGTCAAATCCATCTGCCCGTACTGCGCGGTCGGCTGCGGCCAGCAGGTTTTCGTCACCGACGGCAAGGTCACCCAGATCGAGGGGGACCCGGATTCGCCGGTCAGCCGCGGCAGGCTCTGCCCCAAGGGCTCCGCGAGCCTGCAGCTGACCACCGGCCAGGCCCGTCAGTACCAGGTGCTGTACCGGCGCAAGGGCGGGACCGACTGGGAGCACCTGGACCTCGACTCCGCGATGGACATGATCGCTGACCGGGTCATCGAGGCGCGGAAGGCCGGCTGGCAGTGGCAGCACGAGGGGCAGCGCACCCGGCGCACGATGGGTTTCGCCAGCCTCGGCGGCGCGACCCTGGACAACGAAGAAAACTACCTGATCAAGAAGCTGTACACAGCGCTCGGTGCGATCCAGATCGAGAACCAGGCCCGGATATGACACTCCTCCACAGTCCCCGGTCTGGGGACTAGCTTCGGTCGTGGCGGTGCCACGACGTTCCAGCAGGATCTGCAGAACGCCGACTGCGTGCTGATCGAGGGCTCGAACATGGCCGAGGCCCACCCGGTCGGATTCCAGTGGGTGCTGGAGGCCAAGGCCCGCGGCGCGAAGGTGATCCACGTCGACCCCAGGTTCAGCCGGACCAGCGCGCTCGCCGACCTGCACGTGCCGATCCGGGCCGGCGCTGATATCGCGTTCGTCGGCGGCCTGATCAACTACGTGCTGCGGAACGAGAGATACTTCCGCGACTACGTGCTCGCGTACACCAATGCGTCGGTGATCCTGACCGAGGATTTCACCGACACCGAGGACCTCGACGGCGTGTTCTCCGGGTTCGACCCCGGGCAGCGGGCGTATGACGTGGAGACCTGGCGCTACCAGAGCGGCGAGGTGCGCCCGGCGAGCGGGCAGCGCGGCGTCGGCGGCACCCGGCGCAAGCAGCTGCGGCAGGCGTCGCGCGGCGAGGCGCACGGCTCGGGCGGCGCCGCCGCCCGCCCGGGCCCGGACACCGACGAGACGTTGCAGCATCCGCGCTGCGTGTTCCAGGTCCTGCGACGGCACTTCGCCAGGTATACGCCCGAGATGGTCGCGCAGGTCGCCGGGGTGCCGCAGGAGCTGTTCACCCAGGTGTGCGAGCTCATCACGGAGAACTCGGGCCGGGAGAAGACCACCGCGTTCGTGTACAGCCTGGGCTGGACGCAGCACACCGTCGGCGTCCAGTACATCCGCACCGCGGCGATCCTGCAGGCGCTGCTCGGCAACATGGGCCGTCCGGGCGGCGGCATCCTGGCCCTGCGCGGGCACGCCTCGATCCAGGGTTCCACCGACATACCGACCCTGTTCGACCTGCTGCCCGGCTACCTGCCGATGCCGCACGCGCACAGCAACGACGACCTCGGCAGCTATGTCGAGGCCGAGAGCGTGGCCAACGGCTTCTGGTCCAACACTGGCGATTACCTGGTCAGCTTGCTGAAAGCGTGGTGGGGCGAGGCGGCGACGGCCGACAACGACTTCTGCTACGACTACCTGCCCAGGCTGACGGGCAGTCACAGTACCTATGAAACGGTTATTACCCAGCTGGACGGCGTCTGCAAGGGATATTTCGTCTACGGGCAGAACCCTGCGGTCGGCTCGGCCAACGCCCGCATGCAGCGCCTTGGCATGGCGAACCTGGACTGGCTGGTGGTGCGGGACTTCGTGCTGATCGAGAGCGCCACCTGGTGGAAGGACGGCCCCGAGATCGAGACCGGGGAGCTGCGCACCGAGGACATCAAGACCGAGGTGTTCTTCCTGCCCGCGGCGGCGCATACCGAGAAGGACGGGAGCTTCACCAACACCCAGCGGATGCTGCAGTGGCACCACGCGGCCGTCGAGCCGGCCGGCGACGCGCGCAGCGACCTGTGGTTCATCTACCACCTGGGCCGGCGCATCAGGGCGAAGCTGGCAGCGGCCGCCGCGTCCCCGGGTGCCGGGCTCGCCGTTGACGCCGAGATGGACCGGCCAGTCCTGGATCTGACCTGGGACTACCCGGTGAAGGGCCAGCTGCAGGAGCCGGACGCCGATGCCGTGCTCGCCGAGGTCAACGGCTGGGACGCCGAGGGCAGGCCGCTGTCGTCCTACACCCAGCTGGCCGACGACGGATCCACCGCGTGCGGCTGCTGGATCTACTGCGGGGTCCGGGCCGACGGGGTCAACCAGGCGGACCGCCGCAAGCCGGGCAGCCAGCAGAGCTGGGTCGCGCCGGAGTGGGGCTGGGCGTGGCCCGCCAACCGGCGGGTGCTCTACAACAGGGCGTCGGCCGACCCGGACGGCAAGCCATGGAGCGAGCGCAAGGCGCTGGTGTGGTGGGATCCTGAGGCGGGCAAGTGGACCGGGCACGACATCCCGGATTTCATCGCCGACCGGCCGCCCTCCTACCGGCCGCCTGAGGGCGCCACCGGGGTCGACGCGATCTCCGGGATCGACCCGTTCATCATGCAGGCGGACGGGAAGGCGTGGCTGTTCGCCCCCGCAGGGCTGGTGGACGGCCCGCTGCCGGCGCATTACGAGCCGCAGGAGTCCCCGCTGCCGAACCTCTTCTACGGCCAGCAGCACAACCCGGTCCGTGAGATCATCAGGCATCCGGAGAACCGGTACCAGCCCAGCGGCGCTGAGCCCGGGTCCGGCGTGTTCCCTTATGTGGTGACGACCTACCGGCTTACTGAGCACCACACTGCAGGCGGGATGTCTCGTTATCTGCCCTATCTCGCCGAGCTGCAGCCCGAGATGTTCTGTGAGGTATCACCCGAGCTGGCGGCCGAACGCGGACTTGAGCACCTGGGCTGGGCGACCATCATCTCGGCGCGCAGCGCCATCGAGGCGAGAGTGATGGTCACCAGGCGGATGACGCCGCTCGAAGCTGGCGGCAGGCGGCTGCACCAGATCGGGCTGCCGTGGCACTGGGGGCCGAACGGTTACACGACCGGTGACGCTGCCAACGAGCTGTCGCACCTGTCCCTGGACCCGAACGTGCACATCCAGGAGGTCAAGGCGCTGGCCTGCGACATCAGACCAGGGCGGCGGCCGCGCGGGCCCGCGCTGCGGGCGCTGGTCCGCGAGTACGCCGAGCGGGCCGGGATCACCAGCGAGACCGGGACGGAGGCCTGAGATGACCGCGCAGCCGGCGCACCAGGCGGGGAAGCCCGCAGAGCCCGCTGCTGTCCTGAGCCTGGCCGGCGGGCTGGACCCGGCGGCCCGGGCCGGCTATCCCGAGCATCCGCCCCGGATGGGCTTCTTCACCGACACCTCAGTCTGCATCGGCTGCAAGGCGTGCGAGGTGGCCTGCAAGGAATGGAATGCGGTGCCCGAGGACGGGCTGACGCTGACCGGCATGTCATACGACAACACCGGCAGCCTGAACGCGTCGACGTGGCGGCACGTCGCGTTCATCGAGCAGATCGGCCGGCCTGGCGATCCGGAGCCGCAGGCCGGGCACGCCAGGCCCGGCGGTTCCGGGCCTGGCGGTTCCGGGCCTGGCGGTTCCGGGCCTGGCGGTTCCGGGCCTGGCGGTTCCGGGCCTGGCGGCTCCCGCTGGCTGATGTCCAGCGACGTGTGCAAGCACTGCACCGAGGCGGCCTGCCTGGATGTCTGCCCGACCGGCGCTCTGATGCGCACCGAGTTCGGCACCGTCGTCGTCCAGCAGGACATCTGCAATGGCTGTGGTTACTGCATTCCCGCGTGCCCGTTCGGGGTGATCGACCGCCGCGAGGAGGACGGGCGCGCGTTCAAGTGCACGCTCTGCTACGACCGGCTTGGGGTCGGCCTCGAGCCCGCCTGCGCGAAAGCGTGCCCGACCGACTCGATCCAGTTCGGCCCGGTCGACGAGCTGCGGGACCGCGCCGGGCAGCGGCTCAGCCAGCTGCGGGACGCCGGGGTCGCCGGGGCGCGGCTGTACGGCGCGGACCCGGGCGACGGCGTCGGCGGTGCGGGCGCGTTCTTCCTGCTGCTTGACGAGCCCGAGGTGTACGGCCTGCCGCCGGATCCGGTCGTCACCACTCGCGACCTGCCACGGATGTGGCGCCATGTGATCACAGCGGGCGCCGCGCTAGCGGCCGGCGCACTGGCCGCGTGCCTGGGCGGCGGCCCCCGGAGCCGGCCATGAATCGCGAACCGGGCAGCAGTCGGCCAGGACCGGTCCTGGGCCACCGCCAGGCGGATCCGGCGGTCAGTCCCGCGCCTTTTGGCGGCCAGGCGGATCCGGCGGTCAGTCCCGCGCCTTTCGGCGGCCAGGCGGACCGGCAGTGAGCCGGCCGCCCGGTGACATCCAGGACGGGCCGGCCAGATCCCGATGGCGCGGCCGGGGCCAGCGCGGCGACCGGCCTGTCGTACCGCGTGCCGAGTTCCGCTCCTACTACGGCCGCCCGGTGCTCAAGGAACCGGTCTGGCGAGCACCGGACGTGCCCGGCTATCTCTTCCTCGGCGGCCTCGCCGGGGCTTCGTCGCTGCTGGCCGCGTTCGCCCAGCTAGCAGGAAACCGAGAGCTGTCCCGCGCGGCGAAGACCGGGGCGGCCGGGGCGATCAGCCTGTCCGCTGTCGCGCTCGTGCACGACCTCGGCCGGCCGGAGCGATTTCTCAACATGCTGCGCGTGTTCAAGGTGACATCGCCGATGAGCGTCGGCTCCTGGCTGCTCGCCGGTTACGGGCCGGCCGCGGGAGCGGCCGCCGCCTGCGCCGTCACCGGCCGGCTGCCCAGAGCCGGGGCCGCCGCGACCATCGCCGCGGCCGCGCTGGGTCCCGGGATCGCCACCTACACCGCGGCGCTGCTGTGCGACACGGCCGTGCCCGCCTGGCACGAGGGCTATCGCGAGATGCCCTACGTGTTCGCCGGTTCGGCTGCGACCGCCGCGGGCGGCCTCGGGATGCTTGCCGTGTCCCCCGCGCGCGGGGGGCAGGCGGTCAGGTTCGCGGTGCTAGGGGCCGCGACCGAGCTGACCGCCAAAAATATGCTGGTGCGCCGCCTGGGCGATACCGGGGAGCCGTACCAGGCTGGCCGGGCCGGCTCGCTCCTGCAGGCAGGCGAGGTGCTCACGGCGGCGGGGCTGGCCGGCGCGGTCCTCGCGGGCCGCAGCCGCGCGATGGCGGCCGTGTCCGGCGCGGCTCTCGTAGCGGCCTCCGCGCTGACCAGGTTTGGCATCTTCGAGGCGGGCCTTGCCTCGGCCCGGGACCCGAAGTACACCGTCGGCCCGCAGCGCGAACGCCTGCGCGAGCGCGCAGCTGCGGACACCTGACCCGCTCTCGATATTCGCGGCGCCCCGTCGCCCGGGCACCCCTTGTGCTAACCCAAGAAAGGAACCTCAGCCGGGCGCGGATCCAGTTTCCTGCCCACGGGAGCGCCGCGAAGCGACACAGCCGCTGTGCGCCATTGCGGACGGGCCGCCTGGTTTAGGTCGGCCCCGCGCAGGTAGTGGAGTTCCTTATACCGGATTTCGTTCAGAAACCTGACCGTTATGCCGGAAATGCGGTCACCAAATCCGGTATAAGTACCTCGGTAGCCGGTATAAGCACCTCAGTACTCAGCCAACCAGGCCAAGCACGATCGCCAGCCGTGCTGAACCGCGCGCGTACGGGGCGCCCAGAATCGGCGCCGCAAGCGCGGGCATCAGCGGGCGCATCGCGTGCAGCCGGGCAGCCCAGTAGCGGGCTGCTGGTTGTCACCGGCTGACCTAGCGCCACCCCGGGCATGCCGTAATCGCCGCTGGTACGCTGTAGGACCGTAGATTGCGGCGGGGCGGGCAGCGCGCCGCAACGTAACAGGAGGAATGCCTTCGGTCGGCCAGGCGGCGATGCTGTCACGATCCAGGAGGCATTCTTGCTTTACCTCCCGGGGCGGCCGCACCTCCCGGGGCGGCCGCGCACGCCGGCCCCTCACGTCGGCCTTCGTCTCTTGATGTCCCGCTTCGTATCAGCATTCACGCAAGATCTGCATAGTGCGCTGTGACGGGGCAGTAGTGCCAGGAGGGCAGTAGTGCCAGGAGGGCTGTGCGCACTGGCTGGTGTCTGGGTGGGGTTGCCCGGCCTTGGACGCTGGCGGGTCGCTGGGCCGGTTGCCCGGATCGGTGATGTGGCTGATGGGATATGGGATGGCTGGGCGCTCGGGGAACGGCGAGCTGGATGTGGGTTCGGCGGAGTCGGGGCTGAGCGTGCTGCTGGAGGCGTGTGAGCGGGCGGTCGAGGAGATCGGGGCCGTGGTGCCGCCGGTGCAGTTGCGGGCGCTGCTGGTGATTGACCGGGCGGGGAGCTTGAATCTGAGCGGCCTGGCGGGGTTGCTGGGGGCGTCGCCGTCGGCGGCGAGCCGGTTGTGTGACCGGATGCAGGCGGCGGGCCTGGTGTCGCGGGATCGGGCGGTGGTGAGCCGCCGGGAGATTGTGGTGGTGCCGACGGAGTCGGGGCGGCGGCTGGCGGAGTGGGT
>Ga0187879_10001334_pt1 | contig 16893 bp, 14 predicted proteins | sample June2016WEW_19_1_FD_132423 | JGI IMG/M metagenome (GOLD analysis project Ga0187879, IMG submission 132423) | Peatland microbial communities from SPRUCE experiment site at the Marcell Experimental Forest, Minnesota, USA - June2016WEW_19_10 | ecosystem: Environmental > Terrestrial > Soil >... | reverse complement strand
GGCCACGGCAGCCGCCGCCGTCGCGGTCCTGGCCCTGGCGCTGCTCGCAATCGCGGCCGGCACCGCCGGGGGCCAGGCAGCGCCCGTAACCGCGGGCAGCCTGAAGACCGTCACCATCGGCGGCGTCCGGGTGCTCACCAGCTCCCGCGGGCTGACGCTGTACTGGTTCGCCCCCGACACCCCCGCCACCTCGGCGTGCTACGGCTCCTGCGCCGCCTACTGGCCGCCCGTGAAAGGCCCCGCCACCGCCGCCGCGGGCGTGGCCGGCACGCTCGGCACCATCAAGCGCTCCGGCGGGTCGCTGCAGGCCACCTACAACGGGCATCCCCTCTACACCTACATCGCCGATACCGCGCCCGGCCAGGCCCGCGGCAACAACCTCAACCTGAACGGCGGCCTCTGGCACGAAGTGACCGTGCCATAGCCGCCCGCGAAAACGCGGGCGGCGAACCTTCCCCGCGGCCGGTACGCGCATTTCCGCGGAATGGGCCTTCGCGCCGGACCGGCACGCTGGGGCCGCCGTTGTCGCCGTTGACAGCGATCAAGCCGCCGTTGGGGGGCGAAGGTGCGGCCAGCCGGGCCGCTGACTGCTCCGCCTCTGGTCAGGGACCGCGGTACCTGACCAGTGGCGGGCGATTTCCTGGTGATCACGTTCGGGATGGCCCAGATGCTGCGCCGTGCGGACGTCCTGCGCACAGTGGCTGCTGAGGCAGCCAGTCAGGTGAGCGCTGGGCCCGGCCGTGACCCGCTCTCTTGGGTCACGGCCGGGTGTCCGGGGTGGCTACCGCTGTGCTGGCCAGCGATCAACTGTCACCATCCGGCGGGCTGGCGGCCGGGCTCGTTTGGATGGCTCCTGGGACGCGGCCGTCGCCCGGCGCTACGGCTTGATGGTGATGGTCAGCGTGCCGCTCACCGTGTTGTCCTGGGAGTCCTGCAGATCCATGGGGAAGCTGAAGGTGCCAGCCCGGGTCGGCGTTCCGGTCAGGACGTTGTTGAAGTCCGGGGCAGTCGTATCGAGGGTGAAGCCGGGCGGGAGCTCGTTGCTGGTGATGAGGGACCAGGTGTAGGGAGGTGTGCCGCCCTGGGCGGGCAGGTCGCGGCTGTAGGGCACGCCGACGGTTCCGGCCGGAAGCGTGGCGGGAGTGATCTGCAGCGGCGGGGCGACGGTGAGCATGAATTGCTGGGTGGCCTGCTGGCCGTCGTAGTCGGCGGCCTTCATGGTGAAGGTGTAGGTTCCCGCGGTGGTGGGCGTGCCGGACAGCTGGCTGTTGTTATCGCCGCTGGAGGCGTAGGGGCTGGTGAGCGCCAGCCCGGGAGGCAGCGATCCGGATGCCACCGACCAGGTGTAGGGCGCGGCCCCGCCGCTGAAGGAGAAGCCCATGGCATACGCCCCGCCGGCCATCGCCGGGGGAAGGGTGGCGCCATCGTAGGAGGGCAGGGTGATGGTCAGCGGCTGGTCGGGGTCCACGGAGATCTGGTAGGCCTGGTAGAGGGGCTGGCCCTGGTCGCCGGTGCCCTGCACGGTGAAGGTGTAGGTGTTGTAGTCACCCAGCGGCTGGGTGACGGTACCGCCGACGACGTCGCCGGAGGCCCCGAACGTGGCGGGCAGCGACAGGCCCGCGGGCAGGGCGCCCGCCACGATGCTGAGCGCGCCGCCGGCGTTGTGGCTGGTAACCAGGCGCCCTTGGTAGGCCACGCCGAGAGTGGCGTCGGGCAGCACGCAGACCCCGCCGGCCAGGTAGCTGCCGTTGGCAGCGGCGCACAGCAGCTGGTCGGGCGGGCCTTGCACGGTCGCGGTGATCTGGTAGGCCAGCGTGGCGGTCAGGCTCCCGTCGGTCGCCTTGACGGTGAAGCCGTACGTTCCGGCCTTGGTGGGATCCCCGGTGATGACGGTGCCGGACCCGGACCCGGCGGGCATGGCCAGGCCGGGCGGCAGGCTGCCCGCGCTCAGCGCGAAGGTCACGGCGGCGCCGGCGGCGCCGGCCTTGGTTACCGCGATGGTCGCGGAGTAGCCGTTAGGCGCGGTGGTGACTCCGGGCGGCAGCACGCAGGTGCTGCCTTCCAGCGTGCCGCCGTTGGCCGCCGCCGTGCACACCTGGCGAATGCTCGGCGGCCGGTAAGCCGCCGACGCGGGGCCGGCGGCCAGCTCCGCTAAGGCCGCCACCATACTCACCGTGGCCGCGAGCGTGAGCGCCGCTTTCGCTATCCGTCTCACCGTGATCCTCCTCCGGTCAGCCCTGCGGGTCTGCACACGAAAATGAGGCTGGCATGCTGCGGTGAGAGTTCCCGCCGGCCAGCTAGACCGATCCTTATCACCTGACACGGAGCCGGAACGGCTGCGGTTCACCGGCTGGAGGGGATGGCGAGTCCGTCCAGCCACCCGACCCGGGGGTTACCGCCGCCTTGCCGCTGCCATCAGCAGGAAGGGTCCGGGGCGTATCAGATGGTGAGTCCTAGGCCGCCGTCAACCAGGAGCGTCTGGCCGGTGACGTAGGGAGTAGTGATGAGAGCCAGGCATGCGTCGGCGATGTCCGCGGGCGTTGCGACGCGGTGCAGCGGCGCGATCAGCTCCACGTCAGCTTTGCGCTCATCCCAGCCTTCAGTCCACGGGGTAGCTACCAGGCCCGGCGCGACGGCGTTCACCCGTACCCCGCCCTGGGCGTGCTTAGCCAGGATCGTCGTGAGGTGGTTGAGGGCGGCCTTGGACACTGCGTAGGGCAGCGAACTGCCGGTCTGCCGGATCCCGGCGAGAGAAGTGATGTTGATTATCCAGCCATCCCCGGCCTGCCGCAGCAGCGGCAGCGCGGCCTGGCTGACCAGGAAGGTCCCGATGACATTGGTGCGCAGGACCTTCTCCCAGTGATCGGCCGTGACGGCGGCGATATCGGGCATGGGCACTTCGATCGTGACCCCGGCGTTGTTCAGCAGGCCGTCGAGACGCCCCCACCGCTGCTCGGCCGCCGCCACGAGAGCTGCGGCTGTGGCGGGGTCGCCGATGTCACCCTGGACGTACACCGCGTCGGGAAGCTCAGCGGCGATGCGCTGGCCCGCTTCGACCGACGCGGCGGAGTTGACGACGATTCCGGCACCAAGACCAGCCAGGCGGCGGGCGACTGCCGCACCGATGCCGCTCGAGGAACCGGTGACGATGATCGCTTTACTGGTGAGGTCCACGAATGGTTTCCGTTCAGCAGGCAGGAGCGCGCTCGATCGCGAGCCTAGCCACCGGCAGGGTGCTCCGGTCAACAGGGCCGCCAGGTCATCCGGACCGTGCGAGAACACCTCCGATCGGCCGGTCAAAGGTCAGCGCGGATGTCACGCAAGGCGAGCTGCATGTCAGCAGCCGTGGAGAAGCGATCAACGCTGGCTGGGGCACATGCCTTGATGAGAAACTCTGCAAGGTCAGGGTTGAGGTCAGGGCGAATCGTTCGCGGGTCGGTCACCGGTTCGTCGACCATGGGCATCGCATTCGGGAACGGGTGGTGGCCGTTGCAGAGGAGCTGATAGAGCAGCACGCCGACGGCGAACAGGTCGGTGGAGACGTCCCAGCGAGTGAGGCCGGCGTCGGGTGGCTGATAGGGCGGCGTGCCTGACTGCGTATGCACGGGGGCGCCGGCCCGGGAGGCGATGTTGAAGTCAAGCAGTTTCGCTCCGGTGCGAGTGAGCATCACGTTGAGCGGTTTGATGTCGCGGTGGACCAGCCCTTTGTCCTTCAGTTCCATCCACTCCCGTGACGCGGCCTCCGACAGCTCGCCTTCGCGACTTTTAGCATCCATCTGCTTGAGGCGCGCCGAATCAGGATGAAAAGCGATGAGCGCGTCTAGCAGATCGAGTGCGACATCCACCGCCTCCCGGTCGCGAAGGTGCTTCTTTCCGGTGGTGAACTCATCGAGTGATTCCCCGTCAATGAGTTCGGTGATGAGATACCAGTCGCCGATGTTGGTCTTGCCGGCCCAGAAGACCTCTACCACGTTGGGATGATGGATCTTCCGCAGGGCGCCGATCTCGCGGCGCACCGCCTCATGCCCGGCGGCGCTGTCGAAGAGCTTGAGCGCGCGATCCTCACCCTCGACGTCATCGCGCACGCGATAGACCTTCGAAAAGCCGCCCTGCCCGAGTACGTCCAAAATCTCGAAGCGGCCCTCGATGACGTCACCGACCGCGTAGTCAGCGGCCTTGGCCCCAACCGATGATCGCACCTGTGCTGGGTCAGGTTCCGGGAGCGCCTGGCTGCCGGAGGGCGGTGCAGCGGCCGGCGCCTCGGGAAGATCGTTGCGCTCAGGAGATGTGGGCGGGCTGGTGCGGCGCGTATCTCCGGCTCCAGCGGAGTCCGCCCGCACATGCCGGATTCCCCCGACGGTGTGCGCCAGGCACGGATGCAGCACGTACGTGCCTACGTCCGGCGGGAAGTGAAATTCCTCGACGTCGCCCATGGAGTAGAACCGGTGCCGCCCGATCTCGTCGACATACCCGAGCAAGCCGTTTTGCCACAGCACGGAGGCGAGGTCCGTCGCCTTCTCGAAGTGCATATCCGCCACTTGCTGCAGTGCCTCGAGATCCGCCCGCGGGAATCGGTCAACGCCGATCATCCGGACGAAGGAGCGAACGTCCTCCTGCACGCCGCTGATGTAGGCCTGGGTGCTGGTGAACAATTCGGAGTAGTTGTGCAGGGCGGCGTTCTTCGGCATCAGGTCCGACGAGATCTGGTTGGCGCACTGGGCGAGCTGGGAGTCGCCGAACCGCTTGGCGCAGCGTTGAATCGCCCCCTGGAGGGCCGCCGGCGGCAGGCCCTCGTGGCCAGCCTGCTTCTGCCGCAGGACCTCCTCGTTCAGCTCATTGCCGAGCGAGATGATGTCGCGCGGGATCAGCCTCGTGTGGCTGAGCAGGTAGTCCTCGATCGTTCCGTCGCCATCGGGTCCCGGCCACTGGCCGTTGACCCCGAGCCAGTCGCGGATCGTGGGGGGGCCGTTGGTGGCGCGTCGCATCAGCAGTGACGGCGGCAGCCGCTGCAGCTTTTGCTGAAGCAGATAGAGCAGCGAGCCTCGATCCCAGGTCAGGACGCGTATGTGCGGTTCGTTGTAGTACCGCGGCGCATGTTCTGACCGGTACACCGACGACATGACGATGTCGCGGATGCAGACGACGATATGGAGGCGGCCGCCCAGCCTGTGATCGCGGAGCAGCCGCATGACCTGATAGAACAATCCCTCCTGGCACTTCAGCCAGTACATCGGGGCGTGGCCGAACTCCTCGTCCACCGCGTCAAGGTAGAAATAGATCGGCTTGCACTGGCCGACAACCTCTCCCAGCAGATCCTCGAGGTCGTCCCAGAGCGGATCGTCGAGGTACGTAGACAGCTGATGGGCGGTCTGCCGCTGATTAATGATGTCGCGCACCTCGCCATAGATCGACCGGGGCCGGCGGGAGTCGTCGAGCAGCCGCGCGTACGACTGCTCGATCTCGTTGGCCTGCTCGTTGCGCAACTGCTGACGCAACTCGGGACGGCGCAGCACGTGCGAGGCCAGCGACCGCATGATCGCGCGCTCCCAGATCTGCATCCACTTCTCGACCAGGACGCGATCCGAGAACCACTGGCCTGCCTTCACCACAACTTCGGTCTTCGGCAAGCTCTGCTGCGGCACGCCGGCGTACACGGAGTCCTGATGTGCCTGGAAATCCTGAAGACGCCGCAGGTAGACCGTCTTGCCCGCCCCCAGCTTCCCCACGATGACCCGCACCATAGAGTCGTTTGCACGGGTCGCGAGGTGGCCATACGCCGGATTGCCGCCGAAGTCGACGAACTCGCTGAGCACATCCTCGATGTCAGCTCGGGACCCGTCCGGATTGCCAAACGGCCCCACAGGGTCGAGCCGACGCCGCCTGCTGCCCATCTTCTCCCTCAACCCGGATGGTAGCCCCTTACCGGAGTAAGAGCCAGCAGAGCGCCAGCACCGGAGCCGTGGCCTACCTCCCCGCCGGCAGGCAGCTCCTGCGCCGCGCCGCCGCCCAGACGACGCTGCTACCAGTCTGGGAACTAAGCGGCAGACCGCGATGACGTGCTCATGCGGGTTGCCCGATGCCGCTGAAGGCGACCTGCCAGATGGCATCAGCCATCCGCTCAGCGTCCAGCTTCGACTGCGGGGTGAACCATTCACTGACCGAGTTGACCAGGCCGAACAGCAGTTTCGCGGTTATTGCGGGGTTGATACGCGGAAGGACCGCGCCATCACCTGCCGCCTGGTCGACGAGGTCCGCGCCGAAATGATCGAACTCGCGGCGTCGAGCGAGGGCGCGGCGTTCGACCGCGGTGTTTCCGTGGACGCGCAGCAGCAGCCTGACAAATGGCGTCCGCCTTACCAGCACCAAGACGCTGCCTTTGACCAGGTACTCAAGACGTTCGATGGCAGATGCCTGCATTTGTCGCGTATTGTCCACCACTTCGGCCAGCCCGTCGAGCGCTCGGTTTAGCGCTAGCTCAAGCAGTTCGTCCTTACTGGAGACATGGTGATAAATACCGGACTTGGAGATGCCCAGACGGCGGGACAGGTCCTCCATGCTGGTGCCGTCGAAGCCCTTCTCGTTGAAGACCGACACTGCGACTTTGAGCAAGGACTCAATGTCGTAGCCAGGGCGGCCCCGGCGACTGGAGGCCGGGGCCCGCGTCCTGCCAACCGCGGCCAGGGTGGCGGTCATGCCGTCCGCTCCACGTTCCCGGCGGCCGCAGCGCACAGCAACTTGCTCACCTGGACTTGCATGGCATCCATCTGACCAGTGTTGCATAATGAACGAACGGACGGTTAGTTTCGGGTGCGGAACTCGGCGGACGGGTCAGCTCTTCGCGCCGGGGAACCTGCACGGCACCGTCGCTTCACCTGATTGGCAAGGAGACGCCGATGGCAGGTCCATCCCCGGCGGCCGTCCCGGTTTCCCCGTACCGGGTGACCGAGCTATCCGTCGAGGATGGCATGGACATCGCAATGTGGAAGACCCCCGGGCCGTGGCGAATCCAGGATTCCCTGGAGACGCCACGGCCTGACGAAGGCTACTGGGCAGTAAGGGACGCAACCGACAAATTGATCGGGTTCTGCTGCTTCGGCGAGGATGCGCGGGTTCCCGGACTGGCTGGCTCTTCGAAACTGCTGGACGTCGCGCTCGGGCTGGCGCCCGAGCTGACCGGGCGGAGGCTCAGCAAGGAGTTCGCCGCCGCTGTGGTAGCGCACGCCCGCAAGGTAGCGGAGGACCGGAAGCTGCGCTGCGTCGTAGCGGCATGGAACGTCGTCGGCCGCCACACGGCGGAGGATGTCGGCTTTCATGTCACCGGCTTCCACGAGATACGTGGCGGCGCAACCACTGCGTCCTACTTCGTCTTCGAGATGTGACGGCGGGACGTCTGCGCCCTGAACAACTGGCTGCGGATGGGGCCCCGCTTCGCGGTCGCGATGAGTGGTCGCGATGAATCGTGAGCCCGGCCTTCAGGTCAATGCAGCCCAGGTCAATGCCGCAGCGCGGGTTCTCCGGTGACCGCCGACCTTGACACCCCGCCCGACTATCCGGCAGAATAGGAGTTCGAACGTTCGGTCAGTTTTTCAGCTGCCGAGCGGGCCGTTGCACCTGCTGGCCGCGCAGGACGGCTGAGGATTGAGGTGCCCATATGTACGGTGCGTCCGTTGGCGAAGGCGACATCGGTCGGGGCGACCTGGACGAGAACCCGGGAGAGCAGGGCCGTTTCGACGCGCTGGTCGCGAGCGAATCCCGGATCGAGCCGCGTGACTGGATGCCGGAGGCCTACCGCAAGACCCTGATCCGCCAGATCGCTCAGCATGCGCATTCCGAGGTCATCGGGATGCAGCCCGAGGGCAACTGGATCACCCGGGCGCCGAGCCTGCGCCGCAAGGCCATCCTGATGGCGAAGGTCCAGGACGAGGCCGGTCACGGGCTCTACCTGTATTCCGCGGCCGAGACTCTCGGCATCTCCCGGGACGAGATGATGGACCTGCTCCACCAGGGCAAGCACAAGTACTCCAGCATCTTCAATTACCCGACGCTGACCTGGGCGGACATGGGCGCGATCGGATGGCTGGTCGATGGCGCCGCCATCGTCAACCAGGTGCCGCTTTGCCGGTGCTCCTACGGGCCCTATGCGCGCGCGATGATCCGCGTCTGCAAAGAGGAGTCCTTCCATCAGCGCCAGGGTTACGAGAACCTCTACGTTCTCTCTCACGGCACACCGTTGCAGAAGGCGATGGCGCAGGACGCGGTCAACCGCTGGTGGTGGCCGTCGCTGATGATGTTCGGGCCGTCCGACTCCGACTCGCCGCACAGCGCGCAGTCGATGACCTGGAAGATCAAGCGGCACTCGAACGACGACCTGCGCCAGAAGTTCGTCGACATGTGCGTGAATCAGGTCGAGGTGCTGGAACTGACGCTGCCCGATCCGGATCTGCGCTGGAACACCGAGCGGGGCCATTACGATTTCGGGGCGATCAACTGGGAGGAGTTCCACGCCGTCATCCGCGGCGACGGGCCGTGCAACAAGGAGCGCCTAGCCCACCGGGTGGCGGCGCACGAGAATGGCCGGTGGGCGCGCGAGGCGGCCGCGGCCTATGCCGCGAAGCAGGCTGCGCGTAAGGAGACGGCGGCATGAGCAACGACGACGCGGCGGCGCCGGCGGCTGCCCTGCAGGCAGCGGGCGGGCCCGGCGCCGTCCCGGTCAACGGCGTGCCGGCCGCTTCCGGCGAGGACGCCGGATCTGACGGCTGGCCTCTGTTCGAGGTATTCGTCCGCTCCCGCCGGGGCCTGTCCCACAACCACGTCGGGAGCCTCCACGCGGCCGACGCGGAAATGGCCCTGCACAGCGCCCGCGACGTCTACACCCGGCGGCAGGAGGGAGTGTCGATCTGGGTGGTCCCCTCGACAGCACTCACCGCCTCCTCCCCCGACGAGAAGGACGCCTTCTTCGAGCCGGCCGCAGACAAGATCTACCGGCACCCCACTTTCTACAACGTGCCAGGTGGGGTGCAGATGTGAGCGGCGACCAGCTCAGCTACGCCCTGCGCCTTGGCGACGACGCGCTCATTCTCAGCCACCGCCTGGCAGAATGGTCGAGCAAGGCGCCCCAGCTGGAAGACGACATCGCCCTCACCAACATCGCGCTCGACCTGCTGGGACAGGCCCGGTCTTTCCTGACCTACGCCGGCAAGCTGGAAGGCGAGAACCGCGACGAGGACGACTTCGCGTACCTCCGCCGCGAGGACGAATTCCGGTCCTGCCTGCTGGCCGAGCAGCCTAACAACGACGATTTCGGCCTGGCCATAGCACGCCAGCTGCTCTTCGCGACTTACCAGCTCGCTCTGTACGGGGCGCTGAGCGCGTCGAGCGACGAGACGTTTGCCGCCATTGCCGCAAAAGCGGTCAAAGAGGTTTCCTACCATCGTGAGTACGCGGCGACCTGGGCGATCCGGCTCGGCGACGGGACGCATGAATCCGGTAAGCGGATGCAGCAGTCACTGAATGACCTCTGGCGCTTCACCGGCGAATTGTTCGAGGCCGACGAGGTCACCGGGCGACTCGTGTCCGCGGGCATCGCCCCTGACCCGGACCTGCTGAGATCGGAATGGGACCGTGACATCGACGCGGTACTCGCCGAAGCCACGCTGGAACGGCCCACGTCGAACGTTCTGCCCGGAACCGGGCGGTCGGGCCGCCACAGTGAGCACCTCGGCTACCTGCTGGCCGAGATGCAGTATCTGCACCGACTTCACGCAGGGGCGACGTGGTGAAGATGGCTGCCGGAACGTCTCCGCGCGAATCGGTGCAGCGCGTGCTTGATCCGGAGATTCCTGTGCTGAGCATCGCTGACCTCGGCATTCTTCGCGCGGTTCAGGTGGATGAGAACGGACACGTCGATGTCACCATTACCCCGACCTACTCGGGCTGCCCGGCCATGGACGCGATCCGGCAGGACATACTCGCCGCCCTGGCGAACGACGGATATGACGACGTCCAGATCCACACTGTCCTCGCGCCTGCCTGGACCACCGACTGGATCACCGCGGCCGGATGCCAGAAACTGAAAGAGTACGGGATCGCTCCGCCCTCCCCGGACCGGACGCCGGGCATTGTGAGTCTGACTTTGGGTATGCGGACTGGCGCGAGTGACGTTGCCTGTCCCCAATGTGGCGCAACGCAGACCCACGAGGTCAGCAGGTTCGGGTCCACGGCGTGCAAGGCACAGTACGTATGCGACAGCTGTCGTGAACCGTTCGACTATTTCAAGGTTCTGTGAACCAGCCAGCCAGTGACGACACGGGCGGACGATGACCAGTTCAATAAGAAAGGCAAGGAAGCCCTCGGCGGCCCCTCGGCCTGATCAGGCGACTGCCATCCCGCCTACATCGCGGAAACGTGCGGCCTTTCACTTGCTGAAGGTAGCCAAGCTCGACCGGATCACCGATGATGCCGTCGCCATCACGTTCGAGGTGCCGGAGCATCTCCGGGAGGAGTTCTCGTTCCTGCCCGGGCAGCATCTGGCAGTGCGCGCCACCATCGCCGGGGACGACATCCGCCGCAACTACTCGATCTGCGCGCCGGTGAACTCGGGCGTCTTGCGGATCGGGGTGAAGAGACTGCCCGGCGGAGTGTTCTCGAGTTACGCCATCGAACGACTTCAGGTAGGCGACAGCCTCGAGGTGCTCAGCCCGACCGGCAGTTTCTCCACGCCGCTCGACCCGGCGCAGGCCAAGCACTACGGCGCCATAGCGGCCGGGTCGGGCATCACCCCGATCCTGTCGATCCTGGCTTCGGCGCTCGAGGCGGAGTCAGGCAGCCGGGCGACGCTCATTTTCGTCAATCACAACACCAACAGCATCATGTTCCTTGAGGACGTCGAGGACCTGAAGAACAAATATCTGGGCAGGCTGCAGGTCTTCCACGTGCTGGACGGGGAACGCCAGGAACCAGAGATACTGTCCGGCAAGCTCGATCCGGAGCGGCTGACAGGAATTCTGGACAGCTTCGCCAGTCACCCCGGCGTCGACGAGTGGTTCCTGTGCGGGCCGATCGGATTGACCGACATGGTCCGGGACACGCTGAGGAGCCGCGGAGTCAACGACAAGGTCATCCGCCGCGAGCTGTTTCACGCCGACGCCACGCCGCCTCGGCGCCCGCCGACTGCTGACGACGGCACGGCCAAGGGGTTCACCGTCACGGTCATCCTCGATGGCCGCGGCACGTCATTCCAACTGCCGGGCAACACCGAGCCGATCCTGGACGCGACCCTGCGTCTGCGCGGCGATGCCCCGTACGCCTGCAAGAACGGCGTCTGCGGGACCTGCCGTTCCCGGCTGGTCAGCGGCTCTGTCGAGATGGTCCAGAACTTCTCCCTGGAGCCCGACGAGATTGAAGCCGGTTATGTCCTGGCCTGCCAGGCGTACCCCACGTCAGACGACGTGGTCCTAGACTTCGACCAGTAGGCGCGTATGCGCCGATCGTACCTATTAGACAGGATCAGGCCCTTGGCCGCTGCCTTCGTTGCCGCCGGCACCCGCACTCCGTTCGGCAGGTACGGCGGCGCGCTGTCAGCCGTTCGCCCGGATGATCTCGCCGCGTACGTCATCGGGCAGCTGGGCGCGGCACTTCCCGCGGTCAGCCGGGGCGCGGTCGAGGTGATCCTGGGTTGCGCCGGCCAGGCCGGCGAGAACAACCGGGATGCCGCCCGTATGGCGAGCCTGCTGGCGGGCCTCCCGCCGGAGGTCACGGGCACGACGGCCAGCCGGCTGCGCGGGTCCGGCGCGGACGCGATCGGCGCGCGAAGGGCCTTGGCCGCCATGTGCATCGGCGTCGGGCAGGGTGACGCAGTTCTCGTTGAGTCACCATGACGGGCCGTCAGCACGAGAGAGGGAGCCCGCCATGCTAGATCTGTCCCCGCGCGAGGAAGATCTCGAGCCGATCGAGAAGGCCTCCCGCGACGAAATCGAGGCGCTGCAGCTTGAGCGGATGAAGTGGTCACTGGCGCATGCGTACAACAACGTGCCCTTCTATCGCAAGAGTTTCGATGACCACGGGGTTCACCCCGGTGACCTGACCGGCCTGTCGGACCTGGCACGGTTTCCGTTCACAGTCAAGACGGATCTGCGCGACAACTATCCCTTCGCGCTGTTCGCCGTTCCGATGGAGCAGATCCGCCGGATCCACGCCTCGAGCGGTACCACGGGCAAGCCGATCGTGGTCGGCTACACCCAGAACGACCTTGACATGTGGGCTTCGGTCGTTGCGCGCTCCATCCGCGCGGCTGGTGGCCGTCCTGGGATGAAAGTGCACAACGCCTACGGGTACGGGCTGTTCACCGGCGGCCTGGGGCTCCACTACGGCGCCGAGAAGCTGGGCTGCCCGGTCATTCCGGTGTCAGGCGGCCAGACCGAGCGCCAGGTACAGCTGATCGAGGATTTCGAACCCGACATCATCGTGGTGACGCCCTCCTACATGCTGTCGATCCTGGACGAGATGGAGCGCCAGAACATCGATCCGGTGAGCACCTCCTTGAAGGTGGGCATCTTCGGCGCTGAGCCCTGGACCGAGGACATGCGCACCGAGATGGAAACCAGGCTCGACATGCATGCGGTCGACATCTATGGCCTGTCGGAGGTCGTCGGCCCTGGCGTCGCAAGCGAGGCCGTCGAAACCAAAGACGGCCTGCACGTCTGGGAAGACCATTTCTATCCGGAGATCATTGATCCTGTGACGGAAGAAGTACTTCCCGCCGGCGAGAAGGGCGAGATAGTTTTCACATCGCTCACTAAGGAGGCCTTCCCGATTGTCCGGTACCGGACCAGGGACCTCACCCGCCTGCTGCCGGGCACTGCGCGCTCAATGCGCAGGATGGAGAAGGTGACTGGCCGGAGCGACGATATGATCATCCTGCGGGGTGTCAATTTGTTCCCTAGCCAGATCGAGGAGATCGTCCTGGGAATCCCGGGCCTGACCGCGCATTATCAGTGCGTGCTCACCAAGCCGGATCGGATGGACGCCCTGGAGATCCGCGTTGAGGCCCGTGCCGGTTTCGCTGCGGACCATGAACGCGCGGAAATGGCCAGGCAGGTAGCAAAGCGGATTAAGGACGTCATCGGGGTGCGCTGCGCCGTGGACGTGGTGAGGCCGAACGAAATCGAGCGATCCGCCAGCGGTAAAGCCCGGCGGCTCGTCGACAACCGGCCGAAATGACCGGCGAGCCCTCGTCCTCCGGCCGGCCCGGGAGGACCCGAAAGGGGCTCACGACGGCATCGCCCTCTATGGCACCGCACCGCTGTCACGCTCACGAAATCTGGCCGCACTGCGAGCTGAGCGCGGTCTGCCGTCCTCGGGCTGACGAGACCGACCCAGGGTGACGAGCGGGCGCTCACTTCACACACGCGAGCGGCGCAACGGCAGGCGCCGAGCAGTTCCGGGTCACGGCTGGCCAGCGTGGCTCAGGAATCCACGGTTACCAGGTCGCCGATCGCGAGGTGGCTGAAGGCGACATGGGCGGTCGGGATGGGCAGCTCTACGCAGCCGAGGCTCTGCGGGGACCCGTACGAGCCTCGCACGAACCCGTGCACGGCGTCGCCGCCGTTGAAGTAGTTGATCCAGTACACGATGTCGTCGTAATGGCTGCCATCCGGGTTGGTGCCGCTCATCGTGTTCACCGTGTACCGAACGTAGATGGGATATGTGCCGAGAGCGGTCGGATCCTCGGGGATGCCGGTATTGACCGGCGCCGTGAGCGCCGTCCTGCCGTTCTCCCACAGGATGAGCGTCTCGGGCAGGGTCTCCGAAACGTGCACATACGAGTATGGCTCGGGGTCCATATGGTTGGCGGCGGCGGCGCTGAGGAGCGCCTTCCACGAGGCGTCCGCAAGCTGGTTCACGGTCTCGTCGTCGGCGGTGTAGCCGTTGAAGGAGCGTTCCGTAGCGGCCATGAAGGCCATCAGCGCACCCTTGACCACGACGGTGGGCGAGCCGGGCTGCCACTGGGCCTGGAGTGACGCCGGGGTCGACTGCCAGCGCCAGGAGAAGCTGCCCTTCAGCGGGCTGCCGAGCGTCGCCACCTCGCCAGCGAAGGTAGTCGGCGAGCGGACGCCTGGCGCCGGGGTGAAGTTAAGCGGCAGGTAGTGCAGCTGGGCAAGGACCTGCTGCAGGCGCAGCACCGAGGCTTGCGTGACGGCGAAGTGGTAGGACACTGAAGCGGCCACGACCACCGAGCCGGCGGAAGAGCCGCCCACGACCGTCACCGGGCGGTCAAACGAGACTCCTACCGCGGTGCCAGGTCCGAAGCCGAGGCCCCGCGGCGTGAACACCAGCGTGTCGGGATCCGGCTCGGTCCAGGTTCCCGCTGTGGTTGGCGAGACTCGCGGGCGGGCCGTACCGAGGGCCCTGGCCACCGGCTCGTCGAAGGTCAGGGTGACCGGGCTGTCGAGCCCGGCGTGCGCGCTGCCCGGAGCCGGATCCGCTGCTGCTACCGGCACGCCGTCCTGCGGCGCCTCGAGCCAGTCCACTGTGGTCGACCGGGCGGCCAGGCGCTCCCACGGCCATGCCGCGGCCGCCACCTGAAGCGCGCCTCCCGACTGGTGCTCCGGCACGGCCAGCTGGGCCGTGGTCGAGGGCCGACTGAGCCGGATGACCCGGGCCGGCCCGTCGGCCGCCCGGTAATCGATGACGCTCACCGGGCGGTCGAAGCCGAGCGTTACCCGCGCCGGGCGCGCGGCGACGGCCACCCGCGCCGATGGCGCGGCCGATGGCGCCCGCAGCGTCGCCGACGTCGAGACCCCGGAGCCCAGCAGCCAGCGGAGCCAGGACGGCGGAGCGGCAGTGACGCGCACGTGCACCGTCCGGCCCTGCGGCAGGGCGGCGACGGGCACGAAGCCCGTGCTCTGGCGTGCCAGCGCGAGCGACCGGCCATCACTGGTCGCGCGAATGCCGGTCACTTCGGTCCCGACGCCGCCCAGGTGCACCTGGACGAGCGCCTCTCCCGATGACATCGAGACTGCCGGACGCCCCAGGAGCGCCACCAGAGCAACGCCGATGCCCACTATCACGACCGCGGCACCCGCGCCGATGCCCGCGCGGACCGCCCAGGTCCGATTCATCTGTTCAGCCGATGGTCCCATCATCGGGCCGCCCTCTCGAGCCCGCTCCGCGCTCCCATTCATTTCTTATCACGTCTTATCACGGCCCGGACGAGTCCTTCGGCTCCGCCACGGCGGGCGCCGGCCGCGCCGCGAGATTGAAGCCGGTTATGTCCTGGCCTGCCAGGCGTACCCCACGTCAGACGACGTGGTCCTAGACTTCGACCAGTAGGCGCGTATCCACGCCGGGCAAGGGCTGTCTGTTCTAGGCACCGCCCGCCACGCTGAACCTCAAGGACTACGAGGACTTCACGGAATATCACGGCCTGCCCATCCTCGGAGCGCAATAACCACAAGGCCTGGAACCTGCCGGCGGTGAAACTAGGGCTGGGTGGGGCTAGCCGGGTCCGCCGTACCCGGTTGGGTCAACGCGTCGAGCATCTCGCCGAGGTGTTCATAAATCCCGAGGTGGCCTTCACCCTCCCGCAGGACGAGCCGTGCCTGGGGCAGATTCTGCGATAGCCACAATCCGTGCGCGGGCGGCGCGAAGCGGTCGTCGCTGCCGTACCACAGCACAACCGGGCAGCGGATTGCGCTCAGGTCAATGTCCCAGTCCCCGACCCAGGAGACGTTGTCCCAGCCGCCGCCGCTGGTTCCCTGGCGCAAGGCCTCGTGCATCGTGTCTGCAAACGCCGAGGCGAATCGCTGCTCGCGCAGCAGCTCACTGTCGCGGGAGGACAGCAGATCCTCGAAGGCGGAAACCATTCCGGAGCCGCCGGACACGCGAGACAGCTCTACCAGCGGCTCGAACCCGGCCGCGAATGCCGACGCCGCAGCGGGCGGGTCGCCCGGCAGCAATGACAGCGCGGCGCGGTCGTTGTCATCGAGGTCGCCGAGCGCTCCGGGAACCAGCCGGAACGGCCCGGCGCCCGAGGCGATCCCCGCACGGCTAACCCGGCCGCCCGGGACTGCGGCAGCAGCCAGCGCCCCCGGCCCTCCGCCGGACATGCCGAGCGTCGCGAACCGGGCCACCCCCAGCCCGTCGGCAACCGCATGTGCATCGGCAGCAATCGACGCGAGCCCGAACGGCGCGGGGCTGGAACCGCCATAGCCAGGCCGGTCGAAGGAAACGAGCCGGACGCCGCGACCGGCAGCGAGCTGCTCGCCAAAGCAAAGGTCCAGCCGGGAACCCGGGGTCCCGTGGAAGTACATCACCGCGTCGCCCCCCGGGTCACCCGCATCACGGACCCGCAGCACCCGGCCGCCGCGGTCTATCTCAGTCTCCCGCATCTGATGACAATAACGATGCGGCTACCACCGGGATCAACCGACGCACTTTGACGACCGCAGCCAGCATCCAGCGCGGTCATGCCGCTCCCTGCCCGCGGAAGCATCCGGCCCGGGCTTCCCCCGCGGGAGTTACTCCTCGCCGATGTCGGCCAGGCTCTGGCGCAGTTCGGTGATCAGCGGATCGCCATCGGGCAAGGTGCGCTCCAGGCGGTCGACCGTGTCGCGCAGCAGCGCGCGGGCGTCGCCATAGCGCCCCAGCCGGCGGTACACCTGGGCCAGCCCCGCACGGCTCCGCAGCGTATCAGGGTGACGGGGGCCGAGCACCCGCTCGAACCCGGCCCAGGCCTGCTCGCAGGCCAGCTCCGCCGCCGCCGTCTTGCCCGTCTTCTGGTAGGCGGCGCCGAGGTTCTTCCGGGCCGTAAGGGTGTCCAGGTGATCGGGCCCAAAGACGCGCTCCCGGTCGGCCACCACCCGCTTGTAGGCCGCGACTGCCTCTTTTGCCCGG
>Ga0187879_10001333_pt1 | contig 16895 bp, 13 predicted proteins | sample June2016WEW_19_1_FD_132423 | JGI IMG/M metagenome (GOLD analysis project Ga0187879, IMG submission 132423) | Peatland microbial communities from SPRUCE experiment site at the Marcell Experimental Forest, Minnesota, USA - June2016WEW_19_10 | ecosystem: Environmental > Terrestrial > Soil >... | reverse complement strand
GCCTGACGGGGAAGCGGCCGCGGTGAGCTTCCTGAATGAGCCGCTGCGGCAGGGGCGCGGTGAGGCCAGTGCGACCCTGCGCAATGACGGCACGGTGGGGCTGCTCTGGCTGGAGCCCGGCAGTCTGGGTGAGGGCACGGAGCAGACCTGGCAGTTCGCGGAGTTCCCGGCGCCTGACGGGGAGCAGGCCGCCGTCAACTTCCTGAACGAGCCCGCCCGCCAGGGGCCAGGCGAGGCCACCGTCACTCCACGCAGCAACGGCACCGTGGGGCTGCTCTGGCTAGAGCCCGGCAGCCTGGGCGACAGCACTGTGCCAACGTGGCAATACAAGGACTTCCCCGGCCCCGCCGGCGAACAGGCCGCTGTAGCGTTCCTGAACGCTTCCCCCCGGCAGGGGGCGGGAGAAGTCAGCGGGTTCGTGCGCAATGACGGCTCTGCCGTGATCTTCTACCTCGAGCCTGGATCTGGCTGATCCCAGCTAGCCGCAGCCGGGCTGGGGAATCCAGCGGGGGAACCCTGACCGCGCTTGAGCGCGGTCAGGGTTCCCCGGAACTGGCGCCGCTTATCGGGCAGACCCGCGGCGGAGCAGCGCAGCTGCTCGCTCGCCGGCCAGCGGGCCGGTGCGATCCGGCAGTTGCACGACGATCGCGTCCTGGTGGAGCGCGGCCCACACCAGGCCGTCCTCCAGCGGCACTACGACGCCTGGATCCGAGTCGCCGGCAAGGAACTCGGTCGGACGGCTCCCGATCCGGTAGCTCGAGCCGGTGTCCCCGGACAGGTCCGCCGCCACTAGCAGCACAGCGACCTGCTGCTCGGCCAGCTGCTCCGCGACGGCCTTGATGCCACGAACCGCGGCGGGGCTCGTCCCCTCAGCGCCCGAGGCAACCAGACCCCCGACGGCGCTGATGGCTGCGGCGGTGAGCTTGTCGAGGGCGGCGCCGATCGCGGCGCTGAGGCGATCGTCGAGGCCACCGGGCTGGCGGCTGCCTGGGATGGTGGTAATCGGCCCGACCGACTCCGGCAGATGTCCATCGACAGCATCGAGAATATGCTGATCACCTGCGCCGAGGACGATGTGCGCACCGACGCTCGCCGCGGCCTGGGACACGCGCGCAGCAATGAACTCGGCGTTCTGCTGGCCGCCGCTTTTGCCACCTCCAGCAGGTGCGGCAGCGGGCCTACCCGCACCGAGGTCGCGCCGGCCCCGAGCCCGAGCCACCGCGCGAGCAAAACCTCCCCGTGCGCCGCGACCACGACCCGGCTGCCGCCCACGAGGGCATCCCCCCCGCCGGTGGCCAGCGCCTGGGCGGTGCCTTGATCGGCGCCGAGCTGAGCGGCCTCACGGGCGGCATCAGCCCAGGCCACATCCCACGCATACTGCTGGTCAGCCGACGAATCCGGCACTGTGACCGTGGCGGTCACCACGTGGCCGGGCCTGGCCGAGCCGGGCCGGAGGGCGCGCAGCCCGGGGTCCAGCTGCAGCCTGCCGAGCCTGAGGAGCGGAAGCGTGATCATCGGCGTGTCTGGCATGTCCCCATCACAGCAGGCAAGCGGTGGGCCGGCCAACGCCGGGGTGACTTAGGCCGCGGCGGACCCGCCGTCCGAATGGGTCAGACGTCGCAGGCCCGGGCCGGTCCGTTTGTCACGATGGTCTGGTTGCTGGAAGGATGGGGGCGTGAAATTGGGAATCCTGTGCGGCGGCGGTCCCGCCCCGGGGATGAACTCAGTCATCTCTGCAGCCACGATCGAGGCCCGGAACTCTGGGTGGGACGTCCTGGGGATCATGGACGGCTTCCAGCACCTGATCGAGGGCCGGATCGAGGAGGCGCGTCCCCTGTCCATCACTGACGTGTCGAGAATCCACGTTCAGGGTGGGTCGATCATCCGGACCTCACGGGCCAACCCGACGGTGCGGGACGCGGACGCCGCGGACCCGGACTGGAGGCTGCACGCCTGCCTGGAGTCGCTGCAGAAGCTGGGGATCGGCGCGCTCGTGACGATCGGCGGGGACGACACCGCGTTCTCGGCGTCGCGGCTGGCTGAGGCGGCCGGGGGGGCCCTGCGCGTGGCGCACGTGCCGAAGACCATCGACAATGACCTGCCGCTACCGGGCGGCACGCCGACCTTCGGCTTCGAGACCGCGAGGAGCGTGGGGGTCCAGCTCGTCAACAACCTGATGACCGACGCGATGACTACCCAGCGGTGGTACCTGGTGGTGGCCATGGGCCGCTCGGCCGGCCACCTGGCCCTGGGCATCGGGAAGTCGGCCGGGGCCACCCTCACGATGATCGCCGAGGAGTTCCCCGGCGACGAGTCCATCCAGCTGTCGAGCCTGGTGGACGTCCTCGAGACCTCGATGCTCAAGCGGATCGCCCACGGCCGCCCCTTCGGCGTGGCGGTGCTGGCCGAGGGCATCGGCCTGCGCCTTCCCCAGGAGGAACTGCAGAAGGCCATGCCGGAGGTCGAGCTGGATGAGCACGGCCACGTCCGGCTGGCCGAGCTCGAGCTGGACCGCCTGCTGGCCAAGCAGGTCAAGGACCGCTTCAAGGAGCGAGGGCAGAACGTCACGGTCGAGGGCAAGAACATCGGCTACGAGCTGCGGTGCGCGCCTCCCATCCCGTTTGACATCGAGTACACCCGCGACCTCGGCTACAGCGCCGTCGACTACCTGAAGCAGCTGGTGGAGGGCGACGGGCCTGGTGGCATGATCACGATCCAGGAGGGGCACATGGTAGCGCTGCCCTTCGGGTCGTTCAGCGATCCGGAAACGGGGCGGGTGCGGATCCGGCTGGTGAACGTCGAGTCGAGCTCGTACCGGGTGGCCCGCGAGTACATGATCCGGCTGGACCGCGGCGATCTTGAGGATCCGGAGAGGCTCCGCCCGATCGCGGAGGCCGCGGGGCTCACGCCCGAGGCCTTCCGCGACCGGTACGGCTATCTAGCCGGCGGCTGAGCCTGGGCCTCCGGGCCGGCCGGATCCCGTCGGGGGCAACCCCAGATGAGAAAGATCATCCTGATGTTGCCGGTTGCCGGCCGGCGTCGCAGACCGCGCTATGCAGATCCGGGCGTAATGAGCCCTCCGTGGATCGTGGACACGCTGCCAGCTAGCCCCGGACTCCATCGGATCCCCCGAAGAGAGCGACAGATGGGCAGCCCGGCAAATATCTTCGGTCCGGCGCCGTAACCTGCGTGCTGGCCGGACAACTCCCGCCTACCGACGAAATGGGTGACCAGCTTGGGTCCAGGGAGACTTCACGCCCTTATCGACGGCGTCTTCGCAATCGCCTTGACCCTCCTGGTCCTGGACTTGCCGAAGCCGGACCACTCCACTCAGCTCGTACGCGATCTGCTGCACCAATGGCCCTCTTACGTGGCCTACCTCGTGTCGTTCGTGACGATCGGCATCCTCTGGATCGAGCATCACGGAATGATGAGCGCAGTTCGGAGCATCAACCGGCGGTTTCTGGAGCGAACGCTGGCCTTTCTGCTGTTCATCTCCATCATCCCGTGGCCAACCGCCATTGCCGCCAATTACGCCGACCGCAGTGTTCCGCAGGCGCGGGCGGCGGCGGTTCTCTATGCAGCAACGATGCTCATGATGGGCCTGTCATTCGCCTGGGGATGGCGTTATCTCTCAGCGCATCCCGAACTGGTCGCCGAGCCGGCTCGTGCCGCGTTCCCAGCCGGGGCCCGCCGGGCGCTCCTTGGCGGCCTCGTCTATCTCCTGGCCATCGCTGTGGCCTTCCTCAGCCCCACCGCCTCCTTCGCCATTGACGCCATCGTGGCCGTCTACTTCGCTGCCTCCAAGAGCCGGGTCCCAGGATCGATCGTCCGATCGGCGCACACAGGTGGTGCCGGCTAGACCCGCGGCCGGGCGGGTGGTGGGCCCCGCCGGATGGCACCTGCGCGTATCCGGCTGAGCAGCGCGCGTATGTTCTGTAGGGCAATTGCGAATCGATCCGGGACTCGCCGATACTGCTTCGCATGACCAGTCGACTGCGCGCCCGCACCGTGACGGCGAACGGGTTGCAATTCGGTGTCCTGGAGGCGGGCAGCGGGCCGCTCGCTCTCTGCCTGCACGGCTTCCCCGATTCAGCTCACACGTGGCGGTATCTGCTGCCAGCGTTGGCCGATGCGGGTTTTCACGCGGTGGCGCCGTTCATGCGCGGGTATGCGCCGACCGGCATCCCCGCGGACGGCTGCTTCGGGCTGGGGGCGCTCGTCGCCGACGCAGTCGGACTGCACGACGCCCTGGGCGGCGACGACCGGGCTGTCCTGATCGGCAGCGACTGGGGCGCCGAGACGGCATACGGCGCGGCGGCGTTCGCTCCGGGCCGCTGGCGGCGCGTGGTCACGCTCGCCGTGCCCCCGCTAGCACTCGATACGAAGATCTTCGCCGACTACGATCAGCTGAAGCGGTTCTTCTACTTGTTCTTCCTGAAGACACCCTTCGCCGAGTCCGTGCTCGCCGCTGGGGACATGGCATTCCTCGGCCGGCTGTGGCAGGACTGGTGCCCCGGCTACGACGCGAGCGAAGATCTCCGCAACGTCAAGCAGTGCCTTCGCGGCGAGGGCAACCTTGCGGCGGCGATCGGCTACTACCGGGCCGGGGAGCCGGGGCTCCACCACTTCGGCGCGGATGGCGCGTACGCGGCTGAAGAGGCGGCGCTGGCTAGCGCTGGGCCGCAGCCGACCCTGTACCTGCACGGGAACCGCGACGGCTGCATCGATCTCGCCCTCGTCGAGGACGCCGAGCGGCACCTCGCGACCGGGTCGAGGATGCAGGTTGTCGAGGGCGCCGGCCACTTCCTGCACGTCGAGAAGCCGGCAGCGGTGAACGATCAGATTCTGGCGTGGGTCAGCGCGTGAGTTCGCTGGTTGCGTGCAGAGCTACAGGGTCTCGGTGGCGCGGGCGGGCTCGGGCTGCGGTGGCCCGGCCGGCTCCCACTCGCCGGCGGAACGGGCGTAGGGATACCAGAGGAGATCACGTCCGAGCCGCAACTGCAGCCGTCCTGCGGTGACGCGATTGCCGGTGATTCTGGCCGGCGCCCCCGCGGCGTCACGCAAGGCCGTGCGCGCTGCCTTCATCAGTTCCGCGGCGTCGGCTGCTTCCGCGCCAGGATCCCATTCGTTGCGCAGTACCTCGAGGCCGGACGCGGTGCCGTAGCGCCAGGCCAGCGCCTGGCGGGTCAGTTCCTGCCCGCTGATGCCGCTGTTTGCGGCCAGCGCGGCGAAGGCTGGGGTGCCTAGCGCATTTTCGGCCCGGCGGGCCAGGTCGCGGTCCTGGTCCAGGGACAACCCAGCGTCGGGGGTGAGGCCGACGGCCAGTTCCCAGGCTCGCCGCGCCGCGTCCGCGGCGAGTGACAGCAGGTCATCACGGAGCCCGGCGCGCCAGGCGGGCGGGTCCATCGGGAGCGCTGCCGGATGCCCGGGCCGGGCGGCCGGCAGCGGCGGCACGGGGATCGGGCCTGGTGCGGCCCCGGAAAGCAGTACGCCCCGCGCATCCACGCCCGGGTCAGCGGGCGCATGGCTGGCCCCATCCGGGGCTCCGCCTGGGGCTCCGCCATCTAGTGCCGGTGCCACGCCCAGGGCGCCGCCTTGGCCTGAGCCGGCGAGCTGGATGGCAGCCAGGCCGCGGCGGCGGGCCCGCAGCCCGGCGAGCACCTCACCCCGGGTCCGTCCGCGCAGCAGCAGGACTGTGAACGGGTCCGCGTCCAGGGCATCGGCGACCAGGTAGCAGACCGCCGCAGAGTGCTTGCACGGGTCGGCGTCGTCGGGGCAGGTGCAGCGGGGTCCCACCTCGCCTGCACCAGGAAGCAGGTCCAGGCCGGCCGCGGCGACGTCCCCGGCGACCTGGGGCGGCAGGTCGCCGTCCAGCATCGCGGCAGCATGGCCAAGCTGGGCGGAGATCGCGTCCAGCACCTGGCCCCACTCACCGCCGGTGAACCGCCGGACCCGGACCCGGACGTCATACGGGCTCACCCGGCGCCCTTGGACCTGGGCCCGCGCCTCCCCCGGGGAGAGGACAAGCTCGCCGACCGCCCCTTCGCGGGCGTAGTCCCGGCCGCGGGGCAGCCGGTTGGGGTCCAGCCGGGCCCGCTGCTCCAGCGCGTCCACCCAGGCCCGGCCCCACCAGGTGTGACCCTGCCCGGGCGGTGTGCCGCCCGCGGTGGTCATGACGCCGCCCGCAACGACACCAGCCCGGCGAGCTCGTCGTCGGACAGTTCCGCGATCCAGCCCTCCCCGGAGCCGACGACAGCATCCGCCAGTTCGCGTTTGGTATCGAGAAGGGATGCGATGCGGTCCTCAAGCGTTCCCTCGGCGATCAGCCGGTGCACCTGGACCGGGCGGTCCTGACCGATCCGGTAGGCGCGGTCGGTTGCCTGGTCCTCGACTGCCGGGTTCCACCAGCGGTCGTAGTGCAGCACATGAGTCGCGCGTGTCAGGGTCAGGCCGGTGCCGCCCGCCTTCAGCGACAGCAGGAACACCGGCGCATGACCGGCCTGGAACTGGTCCACCATCTCCTCGCGGCGGCGCACCGGGACGCCGCCGTGCAGGAACAGCGACCGGACGCCGCGGCTGTCCAGATGCTGCTGCAGCAGCGTCGCCATCTGGGTGTACTGGGTGAACACCAGCATCGACTCACCGCCGGCCAGGATCACGTCGGCCAGCTCATCGAAGGCGGCCAGCTTGCCGGAACGGCCAGCCAGCGGCCCGGGCTGCTTCAGGTACTGCGCGGGGTGATTGCAGATCTGCTTCAGCGCGGTCAGCAGCTTGAACACCAGCCCGGCCCGCTCGATCCCCTCGGTGCGCTCGATCGCTTCCATCGTCTCGCGGACCACCGCCTCATACAGTGTGACCTGCTCGGCGGTCAGCGGCACGATGCGGTCCGTCTCTGTCTTGGGCGGCAGTTCGGGCGCGATACCCGGGTCGGATTTCTTGCGCCGCAGCAGGAACGGCCGCACCAGCGCGGCGAACCGGGAGGTCGCCTCCGCGTCGCGGTACCGCTCAACCGGGACCGCTATCCGGCGGGTGAAGGACTCCAGTTGCCCGAGCAGCCCCGGCGTGGTCCAGTCCAGGATCGACCACAGCTCCGACAGCCGGTTCTCCACCGGCGTGCCGGTCAGCGCGATCCGGGCGGGCGCTGGCAGCGCGCGTAGTTCCCGGGCAGTGCGGGAGAGCGGGTTCTTGGCATGCTGGGCTTCGTCGGCGGCCACCAGGCCCCAGCCGATCCCAGCCAGTTCCGCCGAGTCCCGCCGCACCACGCCGTAGGTCACCAGGACGATCTCGTCTGCGGCCACGTCACGCAGGTGCCGCCCGCCGCCGTGGTAGCGGCGGACCGGGACGTCCGGCGCGAACCGGCGCACCTCCCGCTCCCAGGTGCCCAGCAGCGAGGCCGGGCAGACTACCAGCGTCGGCCCAGCCTTCGCTGCCCGCCGGTGCAGGTGCAGGGCGATCACCTGGATCGTCTTGCCGAGTCCCATGTCGTCGGCCAGGCAGCCGCCCAGTCCCGCGTCACACATGGCCGCCAGCCATGCCACTCCACGCTGCTGGTACGGGCGGAGCGCGGCCTCCAGACCCGGCGGGGGTGCCAGCTCAGGTGGCGCCGCCGCCATCCGGGCCACCTGGTCGGCGAAATCGGCGAGCGGGCCGTCAGCGACGACGGTGATTGTCTCGCCATCGATCTCCGCGCTGCCCGCCAGAACAGCGCCCAGCGCCTCCATCACGCGCATCCGGGTGCGTGGCGGCCTCCGCAGCTTCGCCAGCAGCACAGGGTCAAGCGTCACCCACCGGCCGCGCAGCCGGATCAGCGGCCGTTTCGCCTCCGCAAGTTCTGCGATCTCGTCCGCATCCAGCAGTTCCCCGCCGAGGGTGAGCTGCCAGCGGAACTCCAGCAGCGCGTCCAGGCTGAGCCCGGCGTCAGTCAGCCGCTCCGGGGCCGGCGTGGGGACCGCCTGCAGCGTGAGCCCGTCGCCGAGGCTGGCGGGCCACAGCACCTCGATGCCGGCCCCCGCCAGTTCCTCGGCTGCGGGGCCGAGCAGGCTGGCCACCGCGTCATCGTCCAGTTCCAGTGCTGCCGGGCTGGCCTGCTCCAGCAGCGGGCCAAGCGGCGGCCACACCGCGGCGCCACGGCGCAGCGCCAGCAGCAGGTCGGTATCCGCCTGCGCGCCGAACCGCGCCAGCACCCGCTCCGGCTGATCCCACAGCGCGGCTGCTTCCACGATCAGGCTCGGGTCCGCGGCGCTCCGCAACTGCAGAACCATGCGGAACGCCGGTACCGCCTCATCAGGCTCGCCCGTGCCGGGTTCTTCGCTGCCGGCCGCCGGGCTTCCGCCATCCTCGTCTTCCCACTCGCCCCCGAGCTGCGGTGGCCGCGGGACGGCCTCGACCCGAAGGCCCAGACGTGCGCCTGCGGACAGGCCATCGGTGGTATCGGCCAGCCACTCCGCCAGATCCGCGACGGGAGTCGGCCCAGCTGCGGCGAATGCCGGTGACCGGACCGTGCGAGGCGCTGCCGCGCTGCGGACCAGCGTGTCCGCGATCGCATCCCAGAACGCGCGGATCAGGGATTCCGGCGAGCGCACCCGCATCGGGCGCGAACCCGGGACCGCGAGAGCATGCGCCGCCGCCGGGAACGAGGCACCAAGCTCAGCCAGCCAGGAAAGATCAGCTGGATCCAGCGGCCCGGCCCGCCAGGCGTCCGCGCCGCCCGCGGTGACAGTAGGCAGCAGCCGCCCACGCGCGACTAGGCCAACCCCGGCGGTCGCGGCCGCCGACCACACGCTGACGGACCGCCGCACCGCCGCATCGGGTCGGCTGGCCGTCTCCGGGTTAACGGACAGCAGCATGGGCAGGGCATCCGCCACCGGGACCAGATCCGCCGGGACCAGTCGCTTGCGGATCCCGTACCGGCCGCCAGCGACGACAAGCTCCAGCTTGCCCGATCCCGAACCAGTACCCCAGAATGCGAACACGCCGCGACGGGGGATCAGGTCCGGGATGAAGACCGCTTCGCCATGCAGCACAGCACCGCACGATACCGGTCAGACCGGAGGGCTCCGAGCGGGATTGGCCTGATTCGTTTGGCTGAGTGGTGGTTGCGCGGCGGGCCGCCAGGCCGTTGTCAGTGCGCGGTGTTGCCGAGAAGGCCGCGGATCGCGATCCACACGGTGGGGTGGTTGAGCAGATCGAAGTGATGCAGCCCGCCGAGGCCGCGGCGCGAGCCGGCGGGGAAGGAATGTGCTGGTGCGCGCCGCGCCTGCCGTGTGCGCTGGCCGGCTGGACCCCGGGGGGGTCGGCGGCGTGCTGCTCGTCATCGGTGGTGCTGTCGCTCACCGAGAACAGGTGGTCGCCTGGCCCAGCCCCGTCTCCGCCTCATCCAGCAAGGTCACGGCGCGCTGGGCCGGCCTGGATGACGAGCCGGATGGTCTCACCTGTCTCGCGGAAGTGGTCCCGCCAGCCGGGAAAGCGTCTTTGCTACCCTAGTAATACTTGCGGTAGTATCTGGAGTATGAAGGTCAGCGTCAGCCTGCCAGAAGAAGATGTCGGTTTCCTCGACGCTTATGCTAAGGCTCAAGGGATAAAGTCACGGTCCGCTGCCGTCCACAAGGCTGTCGGGCTTCTGCGGGCCACCCAGCTCGGGGAAGCATACGAGGAAGCCTGGGATACCTGGGAAGGCTCAGATGATGCCAGCGCCTGGGAATCTGCCGCCGCTGACGGCCTGGGAAACTGAGTGCAACGCGGCGAGATCGTTACTGTCAGCCTGGACCCTGCCCGCGGATCGGAAGCCAGCAAGACCCGGCCGGCGGTTATCGTCAGCAACGACGCCGCCAATGCCACAGCGACCCGTCTCGGGCGCGGAGTCGTAACTGTCGTACCTGTGACCTCCAATACGGTTCGCGTCTACCCCTTCCAGGTGCTGCTTCCAGCCCGCCAGACGGGCTTGCCCCACGACTCAAAAGCGCAGGCGGAACAGGTCCGCTCTGTAGCAGTCGATCGGGTCGGCAAACGTATCGGCCTGTTGCCCCCATCGCTGATCACCGAACTCGACCAGGCCCTTCGCGTCCACCTCAGCCTCTAGATGAGGCCCAGGGCGCAACGCCCCCGTTCCCATCCGGGCAGTTCACCCCCCCGCCAGTTCGGCCGTGGCTTGCCGCTCGTCGACATACAGGCCGCCGCGAGATGTCCTGGCGAGGGCCTCGACCTCGCGGCGGAGAAGTCTCAGCCACGGGTTTCCGGTGGCTGCCGCGGAGTCCGGCCTAGCGCCGCGCCTGCCGTGCGCGCTGGCCGGTTACGGGTAAGTCCCGTTCTCTGGCCACCGTCGTGGTGGCCGGAGAGTCGCGCCTAGCCATGTAGGCCCGGAGCGAGGCGGATTGCACGGGCCAGGGCGATGGCTGCGGGCGGAGGCTGTGCCAGTCGTAAGGAGGATGGCCCAGCTTGGGGTGCCGGCGGTGGTAGACGTTGGCCATTATCCAGTTCAGAATGCAGCCGGAGATCATCTTCATGGTCGTTGGTCCTTTCCTTGGCGTGGCAGGCGGTTGTGCGTGCCAGGCTGTTCAGGACCCCTGACGCAGTACGCTATTTAGTTGTCAACCTGCGAGCCGGATCGCCTTGTGCTCTCGCCGTTCCTCGATCGGCTTGCTCTCAGGCTGACATCGGCGAGCCCACCGCTGTAATGCGAAACTTCGTCGTCTACGGCGAGCGTTCATCGTGCTCACCGAGGTCGGTAGCTACGACGCGGAGGGAAGGCCATGGATAGTGCCCAGCCAGGCGGTGAGGATCTGGCCGGAACCACTGCGGCGGAAACGAGTAGCGCGGAAACCAGTACCGACCGGCAGATGCTCGGGCCTGTTCATGCCCTATTCCAGCGACGCGTGGCAGGCGACGATGCGCTACTCAAGCTCGCTGGACTCCGCTTCGCCCAGATGGGCCTGGCCGCCGAGGTGTACGCCGACACGCCAGACGAGCTTGAGCATGTTCTGCAATTCGTGCCGCCCCATCCGTACCTGCCCGTGGTCCACCTGAACCGCGGCATCAATGTGCTGCACGAGCGGAGCCGCGCCGTGGCCGCGGAGTTCGCCGACCGCTTCGCAGGACGGCTCTCGGGTGTAGTCGTCCACGACAAGCGTGAGATGGGGGCGCAGACAGACCGCCTGATCACCGTGATGCGCGAGCTCAATGCACGCCTTTGCGAGCGGCCGGGTGGTCCGGTCGTCTTTCTCGAGTACGCCGCCGGGCTGGAGCCGGGCTGGTTCGTCGAGGTGGCGGAGCGGCTCCAGGACGCTGAGCGAGTCAGTTGCTGCATCGACGTCGGCCACGTCGGCATGAGACAGGCGTCGGCCAGGTTCGCGCGCCGCCATCCTGGGCTGCGCCTCAGGGACCTCAACGCGGGGGACGGCCGGCTGCCCGAGCTAGTCGCGGACGTTCAGGACGCGGTGGCAGACGCAGCGCGCGACGTGCTCGACGTCACACGTTCGATCGTCCGCCTCGGCAAGCACGTGCACTTCCACCTGCACGATGGGCATCCCCTCATCCCGGGCCTTGCCGATCACTTCAGCTTCTTGACGTGGGTTCCAATCCCCTTCAGCTACCAGGGCCGCTCATCACTTCGCATGATGTACGGGCCAAGCGGCCTGGCTTCCGTCGTGTCCGCAGCCATCGAGGCGTGCCGCTCCCAGCGAGTATCGTTCACGCTGGAGATTCACCAGGTCGAAGGCCGGCTGCCACTCGCTGACGCCGCCTGGCTGTTTCAGCACTGGCGGGACACCACCAATGCCGAGCGGATGAACTACTGGCTCTCGGTGCTGAGTGAAAATGCGCTGCTCATCTCACAGCGCATCGCTGAGCTGTCCCAGGCTGGCGAACGCGCGCCAGACTGATCCCGCGGCTCAGCGGCTGGCCAGGCCGGGGATACGGAAGATGTGGATCGACTGATCCTTGGCCCGGCAGCGGCGGTCCTGCTCGGGCTTGGTCTTGTCCGAGACCATGACCAGCTGGTCCGGTGCAATCCATGACACTCCCTCGGCCGTACCGTAGATGATGCTGCCATCAGCATCCCTCGGCAGCGCGTAGCTCGTGCCGGCGCCGGTCACCCGCCAGTCCGATGGCGCAAGGTCGCCGAGCCACAGGGCCGAAGAGACCTGGGATATGACCGCGATCCGGTTCCCGGTCACGGAAATGCCGCTGTAGTCCACGAACAGGACCGTTTCCGGCAGCCGGATCTTGCCCACGCGGTCCCAGTGGTGGCGGCCGCGCTGGAATACCTGAATCCGGCCGCCCCCCGGGACGCGGCCCGCTGCCCCTCCTTTGCCTCTGTTGCCCTCACAAAGCCCAAGCAGGTACGTCTGCCCCTGGCGGTGCACGCAGGTCAGGCCCTCCAGGCCCTTATTCGGCCGGTCGAGCGGGAAGTCGAGCCAGGCGGTGCCGAGATAGCCGAGGTTGATGTCGTACTCCTGCACCGCGGCCATGAACTTCGCGCGGCCGCAGGGCAGCGATTCGATCAGGACGTAGAAGCGGCCGTTCTGCGAGTCGTACGCGATGTCCTCGAAGCCACGGCGATGGCCCCTGTCCTGCTCGATCACGTGATTGGCCACGGCGGCTGCGGAGAGTTCGGCGCCGACGCACGCGATGTGCGGGATGTTGTCGAAGATGACGTAGAACAGCCCATCTTTGGCGAGCACGCCGCTGGCTTCCAGCCTCGGATCAAGCCTGCCCGCGAGGATGTCGAAGACTTTCGCTTCCTTGACCAGCTCAAGCTGCTGCATTGCTGACTGTGTCGCAACCACGGTCCGGCCTCCTGGCTCTCTGGTCACGCCTGCCGCGGCAGCGGTTCCATGGTGGCCGGGAAGCTCGCCCCATCAGTGGCGCGCGGGATGCTCTTCCGCAGTTGCTCCAGTTGCTGGCGCGCGCTGTCGCGCCGCATGCGGACGTAATGGATGATGCCCTCGGCCTTTTCCTGCCCGTGCCGGAGCTCATTCTGCTCGCAGCTGCTCAGGTAGACCTCGTCGTTGGTGAACTGGCGGCCGGTGAACGGCTGGCCGTAGGGCGTGGTGGATTCGAGGTAGGCGGCCTGATGCACGCGGCCCCACAGCCCGTCGTCGGAGCCGGCCGCGATCTGCTCACCGAACGTATCCGGGTTGAACTGAGTATCAAGCAGGAATTCCAGATGGTCCAGGTAATACTGGCGGTAATCCCGGTTGCGCAGCAGGTTCTGTACCAGCGGTATACGTGACCTCGCATGCTCCCGCCAGTAGTGCCTGGTATTGCTGGGCCAGTCGAGAATGTCGGTGTACTGCCATTTAGTGCCGAAGTAATCTATGCCCAGGCAGTTGTCGTAGTCCCAGGGAATGAACGTGAAATAGGGGGAGCGCATGAAGTCGCCTTCGGCGCCCAGCGGCCCGGAGTTATAGAGGTAGTAGTTGGACGGGGTCGCGTAGTAGTTGTCCCAGCTGCCGAGCAGCAGGTTGACGCTCGCCCAGCGCAGGAAGGCGGGCACGTTCATGATGGCGTCGACCAACTCGCGGAATGCGTCGGTGCCGAATCGTGCGTCCCCGCCGGGAAGCCCCGTGCCGTTGATCGCCGCGATGAACTTCGCCAGGTCATCGTAGGTGCCGACGTCGTGGTCGTCTTTGTTGGTCTTGAGCCGGTAGGTGCGCTCGTCGTCGCCGGCCCGGAAGTACTGACGTCCGCTGTCGTCGCCGTCGGGGCCAGCCCGGTGTTCCAGGGTCGCGCATCCGACGTCGCCGCAGTAGGCCTTGTACAGGTTGCCATGATGATTGTCACCGAAGTGATCCTTGAGGAATCTCTTGTCGACCTGCTCAATGACAGAGAACAGGCCGTAGTAGGTTGCGTCGAATGCGAGCTTCGCGTAGGTGTGCCGGGCTGAAGGCACGGCCGCATTGCGGAAGAGACGCCAGGCAAGCGCCTCCCGCATTTGCGAAGGATCGTTGTACATTGACTTGAGATTGACGCATGCCATTCCGGCAAGGTGGTCGCCGCCGTGCTCGGGGTGCTCGAGGGTGATCTTCCATGATCTCTTCGGGGCGTGCAGGGTACGGTTGCCACTGTTCACCACGGAGTAGCTCTGCGTGCTGAACGCGACGCCCTGGGCGCCTGGATCGGGAATGTGCCGATCGTCGGCCGGGTCGGTACGCCACACATCCAGCCGCGCGTCGTGCGGCGCGGCCGTGTGGTTCATCAGCACGCCGTGCTGCTCCGGGAAGCCCGTGATGTGGAACATGTGCATGTTGGCAGCAAAGAACTCGTCCTTAGCATGCGCTGTGGGTGCTGCTCCGCTCGTCGCATCCATGCGTCCTCCAGAATGACCCCGCTGGCCGTCAGGTGCAACGGCACTCCCGCCGGTTCCTGTCATATAGGAGACAGGCGCTGTCGTTCTGATACGCGTGAAGGCCGGACGGTGCGGGTTGGCTTGACTGCCTGGGTGAGTTCGTCCGAGGCGGTCGTCTCGTCGTCGTCACCGGCGAAGCGTCGTGGCGGAACCCGACCCGGCTGGCCGCCTCGCGTGGCATGATCGTGACCGCGCTCCGTTACGTTCCGCAGTCATCTGGCTACACTTCAGGGAGCATGCCGCCATGGCGCACACTACGACGCTCCGCGACGCCGCCGCGCCCAGCGAGGAGCATCTCCGTCCCCGCCGTCGTGTCCCGGGCTCCCTCGTCGTCATCCTCGCCGTCCAGGCATGCCTGTCCCTGCTCGTGGCCCGCAGCAACACTGCGTTCGAGGATGAGGCCTTGTACCTGTGGGCGGGGCATGTTGAGCTCGCCCAGTGGTTCCACGGGGCACATGTCGTGGTGTCCCCGTTCACCAAGTACCTGTCCGGCGCCCCGCAGATCTATCCGCCGCTCGCCGCGCTCGCGGACGGCGCGGGCGGCCTGGCCGGCGCACGGGTCCTGTCGCTGGTGTTCATGCTCGCCACGACGTGCCTGCTGTGGTCGGCCGCGTGCCGCCTGTCCGGCCGCCGGGCCGCCGTGATCTGCTGCGCCTTGTGGCTGGCCTGCGAGTCCAACCTCCGCATGGGGGGGTACGCCACCTACGATCCGATGGCGATCTTCTGCATCTGCCTTGCGCTGTGGCTGGTGATCCTCGCGGCGGGCAGCGAGCAGTGGGCCGGGGTACTGGCTGGAGGGGCGGCGCTGGCGCTGGCCCTGGGTTGCGTCACCGCGTACTCGTATGCGATTTACATCCCGGTGGTGCTGGGGATCGGCTTCCTCGCCGCCCGGCCGCGGGGCCTGAGGCGGGCGGTGATCCTCGCCGTGGTGACGGCTGTCATCCTCGCCGCCGCGCTCGCCCTGGTCCCCACCCTGCTGGGCGTGTGGCCTGGCGTGTTCGACACGACCCTCAGCCGCTCCATCACCCGTGACCACCAGAGCATCCCCGCGATCCTCCAGATCGGCTGGGCGTGCGCGGGACCGTTCGCCGTCATAACCAGCGCAGGGGCCCTGATCGCGGTGGCGGCGGCGAGGGAGCGGAGCGGGCGGTTCCTGAGCGCCGCTCTCCTCGCCGGCGCGTTCGTGGTTCCCTGCTACCAGATCCTGATTGCCCGCACCGGGTGGGCCCTCGACAAGCACCTGACGCCCGGGATGTGGTGCGCCGCCCTCGCGGCCGGGATGGGGTTCGCCCAGGTCAGGTTGCCCGGCCTGAGGGCGGGTGCCCAGGTGGCGGTGGCGTTCACCGCCCTCTCGCTGCCGCTGTTCGCCGGGTGGTACAGCGCCTACGGGATCACACGGTCATGGCCCGGCATCGGCCGCCTGGCCGCCGCGGTGCGGCCCTTGGCCGCGACAGCGCACGGCGACGCCTACACGGCCATCACCCCGAGCCTCCTCGATTACTACAGCTGGCCAGCGAGCCTTCACCAGCTGCGGTGGAAATCCGCGATCACCCTGGACCCGCCGTCGCAGCCAGGCACGTGGGTTGCCTACTACCAGCACCAGCTCGCCTCCCGAAAGCCACCCATCGCCGTGCTGTGGATGCCCGGCGTGATGAAAGGCCAGTCACTGCCCGCCGACGTGCTCGCGGTGCTGGGGAAGCAGAAGGGCACCACGGCCAGGCTGGGCGTGCTGGCGGGGGCCAGCACGCAGACACCGGGGCTGTACGCGTTCGCTGAAGCGCTCCAGACCGGCCGGACCTACCGGCTGGTAGCCACCGGGCCGTATGACACGGGCTTCGGCACGTACAGCGCGACGCCGGGCACGTTCATGGTGTGGCGGCGCGTGCCGCAAAGCTAGCCGGCAACCCCCCTCGCCGGCTGCCGCGGGCCGCCGCACGTCTGACGAGCCGCAGGCGCGCCGATCGCCCAGCTCAGCACGGTCGCAGTCATGCGGGAAGGCGGCGGCCCCGCCACGCCCATCGCGGCGAGGGTGTCCCGGAAAGCGCGGCTGGGCAGCCGCCGCGTTAGTCCGGCGCCCGGTCTTCCGCATGTCCGGCGATCGTCCAGCCATTACGCTACGTCGCGAGCCGGTTGCACCCGTCCGAAACCAGGAGTACCCCCAGACTGGGAGCTATCGTGGATATCAAAAGGTACTCATCACCTGGAATGGCCCCGGATTACTCCGGCCGCGGGGCGAGAGACGGCCCCAGCCTTCACCGTGTCCGGTGGTGGCGCCCGCGCACGACCCGGGCCAAGGCCGGCATCGCGGCACTCGCCGCGGCCGGTGCCACCGGCCTGGCTCTGGCCCTGGCCGTGGGCCCGGCCGGCGCCCCTGCCAAGCCGGTCTGGAGCATGACCGCCGGAAACGTTCAGCAGCTGAGCCAGACCGATCCCGCCGCGGCGTCACACTTCTTCAACACGCCTGCGTCCTACGGCGTGGGGGCCAGCCTGGTGAGGACTCCTGTCCGCGTCGGGTACGCGACCACGCCGGTGCTGTCGTACACGTCCT